>JAEEGL010026868.1_pt1 | contig 107514 bp, 104 predicted proteins | sample 9134231 | NCBI WGS metagenome assembly JAEEGL01 (sample SAMN16246548, study PRJNA631951) | gut metagenome | biome: gut microbiome; feature: rumen; material: fiber-attached | host: Bos | place: Iran: Karaj | collected 2018-10
CGAAAGGAGGAGACCGCCCATGAAAAAACTGTTCGCCGCGCTTGTCGCGCTCGCGCTCCTGCTAACTGCCTGCGCGCTGGCGGAGGATGTATGGGACCAACCGAGCGCCCCGGCGGAAACAAGCGGGGACTGGGAATACCGCGTGCTCGAAGACGGCACGGCGGAGATAACGAGGTATAACGGAAACGCCGAAACGATCGATATTCCCTCCGTGATAGACGGGCACACGGTGACCGTTATAGGCGACAGGGCGTTTTTCTGGTGCGAAAGCATTTCTTCGGTAACGATACCAGAGGGCGTCATATCTATAGGCTCTCAAGCATTTTCCGAATGCAAAAGCCTTGTTTCCGTTACTATACCTGACAGCGTAAAAAGCATAGGCGAGTTGGCGTTTAAACACTGCGAAAGTCTTTCCTCGATAACGATACCGGATGGCGTCACATCCATAGGCAGTCAAACGTTTTCCGAATGCAAAAGCCTTGTTTCCGTAACTATACCCGGCAGCGTGACCCGCATTGACGAATGGGCGTTTGCAAACTGCGAAAGCCTTTCTTCGGTAACGATACCGGAAGGTGTCACATCCATAGACTTCGAAGCGTTTTTCCGCTGTAAAAGTTTATCTTCCGTAACGATACCCGGCAGCGTGACCCGTATTGACGATTGGGCGTTTGGGGACTGCGTCAGCCTTTCCTCGGTAACGATACCCGGCGGCGTTACGGACATGGGCAAAAATCCTTTTGCAGGTTGCAAAAACCTCGCAACCATAAACGTGTCTGTGGACAACGGGTATTTTGAGGTGACAGGCGGCGTGCTGTTCAGTACGTCCGACCGTCGCCTGGTGTGCTGTCCCTGCGCGTTTCCTTCCGAAACGTACGCCATACCCGAAGGGACGCAGGTCATAGGCAGTGACGCGTTCTTACGCTGTGAAAGGCTTACTTCCGTGGCGATACCCGAAGGCGTGACGAGTATAGGCGACGGCGCGTTTTACGGCTGCAAAAGCCTTGAAGCCGTGATCATACCCGATGGGGTCACGTCCATAGGCCGCCACACGTTTAGCGACTGCAGCAATCTTACCTCAATAACGATACCCGACAGCGTGACGGAAATAGGCGACAGTGCGTTTTCCGACTGCAGCAGCCTTTTATCGGTGAAGCTGCCCGGCGGCATTACGGGCATAGGCGAAAGTATGTTCAGCGACTGTGAAAGCCTCATCTCCGTAACGATACCCGAAGGCGTTACGAGCATAAAAAGGTACGCGTTTTCCGGCTGCAAAAGCCTTGAGACCGTGACGATACCTGAGGGGGTGACGAGCATAGGTGACGAGGCGTTTTATGAGTGTTACAGGCTTGCATCAGTTACGATATCTGAAGGCGTGACGAGTATAGGCAGTTACGCGTTTTACAGCTGCGAAAGCCTGTCTTCGGTAACGATACCGGGCAGCGTCAAGGATATAGGGAGAAAGGCGTTTTGTTATTGCGTCAATCTTGCTTCGGTCACGATGCTCGACGGCGTGGAAGAAATAGGAGGAGAGGCGTTTTCCGAATGCGAAAGCCTTGTCTCCGTGACGATACCTGAAAGCGTTACGAACATAGGCACTTGGGCATTTGCCGGCATCAGCAGATTTACCATTATCGACGATCCGCTCGTTTTCACCGTGGAAGCAGGCTCGTACGCGGAAGAATACTGCAAAGAGAACGGCTACACCTGCGTATACACTGACGAAACCGACTTCAAATACACCGTGCTTCCCGACGGCACGGCGGAGATAACGGGGTACAGCGGAAACGCCGGGACGCTGGATATCCCGTCCGTGATAGACGGGTATACGGTCACGAGCATAGGCAACCATGCGTTTCACGAGTGCTGCAGCCTTACCTCTGTAACGATACCTGACAGCGTAACGAACATAGGCGTATGGGCGTTTGTGTCCTGCGAAAGCCTCACATCCGTAACTGTCCCGGACAGCGTAACGAGCATAGGCTACGGTGCGTTCTCAAACTGCGAAAGCCTTGTTTCCGTAGTCATACCTGCCGGCGTGACGAGTACAGGCGAAGGAACGTTTTCCTGCTGCTACAGCCTTGAAACCGTGAGCATACCTGACGGCGTCACGATCATAGGCGCGGACGCGTTTGAACGCTGTGAAAACCTTACATCGGTAACGATACCGGACAGCGTGACGGAAATAGGCGACGGCGCGTTCTCTTTCTGCGGAAGCCTTACTTCCGTAACGATTCCGGGCAGCGTGATGAATATTGGCGCTGAGGCGTTCAGTTACTGTGACAGCCTTACTTCCGTTACGATAAATGAAGGAGTTAAAGGTTTACCATATGGGGTGTTTTTCCGCTGCGACAGCCTTGCGTCGGTAACGATTCCCAACAGCGTGACGAGCATAGGCTATTGCGCATTCTCAAACTGCGGAAGCCTTGAATCCGTAACGATACCTGACAGCGTGACGGATATTGAGTTTGGAGCGTTTTCTTACTGCGGCAGCCTGCTCTCTGTGACGATACCGGGCAGCGTAAAGAGTATAGGAGTATGCGCGTTCTTAAGCTGCGGAAGCCTTGAATCCGTGATCATTTCCGACGGCGTGACGGACATAAGCAAAAGGGCGTTTCAAAACTGCACCGGACTTACCTCTGTGACCATACCCGACAGCGTAACGAACATAGGCGAAGAGGCATTCAACAACTGCTGGAGCCTTGCCTCCGTAACGATACCCGCCAGCGTGACGGGCATAGGCGAAGGCGCGTTTTCCGACTGCAGCGAAGAGATAGTGTTCACCGTGGAAGCGGGCTCGTACGCGGAAAAATACTGCAAAGAAAACGGCTGCGCGTACCGATACCCCGGCGCGGCGGACTGACCGCCGGCAAATGTGAGCGAAGCGGGAACGGCGGCGGCGTAGGCGCCGGTCATTGGTCGCCGGTCATTGGTCATGGAACGGAGGCGCGATGCGATCGTCTCCGTAGCGGCAGCCTCAAGGCCGCTACGTATCCCATCTCCAGTTCCTCATGTACCAATAGATAGGAACGGATTGCCACGTCGACGCCTGCAGCGTCTCCTCGCAATGACGATAACACTCCCTCCACGTATCCCTATTCTCCCGTAAAAAAGGAACGATGGAAACCAAAAGCTTCCGCTACGGACACACCCGCCGTCAAGCGTAGCGGAGCCCTATGGGCTCCACGTCCCCCCGTCCCCCGACCAGTGACCAATGACCCCCGACCACTCACCACTCACCACTCACCACTATGGCGACCTCGAGGCCGCCGCTACACCACTAACCACTCTTTACAGGACAAGACCATGCCGAAAACTGCTGAAAACACCCAAACGCCCGACCATTCCGGGCACCGCGCGCGGCTCAAGGCCGCCTACGCCCAAAGCGGGCTTGCCTCCTTCGCCCCCCACGAGGCGGCGGAGCTGATACTGTATTCCCTTCTGCCCCGCAGGGACGTGAACGCCCTTGCCCACGCGCTTACGGACCCGTCCGGCACGCTGCTGGGCGCGCTGTACGGGACCAAAGATGACTTGGTGAAAGCGGGGCTGTCCCCCGCCTGCGCGGAGAGATTCAGGGCGCTGGGCGGGTGCGTGCGCGCATATACTGAGTGCCGGGAGCGGGAAACACGCCCCTCCCCGGAAAACGCCCGGGCGCTCACGGAAAAACTGCTTGCGCGCCCCTTCCCCACCGCCCTGTTTTACGGGCAGGACGGGCGCCTGGCCGCCCTGTGCGCCGTGAAGGGAGATTTGACAGAATCCCTTTCGGAGCTTATAATCAGGTACGACGCGCCTGTGGCGAAGCTGGTGCTGCCGGAAGGCTGCGCCCTGCCGGAAAACGAGCTTGCCCGGGCCGAACGCGCGGCGGAATTATTAGGAGCGAGGCTTACGGTGGAAAAGGGATAAAACGCCGTTTTCCAGCGTTATGATGAGACAGAGCGAGCGGCCATCCGTAACGACGTAACCACAGGAACGGTGGAAGCCAAAGGCTTCCTCTACGGATACAAACCGCCCGCAAACCGTAGCGGAGCCCTATGGGCTCCACGTATCCCCCGTTACAACAAAAGAACGGATTGCCGCGCTCGGACTGCGTCCTCGCTCGCAATGACGGGAGCCCCCGTCCCCTACGTCCCCGCGTCATTGCGAAGGCGGCTTGCCGTCTGCGGCGATCCGTCAATCAGCTGCCAACTGCCAGCTGTCAGCCGTTAGAGGCGGCTGCGCCGCCTATTCTAAAAGCTCACAGCTAAAAGCTAAAAGCTGTCCTCCCCCATCCCCAACTAAACCGGCGTCAAAACGCCGCCTCAAAGGAGCAATATATGAACATTTCCATCGCTATCGACGGGCCCTGCGGCGCGGGCAAAAGCACCGTAGCCCTGGCCGTGGCCGAGCGCCTGGGCGGGCATTATCTGGACACCGGCGCCATGTACCGGGCGGTGGGCCTTTACATGCTTAGTCTGGGCATCGCCCCTGACGACGCCGAAAAAGTGCCCGAAGCGCTCAAAAACTGCCTGGTGGACGTGTCTTACGACCAGGATAACCGCCAGCACACCCTGCTTAACGGCAAAGACGTGTCCGGCGAGATCCGCACGCCCGAGGTGTCCATGGCCGCTTCCGCCGTGGGCACGGTGAAGGCAGTGCGCGTGATGCTGGTCTCGCGCCAGAGGGAACTGGCCGCGCGCCTGTTCCTGGTGTGCGACGGGCGGGACATCGGCACCTGCGTGATACCCGACGCCCTGCTCAAGGTCTACCTTACCGCCGCCGCCGAGGAGCGCGCCCGCCGCCGCCTGGCCCAGATGAACGACCCCTCCGCCACCTTCGAGCAGGTGCTGGAGGACGTGAACAAGCGGGATTACAACGACATGCACCGGGCGGAAAGCCCCCTGACCCAGGCGGAGGACGCCGTGGTGGTGGACACCACGCACATGGACTTCGACCAGGTGGTGGACACGCTGGTGAAGCTGTACCTGGACAGGCTGAACAAAATAAAGCTGTGACCTTCCGCGCCGGGTACACCGGAACGGTGGAGCCCTGGAGGGCTCCGCTACGGACGTATTCCCCGTAGCGGCCATGTGGTGCTCGCGACCCATGTGGCGTTCGCGGCTCTTGATGTCCACTGGACATCAATTCACCACCGCTCACGGCGTAGACGCCGCCGCTACGCCACTAACCACTCCGGCGGCGCAGCCGCCGCCCCAAAGGAGACGACATGCTCTCACACATCAAAGGCATTCTTACAGAAAAAAACCCCGCCTTCGCGGTGATCGAGGCGGGAGGCGTGGGGTTCGAGATAAACGTCTCGCCCTCCACCCTGTCCGCCCTGCCCGAAACGGGACGTGAAGCCACGCTGTACACCTATATGTCCGTCCGGGAGGACGCCATGGAGCTGTTCGGCTTCGTGTCCCGGGACGAGAAGCGCATGTTCATGAAGCTGATCTCCGTGAGCGGCATCGGCCCCCGGACCGCGCTGGGCATACTGGGCGTGATCAGCCCCCAGGACCTGTCCGTGGCCATAGTGACCGGGGACGCGTCCCGCCTGTCCAAGGCGCCCGGCGTGGGCAAAAAGACCGCCCAGCGCCTGATACTGGAGCTTAAGGAAAAGGTGAGCGAAAACGACCTTACGGCCTCCCCCGGCGCGCCCAGGTTCGTGCCCGGGGCCGGGAGCGTGCGCAGCGAGGCGATAGAGGCGCTGATGGCGCTGGGCTACACCTCGTCCGAGGCGGCGGGCGCGGTTGCCCGCACGGACGCTTCGCTCACGGAAGTCAACGACATAATCATGCAGGCGCTGAGGAGCCTGGGCGGCTGATTGATCGAAATGCATCTTTGATGCATTTCGATCAGGGACTTATTTGAACGCGTTGATAACACGTCCAAATAAGTAAGGAACGCTTTTTGCTAAAACTCTGCGGAGTTTTCGAGCGCAAAAAGCGCAAGGAAAGAATTATTACTGCGGCGGGCAAGCTCGCCTGCGTAATAATTCTTCCTCGAACCGGCAAAGCCGGTCCTGCGGATCAAAGCAGAACGTTGACACCCTCCGCTACGGGACGAATGCCGTTCTTCCGCGTCATTGCGACCATGGCCCCTATGGGGGGCTTGTGGGGCAAGCCGTGGCGATCCGTATCACGCACGCCAACAGGCAATCTATATCCCACGTACCAACAGGAACGGTGGAGCCCTGGAGGGCTCCGCTACGGATGTCACCCGTTCCCCGTTCCCCGACCGCCGACCGTCGACCAACGACCAGCGACCACTGTCCCCCGTCCCCCGACCCCCACTCACCACTGACCACTGACCACTAACCACTGGCGGCGTAGACGCCGCCGCTGCTGCCATGATCCCACTCTACGTTTCCAACGGCGCGTACCTGACGCGCTTAAACGGCAGGAATTTCCGCCTGATACCCGAGGTCGCTCCCCGGCTGCGCGCCGACGGGGGTGAATTTCTGATGTACGAAAGCTGGGACGGCGAGATAGATACCATCCGCCGCCTGCTCAGGGAAAGCGCTCTGTCCTTCCCCGTCACCCACGCGGACAAGATCACCGGCGACATACTCGCCGAGCGGGGCAGATCGGGCGAGGCGGACGCGCTCAAAGCCTTCCGGCGGGACCTGGACACCGCGCTGGTACTGGGCTCGAAAAAAATGGTGTGCCACCTGTGGAACGGCCCCTGCTCCGACCGCAGCTTTGACGAGACCCTGCCCATATATGCAAAAATGCACAATATGGCCAAGGACGAGGGCATCGTCCTCACCATGGAGAACGTGACCTGCGTGAGCAACCTGGCGCTGGACCACCTGGCTGCCGCCACGGAGCTGATACCGGACGTCCGCTTCACTTACGACACCAAAATGGCGTTCCTGCACGGGGAAAACGCACTTTTAGCCACGGATAAGTACCGATTTTTGCTGGAAAAGGGCTATATCACCCACCTGCACCTGAACGACTCCTCCCTGAACATGCCCATGGCGGGGCGGCTGCCCATAATGCACATAGGCGACGGGGAAGTGGATTTCGCCGCCTTCTTCCGGCTTTTGAAAGAGTGCAATTTTGCAGGCACCGCCACCGTGGAAAGCACCTCCCTCTTCCCCGACGGGCAGATAAACATCGACAAGCTGAACGCTTCCCTTGACCGCGTGCGGCAGGGGCTGAACGGATAGCTTAGGCGGCCTGAACAGAACCGGCAACAGGAGGCTCTTATGTGGGTAATACTGCTGTTTTTCGCTGCCATGCTCTTCATAGCATCGGCGGCGTCGGTCTATGAAGACGACCTGATGATCAGGTTTTTTGTAACGGTTCGCAGCAAAATCGTTACAAAACTGGTCCTCAGCCGCCTGCCGTTCCTGGGTGGCAAAAACCCGCCGGAGAACAGGAAACGTTTTACTGTTATAGGAATCGTCCTCTATTCCATAAGCGTGCTGTGTATAGCCTTCTGCGTTTACACGGCGCTGACGCTTGAACCGGTCAAGGGACTTGAATACGGCGGCGGGTACAACAAAAGTACTATGAGTATAGGCGAAAAATATAACAGCACCGAAGGCCTTGTATTCTGGATCGCGTTTTGCTGGGTGTTGTTTGAAGCGGCGATATACCTGATAAACAGCATCGGAGTCATGCTGAGCAGGCCTGTAGTAAACAGGTCACGGCTATCTGTAGGCACAACGCGGGTAATTACCGGAATTTTCATGTTAATGTTGATAATTTTATGCCTGGCTTTTGGAGTAGGTTGCTGGCAAGATGCCAGCCACATCTGGCAGGACATAAAAGCCGCAGGGGCGGTATAACAGGAGTTCAGAGCATTATACTTAACAAATTCTTAACATAGACTGGACCTTTCTTGCCCTTTTTTACTTTTTCAAGTGCTATAATGGTATCGTCCCAAACAGGGGAACGAACACGGGCTGAGCGCCGCGACCGAAAGGCCGCGGTCTTTTTATGCCTGTTTTCAGAAAGGGGGATAAATGAGGACGCCGGACATATCGAAACTCTGCCGGGGCCTGCTCTCCGGGGACAGCCTGGAGGCGCTGGACGCGGAAGGCCCGCGCCGGGGAGAGAGCGTGGCGAAGGTGATAGGCGAAAAGCTGTGCGGCATGGCCATGCAGGGGGACCTGAAGGCGCTTACCCTGCTGATGGAGCTGGCGGGGCTGAAAGCGGGAGAAAAGCAGGAAAAAACGGCGAAGACCGCGCCGCAGACCGTGATCATACAGGATTATCCGCCGTAAAGGGCGGAATGTTTCACGTGAAACATTTTGGGAGCGGTGGGCGGTCGTTGGTCGGGGGTCGACGGTCAATGACCAATGACTAATGACTAATGACCAATGACCAAACCGTCGGCTCTGACGCCGCAGAAGAGGAGACCATGAACATCTACAACTTATTCGCTCCCGTCTACAAAGACGTTTACGAGGATATCAAGTTCGCCCGGGTGAAGGAATACTTCATAAAGGGCGGGCGGGGCAGCGGCAAGAGCACCTTTGCCGCCCTGTGCGCGGTGATGGCGGTACTGCGGGACAGGCGCGCCAACGTGCTGGTGCTGCGCAGGTACATGTCCACCCTGCGGGATTCGGTGCTGCCCCAGCTGGTCAGGGCGGCCCAGATGCTGGAGGTGGCGCCCAGTTTCGAGGTCAGGCTGAGCCCGCCGGAACTCAGATACCGCCCCACGGGCCAGAAGATCCTTTTGCGGGGCGCGGACGACCCCATGAAGAGCAAGGGCCTGGCGCCGGAAAACGGGTACTTTTCGCTGGTATGGTTCGAGGAGGCGGCGGAGGAAAGGTCGCTGTCCGACATCCGCTCCATCATACAGAGCGCGCTCAGGGGCAGCGACAAAGCGGTGTGCCTTTATACCTTCAACCCGCCCGCGGACCCCTCCCACTGGATAAACCGCCTGTGCCTCACCCCGCCCCCCGGCGCGAAGGCGAAGCACACCTGCTACCGCGACCTGCCCAGAGAGTGGCTGGGGGAACGATTTTGGTTCGAGGCGGAGCGCTTAAAGCGCACGGATCCGCAGGCGTACCTTAACGAGTACGAGGGCGTGCCCACGGGCAGGGGCGGGCGGGTATTCAATAACCTGGAGCTGCGCCCCCTGTCCGACGGGGAGACAGACGCCTGCGACAAACGCTTTCTGGGGCTGGACTTCGGCTTCGCCCTGGACCCGGACGCCCTGACCCTGTGGGGCTGGGACCGGAAGCGCCAGACGCTGACCGCGCTGGACGAAAAGGTGTGCCGGGGGCAGGACAGCGCACTGTTGGCGGCGGAGATCCACAAAATGGGCGGCAAGAGCGTGGTGTACTGCGACAGCGCGGACCCGAGGCTTATAAAGGAGCTGAAAAGCCTGGGGGTGAACGCCGCGGCGGTAAAAAAGGGACCTGGCTCGCGGGAAAGCTCCATCAGGTGGCTGAGCACGTTAAATAAGATCGTGATAGACCCGCAGCGCACACCCGTTATCGCGAGGGAATTTTCCGAGTTCTGCTACAAAACGGACAAGAACGGGGGATACATTCCCGCGTATCCGGACAAAAACGACCACACCATAGACTCCTGCCGATACGCGATGGAAAAAGAAATAAACATAAGAAGAGCGCTGACGCTTTGAATGAAATGGATCTTTGATCCATTTCATTCATTAAGGAACGCTTTTCCCTGAAATCCTGCGGGATTTCCGGGCGGGAAAAGCGCAGGGAAAGAAAAACTGCTCTCGGACGGCAGGCTGTCCTTCGCAGTTTTTCTGTCCTCGGTGCGGCAAAGCCGCCCCTGCGGATCGTAGCGGCGGCGTTTCGCCGCCACGTACCTGATCCAGTCACGCGAAAATAAAGAACGTGGAAGCCAAAGGCTTCCGCTACGGGATGTAACCGTCCTTCCGCGTCATTGCGAGCCTGCCAACGGCAGGCGCGGCAATCCGTTCCTTATGAATTGGGGGTACGGATTGCCACGTGTCACTCCGTGACACTCGCAATGACGCGCCAGTATCTAACCACTAACCACTGACCACTGACCACTCTGGCGGCCTTGAGGCCGTCGCTACGCCACTGACCACTGGCGGCGCAGACGCCGCCGCAAAACGAGGTGATATGCATGATACAAAGACCCAGAGCCCTGCTTCGGGGCAGCGAGCCCACGTCTTCGCTGCTCAAGGGCGTTACGGAGGAGTTCAGGCGGGGGCGGGAGCGCCTGGAACGCCTTAAACGCTACTATCTGGCGGACAACGACATCCTGTCCCGCGCGCCCCGCCCCGCCCTGCCCAACACCCGCCTGCCCCACGCCTTCGCCCGGTACATAACCACCGTGGCTACGGGCTACCTGGTAGGCGAGAGCGTGGGCTACCGCGCCCGGGAGGAGGATTCTGAGGCCCTGAACCGGGTGCTGGAGGCCTACCGGCGCATGAACGCCCCCGCCGTGGACGTGGAAAACGCCCGCAACGCCTCCATTTTCGGGCGGGGCGTGGAGCTGATCACCGCTCTGCCCGGGGAACGCCTGCCCCGCGCGTACGCCCTGTCCCCGCTGAGTGCCTTCGTGGTGTACGACGACACGCCCGCCTGCCGCCCCCTGTTCGGCGTGTATCTGAGCCGCGCGGCTCGGGAGGACGGCTCCCCGGGACCCCTGTCCGCACGGGTGTACACGGACAAGACCGCTTCACGCTGGGAGCTCAGGGGGAAGGACTTTGAGATAATGGAGTCCGTCCCCCATTTTTTCGGGCGCGTGCCCATGGTGGAGTACTGGAACGACGAGCACGAGAAGGGGGATTTCGAGTGGATACTGCCCCTGATAGACGCTTACGACCTGCTGCAGTCCGACCGGGTGAACGACAAGCAGCAGGCGGCGGAAAAGCTGCTGGTATTAACGGGCTGCGCGCTGGACACGGACGAGCAGGGACGCCCGCCCTGGCTGCAGTTAAGGATGGACAAGGCGCTGTGCCTGCCCGACGGGGACGCCCGGGCGGAGTACCTGAGCGGGCACATGGACGAGAGCGGCAACGAGATACTGCGCGCGTCCCTGGCGCAGGACATACACAAGCTGTCCCTTGTTCCGGACCTGTCCGAAAAGAGCTTCGCGGGAAACCTGAGCGGCATCGCCCTCAAATACCGCCTGCTGGGGCTGGAACAGCTGTGCTTCGTAAAGCAGCAGTGGTTCACAGAGGGGCTCAAAACGCGCCTCAGCCTGTTCGCCCGGGCGCTGGAGGTGTGGGACGGGCTCACGCTGGACGCGGGCAACGTCACCGTATCCTACACCCGCAGCCTGCCCGAGAACCTTAACGACACCGCGCAGTTCGTGAAAGCCGCCTCGGAGGCGGGCGCCATGTCCACCCGCACCATGGTCAAGACCCTGCACAGGACCGCCGACTGGGACGAAACGGACGTGGAAAGGGAAGCGGAACAGGCGAAAAAGGAACACGTACACTGAACCTATAACGCGAAAAGGAGGAACGTATGAACGAGGAAAACGGCAACGTCACCCAAGACACCGGCACGCGGGAGGAGCTGGAACGCCTTAAAACGGAGATACGCGCCCGCAGGCTGCTTTCGGAAAACGATCTGCCCGAGGAGGCGCTCGATGTGATAGGCACGGACGATCCGGAGCGCCTGGAAGAAAAGGTCGCGTCCTTAAAGCAGCTGATCAGCCGCGAAGCCGCCCGCCTGTGCGAAAAACGCCTGGCGGGGATGCAGCCTTCGCCCCTTGCCGCCGCGGCGGACCCGGATACGCTCAGCGACAGGGAATATTACGCCCTGAAGCTCTGACCAACTGCCCGGCGGCATAAAAAACGGCAGCCCCCTGCGGGACTGCCGCGATAACGCCTTATGCTTTGGCTTATTCAGCCGCTGCGGCTGCCAGGTCGGCCTCGGTCTTATGGACCCAGCCGGAAGCGCCGTTCAGGCTGACTACGAGCCACTCGCCCTCGTCCTTGAGCACGGGCAGCAGGTATCCTTCTTCGATCACCTGGAAAGCGGGAGCGAAGGTGTCCGGCCAGGGATACACGGGGGTGTCTTCGCCTGCCAGGTACCAGCCGATGTCGACCAGCACGAACAGGGTCTCCACCCAGCCTATGGGAGCCGCGTCCACGTCGTCGGAAAGGATGACTTCCGCCCAGCCCTCGGTACGGTCGGTCACGATGAAGTGGGTGCCGCTGGACAGGTTGGCGGTGACTTTGGAAGTGCCGTCGGGCTTTTCATATACGGGCAGGCCGTCGCGGATGACGATGGAGGAAATGCCGATCTGGCCCATGCCCTGGGGAGGGATCACGAGCGCCTGGGCGGTGCCGAGGCAGCCCAGCGCCAGTACCAGCACAGCCACGAGAGCGAGAATAGAATACTTTTTCATATAAATATCTCCTGTTTATGTATGTCGGGCCGCGGGTGTCCCCGCGACCCGCTTATTATGCCACCTGAAGGGCGGAAAATCAATTAAACGGGAGTAATCAGCGTATGAAGAATCCATTAACCGCGAGATATCTTGCACACATTACCATTATTTACGGGAGGAAGAAGCTATGGCGAACGAATTTATAACCCTTAAGACCATCGCCCGCAGGGCGCTGCCCGCGCTTATGGACGAACTGGTGTTTCCCGCCCTGTGCAGCAGGGACCTTAACGAGGACTTCGGCGAACTGGGCGACACCGTGCAGGTGCGCAAGCCCGCCCGCCTGGAGGCCCGGGAATTCGACGCTTCCCAGGGCGTGGACTATCAGGACATAAAGGAGGAGAGCGTAGACGTTACGCTTTCCACGCTGGCGACGGTGGACGTGGCGGCGGGCGCGGTGGAGACCGCCGTGTCCCTGGGCAGCGAGGAGGCGCTGGAAAGGGACTTTATACTCCCCGCCGCAAGAGCCCTGGCCGCCAAGATCAATTCCGACGGGCTCAAGCTGTACAAGGACGTATACGCCTTTACGGGCACCGCGGGCACGGCGATATCGTCCCTGAACGACCTGTCCGCCGTAAGGAAGGCGCTGAACCTGGCGAAAGTGCCGGAGTTCGACCGCAAGCTGATAATCGACCCCGAGGCGGACGCGAAGCTGATCACCGTGGAGCAGATCTCTTCCGCCGCCCACAGCGGCGACACCCGCGCCCTCAGAAACGGCTGCCTGGGACGGGTATTCGGCATGGACGTATACACCACCCAGGCGGTGGAAAAGCACGTATGCGGCGTAAGCGGCACCTCCGTCACGCTGGAAAGCGCGGTATCCGAGGGAGATACCGAGGCGGACCTGACCGCGACCTCACTTACGGGCAGCTTCGTAAAGGGCGACCTGATAAAGATAGGCTCCGACAGCTATACCGTGACCGAGGGCGCTGCCGCCGCCTCCAACAAAGCCACGGTAAAGCTGTCTCCCGCGCTTAAAGCCTACGGCGCGGGCACTGCCGTAACGCTTGTGGGCAGCCACACCGCCTGCCTGGCGTTTGACCCCAGGGCGTTCGTGTTCGTGTCCAGGCCCCTTATAAACCCCGACGGGCAGGGCGTGGAAAGCTACGTGACCACCTACGACGGGCTTTCCCTGCGCGTGACCAAGGGCTACGACCAGAAGTACAAAAAGAGCACCTATTCCATGGACGTGCTCTACGGCTTCAGGACCGTATACCCCGAACTCGCCGTGAGGGTGCTGGGATGATCCCCGAAGCGCGGCGCCCCGGCGCCATAGACCTGTATATAGCGAAAACGGGCGGGAGCGGCGCTCCCGCCTGCCTTATAAAGGGCGCGCGGGCGGTAAAAGCGCCGCCCGAGCCCGTAGTCACCCTGGCGGGCGAAAGGCTGTATCCGCGGAATGCGGATGAGGCGGAGTACCGCTTTCACATTTCCGGGCTGTGCGAAGCAAACGAGCAGATACTCACGGACGTGATGCTGGACTATATGGAAGGCTGCGGCACATACGAGTACGACGTTACGGTGTACCTGGACGGGGAAGCGGTAAAGACCCTGCCCGCCCGCCACCTGGTCACGGACATGAAAGACGTGATAGTGATACCGTAGCGGGCGCAGATGTTTCACGTGAAACATTTTTGGACCCGCGCGCCGGGACCCGCCCGAAACGGCGGAAAAGGAGGATAAAATGGACATTTTCGACATAGAATCCCTGATAGAGACCCGGGTACAGGAGCTTACGGAGCGCTACCTGGAGCAGAGGCTGTACGACGCGGTGGCGGAAGTGCTGGCGGGCAGCGTGCTGCTGGGCGAAAAAGCGGCCAACTCCATAAACCTGTCCCGCCTGAGCCAGGGAAAGGAGGAACTGGAGCTGTGAGCGGGATACTGCGGTTAGCGCAGGCTAACGAGATCTACGGCGAGCTGCCGGATCCCACCCTCTGCCGTATAGACGCGGAAAACCTGCTGATGCCCTGCCGCAACGTGTTCGGACAGCTGGCGGAGAGCGAGGCGCTGTTCAAGCGGCATGTGAGGGTGGAATGGGAACACTTAAGCGAGGAAACAGCCGGGGAGATCGCCCGGATAATCACGTCGGGCCGCTTTTCCATAATACTGAACGCCGCCCAGGGCGGGTGTTCGCCCTGCGGGGATTATATGTGCGTGACATATTTGAGCCGCGTCACGCGGGTGAAAGACGGGGAAGCGGAATACAGCCTGAGCTTCGACGCGGGGGAGGTATAGAAGGAGGTACGGATGAGGCTGCATGAAATAAGCGCGCTGACGCAGTCGGGCGAACACTGCCTGCTGGACACGGAAAGCGTGCTGTCTTACACGGTGGAAGAGGCGCTGGGCGAGGGCTTTCCCCTGGGCAGGACCCCCTCCAAGCGCTTCACGCTGCGCCTCGCGCCCTACATTTACCCCCGGGCGGAAAGGCTTATGGGCGCCCAGCTGCGGGTTAAGCTTGAGACCCGGTCGGGAGATGTGCTGCCCGCGGGGGCGTTCAGGGTCACGGAGGTGATAAGGGAAAACAGGCAGGTGACCCTGCACGGCGCGGACGAGATGAGCCTTAAACTGGAGGAGGGCTTTACCGACCGCCTCACGTACCCCATGAACATAAAGGGGCTGGTGATGGGCTTCGCGGCGCTGGCGGGCTGTACTCTGGCGGAGGGGAGCTTTCTGTCTTCCCAGAGCGTGATCTCCTCCCGCCCGGAGTGGAAAACGCCCCTGACCCTCAGGCAGGCGGCGCGCCAGACCGCAGCGGCGATAGGCGGGCTGATAGGAGTGAACTACGGGGGCGAGCTTTACGCGGCAAGCCTGAACGCGGCGGAAAAGTTCACCCTTGCGGCGGACAGGCTTTCCGAAATGAAGCTGGGCAGCGGCGCGTTCTGCTTAAACGCCCTGGAATTCAAACTGAACGGGGAGAGTGTGACCCTGAAAACGGACGCCTCGCTGCCCTTTAAGGCGTACAATTCCGTTTCACTGGGGGAAAACCCGCTTCTGACCCGAAACCGCGTACAGGCGGCGCTCACCGCGTTGAGCGGGACGGAATTCGGGCGGGGCGAGATATCCACCTGCGAGGAGATACTGCCCCAGGCAGGAGACTCCTTCTTTTTGGAGGACGAAAACGGCGTATCCCGCCGGCTGCTGGTGACTTCATTAAGGGCGAACCTCACGGGCGGCGCGTGGCGGGTAAAGCTGATAAGCGCCCTGCCCACGGGCGAAAGCGCCTCGCCCGAGGCTTCCCGGCGGCTGCTGGCGCCGGAAGGCGGGCTGAACCCGGACGTGATAAACAGTTTTGCCTCCCGTGTGGCGGCGCTGGCGGGCGCGTACATACACGACCTGTCCGCGGGCGAGATAAAAACGGGCGGGCTGCTGGCCAAGTTCATAGACGCGGCGAAACTGCGGGCGCAGGAGATATCCGCCTCGGAGGCTTCCACGGACGAGCTTACCGCCATGGCGGCGGAGATACTTAACGCCACCGTCAGGAAGCTGTCCGCGGGCACCGTGGCTTCGGACGACCTGTCCGCAGGCGCGGCGAGCCTCCTGGCGGCGAAGATCGGATCTTTGGACGCCGGGAGCGTGAACACGGACGAGCTTGCCGCCGCGCTGGCGGCGTTCACCGTGGTCACCGCGGGCACTGCGGCATTCGACAGGGCAACGGTCACGCACCTGCTGGCGAGCGCCCTGAGCCTGGAATACGGCGCGGCGGGGGAGGTGTTCATAAACAACCTTTCCGCCGATTACGCGAAACTGGTCAGCGCGTATGTGGGCAAACTATGCGTAAAATCCGCGGACGGGAAGTATTATCTGCTTAACGTAGGCGCGGACGGCGCGGTCACGGCTTCTGAATACGCGGGCATCACCGGCAGCGAGACCGCCGAAGGCGTCACGGACGGCGGCCGCACCATAATAGAAACGGAGCTGGCGGCGGGCGAGCTGTCCGCGTCCACGATAAAGGGCGTGTACGCCCTTATCAACCGCCTGGACGCGGCGCGGCTGGACGTGGACGCCCTCTATGCCCGGCGGGCGTTCATAGACAGCCTTAACACCACGGACATCACCGCCAACCAGTACCTTAAGCTCACCCTGGACGCCCAGCAGGCGGCGCTGGACGGGCACACGGGCACTCTGGACACCATAAGCCGCTACATCTCCTTTGACAGCGAGGGCATGCGCCAGAGGAAAAGCGGCAGCGTGTACTCCACGCTGGTGGACGACACGGGCTTCCACATTGACCGGGAAGGAAACGCGGGGCACCTGGCTTCTTTTGCCGAAAACGGGCTTGCGGCGGGGCAGATCCGCATGGGGGAGATCAGCGCGAAACGGACGGCGACGAGAGGATGGGCATGGAACGCTGAATGAAATGGATCGGAGATCCATTTCATTCAATAGATTGTCAGCTGCGTTTGGTAAACGCAGCTGACAATAAGGAACGGATTTTCCTGAAATCCTGCGGGATTTCCGAGCGGAAAATCCGCAGGGAAAGCTTTTTTACTCCCGGCGGGCAAGCTCGCCTCCGTAAAAAAGCAGTCCTCGGGGCGGCAAAGCCGCCCCTGCGGGTAAGAGCAGAACGTAAGCCGGTCCTGCGGACCGTAGCAGCGGCGTTTCGCCGCCACGTACCTGACCCCGTCACGCGCTAATAAGAGACGTGGAAGCCAAAGGCTTCCGCTACGGATACATACGCCATAAACCGTAGCGGCCATGTGGTGCTCGCAGCTCTTGATGTCCACTGGACATCAATTCACTACTGCTCACACGGCGTCAACGCCGCCACGTACCTGACCCCGTCACGCGTTAATAAGAGACATGGAAGCCAAAGGCTTCCGCTACAAACACATCGGCATCAACTCCGTAGCGGAGCCCTTTGGGCTCCACGTATCCCCGTCCCCCGTAAGCAGGAACGATGGCGGCCTTGAGGCCGCCGCTACGGATACACCCGTCCCTGCGGTACGTTCCGACGTCCCCGCCGCCCGGCCGTCCCTCCCGGCGCCGCGCGCCGGTTCTAACAGCTAACAGCTAATAGCTGAAAGCTTTTATCCCCATCCTCCCGCTTGTCGCTCAGGCGGCTATGCCGCCGGAAAGGATAGAATATGCAAATAGACCTTACATTGTCTAAAAACAGCGCGTACAGCACGTCCGCGTGGACGGGCACGGCGCAGGAGCACGTGGAGTACGTAAACGGGCTGCAGCACGTGTACAACACTTACACCTACACTTCCGCGGACGTGACAAGCGGCGACGAAGTGACCGTCACCGTGCCCGCCGCGCTTAGCGACGTCACGTTTTCCGCCGCCGCTTTCACATACGACACGGGGCAGACCCAGTCCGGCGGCACGCGCACCCTCAGGTTCAAGGACACGGGCAAAAACGTGACCGACGCCTCCATACTGGCGCGGCTCAGGGCGGGAGACACGGCTTTCACCATACAGTTTTACTACCGCGCCGCGGGCGGAACGGGGGGCAGCGGCACCCATTACGCCACCTGCAGCTGGAAACACCTGAAGATCTCCGTCACCTACACTCCCAACAGCAAGATAAGCGGCTATGCCGTAGCCTCGGACGGCACGAGCGTGTACTACGGCCTGGACGCGGACAACCTTGCCCGGGGGGAATCCATGCCCGTGCGCGTGAGCTTTACGGCGAAGAAAGCGGTGGCGGGGGTGGCGTTTTCCGTAACGGGCGACCGGGGCGGAGGCGGCAGCGCGGCTCTGGACATGACCGCCTCCCCGGGGGGCGCGTGGGACAACGTTTTTACGTTCACCCTGCCTGCGGACGACCCCTCCCTCTGGACGGACAGGGTGGGTCACTCAGCCGATATTTGCATAGTCATAAACTACGCGGACGGGCAGGGCACTGCCTCGACGGGGCAGACTACGACCGCCCTTAAACTGGTAAAGGAGCGCCTGGCGCCTGCGCTGTCGCTTAGTTTTACCGACACGGCGGGGGTGTACGCGGCTTACGGCGTGTACGTGCAGAACCGGTCGGTGCTTTCCGCCGCGCCCTCTGTTACGCCCGACACGGGGGCGGACCCGGACAACGCTGCGGCAAATATGACCCTGACCCTGGGCTCCCAGACGTATTCCGAGGGCGGCGGCGCGTTCGACATAGGCGCGCCCGCTTTTCCGGGCAGCCTGGGCTGGACGCTCACGGTAACAGACAGCTACGGCGTAACGGGCACCCTTACGGGCACGCTCATGGTCACGCCCTGGAGCCCGCCCTGCCTGACGGACATAGAGCCGGAAAGATACTCGTCCGGGGTGGACACGGGCGGAAATCCCGTGTACCTGCCGGACGACGGTGGCACGGACATAAGGGTGTCGCTGTCGGGCAGCGTGTCCCCGGTGAACGGCCTGAACGCCTGGACGCTGACGATGTCCGCCACGGACGGAAACAGCACCTTTACCCGCACGCTCATGACGGGCGCGGACGGGCAGAGCATAACCCTGAACGAAGACAGGAGCGTGTTTGACGCGCTTTTGTCCGCGTCACACGACTGGGCGGTGACGCTCACGCTCACGGACTCCTTCGCTTCGGCGGTGTACGACGGCATAGTCATCCCCCGGGCGGGTGCCATACTCAACATTGAAAAGACGGGCGTGGCGGTGGGCATGCGCAGCACGGGCACGCAGGCGGAGCCTTTATTCCAGGTGGCGTATCCCGCCCAGCTCGCCCGCGTGGAGCGCTTGGACGGCAGGGAGTACGACACGGGCTGGGTGGACCTGACCTACCTGGCGGCGACGGGCGCGTTCACTCCCACGGCGAACTGCTTTATGGCCAGGCGGATAGGCTGCTTCGTGCACCTGCGGGTGGCGGGCTCCATCAAAAACAGCCTGGCGTCCAACACCTGGCTCACCGTGTCCGAGCCCCTGCCCGGGCAGTTCCGCCCGGAAAGGAACACGGAGTGCGTGCTGCCCGCGTCCACCCCCGACCCCGGCTGGCTCAGGGTGAACGCCGACGGGAGGCTGCAGATATACCGCCGCGGCAGCCAGGCGAACGCGGGCTGGTGGGTGAGCGGCGGCACCGTGTACAGCGTGGAAAGGCCCTCCCCCGGGGCGTAAAAAACCGCCCCCGGCGGGAGCCGGGGACGGAAGGGCGCTTATAAGACAGGGCGTTTACATGAAGAACGCGATGTCGCTGATGTGGCGGGTGATGGTGGTCGCCATCAGGGTCATTATGGTGGCGTTCGTTATCGCGCCGATCCAGATGTTGCCGGTCTTCTTGTAGAAGAAGCGGTTGGAGATGCCGATAAGGATCATGGGCGCGAAGATGTTCCACGCGAAGATGGAGGGATCGCCGCTGGTGTACAGCACGTTGCCCGTCTTGAACAGGTGAGCGTAGTTGACCAGGGTCAGTATCAGTATGGGCAGCAGGTTCGCCAGCGTCACGAACAGGGTGGTCACCCACTCGGGCACGTCGCGGAAGCGGGCGCGGTTGTTGAGCATGGCGTTGGGGATAAGGAACAGAAGCCAGAAGGGCAGGTACTTGGTGAGCACCTCGGGCAGCCAGATGAGCCTGGGCACACCCACCGCGTACACGGAGATGCCGAAGTTCACGTCAAACACGTGGAAGGCGACTATCTGGGGAATGTACACCAGGAATACCAGCAGGGCGCAGAAGCCCACCGTCTTCATGAACTCGCCGAAACCGCCTATCCTGCCGGTGGCGAAGGCGCTTTGCACCGCGATGCCGTCCTTGCAGTAGCACAGCTTCTTTACGAACCAGTTCACGAATATCAGCGCGAAGGCCACCAGGCCGCTGGCCATGGTGTACCAGGCAAGGCCGCTCACCACGGGCGTGATGATGTTCTCGCTTATGAGCGCGTCGCCCCTGTTGAAGCAGGGGAAGTACATCACGTACGCCAGTATGCACAGGGGTACGAAGGTGACGACCAGGGGAATGATCTCCTTAAAGCTCTTGAGCCTGGGCAGCTGCTCGCCCTCGGGCGCCTTGTGCAGCAGGGAGGCGAAGGCCTTGGTCTTGAGCAGCGCCGCGCCGAACGCGAATCTGGACGCGAAGAAGCCCAGCAGGCCCAGCGTCTGGAAGAAGGCGCCCCAGCCCCACACCATGCTGGAGGAGGCGATGTACTCGGCGCCGGCGGGCACGCCGAAAGCGGCGTAGAAGAAGTCCACGGTTATGGAGCCCACCTCGTTGGAGATGACGGCGCTGGGATGGGTCACCTTGGGCAGGTAGAGTATCACGGCGGTGTCGGTGCTCAGCTTTTCGCCGCCCGCGGGAGTCTCTATCTTGCCCTCGGCGTTGTAGTACTCGCCCAGGGGGGCGGGGGCGCCGGGCTCGAGCTGTCCGGGCGCGAAGCCGTTGAAGATGATGGTCTTAAGGTCAAAGCCGAAGCTGCCCATTTCCTCGTACTCGCCCATGGGCACGCCCAGCAGCAGGCCGCTCTTGTCCGGCAGCTGCATGGACAGCAGGAAGGCGGACAGGGCGCCGGCGGAGCAGCAGTAGGCGGAGATGTGCTTCTTGGAGCCTTCGGTGTTCATCATCTGTATGGCGTAACCGATGGCCAGGTCGCCCGCGCTGTGGCCCACGGCGCCCACCTGCGTCTCGTCCACGTAGCCCAGGCTCATGGCGTACTCTATGGCGGCGGCCACGCACTCGGTGTTGCCCTTGCCCCAGCCGGTCTCGTCCTGCAGGGACACGTCGCTGCGGCCGTGGCCCGCCAGGTCAACGGCTACCACGACGAAGCCGCGGCGGCTCAGCTCCACAAAGTTCATCAGTTGCATTTCCTTGGAGTTGTTCCAGCCGTGGGCGCACACCACGCAGGGCGCGGGGGTCTCAACGGTGGCGTTCTTGGGTGTATATACCGACAGGCTGATCTGGCCGTCGCTGCCCTTGGACAGGGTGTCGCCCAGGTCCTTGCCGTACTTGGCGTTGTTTTCGTTGATCATCTTGACCAGGTCGTTCATGGAGCAGGTGATCACTTCCTGCTTCACGCTCAGGCCGCTGGTCTGCACCATATAGCTGCCCAGCATGCTCACCAGCTCTATGGCGATGACCACGATTACGGCTATCCACGCTTTTTTCTTCATGGGGATACCTCTTTCCTTCACAAATTTCAGTTAGGATCCGAACACTTGGGACCGACCGGTGCCGCAGCCGGAAAATACGGCGGGCGCACCCCCTTTTATCGATTTTTTTACAAAACAATAGTTTACTCCGCCCGGAAGAGCCTGTCAATAAGCGCGGGCCCAAAACGCGCGCCCGGGCGGGAAAAAGCAAAGGATGGATACCGTGACGCGCGATCTTGTCAGTGCCGCCGTTCAGGGCGGCAAAGGAGGCGGAAATGGAGACTGTATTTAAGGGCAGCAGGGGCGAAACGGTAAAACTGCTGCAAAACGCGCTTAACGGCGCGGGCTTTGACTGCGGCAGGGCGGACGGCGTGTTCGGCCCCCTCACCTGCCGGGCGCTTATGGAGTACCAGGCATCCCGGGGGCTGGAGGCGGACGGAATAGCGGGCCCGCTCACCTGGGCGAAACTGGGGGAAGAGGATAAAAACGTGTCAGATGCGCTGAGCCGCGTCCCCAAACGCCCCCCGGATTTCAAGCAGTACGACCCCCGCTGGGCGAAAAAGATGTACTCGAGCTGCGGGGACAAAAACCAGACCATGAAGTCTTCCGGCTGCGGGCCCACCGCCATGGCGGACGTGGCCGCCGCGCTCGTCGACCCCTCGGTCACCCCGCCGCTCCTCGCGGACAGGGCGCTTGCCTGGGGCGACCGGAGCCGGTCGAACGGCACCGCCTGGTCGTTTTTCAGGCACGTCTCGCAGGAATATCCCTTTGGCAGGTACCTTAAAACGGGCAGCAAAAACGAACTGTTCGGCTGCCTTGACGCGGGCGGGCTCGCCGTGGCGAGCATGGGAAAGGGCTACTGGACGAAGGGCGGCCACTACATCTGCGTGTGGAAACATGACAGGGAGTACGTTTACGCCAACGACCCCGCCTCGTCCAAACGCGAAAAACAGAAAACAGACGACTTTATGAAGGAACGCAAGGCGTTCTTCTGCTTCTGGAGGTAGAAAATGAGGGACTTTTCACTTGATATCGTGTGGGCGAAGGTGCAGATAGCCGTGACCGCCGCGGGCGGGTGGCTGGGCGCCTGCCTGGGGGGCGCGGACGGGCTGCTGACGGCGCTTGTCATACTTATCGCGCTGGATTACGTCACGGGCGTCATGCGCGCGGCGGCGGAAAGAAAGCTGTCCAGCGCGGCGGGCTTCAAGGGCATCTGCCGCAAGGTGACGATACTGTTTCTGGTGGGCGTGGCGCACGCGCTGGACACGCGCGTGGTAGGCGCGGGAAGCGCGCTCAGGAGCGCGGTGATCTGCTTTTACCTCTCAAACGAGGGCCTGAGCCTGCTGGAAAACGCCGCGCGCCTGGGGCTGCCCGTGCCGGACAGACTCAAAAATGCCCTGAGCCAGCTGCACGGGCGGGAAAATAATAATGACAAGGGCGACGGTAAATGACCGCCGCCCTGCTCTCTTTTTTTTGTATATAGCTATAGTAGTATTACACGAAGCCTGCTCAGAACTGAGCGTTGGGGTCGTATTTAAGCGATTCTTCAAACTGGGGAAGGAAGGACAGGTAAGTGGTATCGCCGGTATTTACGGTTTCCGTGTATGTGACCATGTACCAGCACTGAGTTCCCTTGATGATATACACGTAATTGTACCGATAAGTCGGAGGAAGCTTGGTATCCTCCTGCGTGACGGTCTCTGTGTACGTGCATTTCGTGAATGCCTGGCCGTTCAGGGTGATCGTTTCCTTAACGGCGTCCTGATCATTCAGGTATCTGGAAACGAGGTATTCTTCACAGGCATATGCGTTCAGATCCCTTATCGGCGATGATGCAAACCTGTACTTTACCCACTCGCTCGGCGCGAGATTTGAAATCGATTCGGATTTGAAGCCCGTTCCGGTCACTTTGAAGCTGAGCTGGTGGAACGTCACGTCCGTGGTCGGATGCGGCGTAGCGGTGGCTTTCGGCTCGGTCGGCGCCTTATCTCCGCACGAAGACAGAGCGACGCACATTATCACGGCCAATAAAACAAGCAATACGCGTTTCATTCTTGCACCTCAATTATTATATAAAATACTAAATACACAGACGGGGCAAACTTATGCCTATTGTTTATTCTGCCGTTTTTCGGCGGCCTTCCGTATCGCGCCGGCGGCTTTGTCCGCCGCTTTGTCCGCGGCCTTATACAAGACCTTCTCCAGCATGCGTATCAGTATGAAGCCGACCACGCTCACGCCCACAGCCGCCAGAATGGCGAGCACGGTGTTTTCGGAAGAAGCGTACACCAACAGGCCTACCAGAACGCCGATCACTACGGAACTGTAAGAGTAAGTTTTTCTCATGGTCTTATTCCTCCGGGCAAGTATTCGGCATGTCGCCATTGTTCGGATGTTAACACCAAATCGGCTGATTGTCAACAGAAAAGTATGTTAGTGTTCAGAAAACATCGGATTTTGACCGGAGTGACGAGGGGCTGAGCCAGCTGCACGGGCGGGACAGGGACGGGCAGGCTTGACGTTTTTCCCCAAAGATGGTATATTCACGGGGACGGAAGGTCAGCCGTATCACCTGCCCAAAGGAGGCAAAATATGAAAAAGGCGCTGCTGTGCTGCGCCCTGCTGATAACGGCGCTCGCCCTGGCGGGCTGCGGCATATTCGGCGGGGATTACGCTTACCGCAGGCTTCCGGACGGTACAGCGGAGATAACCAAATACCGCGGGAAAGCCGAGACGCTGGAAGTCCCCGGCGAACTGGGCGGGAAGACCGTAACGGGCATAGGATCTTACGCGTTTTCGGACTGCGTGCGCCTTAGGTTGGTCACGCTCCCGGACAGCGTGACAGGCATAGGAGACAGCGCGTTTTTATTCTGCCGGGAACTGACTTCGGTAACGTTCCCGAAGGGCTTAAAGCAAATAGGCGAAGGCGCGTTTTCCAACTGCCAGAGCCTGACCTCCGTAACGCTCCCTTACGGCGTGACCGACATAGGCGAAGGCGCGTTTTACCGCTGCACCGCGCTGACAAAGGTCACGCTCCCTGAAAGCGTGGCGCGTATAGGCAAAAACGCGTTCAGTTTTCCGCAGGCGGGCGGCGGCTCGTTTACCGCGCCCATCGAGGGGCTTGTTGTCACCGTGGGGCAGGGCTCCTACGCGGAAGAGTACTGCAGGGAGAACGGCATCCCCTTCAGGTACGGCGCGGCGGACTGAAACAGACACAGCCCGAACAGGGTCCGGCCGGGCTTGACGTTTTATTCAATAAATGGTATATTCACGGGGACGAAGGGCGGATCCGTCCGCCCGGTATACCAAACGACGCAGGAGGTCCGTACATATGAAAACAGGAAAGCTGATTGCTCTGCTTTTGTGCCTGGCCGCGCTGCTGGGCGCGCTGGCGGCGGCGGAAGAGGCAGAAGCCTTCGTTCCGCAGCCGGAAGACTTCGCGGGAACGTACGTGGGCAGATCCATCTCCTTCGGCGACAACATCATACCCCTGGGGGAGGACGAGTATTACTACCTCACCATCGAGGGCGAAGAGGCGCTGATATCCGAAGGCATCGTCACCGGCGAAAACGGCCCGGGCATGATGGCGATACAGCTGATATACGAGAACGGGGAGATGCACTGGCAGCCGGAAGGGGCGGACATAAAGGTGTGCACCCTGCGCTTGCTCGAGGACGGCACCCTTACCGTGACCTTCAACGTAAACCCGAACATCCCCGTGTTCCGCTTTGAGAAGGCGGAGGAAGAAGAAAGCGCGGCGGAATAATATCCGCACGAGCCGCCGCGAACATACCTGATACGGTCACGCGCGAATGAGGAACGTGGAGGGCAAAGCCCTCCGCTACGGGAGCACCTGCTGTCACTGTAGCGGAGCCCTTTGGGCTCCACGTATCCACAGAAATGGTGGCGGCCTTGAGGCCGCCGCTACAGACATATTCGCCAAAGGCATAAACCGGCGGGGGAAGTACTTCCCCCGCCGTGTATTTTTTATTCCCTCGACTGTATGTATTCCACCATGTCCTTCGTGGCTTGAGACAGCACGTGGGCTTCGGGCAGCATCACTATGCGGAAATGGTCCGGATAGGGATAGTCGAAGCCGCTGCCGGGCACGATAAGTATGTGCTTTTCCATCAGCATGCCCATGGCGAGCTCCCGGTCGTCGGTGACCTTGAAGCGTTTGGCGTCGAATTTCGGGAACAGGTAGAACGCGGCGTCGTTGGGCACGTAGCTTATGCCGTCCGCCCGGTCCAGCACGTCGAACACCGCCTGGCGCTGGCGGTACAGCCGCCCTTCCGGCGTGAGCATCTGGCGGGTGGAGGCTTCGTCTTCGAGAGCCGCGGGGATGACCAGCTGGGTCAGGGTGTTGGAGCACAGCCGTAAGGAGGCCAGGCGCTCCACGGCGTCGCGCAGGTCTTCCAGTTCGCCGTTCACGCCGCGAATGGCCAGCCAGCCGCAGCGGAAACCGCAGATGATGTGGCTCTTGGCCAGGCCGTTGAAGGTGACCACGTTAAGGTCGTCCGCCAGGGCGGCGGTGGACACGTGCTGCTTGGGGGCGAACACCAGCCGGTCGTAGATCTCGTCGCTGATGACCAGCAGTTTGTGCTGCCGGGCGACTTCCAGCATCTGCTTGAGTATCTCGGTGTCGTACAGCGCGCCGGTGGGGTTGTTGGGGTTTATGAGCAGCAGCGCCCGGGTGCGGGACGTGATCTTGCGCTTTATGTCCGCGATGTCCGGGTTCCACTTCTGCTGCTCGTCGCACACGTAGAACACGGGCTTTCCCCCCGCCAGGTACACGCTGTTGGACCAGAGGGAGTAGTTGGGGCAGGGGCAGAGCACCTCATCGCCCGGGTTCACCAGCGCCATGCACAGCATTTCAGCGGCTTCGCTGACGCCGTTGGTGATGAATATGTCGCCGGGGGTCAGGCCCTTTATGCCCTTGCCCAGCTCGTAATCGCATATGGCGCGGCGCGCCTCGGGCATTCCGCGGCTGTCGCAGTAGGGCACCGCGGCGTCGGGGTCCATGTAAAGCGCGTTTCTGACGCTCTCGGGCATCTCGAAGCCGAAAACGGCGGGATTGCCGGTGTTCAGGCGCAGTACGGGTATGCCCTTGTCGCTCATTTCCAGAGCCTTGAAGTACAGAGGTCCGCGGATGTCGGAATGGATGTCGTCCATGCGGCGGGAGATCGGGATCATATTATACCTCGGTGAGTGATGTAGCGGCGGCGTCTGCGCCGCCATTTGGTGGTCAGCGGTCAGTGGGGGACGGGGGATGACAGCTTTTAGCTGTTAGCTGTCAGCTTTTAGAGCGCCTGCGGCGCGGAAGCGGTCGGGGTACGTGGGGTACGGATTGCCACGACGCTTACGCGTCTCGCAATGACGGTGTCAGCGGTCATTGGTCGTTGGTCGCGGGGATGGGTGACGTGGCGGCCTTGAGGCCGCCTCTGCGGTGTACGGCGGGTATTGCCGTAGCGGCGGCGTAGACGCCGCCAAAGTGGTCAGTGATTAGTGGTCAGTGGGAATACGGATCGCCGCGGCTGCCGTCACGAAAGCGCGAGTATCGCGGCGAGCGCGAGGAACGCCACGGTCACGAACGCCATTATCGCGGTGTAGAAGCGTATCTTCCTTTCCGGCTCTATGGGGCGGGCGCTGGCCTGGGCGGCGGCCTCCTGCCGGGCTTTGCGGGCGCGCCTTTCCTGCCCCGGGCGGCGCATTTCCCGCGCGTTCAGGTCCTTGAGCACCGTCTCGCGGGCGCGGCGGCAGCGGGCGCACACGTCTTCCGTAAGGGGATTGATGCGTCCGCACACGCATCTCCAGAAACGGTCCTGGGTCTCGGGGTAGATGATGGCGTCGTCCCCCGCCCGCTTTTTGAGCCTCTCCAGTTCCTTTCCCTGCAGGGTGTGGGTCTCGCCCACGTCCACCAGGTCTCCGCTTTCCGCCTTCCAGGGCCCGGCGTCGGTGAACTCGCAGTCTGAAAAGTACATTTCCAGCCGGTCCGCGTGCAGGGGCGCGGCGGCGGAGAGCATAAGGCGGAAATTGCTGCCCGGGGGGACTTCAAGGGAGTCCACCTTCACGTAGTCGTTCTGGGCAAGGTCCGTGCCGTCCACGCTCCAGCGGGCGGTGGCCCGGTAGGCGCTTAATGTGTGGTCGGACACGTTGGACAGGTCTATATAAGCCCGGGCGCGGCCCAGGTCGTCGTAAAGCAGCTCGTACCCGCGCATTTCCACGGGGCAGGACAGGTCTATAATCAAGCGTTCCTCCGCGGGCGGCGCCCCCTCAAAGGCATTTTTGGGCACACCACTCCATTATGATGTGTATTATATCACCCGAATGTTACTTCTTTATGAACATTTGGCGCGTTAATCACGCTTTAACCTAAATCGCTTGAACAATGGCTGTTTTTGTGTATAATATATAAGGCGTGTCTCTGCGGCGCGTTTATTACACACGGAGAAATCAACCTGATGAGCGAAATTCTGCGTATCCGGGGCGGGGCAAAGCTGGAAGGCACTGTGCCGATCAGCGGCTCCAAGAACGCGGCGGTGGCGATCATCCCCGCGGCGATACTGGGGGACAGTCCCTCCGTGATACACAACCTGCCGGACATAGACGATGTATACAGCTTCGTGAAGATACTCAGGTATCTGGGCGCGGAGGTGGAGTTTGAGCATGGCACCATGCGGGTAGACCCCCAGGGCATAGACAGGTTCGAGCTGCCGGACGAGATGGTCAACCGCATGCGGGCCAGCTATTACCTTGTGCCCACGCTCATGAACCGCATGGGGCGGGCGGCAGTGCCCACTCCCGGCGGCTGCAACATAGGCAACCGCCCCATCGACCTTACGGTCAACGCTCTGACTTCCCTGGGTTCCAGGGTGGATACGACCGGCGGCGTGATACGCGCCGAAAAGACCGGTGATTTCGGCGGCAGCAACGTGTATCTGCGCGTGCCCAGCGTGGGCGCCACCATAAACACCATGCTGGCCGCAGTGATGGCCCCCGGCCGCACCACGATATTCAACGCCGCCCGTGAGCCCCACATAGTCGACACCGCCAACTTCCTGAATTCCATGGGCGCGAAGATCCGCGGCGCGGGCATGGACACCATACGCATAGAGGGCGTTCCGGTGCTGCACGGCAGCGACGAGTACTGGGTGATACCGGACCAGATAGAGACGGGCACGCTGATGATCGCCGCCGCCGCCACCAAGGGCGACGTGTATCTGAGCGGCACCATCCCCACCCACATGGAGAGCCTCACCGCGAAACTCCTTGAGATGGGCGTGGACGTGCAGAGCGAGGACGACGTGATCCACGTGCGCAGCGTGGGCGACCACCGCATGATAGAAGTGACTACCGCCGTGTATCCCGGCTTCCCCACCGACCTGCAGCAGCCCCTTACCGCGCTGATGACCGTGGGCTGGGGGCGCGGCAGAATGACTGAGACCATATTCGAGAACCGCTTCCGCTACCTGGACGAGCTTAACCGCATGGGCGCTGACGTGCGCCTGAGGAACAATGCCGCCGAGATAAACGGCGTGGAGAAGCTCTACGGCGCCCGGGTGACCGCCACGGACTTAAGGGCGGGCGCGGCGCTGGTGGTCGCGGCGCTCATGGCGGAAGGCGTGAGCGAGATAAGCGGCGTGGAGTACATAAAGCGCGGCTACGAGCACATAGACGAAAAGCTCAGGCACCTGGGCGCGGATATAGAATACATTTGACGGCGGTCATCCGCCGTTTTTCTTTGCCCCGGCGCGCGGGCCCTTTTCCAAAAATTAAAACTTCCCCGCGCGTTGGTCCTTGACAAAGCCCACCGAGGCGACTATAATAGTAATGTTCATGCGGCTGTGGCGGAATCGGCATACGCGCACGTTTGAGGGGCGTGTTCCGCAAGGAGTACGAGTTCAAGTCTCGTCAGCCGCACTGTAAAAACAGGACGGAATCTAAGCTTCCGCCCTGTTTTTTTGCCTGTTTGAGCGCGTATTTCGCGCTGTTCGCGCGATTTTTACCGATTCCGCCGCAAGCTCATGGTTGTTGGTACCCCCTTAAGTACCCATTACGTATCGTGATTCTGAGGCATTTCGTTTACCGTTTCTTTTACAGTCGGGTTGCTTAGCTGGTTTATAAGCTGCTGCATCTTCTCGCTGTTCTGGTCGAGCATTTCTTTAGACACGTGACCGTAGCGGTCGAGCGTGAAAGCGACCGTTGCATGACCAAGGTTCGCGGACAGGGTCTTTATGTCACAGCCGGACTGAAGAGACAGCAGGGCATGCCCAAAATATCCGCGGCAGTACAACCGAAAGTGCGAAGACCTGCCAATCCTTAGTCATTATACAAACCAACCCCATACGTGCCAGAATTCAAGCCTTCTCGCAGACAGTGCACAGGCAACATATCCGATAACGAAGCACACGGCAAATGTGAACAGCGCAATCAACGCCAGGTTCCTCAAACGACGATTCTGTTTTGGCGCAAGTCTACCGTATACAGGCAGAGACGGAAGAACGGGATTCCCGGTAGCAGCGGCAATTGTATTGTGCTGGAACCTGCCAAACGCTTTTATCAGCTGCCTGAACAGGGCCCAGTAATAGACGCTGCCGATAATGCCCAGAATACCGAGCGCTATCAGAGCGATACCTATGACGAATCCGCAAAAGTATGGCATTGCCGGAATCAGAGAATACGGGCTTGCGCCAACGATCATACAGGCACCGGTAACGATAAAAGCGATGCCGGCAATGAATATCACCACACCGCAGGCGGCGAGCAGCAGAAAGAACATCCCCGCGATTACATCAGCAAAGCCAAGTCCGATTTTTGTCATCACACCGCTTTGCTTTGGAAATGAGACAGATCCTCTCTCATACTGCATGGCAAGCTGCTCCGGATCTCCCAACCTCGCGGCTATCTCTTCTTCGGAATAACCGTCTGCCAGCTTGAAAGCAAAATGCTGCTCATATTCTTCTATGATTTCCGCGAAGTCCGGCACTTGATTCTTTTTCAGAACAGAAGTAAACTTGGTAAGAAAATCATTTTTTGTCATTGTTTTCATCCTCCAACAGTTTTTCTATGGTACGGGCAAAGTCCAGGTATTCCGCTCTGTCCTGCTCGTAGGTTTCCCTGCCCAAAGAAGTAAGAGAATAATACTTGCGAGGCGGACCGCCGCTTTCCTCCTGCAGATATGTTGTCAGCAATCCGTCGCTCTTAAGTTTTCGCAGGATCGGATACACGGTACCGTCTCCGATGTCTATGTGGTTGGAAAGATAGTCCGCTATCTCATAGCCATAGCGATCTTCCTTTTTCAGTAACGACAAGACGCACAATTCCAGTACGCCCTTTTTATACTGCGTGTTCATATGCTACATCCTCCTTTCAACAGTACAAGTCTTTAGATACTATTATATTATACACAGTAGTGTGGATTTGTCAATCCCAAAATCAAAAAAGTCGGTGACTTTTTTCACCGACTGATTGTTATGTACCTGAACAAAAGCAGCTTTTAGCTGTATAAGACATCAAGCGTGTAAACACCGTTCGTTTTGTGATGAATCATGCAACCTTTATAAACGAACTACATCGTATCCTTTCGCTGTTCTGTTCAAGCATCTCTTTAGACACGTGACCATAGCGGTCGAGTGTGAAAGCGACCGTTGCATGTTTCTATACACCTATTAGGTTTTCTAATAGGTGTATTATGTATAAGTATTTGTGTTTCGGCTTGTTATTTGATAGTATTGTGGTGGAATAGGCTTATTATTTCACCGAATTATCTGAAAATGACCTTTCGGAGTCGAGATTTCAAGAATTATGAGCGTTATTTCTACCGACAATAGGTCACAGCTAAGACGAAACCTGCGAATGATGAGAAATCATTGGCAGATGTATTTGATTATCTTATTGCCTCTGTTGCATATTGTCATATTCAAGTATATTCCAATATACGGGATCCAGATCGCGTTCAGAAAGTGGAACCCGATCCTCGGCATAACCGGTAGCCAATGGGTCGGGCTCAAGCTGTTTGAACAGTTCTTCAGCTCACCGGATGCGCCGCGGATCATCTGGAACACACTGAGAATAAGCCTGATAGACCTTTTTATCGGGTTCCCGATGCCGATCATTCTGGCGCTGGCGGTAAATGCGTGCACGGCGCAGAAATTCCGCAAGACCGTTCAGATGGTGACCTATGCCCCGCATTTCATATCCACGGTCATAATGGTCGGTATACTGATGCAGATCACCGACATGCGTTTGGGTGCTGTGAACACGATACTGAAGGCTTTGGGCTTTGCCCCCGTGAACTTCATGGGCAGCGAAGCGCTGTTCCCGTGGATATATGTTCTCAGCGGCGTTTGGCAGCAGGCGGGATACAAATCTGTCATGTATATCGCGGCGCTTGCCGGAATCAGTCCCGAACTGCATGAGGCGGCTACGGTGGACGGCGCGAACAGATTTCAGCGGCTGAGGCATGTGGACCTGCCGGGCATTCTGCCCACCATCGTTTTGATGCTGATACTGGATGTAGGCGCCATGCTGAACGTTGGCTATCAGAAGGTATACCTGCTGCAGAACACGATGAATCTTGGCTCGTCCGAGATAATCTCCACATACGTCTATAAAGTAGGCCTCAAGCAATCCAATTACAGTTTTTCAGCGGCGATCAGCTTAATGAATACCATCGTGTCGCTTATTATGGTCACATCCACAAACTATATATCCCGACGACTGACGGAAACGTCGCTGTGGTGAGGTGACGGTATGGCTCAGGCAACCATCAAAAACCGGCATAAGCACGCGGGGATGAAACTGACCGGAAGCGACATCGTCTTCAACGTGATCGTTTATGCAATACTGATCCTGGCGCTGATCGTTGTGGCGTACCCGCTGATCAACGTTGTTTCCGCGTCTTTCAGCGCGGCTTCCGCGGTATCCGCGGGGCAGGTAGTGCTGTTTCCGGTCAGACCGTCACTGCTTGCATATAAAATGGTGATCAGCTACAAGAATATCTGGATCGGTTACAAGAACTCTCTGTGCTACATGGTCGTGGGCACGCTTATGGCGCTGTTCATGAATGTGCTTGCCGCGTTTCCGCTTTCGCGCAAAGAGTTTGTGGGACGGCGGTTTTTTATGCTGATCCTTGCCATTACCATGTACGTCCACGGCGGACTGGTGCCGACATACCTTGTCATAAGCGGTCTTGGACTGCTGGATACATTTTGGGTAATGGTGATTCCCGGAGCCACGAGCGTATGGCACGTAATAATGATACGGTCGTATTTCCAGAACTCGATCCCGGACGAACTGTTTGAGGCCAGCCAGCTGGACGGGTGTTCCGACATCAATTATATGATCAGGATCCTTTTGCCCCTGTCCGGCCCAATAGTGGCGGTGATAGCGCTGTATACCGCGGTAGGCATCTGGAATTCATATTTCAACGCGTTGATCTACCTTACGAAACAGGAACTTTATCCGCTGCAGCTGTTCCTCAGAAACATCCTGACTCTCGGAAAAAACATAAACATCGACGAAGTGGAGAATATCGAAGAAGTCCAGGATATGATCGGACTGTCCAACCTCATGAAATATGCGGTTATCGTCGTGGGAAGCGTGCCGGTCATGCTGATCTATCCGTTCGTGCAGCGCTATTTTGTGAAAGGCGTCGTAGTCGGGTCAATAAAGGGATGAATGGTTTCAAACAGATAATAAAAGGAGAACCATGAAAATCACGTTATGTTCGCCCGCACAGGGAGAAACGGTCGATCTGCTCACGGCTGAGCACAGGGCAATGCTGTCGGGCAAACACCTGGCACAGGTAGACAATGACCTGGACTGGACAAACCTGAAACAGAAGGGCACGGAAAAGTCTTATCCGCAGCCGGTCTGTTTTGCCTGGACGGCGGATCAGGAAGGCATGCCGGATGAAGCATATTTTGAGCTGAGCCTGAGCAGAGACTCCGATTTTGCGCAGACCAAAAAGCTGTATTTCGATCCGGATATCCGTAAAGCGGAGGTATACAATTTCAGCGCCGGCTGCGACTACTATTGGAAGGTTTCCGCTGTAAACCGTTCGGATGGGAAGGCCGAATACGCCAGATCTCCCGCAGGCCGGTTTTTTACGAAGGACGATGTTCCCACTCTCTACCGTGTGGACGGTCTGACAAACATACGTGATATAGGCGGCTGGCGGACTTTCGACGGAAGACGGGTAAAACGTGGCATGATTTTCCGCGGCAGCGAGATGGATACCCATCACCAGCTTACAGAAGCAGGTCGCAAGGCGCTTATAGACGATCTGCGCATCCGTACGGACCTTGACCTGAGGGGTGAGGCGGTAGGCAAGATCTCGGAAAGCCCTATAGGGGCAGACGTAAGATTTGAGCTCCTTCCCGTAAAAGCGTACGCGGAATTCTTGGAACCCGAACGATTTGGTGAGTGCAGAGATGTATTCTCATTGCTGACAGATGAAACGGCGTACCCCATATACCTCCATTGCTGGGGAGGGGCCGACAGATCCGGCACGGTCGTATTGCTGCTAAACGGATTGATGGGCGTTGATGACGAAAGCCTGCTGCTGGATTATGAAATGACCATGTTCTCGGTCTGGGGCGAACGATCCCGCTATTCCGATCTGTTTACGGGCCTGCTGAAGGAACTCGACCGCTACGGCGGCGAAAACCAGCCGCTTAGAATAAAGGCTGAAAACTACCTTCGCCGGGCCGGAGTGACGGACAGTCAAATAACAAAACTGCGCAGTTTGCTGATCGAGTGACGAATTCTGGCAGGAAGTGCGTTATTTATGTGATGGATAACCGGTATTCCCGGTTTCTTATAACTCAATTGAGGAGGTTTTCGTATGAGAAAGCTGTTAATCTGCATCCTGGTGCTGGCAATGACGATGTCATGGTTCGCACTGAGCGCGTCAGCAGAAGCTGAACGCCCGACCCTCGTGATCTTCCTGGAAGGTGTAGCTACGGTGGAAGATTTCGAGACGAACGCGGCAACACTCTGGCTCGAGGACAAACTGGATATAAATCTTGACTTCATCGTGGCTCCTGCGGGCTCTGCCGAGGAAAAGATGAACATCCTGCTCAACAGCGGCAATTACCCGGATATTTTCTATCTTAAGATCCCGGATCAGGACCTGTACGGCGTGGAAACGGGCATTCTGATGGATCTGACTCCCTTTATTCCCGATATGGAATATCTCGGCTACGCGCTGGATTACTACCCCGAGGTAAGTCAGACCATGCTGGCATCCGACGGAAAACTTTATGCTTTCCCGACCTACGGCGGCACCGCGAAGCATATGCAGTATTCCGTCAAGTGGTTCATCAATTCCGCGAACCTTGAAAAACTCGGCATGGAAGCTCCTACCGATACCGATGAACTGTACGAAGTGCTCAAGGCCTGGAAAGAGCTGGATCCCGAGAAGAACATCCCTCTGACCGGCAGCGCGGATAATATCCAGGGCAACCCCGTATTCTTCCTCACCAACGCGTTCACATACCAGCCTATGTTTGACTGGGGCTTCAAACTCGGTCTCAGGCTGCATGAAGACACCGTTGAGACCATGTATGACGACGATGAATATCGTGAAGCGCTCCGGTATATGCACAGACTGCATGAGGAAGGGCTGCTGTACGAAGGCTCCTTCACGCAGAGCCAGGAGCAGGGTACTGCGCTTCTGGCCAGCGAAGGCGAGCCCGTACTTATCTGGGCGGCTTCCCACAATGTGCGCCTGGTCGTAGCGGCAAACTCTCCGGAACTGTATGCGCACACCGACTTTTTGACTCCTCTGGCAGGGCCGGAAGGCGCACGTTACGTCAGCTTCCAGCCTCAGACCGCAGGCTATTTCTTCGCCATTTCCAAGACCTGTGAGCATCCGGAGATCGCCGCTCAGCTGGCGGATGAGTTCTACAACGCGTTTTCTCAGGCTGTACTGCAGTTTGGGCCGATCGAGCTGGGCAACTGGCGCTATCCGACCGATGAGGAGATAGCCGAGTGCGAAGCGGCCGGTTTCGTTCCGATCAGCTATGTTCGCACTACCGCGTTTGAGTCCGGTGTGCAGAACTTCAAGTGGCAGCCTGCCGTTCCGGGCACGCCCCAGATGCAGAAAGCGGGCTTACCGCACGCGCAGGATCTCCCTGAGGATCTGAGTTTACTTGATTTTGACGATCCGAAAAACGGTTCAAAGTATCGTCTCTACGCGACGGAGACTCAGTATGAGCCCTATTATCAGGAAGAGTACAGGACAATACCGAGTATGAAGTTCACCCCCGAAGAGAAGGAAGAAAAGGCGACGATCGAGATCAGTCTCGAAAGCTATCTGTCTCAGGCGCGTACCGACTTCATTACCGGCAAAAAGGATATCGATGCCGATTGGGACGCATACGTTGAGGGCATCGCGAACCTGAAGATGGACAGACTGGTAGAGATCTATCAGGAAGTCTACGACCGCAACAACCGATAAACGGATAAACTGCTTTGTCCGACCGACGGCCGGCGAAGCGCAAAAACAAAACGGGGCGCTCTATTAACAGAGTGCCCCGAATTGATGCGGGTCAGAAGTGTTCTTTTTTTCGCTGAATGATCAGCTGTGTCATAGTCTCGATCAGATGCTCCTGCGCCGGTGTGAACTTGGTATCGGGACGGTATGCCACAGCGTAGTTGCAGGTCATTTCGACATCTGCTATCCGGTAAAAATTGGGCGGTTCCTGGCGCATATGCATCTGTGTCATGATCTCGGGAAGTATGCAGACGCCTATTCCCAAACTGGTGAGAGAATACATGGTTTCACGGTTCACGGTTTCAAACACTACCTTTGGAGTAAAGCTGTAATGATTGAACAGGCGCTGGCATACCACCCAGGACTTTGATACCTGATGATGCAGAATAAACGGCGAATTCATTACGTGAGTAAAATCCATGTACGGACGGCTGGTCGATGCGATGGCATATTTGTTGGCCGGATGATTTCCGGGAATAGCGAGCAGGAATTCCTCAATGTCGATCGTTCTGTAGTGCAAGCCTTCTTTTTCGGGTGTAGACGGCACGAAACAGAAATCAAGTTTGCCGTTCAGGACCATGTTTTCAAGCTGGAATGAACCGTTTTCAATGGGCGCGATATTCACATTCGGCATATTGTCCTGATAGTATTTAAACAGCTCGGGGACATACTGCCTGCAATAGAAAGACGATATGCCAAAGCGGATCGTTTCCGCTTTTACGGAGGAAAGGCTCCTCAGACTGGATGTGAGGCTTTCATGCTCCGCGAGAAGCTTCATTCCGGTCTTCATCAAGTGATCGCCGGCCATGGTCAGAATCAGAGTGTTGCCTTTGCGGATGAACAGCTGCGTACCGAATTCATCTTCAAGTTTCTTGACAGTTTGACTTAGCGTGGGCTGGCTGACAAAAAGCGAGTGAGAAGCTTTTGACATGCTGTGTTCTTGCGCGATGGCGACAAAATAACGTATATCCTTAATGTCCACGCAATCACTCCCCCGAGAAAAAACTGGTATTATTATATCATGCCGTACGGAATGAAGCAAGTTTGGGAAACGCAATATCAAACGGAGATTGGAGTGTAAGGCCATGCTGGAGAGACTCGGATGGTTTGAAGAAGCGCGCTACGGACTGTTCATACATTGGGGGCTGTATGCACAGCTTGGCGGGATATGGAACGGGCAGCAGTATCCGGGAGGCACGGAATGGATAATGCGCACTGCGAAGATACCGTTTGACGAATATCGGAAACTTGCCGACACATTTGACCCCGGTGAGTTCAACGCGGATGACTGGGTATGCAAAGCATTGGATTTCGGCTGCCGCTACCTGTGCATTACGGCAAAGCATCATGACGGGTTTGCCATGTTCGATTCGGCTGTGTCGGATTATACCATCATGCATACGCCGTTCGGACGCGATGTTGTAAAGGAGCTCTCTGACGCCTGCGGCAGGCACGGTTTGAAATTCTGCGTATATTATTCTCAGATGCAGGATTGGGCGGATCCGAACGGAGACGGCAACTCGTGGGATTATGACCCGAAAAAAAAGGATTTCAACAGTTATTTTAACTCCAAAGTCAAACCGCAGGTCAGGGAATTGCTGACAAACTACGGCGAGATCGGCATGATATGGTTTGATACGCCGTACGATATGCCCAGACAGCTCTGCGCCGAGCTTGAGCGGTTCGTTCATTCGATCCAGCCTGATTGCGTCATAAACGGCAGGATCGGCTACGGCCTGGGAGATTACCGCCAGATGGGAGACAACGAGATTCCCGTACTTGCCTATCGCGGTGCGTGGGAGACACCGATGACGCTCAACAATACCTGGGGGTATTCCCAAACGGACACGAACTGGAAATCTCCCAAAACAGTGGTGAAGATGCTGATCGATGTGGCAAGCAAGGGCGGCAACTTGCTTATCAATGTCGGGCCAGACGCAAAAGGATGTATCCCGGAGGGCAGCGTCAGGGTACTGTCAACGGTCGGCGGTTGGCTTAAGCGAAACGGGGAAAGCATATACGGCACGCAGCCTTGTGCCGATTTACCGTATCAGATACGCTGGGGCGGCCTTACGCGGCGCGGCGCGATCGTATATCTTCATTTGCTGGACGTTTCCGAAACTCCGAACCGGTTGAAAATATGCAACATCGAGACCAGGGCTAAACGCGCGTATCTGCTGTCGACCGGCGAGGAACTGCCGATCTATCAATCGTATGAACTCTCGAGGGACGAGTACAGGTTTATAGTGGACTACCCCAAGGATAAGCTGGATGGTCTGGATACCGTGATCGTCGTTGAATTTGAAAAGCCTCCCGTGCCGCACAGTCTTTATATGACGTTTGACAGAACCGAAGACGGATTCTCGCACGGCGGGGAAAAGGAGTGAGGGATTTGCGGATGATCAATTATGCCCACAGAGGAGCGAGCGAATACTACCCTGAAAACACCCTGCGCTCGTTTTATGCAGGGCTTGAAATGGGCGCTACCGGAATGGAGACGGATATTCAGCGCACGAAGGACGGCGTTTTGGTATTACACCATGACGATACTCTTAAACGCGTAGCCGGAGTAAACGGCGCGGTATGTGATTATACGTATTCGGAACTCCTGGATATGGATTTCGGTGCTTTCAAATGCGACAGGTTCAAAGGCGAGCGTATCGTGCGTCTGGATACTTTCCTGACGCATTTCGGACGCAGGGGGCTCACTCTCGCGCTGGAGATCAAACAAAACGGTATAGAGAACGATTGCCTTAATTGTGTCGACGCTCTGAAATGCAGGGACGACGTAATCTTTACTTCATTTATATGGGAAAGCGTAGCCGAACTGCGCAGGCTCGACAGTACCATACGTCTCGGATATCTCACAAGAGACATCACGACAGAGACACTGGATATGCTGAAGGAACACGATGTGCAGCAAATCTGTCCGCAGATATCACGTGTTACCGCTGAGAGCTTTAAGCTCGCTGCGGAGCGCGGCTTCTCCATAAGGTTCTGGGGCGTGACGAATACAGAGCTGATGAACAGGGCAATAGCGTTCGGCGGAGACGGAATGACGGTGAACTTCCCGGACAAATTGTCGTTGGCGCTGAACATGTGAGGCAGACAGAACTAGGCATAAAGGCGGAGAACGGAGGGAATCGCAGGAATCAAATAGAGTTATAGGGAAACAGTGCATAGGAGTATAAACCGAATTCTTTTTATCTGTGAATCTAATAAAACTGGCGGCGAATTTGGGATGATTCACAGCTGCACTGACAGAATAAGGAGAAGACAAGTGGATAAATGGCGTGAAAGGTATTACATTGAGAAGTTTGAGTTTGAAGGCAGGGAAGCGATAATCGTATATCCTGAGACAGAAGAGGGAAAAAGGCGCTGGGCACTTAAGACCGAGTACTTTTGGGCTTTTCAGGATCTGGAAGAGAAACTTGTCGAAAAGGGCTTTCATTTGCTTTACCTGAAGAATAATAACCGCTGGGGAACAGATGACGATCTTGACGCCAAGAAGCGTTTTTCGGAAATGCTTCAGGTACGATACGGTTTGAGCCGTAAGTGTGTCATGATCGGAATGAGCTGCGGGGGTCTGCACGCGATAAAACAGGCGGCGAAATATCCGGAGATGACGAGCGTTTTATACCTTGACGCGCCTGTGGTAAACCTCCTAAGCTGCCCGTTCGGGCTTGGAAAATGTAATACAGACATCGCCATATCCGCGCAGAAGGAAGTGTTCGACGCTTTGCGCCTTGATATGTCAGGTATTATTGCTTATCGGGAACACCCATTGGATAAACTTCCGCAGCTGATCGCTCAAAGGATACCTGCGATCCTCGTATACGGTGAAAAGGATACGACAGTTCCGTTTGAGGAGAATGGTAAACATATTCGCGACGCGTACCTTAAGAGCGATATTCCGTTCCTTTTACAGTGCAAACCTGAAGCCAATCACCATCCCCACGGACCCGCAGACATGGATGAAGCGCTGAACTTTATACTTGCGAATTCGTAAACCGCAACGACAACGAGCAGAATTTCATGGAGGGCGAAACGGTTTATGTGGGCGTTTGCCACTACCTCCCAAACCTTATTACCTTCCACCGTTCGTCCCCGACCGGCTGATCGGCGCAGATGTGCATTTCGTTCATGAGGTCTGCGGATCGCTCTTCCATCATCGAAAAACCGAAAGCGTTCTTCGAGCGATTATTCGGGATCGGGAAAGAGTGTATGCAAAATAACAGACGAAACCCGGTGGAATGGTTTTTTCGCCCACGAACCATGTCCGTGAGAACGGCGGAAAAAGAATAAGGGTACCCGGAGCTGCTTTCCTATTATATGGCTCAGGTACCCTTATTTTCGTACTTTCCGTATAACATAGGTCTTTAGCGAAGCTAGACGATCAACGGGCGCGATGCAAAATAGGACCGTGGTCAAACGCGCTCAAGCGGGACAAGAAGCTTAGCTTGCCCACACCATTTCAGGTTTCAGCTGCTTTTTTGCACAGTCCGAGAGATACAGGTTTATAAGCGTCTGATATGGTATACCGGTCTCTTCCGCCAGACGTTTGAAGTAAGCTACCGTGCCTTCATCCAGATTGATCGTTATCTGCTTCTTGGCGCTCTTTATGTAAGGGTTCTTTACCCCTTTGCTGAAATCATATTCGTCTTTCATCTTGGTATCGTCTCATTCAAACTTTAATCCATGAATAATTATATGATAATTATTTGGTACATATATATCAAGCTATTATATCACAGTACTTATAGTTTCGTTTACACTGGAATCTGTACCCCAATTGTCTTCCTCTACAAAGGGTTTCGCTGGCATTTCGTTTCGTTTACAGCCGCTCGTTATGGACTCGATGACTGTCAACAGAGATACTGGATAATTGTAGGCGGCTATGCGCGGTGGGACTTTACTTTTTCTTTCGCGTTGCCTCTTCCATGGTCAGGCCGGTGGAATAGTCCAGCTGCCTGTACTCACCCGGATCATTTTCCCGCTGGCGTGTGAAGCCGTCCACATTCCACGAAGGCCGTTTGTCCTTGCGCCAGGGGCGGCACTGCCACTGGTAGCCACGGAACGGGTCACGGGTACGGTTCATCCAGTCGATAAGCTCGTCGTGAAGGGCATCCCGCGCCGCGGCGTATTCTTTGTCGTATACAACGTTTTTAAGGTCGTATGGGTCATTTGCGGTGTCGTACATCTCATCGCCGTCCAGCAGGTGCAGCGCCAGCTTGTACTCGTCCGTGATCACGGCGCGCATGGGCTGGAAGCCGCCGAATCCGTCATGGTCAATCTCGTACCGGCCGAATTCTACGTGCGCGGGGCGGTTCGTAGGCCTGCCGGGGTCTGCGAGCTGAGGCATGAGACTTTCGCCCTCGAACATTACGGGGCGCGGGATGCCCATGTAATCCAGAACGGTGGCCGGGAGGTCAATATGTGAGACCACATGGCGGTAGATTTCGTTCTCGGGCACGCATGCGCCTTCAAAAATGAGGGGTACACGCGCGATCTCATCAAAAATCGCGGGACCCTTGGCGCTCAGGCCGTGAGAGTGGGCGGCGTCGCCGTGGTCTGAGGTAAACAGGCGCAGTGAAGCAGGCGCCAGCTTTCTCGCGCATTCCAGCACACGGCCGATCTGTGAGTCTATATAGCTGTTGCACGCGGCGACCCGGGGACTTATGCCGCCGCGCCGTTTTGACGGGTCCTTCTCACCTGTGGTCTCCGCCCATATGCGCAGGCAGTCCGGTTTGTCGGACAAGTCGTCGTCCCAGGCGGGATTCGTGCCTGCGCAGCTGTCGTACATGGAAGCGTACGGCTCGGGACACAGGCTGGGCCCATGAGGCTCATCATACGATACCACAAGGAAGAAGTCTTCATCCCTGTGCTCCCGAATGAACGCCAGTGCCCGCTCCGTTACACGGTAGCCGTAGGTAAACGAGGCGGGGATATTCTTGCTGCTGGAATCGGCGTCACGGGAGAACAGCCGTTCTTTATCCGTAAGCTCGTCCAGATAGCACTTCATGTCATACCAGTATTTCTTTTCCCAGCCGTCAGGACAGATGCCCCAGCCGAAATAATCACCTGCGTCCAGATGCCATTTGCCAATGTACCCGCAGACGATTCCATGCTCAGACAGACGCTGTCCCAGCGTTTTGACGTCTGCTCCCAGCGGCATGGAATTGCCCCAGCTGCCGTTGGAATGGGGAAATAAACCTGTAAACAAAGCCGACCTGGCGGGCCCGCACACCGGCTGGCAGGTGTAGGCGCGTTCGAAGCGCAGGCCATTCTCAGCCATAGAGTCGATGTTGGGCGTAGAGATCTTTGAACCGTAGCAACCCACCATGTTGTAGCCAGTGGTATCTGTCATTATCCAGACTATCTGTTTTTTTGCCATAGTTTTTTCCTCTTGCTGAAACAAATCATCTCTGCGGACGCGCTAAAACTCGACGGACATGCCATCGTACGCTACGGTCATGCCGTAAGGCGCGACTATCCTGCAATACTCTTCGTGAGGCGGAGTCCAGTGAGGCGACATGTGTGTGATGATGAACCGTTTTTCGGTTTTCCATAAACGGTTTTCATCGAAGAAGCGCATTATCTCCAGATTCTTATCAAGATTCTGATGCATTTCGAATCTGTCCGGCATAAGGCCGAAAGTGCCCTCGATAACCACGCAGTCATAGCGGTATTTTGCGATCAGGCTGAGCATATCCGCTTCATAGCTGCCGCAGTCAAGAGCGTAAAGGAGCGTCTTGCCGCCTCTTTCGATTATGTAATTAAACGTGGGCACTCCGTGGCGCGAGGCGACGGCGGTGAAAGAAATATCCAGGTCCGGACGGAAGACGGTCTCTCCGCTGCGCAGGGGGTGGAAAGCGACTTTATATACCTCATCTTCCAATTCGGGATGGTACCGGTCGTTTTGCAGGATCTCCTGATATACGCTCTCATGGCCGTATATATCCAGCCACGGCAGGGGAGTTAAGCGTGATCCCATCCAGTGGACGGCCTCATCCATGTCGATATCGTTCGTAGGCTCGATTATCCGGTTGTCAGCCGTGCGCATTTTTGTGCGCCAGATCAGGTGGTGCGTGTACAAATGGTCTTTATGCCTGTGGGTGACCAGCAGCAGGCGCAGCGCTGTAAGATCCCTCCCGTAGAGCAATGAGCTCTGAAAGGCGTGATTGCTCAGATACAGCATCACGTCATCGTCCAGCATCGTGCATGTGTTCTGGCGTATGTTTTTTCCGCCGTGTCGCCTCGCGTATACGCAGTTCGGACAATTACACCACAGCGCAGGATAGTTTTCTCCTGCGCTGGTCCCCAGAAATGTCAGCCTCATTATGACTCCTCAAAGAAAACGATGAGCGGTATAAACCGGCCGGGCGTCGTTTATTTGCGCCAGCCTTTTTCTTTCAGGTAGGCTATGCAGGGCGCGACCCAGTCTGTCTGTATCATGTTGTAGCCCAGACCGGCCAAATAGCCCCAGCCTTCATCCGCCCTGTCCATGGTGTACAGGTCGTCGGTATGGCCTGCCGAATGAACGGTCTTGTAGTTGAACACTATGGCGTTGGCCCAGGTCAGCAGACCCATGCGGTGCATTTTCTCGTGATATTCCCGGGTGGCGAACTCGCTCTTTTCGGTTTTGAACAGCGCCTCGGTGCCCAGATAATGTATATTGCGATTGAGCAGCATCTCGGAATCGCGGTCCTCATCCCTGGCAAAAGTCATGTATGCGAAATCCGGGGCGAGCTCTTCCACCAGGTCATAGAAGCGCTCCTCCTGGTTAGACTTTACAAGCACCTGGCCGGCCATATCGTGGCGTCTGATCGCTTTGATTATATCCTTCGGATAAATGAAAAACTTATCAACGTTGATCACGCAGCGGCCTTTGAGCGCTTCCAGTGCGTCATCGAAAAGCGGTACCGGATACTGCGTCTCGGCATCGTCTGAATTGACCAGCCGGAGAGCCTGAACCTCCTCGTCGTGCATGTCAGCGATAAGCTTCTCGCTATGCAGGTAGTGCTTTTCCGTGCCGGGATGAAACACGTATAACGTGCCGTCCAGGCTGCGTGACACGTCAAGCTCGACTATATCGGCCCCAGCCTTGAGCGCGGCGTTGAACGCCATTATCGTATTGCACGGCACATTGCCCATCCAAGTGCCGCGATGGGCGGCAACCAGCACCTTGTCCTTGCACATTTCCCGCAGATCGAACATTTTGCTGACCTCACATTCTATAAGACTTATATCATCCCTTGATAGAACCCATCATGATGCCCTTTTCAAAGAAGCGCTGTACGAAGGGATAGAGAATAAGCAGCGGCGCGGCGGAGACCACGATGATCGCGTACTTGAGCGCCTCGTACAGCAGTTGGGTGTTAACGTCGTCCACGCCCGACTGCTCGGCCATGTCGCCCATCTGGGACATGATCAGGATGTTGCGCAGGTGTACCTGCAGGGGCCATTTTTCCTGCGCCTTCTGCAGATACATCATCGCATCGAAATATGAGTTCCAGTGGGACACCGTGTAGTACAGCATGACTACCATAAGTATCGATTTACTTAGCGGCAGCACTATCTTGAACATGGTGCCTATAGCGCTGCAGCCGTCGATGGACGCGGCTTCGCGCAGTTCTCCGGGTACGGAATGGATGAAGTAGTTGCGCAGTATCAGCATGTTGGTGGCGTTGATCGCGCCGGGTATCATGACCGCCCAGCGGGAGTTCAGCATGCCCAGGTCCCTTACGTTAAGGTAAGATGGGATTATGCCGCCCGAGAAGAACATAGTGAACGTGATAAGGATGGTAACGAAGTTTTTGCCTTTGATGTCAGGCATGGAAAGCGGATAGGCTGCCATTACAGAGAGAACCATGTTTATGGCCGTGCCGAATACCGCGTAGTAGATCGTGTTGCCGTAGCCAAGTATTATGCTTTTGCTGGCGAACACATTTTTGTACGCCTGGAAGGAGAGCTCCACCGGCCAGAGCCAGACGTTGCCGTTCATGATGTTGAGCGGCTTGGACATGGAAGCGCTCAGCGCGTACACCAGCGGATACACGGTGACGATAGCGATCAGGATGGTGAGTACGTATATACAGCCCTGGAAAAACCTGTCTCCCCGGTTGGCTATCATATGGTGCGAGGGCGTTTTCGCGGGCAGATTCGTCAATTTCTGCATGAGCGTCCTCCTTTCAGAACAAACTGGTCTCGGACGCCCGCTTGGCGATGGCGTTCACGGTGATCAGCATGGTGAAGCTGATCACGGAATTGAACAGGCCTATGGCGGTGGCGTAATCGTATTCCATCGCCTCAAGGCCACGTTTATATGAATATGTCGAAATGACCTCGGAAACCGCGAGGTTCAGGTCATTCTGCATAGCGTATGCTTTTTCGTAGCCAACGTTGAGCACCTTGCCTGATTCGAGGATCAGCATGATGACGATCGTAGGCAGTATGGAGGGAAGCGTCACGTGGATAAGCTGCTGCATACGGGACGCGCCGTCCACTGTCGCCGCCTCATACAGCGACGGGTCTATGGCGGCCAGGGCGGATATAAATATGATCGCGTTCCAGCCGCCGTCCTTCCATAGGGCGGAATAAATGTACATGAAACGGAAGTATTTGCTGCTGCCCATGAAGTATATGGGCTCGTCTACCAGACGCAGGCTGACAAGCAGCTTGTTTATGACACCGGTGGAAGGGGAAGTCATGGCGGTCATCATGCCTACGACAACGATCGTGGAAACAAAGTGAGGGGCGTAGGTGATGGTCTGCATGGCCTTCTTGAAACGCTGTGAATGCAGCTCGTTGAATATCAGCGCAAGGCAGATAGAAAACGGAAAGCAGAATATCAGGGACAAAAAACCGATGATAAGAGTGTTCTTGATTATGGTCCAGCTCCAGTAGCTGGAAAAAAAGCGCAGGAAATGCTTAAGGCCTACCCAGTCGCTCAGCCACATACCTTTGCGCAGCTGGTAATTGCGGAATGCGATCTGCACGCCCAGCATGGGCTTATACTTGAATAACAGGTAATATACGATGACCGGGATCAGCAGCAAGTACAACTGCCAGTATTTGGCGAGGGACTTGCCCCAGTCCGCCCACCAGGTCCTTTTGCGCAGATCCTGCATAACGGTTCCTCCAGTTTGATTGAATCCGGTCTAAACGGAAAACCTGACGGGCGCTTTCGCACCCGCCAGGCGGAAAGGCTGACTTGATTCAGCCGTAAGGATGATTAATAGTTACCGTCGGGATAGACACGTGCCAGCACGGCTTCGTAGGTCTCAAGCAGTTTGGCGGAGTTCATTTCGTCGATTTTGGCGACGAAGCCGTCCCACCATTCGTCTGTGATCTCGATGTCGCCGGTGACAGCCTGAGCGAAGGAATTCTGGATGTAGCTCTTTATGTCGCTCTCTACGGTCTTGATAACATCGTTCTCCTCAATGGTCCAGTTGAAGAACGGCCAGATCACGTCGGAAGCGTACTGCAGCATGGCGTAAGCGGTAGCCCTGGGGATCGGGTCAAACTCGGCGCCGCAGAGGTTGTCGTAGAACGCGGCGGGAACACGTCCGCCGGGCCACATGCCGAACTGAGCTTTGAAGGTGTCCTGAGACATGGTGTCGAGCCAGGTGGCCAGCGCCGCGTCAGTGAAGTAAACGGAGCCGTCTTCCTTGATCTCCCAATCCTGATCCTGCACGCCCAGCAGGAAGAAGCGGGAGCCTTCCTCGGAGTAGAAGTAGTCTACCCAGCGCAGGGCCAGCTCGATGTTCTCGCATTTGTCGGTCAGGCAGAAGTTGTTTACAGAGTGCAGGTTGGAGCGGATATCGCTCATGATCTGGTCGCCGTAGGGGCCTTCCAGCAGGAACTGCACGCCGGCGTAGTCATCCATGAACTGGGGAGTAATGGCGTAGGTGGCGGTGGAGATGTATACGCCCAGCTCTTCCTTGCTGCTCTGAGCGGATACTTTGTCGGCACCGTTGGTGAACAGCTCCTGATAGATCAGGCCGTTCTCGTAAAGGTCATGCAGGTATTCAAGGCACTCGCGGAAACGCGGGGACTGGGCCCAGATACGGGGTTTGCCGGTCTCGGGATCCACGTCTACCACGTCGTAGTGGGTGCCGCGGTTGCGCAGGCCGTAGATGCCCAGGAAGTAGTTGCGCAGCTGATCTTTGGAAGCTACCAGGCCTACGTTGTACTGGGTCTCTTTAAGCGCTTCGAGGTAAGCCTTGAGGCCTTCGAGATCGGTGGGGAACTCGGTGTAGCCCGCGGCGGCCATGGCCTTTGTGTTATAGTATATCTTGGTGTTGGCGCGGACGGCGGGGGCGAGCACCACCTGAGGCAGGCCCAGGATCTGGCCTTCGCCGTTGGTGATGGCGACACGGATGTCGGGATACTGTTCCATCAAAGCCGTGAAGTTGGGGCAGCACTCCTCCAGATAGGGGGCCAGGTCGACCAGTATGCCTTCAGCGCCCCACTGGTTGGCAGTGGTCTGCGCGAGGCGCATCTTCATGATGATCCCGGGATAATCCCCGGAGGAAATGGCCGAGGTCAGGGTGTCGTCGCATACGGCTGCGGGAACGCTGTCCCATTCGATATGGACGCCGGTCATCTTCTCATACTCGATCATGCAGGTGACCTTGGAGTTGTCCTGATCCGGATAAGTCGCGGGAGTTCGGCAGAAGATGCTGAGAGTGGTCGGCTCATCTACCAGCGGGAACTCAGCGTGCGCGACACCGAGTATCAGCGCGAGCGCGAGCACAAGAAGCAACAATTTCTTCACGAGGATACCTCCTTTTTTGTTATGATAAACCGCGACAGGGCGGCAATCATCGAAAATAAACAGAAACGGATAATTGCACAATAAATTGTTAATTACATAATACATGAATAACAATGGATTGTCAACACTGAGACTCGGATTTTCAGCTTTCATTGAGAGTTGACACGGTTTCTCTACGGCTGTATACTTGAAAAAAACGTTAACACTTATATAGAGGTAATGCCATGAAAAGACGGATCAGCGTGCAGACGGGCGTCGTGTTAGAACGCTATGGCATCGATGAAGGCATGCGGCTGCTGGCGAAGGCGGGTTTCGACTGCGTGGACCTGGGATTGAACTCATTTTTGATGCCTAAAACAATTCGCGACGGCGCGGTTCAAGGCGAATTCGCGCTGCCCGTTGAGGAATTTATCGATAAACATATCCGGCCGCTCCGGGAAGCCGGTGAAAAGTACGGTATAGGCTTTGGCCAGGCACACGCGCCTTTTCCCTCATGGACACCTCAGGATGAAGCAATGAACGCATTCCTGATGCGGTCGTTTGAGATGTGCCTGGAGGCATGCAGATACCTGAACTGCCGTTATCTCGTAATACACCCCGCGTGCATGCACTATGAGCAGCGGCTGGATCCGGATCGGGAAAAGGAACTCAATATGGCGCGCTATTCGGCGCTCATACCCGCCGCAAGGCGTACCGGAGTGAAGGTGCTGCTGGAAAACATGTTCTCCAGATGCAACGGCAAGCTCATAGAGACTGCCTGCGCGGACATGCACGATGCCTGCAAGTATATCGACGACCTGAATGCTCTGGCAGGGGAAGAACTGTTCGGTTTCTGCTACGACAGCGGTCATGCCGCGGTGCTGGGAAAGGATCAGGGGATCGCTATACACACTCTGGGCAAACGTTTGAAAGCGCTGCATCTGCAGGACACCGACGGGATCAACGATAACCACCGTTTCCCGTATTACGGCGTTACAGATTGGGAAATGGTGCTTAAGTCGCTGGCCGAAACAGGTTACGAGGGCACTATCAATTTTGAGACCGTGGGAGAACTCACCGCGCACGATCCCGCGCTGATTCCCAAACTACTGGAACTGCTGGGCGAGATCGGGCGGCTGTTCGTTTCCAAAATGGAACAATATGAGGAGGGCGGCCTATGAAGATACAGTGGCTCGGAACTGCCGCGGCGGAAGGCTGGCCTGCCGTATTCTGCACATGTGAGGCCTGCAAAAAGGCGGCGCAGCTTGGCGGCAAAAACATACGTACCCGCGCGGGAGCCATAGTTGACGACGTACTTCTGATCGACTTGAACCCTGACCTGTACGCGCAAAAGCTGAGCCTGGGGCTTGACCTGTGCCTGCTCAAAGACATCATAGTCACCCATAACCACGGCGATCACCTGACGCCTCTGTATATAGAATTCCGCAAAGCGGTGTATTACGGCAAAGCGCTGCCCGTGATACCCATATACGGGCCGTATGATATCATGGATGATCTTATGCCCTACAAGGAATACCTGGAGATGCATACCGTGGAGGCGGGGGATGAGTTCGATACGGCGATGCACCATGTTACGGTGCTGCCCGCGGTGCACAGCGCGAAAAACGGCAAGTTCTACCTGATCGAGCGTGAAGGAAAGAGCTTTTTATACATGCACGATACCGGATTCCAGTGCGACGAGGCGCTGGAGATGCTGAAACAAAGGGTCAGATATCCTATCGACGTCATCAGCATGGACTGCACATACGGCCCGAATCCGCTGCCGCCCAACTACACTTCCCACATGGGGTTTGCGGAGAATATCAAGCTTAAGGAGCGGTTTATGCGCGACGGCGTGGCAGACGGGCATACCCGGTTCGTGAGCAATCATTTTTCCCACAACGGGCATATGCTGCACGAGGAAATGTGCAAATATATGGAACCATACGGGATAGAGATCGCCTACGACGGCATGATCGCGGAAATCTGATGAAGTTCATAAAAAGCGAGGCGGGAAACAGGATGCATTTTGGGACGAGCGCCTATGTGGGGCTGGGCGTATCCATGGAGGATACCGTGCGTCACCTGGAAGAAGCGCAGGCGGCGGGGGCGGATATGCTGTTCACGTCCATGCAGCTGCCTGAATCCGATGTGGAGGCGCTGCACAGGGATATGCCGAAGCTGACCAAACTGGCCCACGCTCACGGCATGAAAGTCGACGCGGACGTCGCGCCCCGCACGATGGAACGCTTTGGGATCGACAGGATGGACGCCCGGGCGTTCAAAGAGTTCGGTCTTGACGTGATACGACTGGATTACGGTTATTCACTTGATGAAACGGCAGAGCTCACCCACAATACGCAGGGGCTCATGGTCGAACTGAACGCCACGATACCCGTTGAGAAGCAGAGGGACAATCTTGAAGCGCTGCGGAAGGCGGGAGCGAGGATGGACAGGCTGCGCGCCTGCCACAACTATTATCCCAAAGCGCACACAGGACTGCCTTACGCGGAAGCGGTAAAGATGAACTCCGTTCTGCACGAATACGGGCTGGAAGTTGGCGGATTTGTAGCTTCCCAGACCCACAAGCGATATGTGGTGGGCGATGGGCTTCCAACGCTGGAACGCCACAGGACATTGGACGTGTTCACGCAGGCGCAGGAGTGTGCCTTAAGCGGAATGGATTTTGTCTTCATAGGCGACGACATGGCCGCCAAAAACGAGTTGGAAGCTTTGACTTCCGTACAACCTGATGTGATCAAACTGCGCGTGCGTCCCGCCGAAGAGAGCGAGGCGCTCGAATGGCTCTTAAACAGGCCATTCCGAAAAGCTGACCTTGCTGAAGAACTTCTGCGCGCAGGCTTTGACGGTGAACGCCCCGAGGTGTTAAAGCATTATCCCGGCAGGATACACTGCGAGCGAAAAGTGGGTGACGTAACTATTGACCTGCCATCTTATTACCGTTACGCGGGAGAGGTCAACATTGTGCTCAGCCCTCTGCCTAAAGACGAGCGGATCGCGCTGATGGGAAGGATCGTAGAGAGCGATATCCGAACGCTTGAATTGCTCGATGGCAGAGAGACCCTTATGCTGGTGAAGGAATAAGGCGTTTCACCTTATGGTGTTGGATAGATCATAGTCTGATACGATCCGGTTTTGTATGCGGAAATCATCCGGGAGTTTGTTGAGCGAATTATCGTTTCCAAGGCGGAACGGATCGGCGGCAGTCGTGTTCAGCGCATAACAGCGCCATACTTTAATGGGCGGAGCCTTATAAAATCCCGGTGACGGAGGACGACATGGAAGACAGACTTGCACGCTACTCGGATATGCTGAAACAGCACATATACGCTACCTGTGCCGGGATGACGCGCGGACCCGCGGGAAAGCTGAGGTACCCGTACATCGCTCCCGCGTCGGAGGACAGCCCGTATTATTCCGACAACCTGTGGGACTGGGACTCGTGGCTCTCGGGGATCGCTTTCGCCCAGCTGGAAGCGGACAGCGGCGGGAAGGGCAGGTACACGGAGTACGAGCGCGGGAGCGTGCTGAACTTCATGGAGCTTTGTGATGACGACGGTTATATACCGATATGCGTGACTCCAGAAAGAGAGCTTCGCGTCCCCGGCCTGGGCGACTTGCGCTCCACCAATATGCACAAGCCGGTGCTGGCGCAGCAGATCGCGTCCATACTTCAGAGGGACAGCGCGGATACGGACTGGATAAGGCCTTGCCTGCCGAAGCTGGAGGCGTTCATAGGCCGTTACCTGTCCGAGTTCCGTGAGCCCGAGACGGGGCTGATGCGCTGGAAGGACGATTTCGCGGTGGGCGTGGACAATGATCCCGCGGTGTTCTATAGACCCGCAAACAGCTGCGGATCCATCTACCTGAACAGCCTCATGTACAGGGAACTGCTAGCGATGGGCTGCGTTTGGGAAATGCTGGGGGACATCAAAAAGGCCAACCTGTGGCGCAGCAAGGCGGCCGATCTGAGAGATGCGGTGCAGAAATACTGTTGGGATGAGCGCGACGGTACGTTTTACAGTGTTGATTTCGGGCTCTTGCCTGTGGACCGAGGCAGCTGGCTGCACAGCGGTGCTCCGCGAGACTATCCGTGCCTGCTTATGCGCATCGACTGCTGGACGAGCTTCATGCCCATGTGGGCGGGGATATGCACGACGGAACAGGCGGAAAGAATGGCTGCGAGGCTGCGGGACAAAGCCACATACAGCTGCCGGGGCGGCGTGCGCACACTGTCGCGGCTGGAAAAGATGTACGACCTGCGCGCGTCGAACAATCCCTCCAACTGGCGCGGTCCCGTGTGGGGGATAAGCAATTATATGGTCTTCTCGGGGCTGCTCAAATACGGTTTTTACCAGGACGCGGAAGACATGGCGAAAAAGACCGTGATGCTGTTCGGGCGCGACCTGGAGATGAACGGGAGCCTGCACGAGTACTACGACCCGGACACCTGCGAGCCCATAGTGACGCACGGCTTCGAGAACTGGAACTACCTGGCGCTGAATATGATCGCGTGGCTTGAAGATCGCAAATTCGTAGATACGTTCTGATATGAGCAAATCGGCGTTTCGGAGGGAAAACCGCGAATAGGCAAAGGCTCACGGAGTTTTCGGTCGCCTGCGCTTTTTTGCACTTGTAATGTATAATACCGGTATGCCGATCAGGGGGGCCGGAATGATGAAGGAACTCAAATACAACAGGGTGCTTACCGTGTCGCTGATAATAGGAGTGATGGGATATTCAGTCTCGGCGGTCATAACCGGACTGTTTGTGGATTATTACATAGGCACGACAGCCCGCAAAGCGTATACGACCGGGCTTGCAACAGTCAGCCTGTTTGGCATAGCGGCAGTTATCTGCTCCCTTATAGCGATATTCAAGCCGAAAAAGTTCCTCACGTATATCGCCTGTGCGATCAATATGCTGTGCGCTTTGATAATACTGGTCACTCCCGCCTCGTTTGCTCATATGTTTACAGATCTGCCCGAAGTCATTGCAGGGCTCGTTTATTTAAAGATGAGCGCGGTCATCATTTTGGCGCTGAGCGTCGTTTCTGTTGTCATCGGCAGGGTTTTTGGCAATCTGGAATTAAAAGCATATATCGTTATATCCGCTGCCGCCGCCGTTGTTTCCGGTCTTCTGTCCTTTATGATGATCGCGGGAAGATACGGATTTCCGGCGATGGGTCTTTCGGGTGCCGGCTTTTCAAACCTCGCGCAGCACATAGCGGCTGTTTTGCCCTTGCTCTTATTCAACAATGAAAAGCACTGTGTTGTGATCAGGAAAACAAAAACCGGCGCTTCCAATGCCAAATACGAATACCTGGAAGAGTATAAAAAGAGAAATAAGGGCTGAGGATATCGGAGATAAAAACACCCCCTGTTCCCTTGTTTTATGCGGGAACAGGGGGTGTTTATTTTCCGCGCGGAATGAGCCGCGGCCCGTCCGCCTTCAGACAGGGCGGATATAAGAAGCAGGGGCTAAAGTCACTGTTTGAGACTCAGCTCCATGGTTATCTCGTCCTCGTACGCTTCGCCCGTATGGCGGAAGCCGAGTTTTTCGTAAAGCTTTCTGGCCGGGTCGTCCCCTTCGATGTAGCAGAGGCAGACCCTGTCGTATTTTCCGTCCTGCTTCATCATTTCCAGTATATGTTTGGCGGCTTCATAGCCAAAACCCCTGCCTTGATACCGCTGGTCGATGAAAAACTGGCTGAAATCATAGGCTTTTTCTTCGTCCCAATCGTGATACATAGCCATGCCGACGGGCAGCTCATCACTGTAGATGACAAATGCCCGGCTGCGGCTCTCCCGATAGGCATATGCCCTCGCGAGGATCTCGGCGCTGTCCGAAACGTAGGAAAGCTGATTGTCCCGGACTTTGAGCCCGAGCCGCCAGTTGTCGGGCGTAACGGTTTCCAAATGTATCATTTCTGTCCTCCGTAAGCGTCCGGGCGGGGCTATATGTATCCGCGGCGCGAGGCTTCCTCTATCAGCCGGGGCTGGATCAGCGGGTATGTCCACTTGTCCGGGAAACGGTCCGTGATCACGATCTGCCCGATCTCGCTGTGCAGCGTTCCCTCAAACGCGCGGATATCCGCGCAGCAGAGCAGCCCGAAGGTCTCCTCGCCGTTAAAGTTGTCCGGCGCGGTAACGGAATACACGCAGACGGGCTCAATGTCATATTCTGTCGCGCCTGTTTCCTCATACAGCTCGCGCCGGGCGGTTTCCATGATCGGTTCGCCCTTTTCCCTGTGGCCGCCGGGGATCTCGAGCGTGTTCCTTTCCCGATGCCTGCAGAACACCCATTTGCCGCCTGTCTTCGCTATGATGACGGCGAATTTAAGCAGGCTGTCGTCCGCCTCGTCGTAAAACTTCACCTCGACCATTCAGCTGTCTCCCATAGTCATGCCCTGCCGGGTCAGCGATCACTGCAGGCCGCAGACGAGGTCATAAAGGCTTTCGCACTTAAGGCGCAGGGCCCGGGCGATATACTCTATATCCTGGATCCCTTCCTCCGCCTCGGGGACGAGATCGGCGTCCTGACTGTATCCCGCCAGACGGGAAAGCTGCGCGTACAGCGTCTGGGTCCTCAGCTGCCTGAAGGTCACATTGTCGGCGTCCATACCGTCGTACACAGCTTCCAGCCAGGAATAGAACATGGCGCGCTCCTGCAGCAGGGCGGCTTTGGCGGTGTCGTCTCCCGCTTCCCACAGCGCCTGATACAGCTTTTCCGCTTCCGCGTTCCAGGCGCGGGCAGCCTTTAACCATTGCTTAGGAGTGGTGGCTGCCTCCGCCCCGGCGGAATACTCGGGGACAGGTCCAAGCTTCGCCTTGTCGAAGTATCCTGTCACGCTTTCTGGCGTTTCCGCGCCGCCCGCCTTTGAGTATACGATGTTGCTGAAGCGGGGCGTGGCGCTTTCGCCGCCTGAGTAGGTGAAGGTGATCACCGCGCCGTTGACCGCCGTGCCTTTGCTTATCTCGCCTTCGGTGACCACGGCGGAATAACTGAACTGCACGGTCTCCCCGGCGGGCAGGCTTTCCGTTTCGGCGATGGGCTCCAGGCCCGCGAGGCTGTCGTACACGGCTATATCGTATATGTCGCTGCCGCTTTCGTTGGTAAGGGTAATGGTATAGTCTACGGTCTCGCCAAGTTCGTAATACTCGCCGTTTAAGGGGCTGCTTAACTCGGTCTTCATCACGCCCAGCCCGGAAGGTTCGCCAATGGAGCCTTCCCGGGGGAACCAGATAGTAAAGCTGCACACGTTGCTTTCGCACATGAATGGATGTTCAGGCGTCTCGGCATCATATGCGTAATAGTAAACGGATATGGTCACATAGCCGGCGTTGACGGGATCGTCAGGCGTGTCTATCTTGTGAGTATAGTATGCTTTCCAGTCTTCCCCGTTCGGATGGAAGGTGGAATCGATCTCGTAATCCACCTCGGCATACTTTGTTTCATCCGGACATATGAGCTTAATTTCGTTTGAATCGTAAACAGACGACTTGTCGTCGTTATACCAGTACGCTCCCCCCGCCCTCAGTTCGATGTTCCCCGTATTGGTAAGGGCGTGCGACACCTTCACCCGCGTTTCGTCATACGAGCCGTCTTCTATTGATATGTACCCGGTATTATGTTTAAATATCTCGTGGACGTCTATCGCCAGTTCCAGCGCGGCCTGCCCGCCCAATGCCGGTATCGCTTCCGTCTTGGTGTGGGAGGGGTCGCGCTGGCAGGTATAGGTCTTTATGCCGTCCTCAGTTGCGGTGGGCGCTATCGTGACTACGCCTTCGTCCCAGTCGTGGCCCAAAGGCTTGTCGTTGCCGTTGTCGGAATGAGCGCCGCAGCGCTCGCACACCCAGTAAAACACGCCGTAGTGCTCGCAGTCCGCATAGCTCACGTATACCTTTTTGGAAAATTTGTGTCCAAGCGCGGGCAGCGGTTCAGTCTTTCTCGCCCCGCAGGAGCAGGTGTACACCGCGTATCCATCCTTTGTGCAGGTAGGATCCACGCGGCTTTTCTCCTTCCAGGAGTGGGTGTGAGGGCCGTCCGCCGAAGCGGAGGGAAGCAGGCACAGCAGCATTACAAGCGCCGTTAAAACAGCGATATACCGTTTCATGACCGTTCAGCCTCCTTGGGGTCTTGTATCGGGATAAAAATATGATCCACTGAGTTTCCGGGAGTGTTTCGCGCCGGGTCCCGTAAGTTTATACGTATATGGCGCCTTAAGGGGCAATACCGCGCAAAAACAGTATACTACATCTTCGGGATGAGATAAAGCCATTTTCGCATAAAGTCTTTGCGCGGGCAGGCGTACGGGTTGACGACAGGCTGGCGCGATGCTAAAATTATGGCGTTGGGGGGGTGATATGATGGGACCCAAAAAGACGACCGCCGTTCCCGGCATATTCGGGGGAACGACGTACTATGACGAAAAGGGCAGCGTGATCGGCTGCAGCACGCCCGGCATATTCGGCGGAGCCGAGCACTATGACGCTGACGGGAACCATGTGGGCAGCAGCGTGCCGGGCCTGTTTGACAACGCCCTCCACTATGACGGCGACGGGAATTACACTGGCGAGACCGTGCCCACCCTGCCGTTCGGCCGCGAACGCTTTGACGAGAACGGGGACATCGCGGGGACATCGGACCCGACCCTGCCGCTTGGCAGCGTGTTTGAGGGCGGCAGAAACGACGCTTTCGATATCGACCCCTGGGACGACAGGTGAAAAGGCGGCAGGAAAGGCGATACAAAACACAGGACGGATCAAAACGATCCGCCCTGTTTTCTTACGGTCTGCGCGCGGTCTCAGGGGTTCCAGAACAGCAGTTTTTCGCCGCGCAGCTTGTTGACGGCCTCGATAAAGAAGTAGTCGCCGTAGGTCATGGTCATGTGGTGCTGCTTGGGGTCGTTATACAGGGCGGTGCACTTGGTGAATATGGCGGGATCGCTTTCCGTCCAGTTCGCGGCGTCCCGTTCCTGCGCTTTTAATATGTTTACTGCGGCGTCGAAATAGCGGGAGCCTTCCGATTCGGGCAGGCAGCGTGCCAGTTCCAGCAGGCCGCAGGCGGCGATGTTGCCGGCGGCGTTGTCACGTATCACGGGCTCGGGGGGCTGGCGGAAGTCGCATCTTGGCAGCCAGTCGTCGCAGCACTGGCTGATAAAGTAGTTGGCTACCCGCCTGGCGGTGTCCAGGTACTCCTGTTTGCCCGTGTGGATGCAGCTTAAGGTGAAGCCGTACAGCGCCCACGCCTGTCCGCGGCTCCAGCTGGAGCCGGACGCGCTGCCCTGCCCGGCGGGATTGTCCAGGTACTCGCCGGTCACGGGGTCGAATATCACGATGTGGTTGCAGGAGCCGTCGGGCCTGACGAAGTATCTGGCAGTGGTGTCCGCGTGCTTCATGGCCATCAGCCTGTAGCGGGGGTCGCCCGTCTGCTTGCTGGCCCAGTAGAGTATGGGCAGGTTCATCATGCAGTCCACTATCGCCCAGCCTTCGCGCCCCGCCGGGTTCCAGGCGCGGATAAAGCCGTTCACGTTATAGCGGCAAGCCAGCATGTCCGCCGCGAACAGGGTGCGGTCGAAACTGTCCTGATCGTGCTCCAGCGCGTAGCGCACGCCGGAATGGATCAGCCACATGAAGCCCACGTCGTGGCTCAGGTTCTTAAAGTCCTTAAGGGCGTCGTCAAGCATCAGTTCCGCCCTGAGCGCTTCCTCGCGGAAGAGCTGATCGCCGGTCATAAGGTACATCTGCCACATGCTGGCGGGCCAGAAGCCGTTGGTCCACCAGCCGATGCGGGTCTCGGCCCACCCGCCGTCCTTGGTGCTGTAGGGCATCCAGCCGACTTCCCGCGCCTTTTTTACGCCGTAGGCCATTTTGCGCGCGAGCTTTCCGGCCATCTCATCCAGCCAGGCTTTGTCGTTAAACGCGCTCACGATATCGAAATTCGCCATAGATCCTCCCGATGGTTATGTCTTTAGCGGGCCTTAGCCCTTTACCGCGCCTATCATGACGCCCTTTACGAAGTACTTCTGCAGGAAGGGGTAGATGCACAGTACCGGCACGGTGGTGAGCACTATGGCCGCGTACTTGATGGATTCCGCGAACTCGTTCACCTGGTCGTTTTCCGTGGCGGCGGAGTTGAGGGTGTTGGAGTTGGCGATCAGCACCGCGCGCAGTATGTTCTGTATGGGCAGCTTGTCGTTGTCCTTAAGGTATATGGACGCATTGAACCAGGCGTTCCAGTGGCCTACGCCGTAATACAGCAGCAGCACGGCGATGGTGGGCATTATAAGCGGCAGTATGATCCTGAACACGATCACCAGGTCGTTGGCGCCGTCTATGTACGCGGACTCGGAAAGGCTGTCCGGCACTGCCTCTATGGCGGTGCGGCAGATGATGGAGTTGTACACGCTCACCGCGCCGGGAAGTATCAGCGCCCACAGGGTGTTGTACAGGCCCAGGTCGCGTATATTCAGGTACGCGGGTATCATGCCGCCGGAGAAAAACATGGTGAACATGATGATAAAGAGTATCGGCTTTTTCAGCAGCACGTTCTTGCACGCGAGGAAGTAGCCGCAGAACAGCGTGAGCACTATGTTGATGGGCAGTGACACCGCCAGCACGATAAGTATGTTTTTATAGCCGCTCAGCAGCAGCGGGTGCGTGAACGCCAGCCGGTACGCGCCTACGTTGAAGCCCACGGGCCAGAACAGGGAGCCCTGGTGGGTGAGCAGGTAGGTGTTCTTGGTGAACGAGGCGCAGGTGACGAAATACATGGGATACAGCGTGACCACGCACAGGAGCAGCAGTATAAAGGTATTTACGGAGTCAAAGACCGCGTCGCCTGCCGTGCGGCCGATCAGCTTGTTGTTCGGTTTCTCCTTGATCATGCCGCACCTCCTCAGAACAGGCCGCTTTCGGTGGTCTTTTTGCTCAGATAGTTGGTAAGCACCAGGAACATGACGTTTACCAGCGTGTTGAACAGGCCCACCGACGTGGACAGTGAATACTGCTGGTTGACCAGGCCCATGCGGTAGGTGTAGGTGGAGAACACGTCCGCCACCTCATAGGTGCTGGTGGTGTACAGCAGAAGCACTTTTTCGTAGCCTACGTTCAGTATGGAGCCCATGCGCAGCACGAACAGCACCATTATGGTGGGCAGTATGCCGGGAATGGTCACGTGCAGTATCTGCTGGAAGCGGTTGGCGCCGTCTATGCGCGCGGCTTCGTACTGTTCCATGTCTATGCCCGACAGCGCCGCCAGGTAAATGATGGAGTTCCAGCCTATGTTCTGCCAGATGCCGGATATGACGTAGATCGGGCGGAAAGCGTTTACGTTTATAAGGAAGTTCTGCCTTTCGCCCCCGAACAGCACCGCTATGTTTGAAAACAGGCCGTCCTGCTGGCAGTAGATGGTTATGATGGAACAGGTTACCACCAGGGAGATGAAATAGGGCATGTAGGTGATGGTCTGTACCACGCGCTTGAATTTGGTGTTCTGGACCTCGTTTATCATAAGCGCCAGCAGGATAGGCGCCGGGAATCCGAATATTATGGACAGCGCGCTCAGCGTGAACGTATTGCGCAGCAGCCTGAAAAAGTACGGGTCGTTAAAGAAGGCCCTGAACCACATGAAGCCCACGTAATCGCTGCCCGCGATGCCGCGGGTGGTCTTGTAATTCTTGAATACGATCACCAGGCCGTACATGGGTTTGTAGGCGAACAGCGCCAGATACACAAGTACCGGCAGTATGAGCACGTATTTCCACTTGTTGAGCTTGTAGTCCCTTGACAGCTTGTGCCCCAGGGTCAGCTCTTTTTTTTCTCTGCTTGCTACCATAAGCGTTGCCACCTTTTCAAAAAGGAAGGTAGATGCCTTGCGGCTGCGGACCCGCCCCGGGCTTGGAGCGCCGCATCAACGGGATAAGCGCGACACGGTATTTCCGGTCGCGCGCTGGATAAGAGAGCCGGAGGAGGACAAGGGTCCCCCTCCGGCGAAAGGCGTTTAGCGGGACAGGTACCTGTCGTAGCAGGCCTGGCGGATCTCAAGTATGCGCGGGAGGTTGTAGGTGTCGTAGTTGGCCAGATACTCCGCCCACACGGTGTCGTCGTTGATGTCCAGGTCGCCGTTTACGAACTTGGCGAAGGACTCGCTGGCGTAGGTGCCGATGTTGGAGGCGTTGAGCAGGCTGAGCTCGTCGTTTTCCTCAACGGTGAAGGTAGTGCCGTTGGGCCACTTCCAGCCGGAGGATACCGACGCGGGCACGGAATAGAACCAGGCGTCGTTGGCGGCGATGGCCGCGGGGCTGTTCTTCAGGTACAGCAGCTTGGTGGCCTGGATGCACGCGGAGCCCCAGGTCGCGCCGTTGTACTTGGTCATGGGGTCGGTGTCGGTATCTTCGGTGACCAGGGGCAGGAAGGCGGGTTCGCCGTTCTCGTCATAGTCCCAGGAAACGCCCTGAGTACCGAAGTTCCAGTAGAGGAAGCCCTCCTGGGTGTAGGCGTAGTCCAGCACCTGCAGGCACAGCTTCATGGTCTCTTCATCGGCGCTCTTGCTGATCATGTAGGTGTAGCCGCCGATGCCGCTGCCGCCGAAGATGGAGCTGATGTTGCCGTCGTCGTCAGTGGGATAGGGGATGCCGATCCAGGTGCCTTCGCGGCCCGCGGCCACTTCTTCCTTGTTCCAGTTGTTGAGCTGGCCCATGGAGGTCATGGAGATGCCCACCTTGTCGTCATGCACCTTGGCTTTGATGGTGGTGTCGGTGAGGGAGAAGTTGTCCTCGTCGAACAGGCCGTCCTCCCTGAGGCTGCGCAGCCAGGCCACGTAAGCGCGCCACTCTTCGGTAGTGTTGCCCAGGCCGACTTCGCCGTCCTTTATGAACCAGGTAGCGTCAGAGGTGGCATAAGCGCCGAAAGCGCCTTCCAGGGAGCCTTCCTTGAAGCGGCTCCAGGCGAAGGAGAACTGCGCGCCGTAAGCTTCGTTAAACACGCGGATCACGTTCTCGAACTCGGAGATGGTAGTGGGGATCTCAAGACCCTGCTCTTCCAGCCAGTCGGTGCGCACTACGGGCCCGCGGTAGGAATCGTTCCAGCCGCCGTCCTCACGGAAGAAGCCGAAGGCGTAGTATTTGCCGTCGTCGGTCTTGAGCGCCTTGTCGTAGGCGGGATTGGTGTGCAGGAAGGCATAGTAGGCGGGAGCGTACTCCTCGATGTAATCGGTGAGGTCCCAGATGATGCCCTCGTTCAGGTACATGGCGGCGTCGGCCATCTTGCTCACGCCCATGATGTTGGGCATGGTGGCGGGCTCGGCCAGAAGCGTGTTGGTGTAGGTGTTGCCGTCAGCGCCGGTGGTGGGGAAGGACCAGTCGATGTTCACGCCGGTCTTCTCGATAAGGCCGGTATGGAAGGGGGACTGGGTCCAGTCCGCGTACACGTCATGGGGGCTCAAGCTGCCCTGCACGTACCAGGAGATAGTGGCGTCAGTGTCGATGGGATATGTATCCCCCGCGGGCAGCAGCTCCAGCGCGAAAGCCGAAGATACCGTCAGCAGCAGGCACAGCGCCAATACGATGGCTAATGCTTTTTTCATGTGTGGTTTGCCTCCTTGTCATATTATCGCGGAACAATCATTTGTTCCGAGAGGTTCACTTGTATTATATAACTGTTAAGCTTAAGTTTATTATAAACGCATAAAACAGGCTTGTCCATTGCAAAAAGGATAGAATATATTGCAAAAATAACTGCATGCCAGGCATTTTAAGGGTATAACTGCGTCGTTTTATACATTGTAAAGCTGATTTCGCAGGATCAGGGCGCATGAAGGGTACTTTTTTACAATCTTAGCGGTTGTGTTATTGACCGGGATATGGTATCATCATAAACGCGCCCGGGAATGTCCGGGTATTCTTTAAGCGGGAGGCGCAATCGCATGCATAACGTGCTGGTCTCGCCCACATACAGCGTCACGCATGACATAAGCCATGTGCAAAGCGAAAACTTTCTTATACACAGCCACCCGTTTTACGAGCTGTATTACTTCGTGTCGGGGGAAGTTGTATACCTGTACGACGGCGCGGAATACCGCCTGAAGCCCGATACCTTTATCATAATCGTGCCCAACGTGCTCCACGGCATACACGTGCTGAGCGAGGAGCCCTACGAGCGCTTTACCCTGCACTTTACGGACGAGGTGATCAGCCCCGAGCGCCGTGAACTGCTTATGGGCGCCCTGCCCACGCCGGAAACGCTGTACGACGGCGGAAGCGCGCTGGCGCACGTGATACCCGACGTCCGGTCGCTGGAAATAAAGCCCCTGCTCGAGGAGTTCGACCGCCTGTACGCCATGCCCCAGGCGGCGCACAAAGCGGGGGTGAGCACCCTGACCGAGGCGATACTTCTGCGCCTGGCGCTGCGGGCAGGCGCGGTCCCCGCGCAGTCCAACGCCCAGACCTTCCAGGCGGGGTTGCGGGACCTGGACGAGGTGCTAAATTTCATACACCAGAACCTGACGCGCAGGCTCACGCTGGAAGACGTGGCGGAGCGCTTTTTCGTTTCCAAAGGCAAGCTGAATCTCAGGTTCCGCCGGCAGACGGGCTGCACGGTAATGGAATACCTGAATATCTGCCGCCTGAAATATGCCCAGCAGCTGCTTTTAAACGGACTTAGCGCCGCGGAGGCGTGCCAGGCGTGCGGTTTTGGGGACTACACCGCGTTTTACCGGGCGTATGTGAAACAGTTTGAGCATGCGCCTAAGCTGGACAAGCGGGAGCCCGCCGTGAAGCTCACTTCCCTGTCGGTGAAAAACACGCTGCCTTTCAGGGCGGTGGGCGCGTTTTCCGCGCTGCACGACGACGGGAAGACCCAGGTGGAGACCACCATATGGGACGTGAACAAGGCGGTGAACATATCATCCCAGGACCCCGCGATATTGCTTGACGCCCGGTAGACAGGTAAAAAACAAACGGGACGGAAACATCCGCCCCGTTATTTATATGCCTTTCTACTGCCCGGATATGTACGGGTACAGCCGGTACGCCAGCATGCCCAGCGTGGCTATGATGCCCAGGCGCATGAAGAGCCTGTTGGCGGTCTTGCCCGAGTAGCACAGGCGCAGGCACACGCCCGTTTTGAGGGGATAGAACAGGTGGACTTCCTTCTTGGTGATAAGGTCCAGCGCCAGGTGGGAGACGCAGCCCGCCAGCACGGAAAAACCCATCCGGGTATAGATAAGGGCGAAGCAGCCCGAGAACAGCGCTGTCGCCAGTATGGAGTGGGTGAAAGTGCGGTGGGGCGACAGAAAACCGAACAGGTAAATGAACACTATTGCCGCCCCGGCGGCAAGGGACTTGGAGCGGTTGGGCCCGATAACGAACTCGCACACGCCCAGTTTCAGATACCAGTCTGTCGCCGCGACCGCGAAAAGCGCCAGGGCGGCCAGCGCCTGACTTATGAACGCGTCGTGCTTGCGGTCGTGGCTGACCGTGTCCACGTCCGCGAACACGCCGCCCACCGCGCCGCCCGCGAAGGCGATGAGCACGTCGCTCAGGCTTTCCGGCCGCAATATGAAAAACGACGCCGCGAGGGACGCGGCCGTTCCCACGGTAAGGTGCGTTCTGCTCAGCATTTATCTGCTCCCGTTAATATATACCCTTCTAACAGATGATAACAGTTTACATGAGCCGGTGTCAAGTGCGTGGTATGTTCAGGCAATAAAACACGGCGGAGGGAGACCCTCCGCCGCTGTTCTGAGACTTAAATTACAGGATGTCGATCCAGGCGTCCACTGTCTCGGCAGTGAAGGGATTGAGCTTGTTCAGGTACAGGATCAGGCCGCCGTCGTCGGAGGGGATGACCTCGAGGCCCTCAAAGCCGGGCACTTCGATGGTGGCGCCTTCTTCAGCCTTGAACTCGCCGTTTACCATGGCAACGCCGATGTAAGCGGTCACGTAGCCCAGCTCGATGGGGTTCCACAGGAAGGTGGCGTCAGCGATGCCGCCCTTGATGTACTCGGCCATATCGTGGGCGAGGGTGAGGCCGGTCATCTTGATCTGGCCCACTTTGCCTTCGTCCATGATGCACTTGGCTACCGCGGGGCCGCCGTTGGTGGTGGGCACGATCAGGCCCTTGATGTCGGGATACTGGTCGATCAGCATCTTGGTCACGTCATAGCTCTTGGTGTAGTCGTCGTCGCCGTACACAACGCCCAGGTACTCGATCTTGGAGTACTTCTCGTTGGTCTTGAGCTCCTCTTCGATGAAGCTGATCCACAGGTTCTGGTTGGGGGCGGTGGCGCCGGCGGACACTATGGCCAGCTGGCCTTCATAGCCCATGGTCTCGGCGATGGATTCCAGCTGCTGCACGCCGATGGCTTTGGCGGAAGCGGGCTCAACGTCCAGGTCGCGGCCTTCGGCGTCGACCTTGGCGTCCCAGCTCAGTACCACGATGCCCTGCGCGCGGGCTTCGTTGCACACGTCGACCAGGCCGGCGGCGTCATTGGCAGAGATGCACAGTACGTCTACGCCCATGTCGATGTAGTTGCGGATGATGCGCTCCTGGCCGTCGTTGGAGCTGTCTTCGGGGCCGTCATGCTTGAACTCGAAACCGAGCTCTTCAGCCGCCTTGGCAAAGCCGTCCACACCGGCCTGGAAGTACGCGTTGCCGCTCTGCTTGTAAACGATGCCGATGGTGAGGCCTTCGCCGGCCTTTTCGGCAACAGCCATAAGGGACAGGCTCAGCACCAGAGCCAGTACGATCGCGAGGATCTTCTTCATTGGGTTTTCCTCCATTTGTTATTATTTCACCGGACGCGCCGGGGAAATTCGCTTGGGAAAGGGCGCGCTATTTGAGCCGCGCCTGGGCGTGCTGGCGCCTCAGCCTGCGGAAATTGGACAGGTCTTCCAGCAGGTTGGGCAGCAGGCTGAACACGATCAGCACCACGCCCACAGCCAGGTTGACCGTGCTGTCCGGCAGGCCGAACACGGTGCCCAGGCCCTTTTTCATCACGCCGAATATGATAACGGAAAGGATCAGGCCGATTATGTTGCCCTTGCCGCCGCCGGTGGAGAAGCCGCCCAGCACCGCCACGGCGATGGCGTACATCTCGTAACCCACCATGGCGTCCGCGCGCACGGTGGCGGACACGCTGCCTACGTAGAACATGGCGGACAGCGCCGCGGTGACGCCGCAGATCACGAACATGCTAAGCTCGAACCGGTCCACCCTTATGCCGGAGTAGCGGGAGGTGACCCGGTTGGTGCCTATGGCGAAGAGCTTGCGGCCGCCCGTGGTCAGGTGCAGAAATACGAAGAATACCGCGGCCAGCAGCAGGAACCAGATCAGCATGGTGGGGATTGACAGACTGCCCAGGGTTATGGAACCGTTGTACAGCTTTTTGAAGCCCGCCCACACGGTGTCATCCTTATACTGCAGCGTTTCGCCTCCCAGCAGCAGGTAGCAGAAGCCCCTGTAGAACAGCTGGGTGCCCAGGGTGATTATCATGGGGAACAGCTCCCTGAAGCGGGTGACCAGAAAGCCGTTCAAAAACCCGCACGCCGCGCCCGTCATCACGCAGCAAAGTATCGCCAGCGCCAGCGCCAGGCCCGGGGCCATGACCTTTTTGAAGGGCCCGTACACCGTGCCCATAACGGAAGCGGACAGGGCGGCGATGGCGCCCACGGAGATGTCTATGTCGCCCATGCCCAGTATCAGGGCCATGCCCAGGGCCATGAAGCTGTACAGCAGGTACGGCCCCATGCCGTTTAACATCTTTGCAAAGTTGAACACGTCGGTGGCCTTGCGGCCCTTGGCCAGCTTGGCCGCCTGCAGGGAGGCGTCCTTGGCGTCGAATACCAGCCACAGCGCTACCAGCAGCACCACCAGCATGGTCTCCCAGCGGAGGAGACGCGACAGAGCTTTTTTGGCTTTCATTTAGATGTCCCTCCCCTTGAGATTGCGCTTCGTGGCGGCGCGCTGCAGAAGTACGTTCAGCAGTATGGCCAGCAGGATCAGTATGCCCTTAAAGAACTCTTTCATCATGGTGGCGTTCATGAACAGCTGGGGTATGGCGCTGTCTATGGTGGCTATGAGCAGGGCGCCTATCACCACGCCCGTGATCTTGCCGTAGCCGCCCATTACCGACACGCCGCCCAGCACGCACGCGGCGATGACGTACATTTCCTGCCCGTTGGCGGCGCCCTTTTCTATGGCGTTGTAGTAGCCCAGGCGCATTATGCCCGCCATGCCCGCCATGCCGCCGCAGATCACGTGGGCCAGCACTTTGATCCACCTGACCTTGACGCCCCTCATGCGGGCGGCTTCCTCATTGGAGCCGGTGGCGTATATGGAGCGGCCCACGGGAGTGTATTTGAGGAACAGGCCCATGATCACCACCACCGCCAGGGCGATGTACACTATCACGGGGATGCCCAGGTATTCGTGGAGTATGAACTCCTTGAAGTAATCCGTAAGGTCTATGCGGGCGATCTTGTTCATGCCCAGTATGAAGTCCATGGGTATCAGCGCCCGGGCGAGGTAAGTCATGCCCAGGGTGACGATTATGGGCAGCACCCGCCCGAAGGACATAACCGCGCCGTTTACGAAGCCTATCAGCGCGCCCACGCCTATGCCTATGGCGAACATGCCTATCATGGAGGATATCTTGCCGTCGCGCATCAGCACGCCCGCTATGGCCGCGGCCAGCTCCAGCACGGCGGCCACCGAGATGTCTATGGAGCCTATCAGCAGCACGCACAGCATACCGGATGCCATAACCAGGTTCATGGAGCAGTTTTTGAGTATGTTCATGTAGTTGCCGCTGAAATATCCCGGCACGGCTATGGACACGCCTGCCAGCAGCAGCACGAGCACGCCCAGAAGGGGTATCTCCCTGTGCTCTATCACGAAGGAGAGCAGGTTGAAACCGCCCGCGCGCCCGCTCTTTTCAGGTTTCTTATCCACTGTCAGGCCGTCCTTTCCTGGGGCATGGCCGCCTCAAGTATTTGCTGTTGGGTCAGGTTCTTTACATCGGTGAATTCTTTGGTGACGCGGCCCTCGCTCATAACGTAGATGCGGTCGGACATGTTCATGACTTCCGGCATCTCGCTGGAGATCATCAGTATGCCCACGCCCTGTCCGGCCAGTTCGGCCATGAGCTCGTATATGGCCGCCTTGCTGCCTATGTCCACGCCCTTGGTGGGCTCGTCCAGTATGATTATGCGGCTGGAAGCCGCCAGCTGCTTGCCTATGACCACCTTCTGCTGGTTGCCGCCGGAAAGTGTGCCCGCCGCGGTCTCCACGTCGGGGGCCTTTATGGCCAGCTGGTCCTTTTCCTTATTGGAGATCTTCCTTTCGGACCTGCCGGACAGGAACAGCCCGGCTTTGGTGCACTTGTCGATTATGGGCAGGGTGATGTTGCGGTTGATGCTCCAGGGCAAAAGCAGGCCCTGCTTCTGGCGGTCTTCCGGCAGCAGGCCTATGCCGCTGTCCATAGAATCCCGGGGGTCTTTGTAGTGCTGAGGCTTGCCTTCCACGGTCACGGTGCCGCTGTCAAAGCGGGTGACGCCGCACACCGCTTCCACCACCTCGGTGCGCCCCGCGCCCACCAGCCCCGTAAGGCCCACTATCTCGCCCGCCCGCAGGCTGAATGACACATCCTTGAAGAAGCCCGTGCGGCTCAGGTGCTCCACTTTGAGTATCTCCTCGCCGGGATGGGGCTCCCTTTCGGGGTAGTAGTGCTCTATGGCGTGGCCCACCATGTGGTGCACCAGCAGGCTCTCGTTCACCTCGTCTATGCCCCAGGTGCCTATGTAATGGGCGTCCCTGAATACGGTGCAGCGGTCCGCCAGGCCGAATATGTCCTCAAAGCGGTGGGAGATAAGGATTATCGCCACGCCCTTGTCCCTCAGGCCCCGGGCGATGGAGTACAGTTCCTCGCTCTCTTTTTTGCTCAGGGCCGCGGTGGGCTCGTCCATTATGAGTATGCGGGCGTTCTGGCTGAGCGCCTTGGCGATCTCCACCATCTGCTGCTGGGCCACGCTCAGGGAGCCCACGGACGCGGAGGGGGAAAAGTTGGCGCCTATCTCGTCCAGCAGTTTCTGGGCCGCGCGTTTCGCCTTTATCCAGGACACGAAGGGGCCCGTTTTGAACTCGTGGCCTATGAATATGTTTTCCGCCACGGACAGGTCCGGGTAGGAAGCGGCGTGCTGGTATATGGCGGCGATGCCGTGGTGGATCGCCACGTTGGGGTTGGACATGACTATCGGCTTGCCGTCCAGTATGATCTCCCCGCCGTCGGGCTGGTGCACGCCGGTGAGCACCTTAATGAAGGTGGACTTGCCCGCGCCGTTCTCGCCCACTATGGCGTGGATCTCGCCGGGCCTGAGGTCGAAGCTCACCCCGTCCAGCGCCCTGACGCCCGGGAATATCTTGGTGATGTTTTTCATCTCGAGCAGCGGCTTAACGGCCTGCTCCATAAGCATCCCTCCGTTATCAGTGTAAAATTATTGTAACATAGATATACTTACAATGTCAATCTGAAATAAAAGCGGACGCGCTTTCACAGTCGGCTGCATGAAAAGACCGGGCGGCTGCCCGGCGCCAAAGCCTTTGCGCAAATCTTAACAATCGATTTAGGCTGGCTTTAGTTTGGGCGGATATCATGTTTCCATCCCGAGGGATCACAGACAAAAGGAGGTTTATTACCATGAAGAAACTGTTGGCGCTGATACTGGCCCTCGCGCTGGCGGCGGGAATGTACGCCGTATTCGCCGAAGGCGGCAGTGACAGCGAAGCCGCCGGGACCCCCGCCGCGGCCGAAGAGACCGTGACGGAAGAGACCGGGGCTGACAAGACCCAGACCGCGGAGACTGACGAGTCCGCCGCGCTCAAGGAGGCCTGGAAAGCCTACAAGGAAGCCAAGAAGTCCGAGAAACTCGAAGCGTTCGAGGAAGAACTTAAGCTTCTGGTGGAAGCGGGCAAGCTGACCCGGGAGCAGGCGGACCTGCTTATCAAGTGCGCTTCCGAAGGCAAGCTCCCCGGCTGGAAAGACAGGAGCAATGAGGTGAAAGGCAAGTCCTCTTCCGGCAGCGGGAAAAGTTCCCGCGGCAGGGGCAAGCCCTCCGGCAGCTCCGGAAGCGGGAGCTCCGAAAGCGAAAAGTCGGAAAGCGCGGACGCGAAGAGTCCGGGGTCCGGCAAAAAGAGCTCGGGCGGTTCCAGGAGCGGCAAAAACCGTTGATCGCTGTTTTCAGCTTTCAGCCCCGGGGAAACATCCCCGGGGCTTTGCGCGCCCCGTGACCTTTGACACGGGCCGTACGCGGGAGTATAATCAGTACAAAACCATGGCTTTGTCGTAACGGGAGGCTGTCTGATGAATCTAAACGGAACCCGGAACAGGATATACTATCTGGACGTGCTGAGGGCGATCGCGTGCATGTGCGTGGTAATGATACACTGCTCCGTGCTGTATTCGGCGGAGGAAGTGTACCTGGGGAGCGCGAACTACCTTGCGGGCCTGATATTCGAGGGCATATCCAGGCTGGGCGTTCCCGTGTTCGTGATGATCTCCGGCGCGCTCCTGCTGGACGAAGACCGCGACGCGGGCTTCGCGAAAACGCGCGGGCATATCCTGAGGATGATACTGTTTTTCATTTTCTGGTCCGCCGTGTACTGCCTGGTGTTTCAGGTGGCGGACCCCGTGCTGAAAAACGAGCCGGTCAGGCTGTCGGGGGTCGGCGCGGCGCTCATAACGGGCCCCGTGCACCTGTGGTACATATACTTTATAATTGGCATATATCTTATCGTGCCGCTTCTGAGGCTCTGGGTCAAAAAGGACAACATAAAGTATGTGGGGTATTTCATACTCCTGGCGTTCGTGTTCCAGTCTGTGCTCGCGAACCTGACGGAGATAGGGCTAATGTACCACGACGCTTTCCGCCACTTCGATTATATACTCGGCAGCGGGCTCAGGCTTTCGTACGTGTCGGGCCTGACCGTGTATTTCGTGCTGGGATGGTACCTGAACAACCGTGAGTTCAAAAGGCCCGCGCTCATATACATACTGGGCGCGGCGAGCCTGCTGGTCATGATAGGCGGGTCGTACGCGATAGGCGTTACCAAAGACACCTGCCAGCGCCCGCTGTACGCCAGGCTGAGCCCCTTCGTGTTCATGTGGTCCGTGTCGGTGTTCGTGTTCGTGAAGCGGGCGTTCAAAAACGCTGAGGAAAACCGGTTAATACTTGCGGTATCCAGGCTCAGCCTGGGCATATACGCGGTGCATCCCCTGCTGATCACTCTTCTGTTCACCCGCTTCCTTCAGCCCCTGCTGCCGGACGCCGCGCTGCTCAATATACCCTTGATGTACATTACGGTGTTCGCCCTGTCCTGCGCGGTATCTTATTTATTGGGCAGGATACCGGGGCTCAAGCGCCTGGTCTGACGCGTTTGCACGGGACGCTCAAATATCCGCGCCCGCCCGTTTTCCTTTGACACGAAGGGCGGGCGGGTGTATAATGGTAGGAACAAGAAATATAAGGGGCAATTCCGCCGTTTTCGCGGTAAAAGACTATGCCGGGCCTGCACGAGTTTTCCCCCATCGCCTCGGTGATAATCTCCGTGGCAATAATGCTGACCAGCGGGTTTCTGTTTACCCGGGTCACCAAGAAGCTGTCCCTTCCGGACGTGACGGCTTATATACTTGCGGGCATCGCCATAGGCCCCTACGGGCTCGGGCTGATAAGCGGCGAGATAGTGGAGGGCACGTCCTTTCTGCCGGACGTGGCGTTAAGTTTCATAGCGTTCTCCACGGGCCAGTTCTTCCGCTTTTCCGCGCTCAGGCAGAACGGCGCCAAGGTGATATTCATAACCCTCACCGAGGCGCTTATGGCGAGCCTGCTGGTCTTCGTACTCACGTACCTGGTGCTGGGGCTGTCGCTGGCGTTTTCCATAGTGCTGGCGGCGCTCGCCAGCGCAACGGCGCCCGCTTCCACCATGATGACCATACGCCAGACGGGGGCGAAGGGCGACTTTGTGAACACCCTTTTGCAGGTGGTGGCGCTGGACGATGTGGTGAGCCTGGTGGCGTACTCCATAGCCATCTCCGTCGCCGTGAGCAGCTTGAGCGGCGGGCAGGTGGACGTAAAGAACATCCTGCTTCCCATAGGCACCAACCTTGCAGCTATGGTGCTGGGCGGCGCGTTCGGCGCGCTTTTGTCCGCCATACTCAAAAAGCGCTCCACCGACAACCGCCTGATAATCGCCATCGCGCTCCTGTTCGCCTTCTGCGGCATCTGCGCGCTGTTTGACATAAGCCCGCTGCTTGGCTGCATGTCCATGGCCACGGTGTACATAAACATCACCGACGACGACAAGCTGTTCAAGCAGCTGAACTACTGGTCTCCCCCGCTGCTGCTTTTGTTCTTCGTGCGCAGCGGCGTGAACTTCGACCTTAAGATACTGGTGTCCACGGGGGAGGGCATGGGCGGCGTATCGCTGCTGGCGATAGGCGTACTGTACTTTATAGTCAGGATACTGGGCAAGTACCTGGGCGCGTACCTGGGCTGCAGGGTCACGGGCAAGGCGAAAAAGGTGACCAACTACCTGGGCCTGGCGCTGATACCCCAGGCGGGGGTCGCGATAGGCCTGGCCGCCCTGGGCGCGCGCACGCTGGGCGCGAACGGCGGGCCCATGCTGGAGACGATAATCCTGTCCTCAAGCGTGCTGTACGAGCTGATCGGCCCCGCCTCCGCCAAGGCCGCGCTGAGCCTGTCCGGCTCGTATTCGGATAAGATAGAAGATCTGGCGCCCGTGAGCGAGCTCATGCCCGACGGCACCCAAAAGACCGAGACCCAGAAGCTGATCGAGCGCATACAGCTTATACAGAAGACCCTGCCCGCGAAAACGGTGAACGAGAACGAGGAAGCGTTCACCGGCGCGGCGGAGGAATACTACGCCGCCGTCACCCGTGAAAGGCGCACCGGCAAGCGGATGAGGAGATAGAACGACCGGTTCTGGAGGTATCTATGGACGATATACTGAACGTATCTGTCAAGATCGTGCTGGCCATACTGGTGGGCGGCCTGGTGGGCTGGGAGAGGGCTTCCAAGCGCCACAGCGCGGGCCTGCGCACCTTTATGGTGGTGACGCTCTCCACCGCCATCGTGATGATGCTGGAGCTCTACCTGCACGACAAATTCGGGGCGAGCATATACATACTCTCCGCCGCCGCCATAATCGCGGTGTCGTCGGTGGCGGTAAACAGCATCTTCTTCAGCGCAAAAAACCAGATCAAGGGCCTGACCACCTCCGCCACCCTGTGGGCGTGCGGCGTGATAGGGCTCATAATCGGCGCGGGCTACTACCTGGTGGCGGCGCTGGCGCTGGCGGGGCTGTATCTGACCATCTCCGTCATGCCCACGCTGGAAGAGTACCTAAAAAACCGCTGCAACCACTTTGAGGTGCAGGCGGAACTGAACAGCGCCACGAACCTGCCGGACTTCGTCGCCACGGTGAGGGAGCTGGGCATACGCATAGACGAGATAGAACTGAACCCCGCCTACGTGAACTCAGGCATCAGCGTGTACTCGGTGGCGCTCACCATAGTCAGCGGCGAGCTCAAAAAGTACAAGACCCACAAAGAGATCATCGAGGCGCTCAAGAGCCTGGAGTACATACGCTATATAGAAGAAATGAACTGATCTTGGCGGCACGACGCAAAGGAGAGACACAATGCCCGATACCCGAATAACCAAACAGAGATTAAAGGACCACTGGAGCTATTCCGGCAAGGCCTACATTATCGGCGCGCTGATAGCGGTGGCGCTGGCGAGCATGTTCTTCACCATGGTCACCAACCGGGAACCCGCGGACAAGTATTCCGTCAACTTCGCCATAGTGCGCTCGTATTCCAATGCCGAGGCGCTGGACGGCGTGACGGACGCGCTGCTCAAGAAGGGCCAGGAGGCGGACAGCGAACTTAAGGCGGTCAAGTTCACCTCCATCATGTTCGAAGGCGACATGTCCACCTCGGACGCCTACAACTATTACCAGCTGTACATACTGCAGCTGTCGGCGGGCGGCAACGACTTTTTCCTGCAGAACGAGAGCATGACCCGCTCCCTGATAGACAACGGCTCCCTACGCCCGCTGGAACAGCTGGAGTACTTTGAGCAGTTCGTGAGGAACCATCCGGAGGCGGAGATACTGTGGGAGAAGGAACCCCTGCCCGAAGGCGTTGAGGAGACCGAGGAGAATTCGGACCGTGCCGAGCACGCCTACGCGGTCAGCATGGAAGGGCTGACCGGCGCGATACAGCTCAATTCCTTCGACAACCGGGGCATGTGGGCGGGCATGCTGGTGTCCAGCGCCAACCCGGAGACCTCCCTGGTCGTACTGGACGAACTGTATGACCAGCTCAAGCCGGCAGAGCCGGCGGAGACTCAGGAATGACACAGTCTTCCAAAGGCACGCTCAAGCCCAAAGTCGCCCTGGTGATAATCGCGGTGAGCGTGCTGGGGCTGTACGGCCTGGACGCGCTGGGGCGCTGGGCAGTGAGCAGGGGCTGGATAAGCAACATGCTGGGCAGCGTGGTGCTGTGGCTGGCGGCGGTGGCGGCGTTCGTGTACATACTGCGCAGATACTGCCTGAACTGCATCTACCAGCTGGAGGGGCAGAAGCTGTCGTTCTACCGGGTGTTCTTCATCAAGCCCCGGCTGGAAGAGGCGCTGCTCACCCGGGAGATACTGTTTTTCGGCGACGAGGACAGGGCCGAAGCCAAGTACGCGGTGAAAAAGCGCAAAAGCTATTCCTACAAATACAGCCCCTATCCCGTGAAGGCGATAGTGATGAAGCGGGAAGGCAGGTTCGTGCTCATCCGCTTCAATCCCAATCCCGAAATCTCCCAGGCGCTGGCGGGCGCGGCAAAAAAGTAAGCACGCCCCGCAAAAAACACCGTCCCTTTCCGTGAAGGGACGGTGTTTCTGTACGCTTTTTGTATTGACCCGCCCGGGTTCAGCCCATGTACCCGGCGAAGTCTATATCGGTTTTAAGGTAATACTCGGTCTGTTCCAGGCAGCGCCTGATCTTCGCGGCGTCGTCTTTCGCGTCCTTAAGCTCCTGCACCCGGGAGTACCACAGCGGTTTCAAGCAGCGGTAAAGGGGCAGCGCCGCCCGTTTTTCGGCGTCAGAGAACACGTAGTGCCCGCAGGCGACGGTAAGGGCTTCGCGTATCAGCCGGATCTCTTTTTCGAAAGCGTCGAAGTTTTCCCGCATCAGGTAGTTGATGAACACGTCCCTGCCGCAGAGGTTAAAATCGTATACCCCCACGAACCGCCCGCCCGTGTCAACCAGCACGTTGGAGGGGTTGAGGTCCGCCTGGAACACGGAGGCGGGAAGGGCGGAATAAAGCGGTTTCAGGGCAGCGCGGTTATTTAGCCACGCGTCCCAGATGCCGCGCGCCTTCCCGGCGAACTCCCCGGGCAGGGCGAAGGCGGTCCGTTTCCACTCCAGGGCGTTTTCCATCACCTCGTCGGTGCTGTCGCTGGGGCAGAAGGTCTCAAACAGGCAGTAGGCGGATGGGTAGGAGGTGTAGTCCAGGCGTTTAGCCGCGACGCGCGCGGTCATGCTCCAGATGTCCTTCATGTAGGGGCCAAGGTTCGGGCTCTGGCCGCTTTCGCCTTCCGCCGCCCTGTCCTCCAGGGGCCTGTAAACGGAAAACTCCTCCGCGTACGCCACGCATTCGCGCCCCCGGTACACGACCGTGGGGAAACCGCCGCTCCTGTCGCTGAATATGCGGGGGCAGTAATACCCGAGGTCCCGGTATTCCTCCACCGTCCTCTGCCACATGAGTATCTTGTCGGGAAAGGTAAAATCGTTCGCCGCCAGCTTGATAACGCGCTTTTCGCCCGTAGCTGACGTGACTATGGCGGCAAGCCTGAAGTCGGTGTCCTCCCTGCTGGTGTTTATTATGCGGCAACAGGCGGGGACACCGTCAAAAAAGCGGGAATATATGCCGTTTATGGCCTCGTCGGCCCGGTTTTCGTCGTTTTCGGACATTTGCGTTTCAAAGGCCGCCTGACGCGGCAGGCGTATAAAGGACTATTCCTCGCGGGAATACCTGGTGGGCAGCTCCGCTTCACGGGCGTACTCCGCGCCGTACTTGCACAGCAGGCTCGCCACTATCATCATAACGCCCATGCCTATGGAGACGGTGTCTCCGGGCACGAGCTTGCTGACGTCCTGCATGAAGTGCGCCATGATGCCGTACACGAAGTTGGCGATCATCTTGGTGCCCACGGGAATGCAGATGGCGCAGATGCCCAGGCGCATGAGCTCGCTTGCCCCGGCGAGGGTAAAGGGCGTGCCCGTGGCAAGTTCGTTGGTAAAGTACTTTTCGGCGAGCTTGGCCAGCACGGCTTCGCCGGCGCAGAGTATCAAGCCCATCGCCATGGCGGCGTAGCAGCTGTTCACGCTGATCTCGGCGTGCTTTTCTATAAAGGCGTGTATGGTCACGCCCCCGAGCTTGACGCTTTCGGGAAACAGGGGCATGCTGATCATGCCCACGGCGCACATTATGCCGCCCACGAGGCAGAAAATGTACACGATCCTGCTAAGTATCTTGCCGAGTTTGGCGAGTTTCTGTAAGGTGTTCAGAGTGCCGGTCATTTTTGTTCCTCCAAATATATGTTCGTTTTATCCAATCGCTTTCCGGTACGGCGCGGTGCGGCGGAAAGAGGGCATACCGGGGCCTTCCCGCTTTCGCGTCCTTCGCCGTGGGGACCTGCCTGATGAAGGATAAAACCGCGCGGAGTCACATTATAGCCAACGCGCGGCCACGTGTCAAGCGCCTGCGGCGAATATGGGGGCCGGGGGCGTCACTCCGTCTTTTCAACTATCAGCTCCAAAGAGCCTTCTTCCAGGGAATTGTATTGGTCCAGGTGGAAATGGTCGCCCGCGGAAGATTCCGACAGGGTGAGGAAGTGGTTCGCCAGGGACAGCAGGCCCTCCCGGTTGGCGGATATGACCACCTCGCCGTCTTCGGCCCTGACGCTGACGGTGGAACCGTCTACCCAGTAGAATTTCATACGCTTACTTACCTCCCGTCATTTGTCCGCCGCGGAACGCGCCGCGCTCCCGGAAGAACGGACTTACAGTTTTTTCGCGGTCTTGTCCCACAAGGTCAGGCAGCCGTCGCCGAACACGATGTCCCCGTCCAGGTCCTTTGCGCCGAAGGTGTTTTCGGCCAGCGGATACAGCCTGATCTCGCAGCAGCTGTCCTTGTAGGAAGCTTTTGCGTACAGGTCCGCGCCTTTCGGGAAGACCTCGCTTATGCGGAACTCGCCGGCGGAATAGTCGTACCTGCCGGCAAAGGATTCCCAGAGGTGCCTGTCGGGGTCTTTGAGGGCGAGCTCTTCTATTGCGCGCACGGGCCCGGGCACCTCGTCCCTTGCGATCGCCTCCATGCCCCTTTTGAACGCCTCTGATACTCTCTCATCCAGGGATTCGCGGCAGCGCAGCCAGATAAGCACGCGGTCCGCGTCCAAATAGCGCTCGAACCAGGTATCGTAACCGTACCAGCCGCCGCTGTGGCAGACGGTGAGCCCCAGGAGAGGATCGGTCTTTACAAACCAGCCGAAGCCATAGGCATCCCCGTCCTCGTCGGAAGGGTCGCCGGAGACGGCGCCGCTGTTCAGCCGGCCGGGGGTGTACATGGCGAGCTGTTCCGCTTTCGTGAGCACTTTTCCCGCCCTGAGCGCCCTGTCCCACCTGTACAGGTCGGTCACGCTGCTGTGCACCAGCCCGTCGCCGTTCACGCCGTCGCAGGTCACCGCTTCGCTGAATATGGGATCGTCGTCCGGGAGGAGGTAACGGCCGCTCCCCGGGCGGAGCACCATCCCGTAAGCCAGGCCGTCTACGGTAAGGGCGTCCTTACGGCGGTGGTACACGCGTGTGGAGGCCATGCCGGCGGGCACGAAAATGTTGTCGCGCAGGAAAACCTCGAACTTTACGCCCGCCGCTTTCTCGACGATCTGCGCCAGCAGGCAGTAGCCGGTATTGGAGTATTCCCATTTCTCGCCCGGCGCGAACAGGGGTTCCTCCCCGCATTCGCACAGGAAGCGGACGATCGCGTCGTTGCCGGGGATAGTGTGTTCCTTTTTCGCGGTCTTGTCGAGCCATGCCATGTAATCCGGAAGGCCGCCGGTGTGGTTGAGCAGGTGGCGAATGGTGACGCCTTTATACGGGATCTCCGGGAAGAATCGGGTGATTTTGTCGTCAAGGCCGAGCAGTCCCTGCCTGTTCAGCAGCATCACCGCCGAAGCCGTGAACTGTTTGCTGACGGAGGCCAGGTCGAACACGCAGTCCTCCGTAAGGGGCAGCGTGCCCCCGGGGTCGCGCGGACCCGCGGCGCCTTTTGAGACTATCTCGCCGTTTTCCGCGTAAAGCCACGCGCCGGTAAAGCCGCCCCTGGCGTGGGCGTCCCGGACCAGGTTTTCGATCAGCGCCTTTTTATCCATAAGATTCTCCTTACTGTGTATTGACGGGCACCGCGGCGAAAAAAACTATTTGCTGTTGATCAGCGCGATGCCGACAAGGCAGATCGCCGCGCCGGCCAGCTTTTTCCAGGTGAGCGCTTCTTTGAAAAACAGCCGGCCCACGAATATGAGTATGATCGCCAGGAAACAGCTCTGGACCAGGGCGGCGGAGCTCACCTGCCAGCCCGCCTTGTAGGCGTACATGAAGCCCGCCTCGAGCCCTACTATCACCAGCCCCAGCGCGAAGGGCGCCCAGTTGAGCCGGGAATATTCCTTTACGATGCTGCCTCCCGCCAGGGCGTAGTGCAGCAGCGCGCTCACCAAAGCGGCGATAAGGTACGTGACCGTGAGGGACGCGAAGGGGCTCACGTTTTCGGGCACGGACTTGGAGCTTACGTGGTACACCACGTTGGACAGCACCGCCAGTGCGATGGGCCAGATATATGAGAACATGGATACCTCCAGTATAGAGGCGGCCTCGGGGCCGCCATAGTGGTCAGTAGTGAGTGGTGAGTGATCGGTGGGGAGAGCGGGGGGACGGATTGCCGCGACCCGCGTTGTGGGTCTCGCAATGACGCGGTGGAGGGGGAACGTGGAGCCCAAAGGGCTCCGCTACGGTGGAAGGCAGATGAGTTCGTAGAGGAAGCCTTTGGCTTCCACCGTTCCTGTTTATGGGGGGAACGGTTTCCGGCGGTCAGTCCGCCTCGTCGGGGTATCGGTATGTGAAGCCGTTGTTTTTGCAGAATTCTTCCGCGTACGAGCCTGCTTCAACGGTGAGAACATGTTCTTCCACGTGGTCTGAAAAACCGTAATATCCGTCAAACGCCCCATTGCCTATGCTCGTCACGCTGCTTGGTATCGTCACGGAAGCAAGGTTTTCGCAGTCCAAAAACGCCTCCGTTCCTATTGCTTCCACACCGTCAAGCATCGTAACCGAAGCAAGATTGACACATCGTGCAAATGCACAATAGCCTATGCTCTTAACGCTGCCGGGTATAGTTACGGAAGACAGGCTTTCGCAGCCGTAAAATGCGTAGTCGCCTATGACCGTCACGCTCTCAGGTATCGTCACGGATTCAAGCATTCTGCATTCATAAAACATCCAATCCCCGATTCTCGTCACGCCTTCGGGTATGGCAACAGATTCAAGGTTTACACAGCCGTCAAACGCTTCGTTGCCGATTTCATTCACACATTCAGGTATCGTAACGGAAGTAAGGCTGTCGCAATTCCTGAACATGCCTCTGCCTATACTCGTTATGCTGCCGGAAAGCTTCACAGATACAAGCCTGACGCAGTCGGAAAACGCACTGTCCTCAATGACCGTCACGCTGTCAGGCATCGTTGCAGAAGTAAATCTGCACCTTGCAAACGCATAGTATCCTATTACACTTATTCCTTCAGGTACGGAATACTCATCAGAATCTAACGCGCAGGGACAGCACACCAGGCGGCTGTCGGATCTGCTGATCAGCGCGCCGTTTTCGATCGCCAGACATTGATTGTCCTCCGACACGCGGATGCTTGCGAGGTTGCAGCAAAAAGCAAAAGGATTAGCGCCGATATATGTCACGCTTCCCGGTATCATAACATCGGTAAGGCTCTCACAAAGGAAAAACGCGTAGTCGCCTATGCTCGTCACGCCTTCAGGTATCGTAACTGTTGTAAGCCTGTAACATTCATAAAATGCCTCGTCACCTATGCTCGCCACGCTGTTCGGAATCGTCACAGAGGTAAGGTAATTGCAGTCACAAAACGCCCCGTCGCCTATGACCGTCACACCCTCAGGTATCGTAACAGATGTGAGATAACATGAATTGAACGCAAAGCTGCCTATTCCGGACACTACATACCCGTCTATCACGGAGGGAATATCAAGTGTTTCGGCGTTTCCGTTGTACTTCGTTATCTCCGCCGTGCCGTCGGAAAGCACGGTGTATTCGTAGTCACCGCTTGTCTGAAATTCCTCCGCCAACGTGCAGGCAGCGAAAAACAGCACGAGCGCGACAAGCGCGGCGAAAAGTTTTTTCATGGGAGGTCTCCTCCTTTCGCGAGTGGGCGGCGGTAGGGATGGTCACGGGGATGGGGGATGATCGGTCAATGGCCGTTGGTCATTGGCCATTGGTCAGAAGACTGAGAGACGGAGGGACGAAGGTGGAACGTGGCGGCCTTGAGGCCGCTACGATTTACAACGGGTGTTGCCGTAGCGGAGCCCTCCAGGGCTCCACCATTCCTATGGTAGGTATGGGGAGTGCAGGGAACGGATTGCCGCGCCGACAGGTCGGCTCGCAATGACGCGGGGAGGGGACGGCGGGAAATTAGGAGCCCGAAGATTCATCCTCGGTAAAAAGCGCCGTGTCAGTCTGCGTCTATGTACGGCATTTCCGTCATGCGCAGCTTGGCGCAGCCGTAGGGGTACAGGGTCATGGTCCGCTTTTCGCCCAGGAGCTCGCTGCCGGGAAGTTTGGCGCACACGCTGTCGTAGCCGTCCTCGTATTCCCAGGCCACGGGGCGCATGTCCACGTTAATGGTCACGGGGGGCAGCATGGAGGAAAACGGTACCTTGTACAGGCCGCGGTGCTCCGGCTTGCCCGGCTGCCCGCAGAAGGCGTAGTTCCAACGGCCTGCGGGTATGAGCTCCCAGTCGCAGTAGGGGTATCTGCGCTCCACGCCGTTTCTTTCGTACTCCAGCTTTTTCTGGATGAAGGGGATGGGCAGTGAGAACAGCAGCGAACCGCACTTTACGCTTTTGAGTCCGTTTGGGCGATCGATAAAGCGGGGAGAGGCCTCAAACGCGATATCGATCACCTGCCTTTCGCCCGCGGGGAGGTCGAAGCACAGGTCTTCGGCGGCGCGCGCTTCCCCGTTCACGGTCAGGTTTTCCGCGAAGGAGGGTATCCTCACGGCGAAACGGAAGGGCTTCCGGGCGTCGACAGTGTAAGTGAAAGCGTTTTTGAAGGGATACTCGGTGTCCAGCCGTATCGTGCACGCGTCGGTCGTGAGCACGGAAGGCACGGGAATGGCGCTTAACACCGTATCCCCGCTTCGCATGAACGCGGAGAGCGCGAACTTGGGCCAGCCCTGGCCGAAATTCGCGGTGCAGCAGCCGTAGTTGGGCTCGAGCCCGAACAGGTGCGCCTCGCTGCCGTTGGTGCGGAACACGCTCTTTCCGGGGAAGGTCACGCAGGCGATCTGGTTGCTCATCTGGTCGTACTGGTGGGACCACATGTCGTCTGACAGGGTGGCGGGTAGGGCGTTAAACGCGACCGTTTCCAGCCTTTCCGCCCATTTTGAGTCCCCGGTATAAGCGTAGAGCAGCTCCAGGGAGTACATCATCTCCACCACCGCGCACAGCTCCGTGCCCTGTATGGGGCTCAGGCCCGAAAGGCACTCGTCCCCGGTGAACACGCCGGCGGGGGTGCCGTTGTACTTTTCCAGTATGCCGTACAGCCGGCCCGCCTTGTCCGTGCAGGGGATGTCCAGCAGCTCGCAGGTGACGGCTTCCTCCTTGAGCATCATGCCTATGTTCACTATGTGGGTGTCGTAGGTCCACTTGTTGAGGGGACGCTTCCACAGTCCGGCCTCTTTTTCGTAGTCCGTGCCCTGGGAAGCCAGCAGCTTCGCCAGGTTCTTTATCCAGGCTTCGGGTTTTAACTTCCACAGCTCGTTAAGCGCGATGAACGCCTCGAACCACCGGTACTGTCCCCAGCAGAAGAGCTTTATCTGCCCGGAAGCAAGCAGTTCGTGATAGTTTTTGAGCGCTCGCCGCGCGGCGTCTATGGCGCGTTCGTCCCCCGAGCACTGCCAGTACACGGTGAGGGTCTTGGAGATCAGCTGCACCGCCCAGGTGTCGTATTTTGCCCGCTCCCCGGGTTTGCAGGGGCAGATCCAGCCGTCCGCCTGCTGCCCGGCGATCACGGCGTCCACGTAGCGTTTGGCGGCAGCTTTGAGCTCTTTGTCGTCCAGCAGGTACGCCAGGGGGATGAAGCCGTCCAGCCAGTAGGGCACCCGCTCCCAGGCGTCCCGGTCCCCGCCCACCCAGGCGGAATCCCGTACGTCCGGCCAAACCTCGTGCAGGTGCCCGTTCAGGCCCCTGGCCTGTATGAGCAGCTGGTCTTTCAGCCACCCCGCGGGCTTTATCTCTTTAGCGGTGAACATTTCCCATTTTCCCATGGCGGAAAACCTCCGAAATTATACAGGACTCGGGTCAGGAGCGGGCTTCGCGGAACACGGACAGGTACGCCCGGATGTTTTCGTCGGGCGTGTCGGCGTCTATGCCCACGCAGGAGAAGTACAGTTTTTCGTCGCTGCCGAAGGCGGCTATGGCGGCGGCGGTGTCCGCTTCTACGGCGGCGCGGTCCGCGGTCTTGAGTTTTACGGGGGAGTAGCGGACGTTGCAGATCATGTCTTTCCGCCCGCGGGCGTTAAGCGCCGCGGCGATCTTATTAAGGTCGCTGCCCGCGCCGATCTCTATGAATTTGAGGTTCGGCACGTCCAGGTACCCTTCTATCACGCTTTCCATATTGCTGCCGCAGTGGTGGATGCCGAAGCACGGGAAGGCGTTTGCCAGGATGGTGTCGTATTCCAGCAGGAATTCCCGGTACTGTTTGCACGAGATCATGGTCACGGAGCAGTTGCTGGTCAGGTACACTCCGGGCAGCGCCTGCTTGATTATGGAGGTCACGCCCCCGGACACCACGGGAGACACCGCGTACAGCCGCCTGCCTATATCCAGGCTGAGGCGCGTGGCCGCGTCTGACAGGCGGCTGACCAGGTCGGGGTCGTCGTAAAAGTCGTAAAACAGCTGCTGTCCCCTCAGGTCCATGTCCAGATTGAATATGCCCTGCAGGTTTATGGCGCTTTCCACCGCGCCGAAACGGTCCTGCAGGTACTTTATCTGGCTTTCCACCCTTTGCCAGAGGGGGGACGCGTCAAGGTCCGGCGCCTTAAGCTTACCTACCGCGCCGTCGTCCAGTTCCGCGCAGTGGACTTCGGGCGCGTCCCCGGCGGAAAACTCCACCTCGCAGCCCAGCAGCTGGGAGTACAGAAAGCCCGAGGCGATCAGGTCCGAAAACAGTATGGGGCGCGGGGCGGGGTCTTTTTCCCCGATGCCGTACTCGCCGAAGCGCTCGTACAGCGCCCGGCGCATGTCGCGGTCGTTTTCCACCCGGCGGGGCGCGTCGAAAAAGAAGCCCTCGTCAAAATCTATGCCCGCGTATCTGTGCCACCAGGAAGGGTGGAATGAAATGTCTACATTATGCCGCATAGCCGGATACTCTCCCGAAGTTTTTCTTAATTATAGCATAAAAAAACCCGCGGGTTCAACCGCCCGAGCTGCCCTGGCGCTTGCGTTTTCGCGCGGTAAGGCGGTATAATGTACAAAAACCCTGAACGGAGGAATCTATATGGGCATAGGAACGCCGTACAGCGGAGAAAAGTCGCTTGAAATAAATATGAAGCAGGTGACGAATCCCTACCTGCCCTCCTGGGAATACGTGCCCGACGGGGAGCCCTACGTGTTCGGGGACCGGGTGTACGTGTACGGCTCCCACGACGAGTTCGGCGGCTGCGTGTACTGCCCGGGGGACTATGTGTGCTGGTCCGCGGACGCAAGCGACCTGGGCAGCTGGCGCTATGAGGGCGTGATATACAAAAAGAGCCGGGATCCCCTGAACGCGGACCTGCAGGGCAACCTGTACGCACCGGACGTGGCGGTGGGCAGGGACGGCAGGTATTACCTGTATTACGTGCTGTCCAACCGCGGCACGGTGAGCGTGGCGGTATGCGATACGCCCGCGGGGGAATACAGGTTCCTGGGGCACGTGCATTATCCTGACGGCACGCTGCTGGGAAACGGGCAGGGGGACGAGCCCCAGTTCGACCCGGGCGTGCTGGTCGAGGGCGAGAACGTGTACCTGTACACGGGCTTCTGCCCCCGAGGGGACACGCGCCGCCACGGGGCGATGTGCACGGTGCTGGAAAGCGACATGCTAACGGTAAAAAGCCCGCCGGTGTTCGTGGCGCCGGGCTGCGAGTATTCCAAAGGCACGGGGTATGAGGGGCACGCGTTCTTCGAGGCGCCCTCCATACGCCGCCTGGGCGGGAAATACTGCTTTATCTACTCCTCCGAGAAGTGCCACGAGCTGTGCTGTGCGGTGAGCGATTCTCCGACAAGCGGCTTCAGGTACATGGGCGTGGTGATAAGCGGCTGCGACATGGGGCTTGAAAACGGCAAAGGCAAGGACACGCCCCTGTTCTACTGCGCCAACAACCACGGCAGCATAATCGAGATAGGCGAAAAGTGGTACGTGTTCTACCACCGCCACACCAACGGCACCAATTACAGCCGCCAGGGCTGCCTGGAAAAGCTGGATATAAGCGAAGACGGCTTTATCAGGCAGGCGGAGATCACCTCCTGCGGCTCGGTAAAGCCGTTAAGGGGCGAGGGCGAATACCCCGCCTATATCGCCTGCAACATCTTCGGAAAGGAAGAGCAGGTGTACGTGCCCTGGTCGGGCTGGATGGACGACCGCTTCGCCAAGATCACCCAGCGGCCCCTTGAAAAGGGAGAAAGCTACATCGCCAACATCCGTTCCGGCACCACGGTGGGCTTCAAGTACTTTGACATAAAGGGGCTTAAGCGCATCTCCGCGCGCACCATGGGCTACGCCCGGGGCAAATTCATCGTGTCCACGTCCATAGGCGGGGAGGCGGCGGGAGAGATACCCATAGGCTATTATAACGTCTGGGATGACGGTGAAGCGGAAGTAAACATCCCCGACGGCGTGCGCGCGCTGTATTTCACTTTCGAGGGGGAGGGGCATTTGCAGTTCTCGTCCTTCCGGCTCATCTGCGGATAAGGCGGGCGACGCCTGAAGGAAAACAGATATAAAAAAACCGGATCGCCCCGCGGCGGTCCGGTTTTTTCGTAATGAGGCTGACAAAGACAAGTGTGCCGGTCCCGGCTGTGATACGGCGGCTTTTTCCGCTATCTCATCCGCTTTTCAAAGCGGAACATGCCGTCGAAAGCTTCGTCCTCATTGGCGTTCTCCGCGCCGGCCTCGGGATCGTGAGGGTCCGGATGGCGGCTGTTGAAGAACTCAACGATATGGAAACCGCATTTGTTGACGTAGAAGTGGATGTTCCTCGTCTCAAAGTAGGGAGTGCAGGTCTCCCAGACCTCCGTTTCCGGATAAAGGTGCTCCACTTCCTTCCACGCGGCAGTGCCGACGCCCTTGCTGTGCGCCGCCGGGTCGACAAACAGAAGATCCAGATGGTTGTGCCGCGTTTTCCGGTCGATGGTCAGCACCAGGCCGCCGACGATCCTGCCGTCTTCGCGGATACGGTACGCGACGCCGTTATCGATGCTGTTTTCAATGGTCCTTCGGGAAATGATCTCTCCGTCTTCCTCAAAATGAGAGTCCCGTTCGCCGAATTCCTCCAGCGCTCCGTATTTGAACGCGCGCTGATTGTCCAGTATGAATTGTTCTCGGTCGTCGTCGGTAAGAAGCGTCAGTGTAATGTCTGCCATGTGTATTCCTCCTTCAAAAGATAAGCTCGGCAACAAAAGGCTTATCAAGCCGATCGTTCCGAGCTCACCCGGCATCTTATCCGACAGGCGGCCTGCAAAGCTGTCGCTTTACGATCCCCTACGCTACGGCGTACTGTCCTCCGATGACCGATATTGATTTGTGACGGTATTATACCATTTAAGCCCCTGGTTTTCAAGGGCGGGAACGTGCGCCGGTCTCCGGCTGCATAATTCTTTTCAGGTCACACGGCCCTGAACAGCGCATTGAGCCAGCGTTCTTCCGCCCTGTCGGGCCGGGCGTCGGAAGTGGTCCAGAGGCTGATCTCGCGAAAACCTCCCGCTTCTTCAAGCAGGGCGCGGAGCGACGTTTCGGTGAAGTCCGAAAAGACTCTGCCGTTCTGGTCCCTTTCCGTTTCCCCGTATTTGAACGACGCGTAGAAGACACCGCCCGTTTTCAGCGCGCGGCGTACCAGGCGCAGCACGCCGGGGAGCTCTTTTTTCCGCACATGCAGAAGCGAAGCGCAGGCCCAGACGCCGTCGAAAGCGTCCTCATAGTCCAATTCCTCAAAGCGCAGGCAGCGGACGGGGCAGCCGACGCGGTCCCGCGCATGATCGCACAGTTCCCGGCAGCCGTCCACGGCCAGCACCGGATAGCCCATCTGCGTAAAGCACAGCGCAGCGCCGCCGGCTCCGCAGCCGAGGTCCATGATTCTTCCGCCGGAAGGCATATATGCCAGGAACGCGCGGTAAAGCGCCGACATATCCACATTTGCGGTGCGGTCAGCAAACTCCGCGGCGTTGTCCCGATACCAGATCAAAGTGTCGTTGTTTTCCGGTTCAAGCATTTTTACTCCTCTGACATGGCGCCTTCATGCATCTGATCCACAAACCCGGCAGATCGCTGCCTGCGGCATCCGTACGAACCGGGATCTGAACAGCTCCGGTCTCAGGCAGAATATGCTGAAAACCGCTCCAGAAGACCCCTCGCCTCATTGACGACTTCTTCGTTATCATTGTATTTTACGAGTGTACCCAGCATTCTTTCAAGTTCCCCAAGGTAAACGGGCCCCTGCTCACTTTCATCATCTTCTGATTCCGGCATGCTCATTCCGCTGCGCCACGGAGCAATGCCGGGGACAGCTCTGTCCGCGAGTGTTTGGAAATGATCCTTCATACAAGCCAGCATTCTGAGTATCCGGATGTCGTCTTCCGAATCAAAGACTTCTTCTATCATGCCGCTTCCCCACTCGAGGCACTTTTTTTCCAAAAGACCGTACTTTTCGGAATAATGTCCAAACGGGCCGTTCACGTCCTCCAGGCTAATGACACTTGATATGTCAGTTTTATAAAATATAATTGGAGGAAGATGCAAAGCCTCCTCGTCATGACCATATTCCTGGGAAGCATATTCTTTGTCGTCGTTAGATACGACCCCCTCGTATACCTCTCCCCAGGCAGTGGTGATCCTTACGCATTTGCCGTCAAACTTTTTAAGATCCATGTCTGTCTCCCGATCTCTCTTCATGGGGCGGCCTGTTTACCGATATTATATATGGATGTCCTGCCGGCCGTCAATCAAGTCCGTCATAGCGGAAAGTCAGCGTGGCCCATTGCGCGCCGCTGTCGAATTTCCTGTAGGTCAGCGTCCTTGATCCGTGGTCAAAAGATACGAATTCACCGCCCCATAAGGGACTGAACGTCCTGTCGTCGGCAGCGTAGTCCGGATGCGGATGATCCTGCGCGTAATTGGAGGTGATGACGAAGTTCTCCCTGAGGTAGCAGTCTGCCGCCTCGCGCTGCGCGTCGTCCATCATGAAATAGTCCAGTACATTGTCTCCGATCACATACGTCGGGTCGATGTGGTAGTTGTGCCCGTTCATCCTGACATATGTCCACTGGTGGCCCTCATGGTCGTAGGATCTCTGTCCGCTCATGTTCGTGGCTTCAATGCCCGCCTGCATCAGCAGATACGCGTATGCCACGGAAAACTCCTGGCAGATGCCGGTCCCGGTATTGAATACGCGGTAACTGGAGAGCCATTCCGGATATCCCTGATCATATGCCGCGGTCTCGTAATCGTATGTGTAGTTTTCCGCGAAATACTCATACAGCGCCAGCGCTTTTTCCAGGTCGGTGTAATCATCTTCCAGCGTTTCGTTCAGGATGTCCTCGATCAGGGCAGCGAACGCCGCGATCCTCGCCGCCGCTTCTTCGCGCGGCACAGTATATACAAAACCGGCTTTCCCGTTCTTTACAGGCCTGTCGCGGTCATATGAATAATCGATCAGCTCGACCAGCGGAGGGAAGAGTTTATCGCGGAACTGGCCCATTACCCAGTCATAGGTATGGGTGTCGGGACAGGCGAAAGTATCTTCCCCGGCCATGACCGCATCGACCAGGCTGAACCATGTTTCGCACATCGTTTTGCCGAATACTTCTTCCATGTATACCGAACAGACCTTGGGCCGGAAGGTATAGTGCCCGCGTTTTACTGATGTCAGATCGGCGGCCGCTTCGGCAAACGCGCCCGTGAAAAGCGCCGCGAGCAGTATAAAGGTGATGAGCAGGGTGAGTTTTTTCGAGAAAGTTTTCATTGGTACGCTCCGTATTGTTTGATCCGGACGCAGCTGTCCGGGCTTGCGCCGGTATACTGAGCCGGCATTCAAGCCGAGAAATAGACTGTCTTTCCCATGGATTTGTTCCGGACCAGGCGTGTTCAGCCCGTGTTTTATCATAAAAGGGAGAACTGTTTCGGTATGGCGGATACCTGTATGACGATCCCGCCCATTTGGAGCATAACAAAAAAGCGCCGCTTGTATGATTGAGATGCCTTTTATATCATATCGGAAAACGGTTTATGGCCGGTAGGTCCTGATGATCTCAAGAATGTCCGTTTTATAAACGTTTCCGTTCAGGACGTCACCGTTTGCGTCAAAGGAAACCGTTCTGATATCCTCAGGGTCTTCCTCGTAGGGGGAAGACGGCGCGGCGCTGTCATCAAAGTATTCCCGTAGATATTTGAGCGCGTTGCCTTCCGGAAAGATCACATTTCCTTCATTCAGCGGGATACGCAAAGGCTCAAATGCCCTTAGGATCTCCTTTGTTTTTTTATTGTATGGGTTTTGATCCTCGGCGCTTACCAGCCATGCGGGCTGGAGCCTGACCGGGATCCCGCAATCTGCCGCGCACCCGGCAAAATACATGACCGTATCGAGAGGAATGGTTTCCTGATGAAACGCGTCCACGGACAGCAGCAGAGCGTTGACCCCGCTTTCGGCCAGACTCAACGCGACGGTCTTGATCCTGTCTTTATCCTTTGAGAAAAAACCGTTTGTGATGACCTGCCTTGTAGACACTCCGAGACTTGCCGCGGCTTTGTGGATCGCGCAGACTGTATCCGGATAAAGCAGCGGTTCTCCGCCGAACGTCATTACAGTCGAAATGCTGTAATATGAGCAGATCTTTTGTACGGCTTCCGCGGCGATCGTTTTGTCGATGTGTTCCGTGAAGCCGTCATGATCGCCTTCCGAGCAGTGCCTGCATTTTCCCGTGCACGCCAGTGTCACGACAAATTCGATCTTTCTCAGGTGCTTTATGTATGGATTCATTGTGTGTTTTGCTCTCCGGACCCTGATCTGTACGGCTGTTCAGCACAGGTCTTCAGGCAATATCGTGTTTCAGCATGAGACCCGGAAAACGCCCCTGCCAAACGCCGTTCGCCTGATCCGCGCTCTATCTCCTGCGCCCTTCCCTGTGAAAAAAGAATCCGAGATTTATCCTGACCTCCCTGCGGCCGATATCATCGTTCGTATAGCAGCAGGTATCGAAGCCGATCAGTTCGAAGCCCTGGTGAAGGTAGAAACCGATCGCGTTCGTATTGCAGGACTGCGTCTCCAGTATGACGGCGCGCCTTCCCTGGCGGAGCGCGACTTCCTTTGCCTTATCCATCAGCCGCTTTCCGACGCCTTTTCCCCGCAGCGCCTCGCTTACCCACAGTTCCGTGACCATGAGCCTGTTGGACCATTCTTCGGGGCACACTTCGATACAGGCCAGCATCTCTCCGCCATCGCCCACCACGCCGTAGGCCTCCGCGTTTTCCCAGTGATCCTGATAAAGGGAATCGGGAAAATCATATTCCTCCGGCGTGTGGACGATCTCTTTTTCCGCAGGCCTCCTGACAAGGGAGACGGTGCAGCCTTTACTGTCTAACGGGCTCAGCTCAAGGTCGTAATAACTGTCGCTTCGGGTGGCCAGGGGTATGGCCGTGCCTTTCCACCGGTCTTTCGGCAACGGGACTATATCATAATGCATGCGCTGTATTCCTCCGCAAACTCCCGGTCCGCCGGGGGATCGCTGCCCGGGCGCGTTACGGGCGCCTGAGTTTGAGCGCGTCCAGCAGATCAAGGTTCAGGTCTTCCGGGAAGCGGGGGCGTTTGCCCGGCTCCTCGAAGAACAGGCCGAAGGAGCCGAAGTAATCCCAGCTGATGCGGGGGATGGAGTACTCGTCCAGCAGGCCCGCCACCAGACGGTACCAGCCCACCCTCTCGGTGTTCTCCACGGCGAAGTTGTTGCAGCCGAACTCTCCGCAGAACACGGGCGCCTTCCTCTGGGCGGAAAAGCCCGCGTACTCCTTAAAGCGCTTGGCGATGGCTTCCACGCTGCCCTGGGCGGGATAGTTAAGGTATATGTTCCGGACCCTTTCGTCGGCGTCCGCGGGCGGGTCGGGCATGCGGGCGGGGTCGTAGGGGAAGGGGATGTTCCGGACCTTGAGCATATCTGCCCACCACGCGCCCTGGTGGGTGAAGGTGTGGGGGTCGTAGAAGTGGAAGGTGTAAATGACCTTCTTATCGTCGAACACGGGCAGCGCCCGCATGCCGGTCAGGCTGTTCCAGTCCGCGCCGCCCACGATCACCCAGCGGTCGGTGTCGATTGCGCGCACGCGATTGAACACACGCTCTATTATGCCGTTCCACACGGGGATGTCTATGCCGTGGGGCTCGTTCATTATCTCGAATATCAGCTTGGGGAAGCGCCCCCTGTAGCGGGCGGAGAGCTGTTCCCACACGGGAGAAAGCACTTGTTCCACGTCCGCGCTGGTGGTGGAAGAGGTGTCCGTGGCGTTGTGGAAGTCGAAAATCAGGCACATGTCCAGGCTGTCCGCCCAAGATGCCACATTATCCAGTATCTTCCATATGGAATCGGGCACTTTGTAACCCGTTTCCGGCGGGCACAGTTTCTCGAAATGGATGGGCAGGCGCACCACGTCCGCGCCCAGGGAACGGGCGTTCTCAAAGTCCTTAAGGGTGAACCAGTCGGGATCTATCTGGTCGGGAGTCTTGAACTCAAGCCACTCGGTAAAGTTGACGCCCTTGGTGAACGGCGCCCTGTAAGCCATGTCTGCCATAAAACGCTCCTTTGGCGTATTTCCCGCCGGGGCGGGATGTATGCGCCCAGAATATTACCACAAACCAAAGGGGCATTGCAAGCCCGCGCCCGGTTTTGAGGGCGCGCGGGGCGGCCCGGCGAAACGGCAGGCAAAAACCTTCATATCTATGTAACAAATTCAAAGCAACCTGGTCATAATTGAGTGGTAGAATGGTGTATACTAAGGAGGGTGTATAACATGATGAAGAAAGCATTATCATTCATTCTGGCGCTGCTGGTAGCGTTTTCCATGTTCGCTGCCTGCGCGGAGACCATAAAGCTGGCGTATTCCAGCGGGTCTATCTATCTGCGCAAGGGCGCCGGCACCAAGTACGCGACCAACGGCGTGCTTAAAAACGGGGATTCCGTCACCGTGCTCAAAAAGGGCAGTATCTGGTCCAAGGTCAAGACTTCCGACTCCCGCGAGGGCTATGTCAAGAACCTGTACATCAAGGGCATAGGCAGCGCCTACGCGTCCGGCACCACCTACTACTCCAAATCCTACACCGGCACCGTAAAGACCAAGTACGCTTCCAGCTCCGTGAACCTGAGGGGCGGCGCGGGCTTCAGCCAGGGCAAGATAACCACCCTGAAGAGCGGCGCCAAGGTGAAGGTGCTGGGCAAGAACGGTTCCTGGTACCTGGTGGAGACTTCCAAGGGCACCCAGGGCTTTATAAACAGCAAGTACCTGAGCACCAAGGCGGGCGGGTCTTCTTCCTCCTCTACCACCAAGGCGACCGTGGCGAACTGCAACGCGGTGAACATGCGCAAATCCGCTTCGAAAGACAGCGACAGGGTCTGCACACTCGCCAAGGGCACCAGCGTGACCGTGCTGTCCAAGTCCGGCTCCTGGTGGAAGGTGAAGTACGGCAGCAAGACCGGCTACATCTACAGCAAATACTTAAAGTAACAAAGCGGTTTGAACTGCCGGGCATCCTGAGATGTCCGGCACTGTTTTATGGGCGGAACAGGTGTTTTAGCGCGGCGGAGGCGGATGATGATACCAAATTTTCGCGACCTTGGCGGCATACGTACTTTGGACGGCAGGAAGATAAGGCAGGGCATGCTGGTCAGGTCGGCAATGCTGGCACGGGCGGAGGGAAAGGACCTGGCGGGCGTGTCCGCGGTGATAGACCTGCGCACGAGCGAAGAGCGCAGGCAGGAGCCGGACACGGTGTGGGGACGCGAATACCTGGCGCGCCCCGTGTTCGAGACGCTCACGGCGGGCATCAGCCGCGAAAGCGGGGCGGAGGACGGCGGCGTGCCTGATATGGCCGGGCTGTACGCGGGTATAATCAGGGAATGCGCGCCCTCGTTCAGGAACATACTGCTCACGGTGATGGGCCACGGCTTTTCCGCGGGCGCGGTACTGTGGCACTGCTCAGAGGGAAAGGACCGCTGCGGCATGGTCACGGCGCTGGTGCTGGAAACGCTGGGCGCCGGCAGGGACGCCATACTGGAAGACTACCTTAAGACCAATGCCGTGAGCCTGCCCAGAGCCCGCTCGATACGCGAGCAGCTGGCGCCCGTCAAAGGGGAAGATTTCGCGGACAGGGTGTACCGGGCGTATATCGCGGACGAAATGTACCTGCGCGCCGCCTGGGAAGCCATGGGCGGGGACTATATACGCGGCTGCCTTAAGATAGACGAAGAAGCGATACGCGCTTTCAGGGACGCGGTGCTGGAATAAGCTCCGGCACGCCAAACGAAAAAAGCCGCGAAAGCGGCTTTTTTCCTGTTTACGCCCGTAGGGCGGTAGTTTACACGCTCAGCTTGCGCTGCATGAGCTCCGCGGCTCCCACGTAGAACAGCGCGGCGAAGACCAGGGAGACCAGGCCGCTCTTTACGAAGTACAAAGGATCGACGGAGGTGACCTGCGCTTCCGCGGACGCGCCCATGGCGAAGGGCACGCTTTCGATGACCGCGGTGGTCTTGTATGTCACGTCGCCCGCGACGAGGCCGCTCACCTTGCTCATAAGGTAAGAAAGCGCCAGGAAGATGATGAAGCTGATGAGCAGGTTGAACTTTTTGCCATTGAGCAGCGCGGAAGAGATTACGTCCGCCAGGAAAGCGGCGGTGATGGCGGCGAACCAGCCCGCCAGCAGGCCGAAGACCAGGCTTGCCATGTAGCCCGCGTCCAGGTTGAGCGACAGGCCGAACATCTTTAATATGTCGCTTATGGCGTCCATTATGGAATCGATCTCGCCGTAGCGCTTGATAAGCAGATGGATGTCCAGCACGCCCAGACCGAAGAAGAACGCGCCGCCCAGAAGCATGCTCAGCAGGTTTTCCAGCGCCTTCGCGCCCAGTATCTTGTAGCAGCTGTTGGGAGTCATGAACAGCATGTAGCTCTGCTTGGTGTTCATGTCCTTATGCAGGGTGAGCACGCTCTGCAGGCCTATGAACATTATGCCGAACATGGCGGTAAAGAACAGAAGCAGTACGCCCGCGACCACGGTGCCTTCCCTGTCCTTGCCCCACAGGCCGAACAGGTACACCGCCTGGGCCACTATGGTGATGCCCAGTATTATAAGCTTGGTGACAAGGGTCTTTCTGAATTCATATTTGAACAGGTTTTTCATTATGCTTCCACCTCCGCGTGTCCGTAGATCTGGCGGTATCTGTCCGCCATGGACAGGCCGCGCTCGTCCCTCAGCTGCTCCAGGTCCACGTTTTCAACCAGTCTGCCTTCGCTTATGAACACCACCCGGTCGGCGATGGCTTCCATCTCCTCCACCAGGTGGCTGGACAAAAGCAGCAGCTTGTCGGAAGTGGCGCCGGCGAGTATGCAGGCCCTTATCTCGTCGCGGGCCAGCAGGTCTATGCCGTTGAAGGGCTCGTCCAGCATGTAGACCTTGGCGTCGCGGGCCAGGGTGACGGCGATCTTCAGTTTGGCCATCATGCCGGAGGACAGAGCGCGGGTCTTGAGGTTTTCCTTAAGCTGCATCTTGTCCAGCAGCAGAAGGTATCTGTCGTAGGAGAAGTCCCCGAAAAAGTCTTCGTAATACTTGCCCACGTCCTTCACGGTCATCCAGCTGTAGAAGTAGGGCTCGGTGGACATGTACGCCACGTATCTGCGGCTGTCGATGTCCACGGGCCTGCCCTCAAACTCCACTACGCCGCTGGTGGGCTTCAAAAGCCCCGCCGCCAGCTTCATCCAGGTGGTCTTGCCGCTGCCGTTGGGGCCCAGCAGCGCGTAGATGTGGCCCGTTTCCAGCTTAAGATCCACGTGGTCCACGGCGATCTTGCTGCCAAACGCTTTGGTTACCTGTTTGCTTTCCAGCATTTTCTAATCCTCCGTTTCCAGCAGCCGGACAGTTTCCTCTTTAGAGATGCCCAGCCCTTTCATCCTGTTTATAAATTCCCGCGCGGCCCTTTGGGCCATTTCCAGGCGCAGCGCCCGTATGCGGTCCGTGTCCTGAGTCACGAAGGTGCCCATGCCCCGGCGCGTCTCCACCAGGCGCGCGTCTTCCAGTTCCCGGTACACCCGCGCGGCGGTGTTGGGGTTGATGGAAAACTGCACGGCCATGTCCCGCCCGCCCGGCAGCTTTTCGCCGGGGGCGAGCGCGCCGGTGACTATATCGGTCATGATCCGATCCATCACCTGCAGCCATATGGGTGTGTTGGCGTCGTACTGCATGGCGTCCCTCCGTGTATCAGTGAACTATATACATAGTACACTAAGACACGTTAAGAAACAATGCCGTTTCGATTGTGTTTCGGTTAAATCAGAAAATAGGTCGGGGCATAAAAAACCGCCCCAAAGGGCGGCTATTTATGGCAAAGCGGCCTAATCCACCTTGATGTCGCCGTAGAAGGAGGTGCCGTCCAGGGAATTCTCCACGCCCAGCATGTCCAAGGCGGTCTTGGCGGCGTCGGCAAAGGTGGAGCGGGTGCCCAGGTCTATGCCCTCCTCTATGGGCAGGCCCCACACCAGCAGCGGCACTTCCTCGCGGGTGTGGTCGGTGCCATTGAAGGTGGGATCGCAGCCGTGGTCAGCGGACAGCATCATAACGCCGTCGTCGCCCAGGGCGCCCATCAGGTCGGGAATGAAGGAATCGAAGGCTTCCAGGCTCTCCGCGAAGCCGTCCACGTCCCTCCTGTGGCCGTACAGCGCGTCGGTGTCCACCAGGTTCACGAAGCACATGCCCTTCCAGTTGGGCTTTCTGATGGCCTTCAGGGTCGCCAGTATGCAGGCGTCGTTGCCGGCGGCGTGGTCCGAGAAGGTGAGGCCCTTGTGGTTGAATATGTCCTCTATCTTGCCTATGCCGATCACGTCGTAGCGGGCCTTTTTGAGCACGTCCAGCATGGTATCGCCGAAGGGATCCACGGAGAAGTCGCGGCGGTTGCCGGTGCGCACATAGGCGCCGCTGGTGCCGATGAAGGGGCGGGCGATCACGCGGCCCACGGCGTGCTCACCGGTGAGTATGCGGCGGGCGGTGCGGCAGATGTGGTACAGCTCCAGGGGCGGGATGACGTCCTCGTGGGCGGCGATCTGGAACACGCTGTCGGCGGAGGTGTACACTATGGGCTTGCCGGTCACGTAGTGCTCGTCGCCCAGTTCCTTGATTATCTCGGTGCCGCTGGCGGGCTTGTTGCCTATGACCTCAAGGCCGGTCTCCCTTTCGAACGCCTCTATTATCTCGGGCGGGAAGCCGTTGGGATAGGTGGGAAAGGGGGTCTTCAAGGTCAGGCCCGCCAGTTCCCAGTGGCCGGAGGTGGTGTCCTTGCCCACGGCCTTTTCCCGCATGCGGCCGTAGCAGCCGATGGGTACGTCGTCATTTTTGAAGCCCAGTATGTTGCCCAGGCCCAGTTCCATAAGGTTGGGGATGTCGGGATTCTTTTTTTCGATCACGTGCAGGAGCGTATTGGCGCCTTCGTCGCCGTACTTCGCCGCGTCCGGGGCGTTGCCCACGCCGCAGCCGTCCAGCACGATATGAAGGATCTTATTTATTTTGGGCATAGCTTACCTCCTATAACCCTGAATATTCTATATAATTCTACACACGGGGGCCGCTTCCTGCAACGTATATACCTTTAATTATATATGAAAAAAAAGGAATATATTAATATGCGCAAATGCAGTCGGATGTACTGAGGTGTATTTATTGACATTTGAGCGGTGTTATGCAATAATTTGCTGTAAGAGATTTCAATTCGGCGGAGGATACCATGAGAAAATACAGAATGGTTTCACAAAATAACGTGGATATAGATAGTATTCTGAGGGATTGGTTTTCCGCAAAAGGGTATGACAGTTTATTTATACGAAGGATAGAAAGAGAAAACGGCATAGTAACAACGGTATTTGTTGCCGAGTATTTCTATCTCAGAATAAGCTCGAATGTTGTTTTGACCGTGATCGTTGAAAAAACAGATGATGTAACGGTTGTTGATATTGTTGCCGGCGGCGGCACCTGCTTTGGTATATTTCGAATACCATCCGGGGCGGAATACAGCGCGTGCAAACGTATTGTCAATCTGCTGGAAGAAAACGGGTTTACAATATAATAATGCAAGAAAACACGGTTTATATGAACGACAGAATCATAATTCAATGCCCCGAAGCGTGAAAAACACTTCGGGGCGATATTTATGTACGGGTATCTGCCCAAAGGTGGGCGTCGCCTTTACGCGTTCTGCGCCTGCACCGCGGTCAATGCCACGGTGGTAACGATGTCGTCCACGGAGCAGCCGCGGCTTAGGTCGTTGCAGGGTTTGGCCAGCCCCTGCAATACCGCGCAGGCTTTGGCTCCGCCCAGGCGCTCGGTGATCTTGTAGCTTATGTTGCCCGCCTGCAGGTCAGGGAACACCAGCACGTTCGCGCGGCCCGCCACGGGGCTGCCCTTGGCTTTGCTCTGGCCAATCTCGGGGATTATGGCGGCGTCGAACTGCATCTCGCCGTCCAGAATAAGTTCCGGGGCGAGCTCGTGGGCGAGGCGCACGGCTTCCTGCACCTTGCTGACCAGTTCGTGCTTGGCGCTGCCCTTGGTGGAGAAGCTGAGCAGTGCCACCCGGGGCTCCTCTATGCCGCACAGGGTGCGCGCGGTCTCGGCGGCGCACACGGCGATGGAAGCCAGTTCCTCAGCGGTGGGGCAGGGCATGACCACGCAGTCGCTGTAAACCAGCAGGCCGTCCCAGCCGATGTTGGGGTTGGGCAGCTCCATAAGGAAGCTGGAGGACACTACCTTGATGCCCGGTTTGGTCTTTATGAGCTGCAGGGCGGGACGCAGCATGTCGCCCGTGGTGTGCACCGCGCCGGACACCAGCCCGTCCGCGTCGCCCAGCTTCACCATCATTATGCCGTAATACATGGGGTCCCGGGCCAGTTTGAGCGCCTCTTCGGGCGTGACGCCCTTGGCTTTCCTTAACTCGTACAGCGCGTCCGCGTAGCGCTGAAGCTCGGGGCTGGTCTCGGGGTCCACGCACGCGATGCCGCTTATGTCCGCGCCGTTTTCTTTGGCGGAGCGGTTTATGCTCTCTATGTTTCCCAGCAGCACCGGGCGGGCGATGCCTTCGTCCCGGATGATCGCCGCCGCCTGCACGGTGCGCTTTTCGTCGCCCTCCGGCAGCACTATGGTCTTGACGCACGCGCGCGCCTTTGCCTTTACGCCTTGAATGATGCTCATATCCGCGCTCCTTTATAATGTGGGTCTGACGGTAGAAATCAATTATCCCCGGCAGGTCAGGCTCACAGCCCGATGTCCCCGAAGCCTTCCCATACGGGCCTGCCGGAGTAGGTGAGTATCCCGCTTTCGCCCCGGAGCGCCCTGAGCACGCTGAGCGCCAGCGCCTCCTGCTCCATCTCGCCGGGGTACACGCTCACGGGCGCGATCCAGCCGCAGCGGTCCTCTATGCCCTGCCTGATGTCGTCAAAGCGCATGAGCCCGCCGGTCAGCAGGATGCCGTCCACCCTGCCCTTCAGCACGCAGCTCATCTCGCCTATCTGCTTGCAGATCTGGTAGATCATGGTGTTCCACACGAGGGACGCCTTGCGGTCCCCCGCCTCCACTTTGGAGTGGATAAGGTCGCTGTCCGCCGTGCCGAACAGGCTAACGAAGCCGCCCGCGCGGGAGCACATGAGCCGCGCCTGCTTTACGGAGTTCTGCTCGATGTAGTCCAGCAGAGAAAGCACGGGCACGGAGCCTATGCGGGTGGGAGTGAACGCGCCTTCGCCGTCCGCGCCCATGTTGCCGTCCACCATGCGCCCCTTCTCGTGGGCGCTCACGGTGATGCCGCCGTCTATGTGCGCCACGATGAAGTTACAGTCCTCATACTTCTGGCCCAGCTTTTCGGCATGGAACTGGGCCACCGCCTTCTGGTTGAGCACGTGGGAATGGGACACGCGGTACACGCCCTTGATGCCGGTCAAACGCGCCAGTTCGCCGTACTCGTCCACGTTGGTGGGGTTCAGGGTGTAGGCGCCCTTGCCGTACTCGCAGGCGAAGCGCCACGCCAGCATCACGCCCAGCTTCGCGGGGTGCTCGCTGCCGCCCACCGCCTTCACCGTGTCGTCGTACAGCTTTTCGTCAACCCGGGTGACACCGCCCGGCTGGGTGCAGGCGCTGCCGCCGCGGCCCACGAACACGTCGATCTCCTCCGGCTTGACGCCGTGGCGCTTGAGCATGTCCAGTATCACGCCGTAGCGGAAGGGCATCTGGTCGTTGACGTGGGGATATTTGAGCAGCTCCGGCGCGTCGTGGAACAGGCTCTCCTCGAACAGGGAGGTCTCGTTCTCGAACAGGCTCACCTTGGTGGAGGTGGAGCCGGGGTTGATGACCAGTATCTTAAGGGCTTTTTCGTCCGCAGACATGAAAAATACCTCCGCAGGAATATGGGAGGTATTTTAGACCCGTGAGGTTAAGTTTACAAGATTGGAAGGCAGAAAAAGTGCGCGCTTTCAGCCTGGTCCGTGGCGGATATTCGCCGGGCGGCGGGCACGGGCGCCTTACCCGCGCCTTTGCTCCAGTTCCCGGTTGATCCTGTCCGCCAGCTTCTTTTGCCGGCGGTACGTCAAAACGGCGATGATAAAGGCGGTCAGGAGCATGCAGAGGACCGCCAGCAGGGCCGGCAGCAGCCCCTTGCCTGTGGGGATCCAGCCCGCAAGGAACGCGATCGCCAGCATAAAGGCGCAGCCGGTCACCATGTGGAGGGCGACCTGCACGAAGCGGCTGAGCCTGTCGCTGGTGTAGATCACGCAGGGCAGGCCGAAACCCAGCCCTATCCCCAGGCTGCCCAGGGCGGTCTTGGTGACCGAGTAGCCGGAAGCGGAATACTCTCCGCCCATGTTGATATCCGTGATCAGCAGACCGAGCAGGAACAGGAACGAGGCTATCGCCACCGTGGTCTTCGTGCGCTGCACCACGTAAGAGATGATATCTTTTTTATTCATCGGTTTTTCCTCCTATATCCCCAGGTAGCTTTTGAGCCCGGGCAGGTATTTTCTGGATACATAATCGGACAGCCCGTTTTTCATTTTAAGCAGCAGGCTCCCCCCGAACCCGGCTTCCACGCTCTCCATGTACGAAAGGTTGACCGCGCAGGACCTGGATATCTGCATGAATCCGCCGCCCAATTGGTCCAGCAGTTCGTAGAGGCGTTTCCGCGCAAAGAACTCCTCGTTTTGTGTGTAGAGCTTCGTTTCCCCGCCCACTATGCGGACCATGCAGATGTCCTGCCCGGAAAGCAGGAACGTGCGCCCGTTTTTTTCCGCCAGTACGGGCGCGTCTTTTGCCTTAAGTATGTCGATAGCCCGCTGTATCTCCGGCGTTATCCGGTCAGTGTAAATGACCGCCCGCGGAGGCGTATGCTCCGGCGAGACCTCTATCTTCACCTGCATAGGAAAACCCCTTTCCTGATAAGTTCGTTTGGTTGAGAATAGTATAACCGGGCGGGCGCCTTTTGTCATGTGTTTCGCGCTAAGTGGCAGAAATCCGCGGGTGAAATGCAGGCGCGGCGCTGTTAAAGCACGGCGGGCGGCGGATACTGCCCCAAAGACCGCGGCAGGCATACAAAAACAGGCGCGGCGATCGCGTCCGCGCCTGTCTGCATATTCTGCCCGGTCAACGCCTAAACCTTTATCCCGTCCAGCACCTCGCCCACCTTGCCGCGGATCACCAGCTGGGCGCGGGTGTCGGCGGGGGTGGGGTCCCGGTTTATGAGCACCAGGTTTTTGCCCCGGAAATAGTCCAGAAAGCCCGCGGCGGGGTACACGCTCAGGCTGGTGCCCGAAACTATCAGCGTGTCGGCGGAGGATATCTCCCGAAGCGCGCCGGTGACGGTGGCGTTGTACAGCCCTACCTCGTACAGCACCACGTCCGCCTTTATCACGCCCCCGCATTCGCAGCGGGGCACGCCTTCGGAATTCTTGATGAAATCCGACGTGTAGAATCTGCCGCAGTCCATGCAGTAGTTGCGGTGCACGCTGCCGTGCAGCTCGAATACGTTTTTGCTGCCCGCCGCCTGGTGCAGCCCGTCGATGTTCTGGGTGACCACGGCGGAGAGCCTGCCCGCTTTCTCCATTTCCGCCAGCTTAAGGTGCGCCTTGTTGGGCTTTACGCCCTCCGGCAGCAGCTTGTCGCGGTAGAAATCGAAGAACTCTTTGGGATGGGTGTCAAAAAAGCTCCTCGAGAGCATGACCTCCGGGGGATATTTGTACTTCTGGTTGTACAGGCCGTCCCTGGAACGGAAGTCGGGGATGCCGCTTTCGGTGGACACGCCCGCGCCGCCGAAAAACACCACGCGGCGGGAAGCGTCGATTATCTTTTGCAGGGCTTGTATGGACATATGAAACTCCTTTTACAATGGTCCCTTTGGGGGAACACGCTGCGGCGTGGAACGGGAAACGGATTGCCGCGTCACACCCTGTGGGTGTGCCTCGCAATGACGCCGGTCAGTCGATTACTGTACGAACCCCAGTTCAGAGGCGGAGGGATAGCCGTAGGCGCTGTCGGAAGCAATTATCGCCCGGGTGATGGCCTCGCTGATCACTTCGGCGGCCAGGGTGCCGATAAGGTCCTGGTCCGCGGCCACGTCTCCCACGGACACGGCGAAAATGCTGTCCCCGTCCGCGGAGGTGTGCACGGGGTTGATGCTGCGGGCGTACCCGTCGTGGGCCATGCCGGCGATCTTGCACAGCTGCGCCTTGTCGAAGGCGGCGTTGGTTATCACCACGGCCAGGGTGGTGTTGCCGGTGAACTTGTTATCCACCGCCCGGATGCTGGTCTTCATCTGGTCGGATGTGCTCCTTAAGCCTAGGCGGTCCTCGGTGAGCAGGCCCGCGATCTGGCGGCCGGTCTTCCAGTCGAACACGTCGCCCAGGGCGTTCACCACTACCACCGCGCCGATCTTAAGCTCGCCTATCTGTACGGCGTAGCTGCCTATGCCGGACTTCATGCAGTAGTCCATGTTCAGCAGCTTGCCCACCGTGGCGCCGCAGCCCGCGCCGTAATTGCCGTCTTTGTAATTGGGCGCCTCAAAGGCTATGCGCGCCGCCTCGTAGCCCATGTCCCGGTCCGGGCGCACGAAGGGATCGCCAACGGTCAGGTCGAATATGTCCGCCTGGGCCACCAGGGGCACTTTGGTCACGCCCACGTCATAGCCGAAGCCCTTCTCTTCCAGGTATTCCATAACGCCGTTCGCCGTGCCCAGGCCGAAGGCGCTGCCCCCCGAGAGCACTATGGCGTGGATGGTCTGGGCGGCCATAAGGGGATTAAGCAGCTGGCTCTCCCGGGACGCGGGACCGCCGCCCCGCACGTCCAGCCCCGCGCGCATGCCGTTTTCGGCGATGAAAACGGTGCAGCCGGTGCCGGCCCCGGCGTTCTCGGTCTGGCCGATACGAATGCCCTCTATGTCTGTTACGGGTATCTCCCGCATGGCGGATCCTCCTTCCGAAAACGCCGGAAAAGCAAGCATCGCCGCTATCGCGAGGATGACGGCCAAAATACGTTTGCAAGCGCTCATAGCGGTCCTCCGGGATATGATGTGCCTGGGTGTCAGTACGCCTTTATGTCTGTTATTGCGGCTTCACCTTCCCGGGAAGCCACTTCCAGTTCCAGCCGCGCCGTGCGCAGGGCGGGGAAGCGGACTATGGCCTTGTGCCCTATGGTGCCGCCTTCAGCCACGAGGCAGCGTATGGCGGTATCCGGCTGCAGGGAGGGCAGGCGGGCGTACAGCTTCCAGGAGGTTATCTCCTGGCCCTGTGACACGTCCTCCTGTATTACGGCGGCGGACACCAGGGGCAGCTGCTCCGTCTCTTTGTATAGTTTAAGGCGGCGGGGGGAATACCGGGCGATAAACAGGTCTTCTCCCGCTTTTTCCGCCTTCTCAAAGCCCAGGTCACGGCCGTACAGCCGCGCTATCTCGCTTCCGAACTCGCTTAAGCGCTTTACGTCCGCTTCCGGCAGCAGGCCCCTTTCGTCGGGGCCCACGTTGATCAGCAGGTTGCTGCCCCGCCCCACGCTCATATGGTACATGCCCATAAGCTCGCTTACGCTCTTTAAGCTGTACTCGTCCAGGTCGTAGAACCAGTTTTTGCGTATCTTGCAGTCGCACTCGGCGGGGGCGAACACCGTTTTCTTTTCCCCCAGCACGTTCATTTCCTTTTCATAAAGGTTGGGGGAAGGCGCGTAGCCGTCCTCGTTGCCCACCCAGCGGGTGTCCGGGTCCCACATGTCGAATATGAGTATGCCCGGCTGCAGGCGGCGGATCTCGGCCACTATGCGCTTCTGGTCATAGGTGTGGCCGTTTGAGCCGCAGCCGTCGAACCAGATGTAGTCGATCTTTCCGTAGTTTGAGAGCAGCTCGCTTATCTGGCCGATAAAATAGTCGTCGTATTCCCTGCCGTCTTTGAACTCCACCGCGTGGGAGCCCCACTGGGCGGGGGAATAGTACAGCCCGCACTTGATCTCTTCCGCGCGGCAGGCGTCGGTAAATTCCTTTACCACGTCGCCTCTGCCGTTTTTCCAGGGGGACGCCGCCACGGAATAGGGCGACAGCTTCGTGGGCCACAGGGCGAAGCCGTCGTGGTGCTTGGCGGTCATTATGGCGTATTTCGCGCCTATCAGTTTCGCGCTTTTCAGCCACTGGCGGCAGTCCAGATACTCGGGACAGAACTTATCGGGGGACATCTCTTCCCCGTCCCAGTCCCGGTGGCCGTTAAAGAACGTGCGGATGCCGAAGTGGAAAAACATTCCCACCTCCCAGGACAGGAACTCAAGCTGCTTAGAGGTGGGAATTATCATATAAAGCCTCCGTTACGGTAGATTATGGCTGAAATCGGGGGAAGCGTTACAGCAGGCGCTTGGACTTGTCCTTGAGCTTGCCTTTCTTCCCCAGCTCGATCAGGTCCTCATAGCGTTTCACCGCTTTTTCCATGGTCTGCTCCCAGGGGATGGAGATGGTCTTTTTCGCGCCTTCCCCCGCCTTTTTGAGCGCGTCCGGATCGGTTATCGCCCTGGTGATGACTCTGGCCAGGTCTTCGGGGGTATCGTCGCACAGGAAGCCGTTTTCCCCGTCTTCGACTATGCTGGCGGTGGTGGCACCCCGCACCATCACCGAGGGCGTGCCCAGGGCGGCGGCCTCGCGTACCGTCATGGATGCGGTGTCGTAGAGGCTGGGGAAGGCGTACACCGCGGCCCTCTGGTACAGGGCGGCCAGGGTGTCCGCTTCGGTGATGTGGCCGGTAAAGCGGGTATGGGGCATGAGGCCAAGCTCGGTAAGCTTGTTTTCCATCTCTTCCCGATTGATGCCCTGGCCCGCGAACACCAGGCGGAAGTCCGTGCCCGCCTTTTTCATCTCCCCGGCGGCGAGGATAAGGTTGAGCAGGTTCTTTTTCCAGTCCAGCTGGCCCACGTACAAAAGCACGGGGGAAGCGCCCAGGTCGAAGCGGGCGTTTATCTCCTCCAGCTTTTCGTCAGATACCGGCTTCATGGAAACGCCGTTCAGCATCACCTGCACGTCGCCCCTGTAGCCGTATTCACGCATCACGTCCACTGAGCTTTCGCTCACCGTCCACACCTCGTCGCAGCGGTTGTAGAAGTCCACCACTATGCGGGTGCCTATGTGGGCGATCCTGCGGGAATGCACCGCCTTGACGAAGTCGTCCTCATACTTGGAGTGGAACATGCCTACCAGCGGGATGTTCCGTTCCACAGCCAGGCGCAGCGCCTCGGTGCCCGCGGCGAAGGGAGACTGGGTGTGCACTATATCCAGGGGCACCATTTTTATGCGCTCCATGTAGTGCTTGTCCCAGCGGGCTTCCGCGGTCTTATACTGTTTTAACAGGGGCAGGCGCACCGCCTTGAAATCCACGAGCTCAAAGGGAAGCCCGCCTCTGTGCCCGGTATCGCACAGCGGCGCGATAACGGTAAGCTCGTGACCCATCTTGCACAGGGTCTCGGTGTAAGCCAGGGTGACCCTGGCCACACCGTCCATGATAGGCAAAAATGAGTCCGAAAGCTGAGCGATTCTCAAAGGTATCCTCCTGGCGCAAAAGCGCGGTCAGTATTTGGGGGTCTACATCAGGTGGGTGTCGATGGGCTCGAAGTCCAGGAAGGCGTCCTCGCCCACGTCGAACACGCGCCTGCCTACGGGGTGGTTGTCGGTTATCTTTACCATTTTGTCCGCGGTCTGCACGTGGTAGAGCTGGTAGGAGCCCATGAAGCAACTCAGTACCACCTTGCAGGGGATAATGCCCTTTTCCGCCAGCTTTACGCCCTCGGGGCGCAGCATCACGGTGCGCCTGTCGCCTATGTTCACGCTCTTTTCGGGCTTCGCCACGTCAAAGCTCACGCCGCAGGAAGTCACTTTCACAAGGTCTTCCCTGCCAAAACCCGTGACTTCGGCGTCCAGGAAGTTGGCTTCGCCTATGAAGTCCGCCACGAACTCGTTGGCGGGGCGGTAGTAGATCTCCCGCGGGGTGCCCATCTGTGCCACCACGCCCTTGTTCATGATTATGATGTTGTCGGAGATGCTCATGGCCTCGGACTGGTCGTGGGTGACGTATATGGCGGTGATGCCGAACTCCTGCTGTATGCGGCGGATCTCCGTGCGCATGTACACGCGCAGCTTGGCGTCCAGGTTGCTCAGGGGTTCGTCAAACAGCAGCACACCGGGCTCCGCGATGAGCGCGCGGGCCAGGGCGACCCTCTGCTGCTGGCCGCCGGAGAGCTGGTTGGTGTAGCGGTTCTCCATGCCTTCAAGGCCCACGAGCTTCAGCATGTTGAACACGCGGGTCTGTATCTCGGGCTTGGGAACCTTGCGCAGCTTAAGGCCGTAGGCCACGTTGTCGAATATGTTCATGTGGGGGAACAGGGCGTAGGACTGGAACACCATGGCCGTGTCCCGCTTGTTGGGGGTCAGGGCGTTCACCGGCTCGCCGCCTATGTATATCTCGCCCATGTCGGGGCTCTCGAAACCCGCTATCATCCTCAGCGTGGTGGTCTTGCCGCAGCCGCTGGGGCCCAGCAGCGTGACGAAGCTGCCGGGCTTGATGTCCAGGGTGACGTCGTTTACGGCGTAGAACTCCTTTTTGGTCTTGGGGTCCAGGTAGATCTTATAGATGTGGTCTATAAAGACGCCTTTTTTCTCACTGCTCATTCTTCTGTGCCTCCCTTACGGCGCGGCTGGTGCCGAAGTACTTGATTACCAGGTTCATTATCAGTATGGACGCGTACACTATGGCGATAAGGATGGTGGCGTAGGCGCAGGCGATGCCGTAATAGCCCTTTTCGGAATACTCATTGATGCGGCAGGTGATCAGCAGGTATTTGGGCGTCACCAGCAGTATGACCGCGGAAATGGCGGTTATGGAACGCACGAAAGTGGTGACTATGCCGCTGAAGAAGCTGTCCTTAATCAGCGGCAGCGTTACGGAGGTGAATACCTTGCCGCTGCCCGCGCCCAGGTCGTAGGCGCTCTCTTCTATGGACTTGTCTATCTGCCTTAATGCCGAGATGCCGCTCCTGGTGCCCACGGGCAGGGAGCGAACCACGAACACTATTATAAGTATCAGGCCCGTGCCGTATATGCCCTGCATGAGACCGGAACGCAGTATGCCGTTTGCGAAGCCTCTTATGAAGCCCACGCCCAGCACCGTGCCGGGCACCGCCATGGCGATCATGCTCACGAACTCGATATAGCCCTTGCCCTTGAACTTGCGCTTGACCACCAGGTAACTTATCACCATGGAGAACAGCGCGGTTATAGGCGCGGCGATGACGGAAAGTATGAAGCTGTCCTTGAACGCCTTCATGCCGCTTTCCTTGAACATGTCGATGTAGTGCACCAGAGAAAGGGAGTAGTCCCTGCCCCAGAGCTTGAACAGGCTGCCGAAGGGTATGCTAACATACATGAGTATAACGAAGACGCTCACGCCTATGCACAGCGCTGACAGGGGCACGGTCACGCTCTTGTCCTCTATCAGCATCCTGCCGCGGCTGGCCTTGCCCGTGAGGGTGGCGGCGCTTTTGGCCTCAAGCACGTACTTCTGCACCATGAAAAGTATGAAGGTTATAAGCAGCAACACCACGGCCATGGCGGCCGCGCCGTGGGTGTCGTAAGTGCCGCCGGTTATGCGCAGGTATATCGCTGTGGCCAGCGTGTCCGTGGAGCCGCCGATTATCATGGGGTTGGCGAAGTCCGCCACGGACTCTATGAACGTGACCAGGAACGCGTTGCCAAGGCCCGGCAGCATAAGCGGCAGGGTCACGGTGGTGAACACCTTCCAGCGGCTGGCGCCCATATCCCGGGCGGCCTCCTCCATGGAGGGGTCGATGTTGTTGAGCAGGCCCTTGAGCATCAGGTAGCACACGGGGAAGAAGGTGAGCGTCTGTACTATCACTATGCCCTTGATGCCGTAGATGTCGTTTTCGTATATGCCCAGTATCTCCCGGGTGATAAGGCCGCTCCTGCCGAACAAAAGCATCATGCTGAGAGAAAGCACGAAGGGCGGCGACACCACGGGCAGCAGGCTCACCACGTCGAACAGCTTTTTCATCACCCGGTTTTTGACCCTTACGTAGCAGTCCACGTAGGCGAACAGAAGGCCAATAAGCATGGAGCCGAAGCCCGTCAAAAGACCGATGATGAGGGTGTTGCCCAGCGCGTCAAGGAACTGCCAGTCGCCGGTCAGGGAGGTGAAGGCGGAGAAGTCCACCCGCTTGTTGGCTGCCGAGAAGTACAGCTTCACGCCCTCCCAGGCGTGCTCCTTGGCTTCTTCCCGGGGCAGGGTGCGGTACATCTGAAGCACGTACTCCAGAATGGAGCCCTTGGACGCGCTCTCCGCCCCGACCACGGCTTTTTTGTAGGCGGAATTGGCGGCTTTGTATTCAGCGTTGGCGTTATTGTAGACCTCGCGCAGCACCTTTACCTCCGGCTCCTCACGGGGCTTTGCGGCGCCTCTGTCCTTGGCTGCCTGCAGCGCCGTGTCGTAGGTGTCTTTGAGCCGGTCTTTGATCAGCTCCAGGTACGCGACGTCGTTTTTTTCGTAGTTATAGCTGTCTACCCGTTCCTTTACGTTTTCCACGTAATAGGCGTTCACGGCGTCCATCCGCCCCTCGGCGGTGACGGAATCCGCCAGCAGCATCACCAGCGGGTAAACGATAAACAGCGTCAGAAAGACCAGCAGAAACACTATGGCTAGCACCATAACGGGGTCGCCGAAGAATTTTTTGCGGTCCAGCCCCCGCGCTTGGGAGCGTTTTTTGCTTTTTTTGGCGTCCTCGCCCATGGCGGGCCGAGACGCTTGCGGAGAAGCTTTGTCCCCGCGCCTGAACAGTGCCATCCTATGACCTCCCGAAAGAAAGCGGTATAGTCAAAGCGTTAAAAACGCGGGGCCGGAGCGCTTCCCCGACCCCGCGCGTCACAGAGCTTATTCGGTCTTGAAACGATCGTCCGCAGAGCCGAGGGCAGTGAAGAAGTCGTTCACGTATTTAGTGGTGTTGGCCTTCGCGTCGGCGAAGTCGTAGTCGATCACGTTGTTGGGATCCAGGCCGAAGGGCTCGACGGCCTTGGGCTGCTCGGCGTTGGTGAGCACCAGGAACTGGAAGCTCTCCACGTCGTCGGCGAGTTCCACGCACTCGGGAGACAGGGCGTATTCGATCCACAGCTTGGCGGCGGCTTCGTGCTTGCAGCCGTCGAAGATGGCGGTGGAACCGACTTCGTAGCCGGTGCCTTCCTCGGGCACGATCAGGCTGATGTTGTCGTAACCCTTGAGGATCTGGGTGATGCCGTCATGCAGGAAGCCGATGCCGATCACGCACTCGCCGGGGCCGACCTTCTTGCTGGGGCCGCTTCCGCTCTTGGTGTACTGGCTGATGTTCTTGTCCAGCGCTACCAGGTAGGCGATGCCATCGTCGTGGCCCTTCAGCTGCACCAGGGTGTTGATGACCAGCTTGGCGGTGCCGGC
>JAEEGL017333513.1_pt1 | contig 107460 bp, 106 predicted proteins | sample 9134231 | NCBI WGS metagenome assembly JAEEGL01 (sample SAMN16246548, study PRJNA631951) | gut metagenome | biome: gut microbiome; feature: rumen; material: fiber-attached | host: Bos | place: Iran: Karaj | collected 2018-10
AGATACAGATCCCATAAGAGCTTTATTAGCTAAAGCAGCATATGAAGATCTTTCTGCACCATCAATAAATGAATTAGGTACAATATAGAAATTACCTTGATGTAATGTATCTGGAAGAGGTCCATTTGTAATTTCACTATTCTTATAGTTATTATCAATACCAGGTTTTTTAAGATTATAAATACGACCACTAGGATCTTTAGCTAATTCTTCTTTAGCTATATTTAACAAAGGAACTTCAACTTCATCATGATATTTACCAGCCATTACAGCATTAACTGATTCACCAGTAGTAAATTCAGGGTGTTCTTTAAGAAGTTTCTTTTTTGTTTCCATAACTCTTTTATTAGGAACAATCAAACCTAATGAAGGACCAGGCATAAATAATTCTGTTTGATATCCTAACCATGTTGTAGCAGATGCAAATGTACCAAATTCCTGAATATTAATTTGCTCAGCACCTATCATTTTAGCTACAATTTTATTTACTTTTCCAAATCCTTTATCATTAAGTTCATCATTAATGTATGGAATTTTATCACCAAATGCGTTAGCAAGACAAAGAGAATTAAAAATAAATGAACCCCAAGTTGTATCTTTAATAGGTTCTTTTTGATTAGCTAAAATTCCAGCTGGAAGATCAAAATAATCTGTAACCAAATACTTTCCACGTTTAATATTAAATTCTCCATTAGCATCTCTACCATTAAGTTTCATAGAGAAAAGTTCAGTTAATAGAGATTTTGTAATATTTCTATGATTTGCACATTTTATAACATCTTCCTTTATATCTTCCCAATTAAGTTTCTTATAAGAAACAATATCTACTTGTTTTCCTTTCATAATTATCTTCCTTTATGAATAGATTATATAGAAATGTCGAAACTAAGAAAAAAAAGAAGAGAGAGGTTTTCACCCCTCTCCCCTTTTGGCCGGATCAGAATTCAGATTTATTTATCCGATTTCTTTTCAGCAGCTGCCTTTTTCAATTCTGCGTTTTCCATGCGCAGATCTGAATTTTCTTTAACGATTTTATCAGTATCGTTAAAGTTGTTGTAGATCTTGACAGACAAATCTGCTAAAGATCCACAATACGACTTAGCGAAATTTGCCAAGTCTTTGAGGCTGTCAGCATTGGCTTTTATTTCGCCAATTGACCAAGCAGCAATTTCCTTAATTTCTTCAGCGGAGCCTTCAAGCTCCACACGAGTTTCGTTGTTACTTTCAGAGTTTCCATCAAATTCACTCACCAATTTACTGATGAGCTCTTTGATATCTGAAGGATTTGAATTTACTTCATCATGATCCTTATTAAACCATTTCTGGAACCATGATCCTGATCCAGATCCATCAAAATGAAATCCGCTTTTGCCTGCTCTTTTAGTAGACTTAGAAATAAGATATGAAATTTTTGCCATAATAGGCCTCCTGGTTTATAAGGTTTTCCTTCCTTAATTTCAAACTCATACGAGTCTGTTCACTAATATAATATATATTTTAACACATCCTTCTACCAAAAATAAAAAACTAGGAGGTGACTACCTCCTAGTCAAAAAAAACTATTCATCAAAGGAGTAACTTAATGAAAAAAAACACACACAACAAAGTGGAAAAATTTAATAGTAACTACTATTAAAAATATAACCCTATGCGTACTTGTTTATGTTTCAGCAAAAAACACAACAAATATGTCAAAGAAAGATGACATCTTTCTTAAACAATCAATCAATTATATAGATATGTTTAAAATATACAATATGGGACATTTGTCCCATATTGTAATAATGATTATGCGTAAACTCTGTAATCAAAGTCTATTGTAGCATTATCTCTTGATACTGGATAAGGATCAAAAGTCAAATGTGCAAACAATTCAGCATCATATACTTCAGAATTCTGCTTAATTGTATTATAATTAGCAAGATTTGGATCTACATCTTCCATAGGTGTAAGTCTTCCTGACTGATCAAGAGCAGTTGTTGCTTCAAGACCTGTTATAAGACCAATTTCAGAAATAGTTGCATTTCCAAGTGTACTATCCATCAAAGTGAAATACTCTTTAAATTCATTTGATGCAATATGCATACTCATATCAATGTAACTTGACTGAATCTTATCGCCTTTGAATTTGTTTTCATATCCAATACGTTCAGCATTAAGATCAGTATCAGTATCAGCCCAAGAAGGAATATAATCCTGCTTATCAACTACCATCTTAATACCATTAACTTCTTCGAATTCAATTTTCTTAAAGAAGTAGCCAACCATTGGTTCACCCATAGAACCAAGAGGATGATTCTGATTAAATACTACACGTCCTTTATAGATACTACGATCAACATTAGCTTCACCACGTTCAGGAACAACAAGGAATGGAATCATATGGAAAAGTCTAGTATCTGTACTATGTGGAGGATATGATTGATTAAGAAGTGTCTTATTCATAGCACCATCACCTGCACACCAATACATTACTCTTCTCTTCTTAAATAATTCTGGATTGTTTCTTGGAAGAATAGAAAGTGGAGAATTTGCAAATTTCTGTGCTCCTGGAATAGAAACACCTGTATTCGGATCAGTCTCACCAAGAACATTATCATTAATAAAGATATGCTGTTCCATATTAGGATTAATAGGAAAGTTATCTTCAAGTAATTTAGTTCTACCAGACAATGCTGTTTTATTAGCTTTAATTTCTTGTTCAAAAGAGCCATTAGAACGACAGTTCTTAGCTGTAATAAGAACACGTGTATCAAAACCATTAGCCTGTCCAGATTTTATTTTATTTTCTAATGTAAGATATTCTTTCATTGTAAGATTATCTTTAAGTTGAATTATTTTATTCATAATATGTTTTAGACTCCTTATATGAAGGTTTAATTATTAAAATTCCAGTCAATCCTAAACTATCATTAACTCTACATTTAGCCTTAGTTCCAATAGAATGATTTAAACCAACTGTATCATTAATTAAATTTGAGAAATGAAGTCTTTGTTCATACTCAAATGGATCATCTGGTATATATTCATTTGTCTCATAATCATAACTTAAGTCTTTATTAATAGAATCTTTCAATTCTCCAAAGACTTTAGATTTTAAATTATGAGATAATTCTATTTTATCATGTGGTAATTCTGAATAAAATTTTGTTTTACCTGAATATGAAAGTTTAATATTATCATTAAATTTCTGAGATTGATATATATTTACTGGATTATAAAATAATTGTAAATCCAATCCTTCATAATCTTTATTACCAAATGTATATTTATAATCAACAGAATATAACTCAGAGAATACAGATAAGAATTCATTAAACAATAAAATCATATCTTGTACAAATGAAGAATCTTTTGAATTAGATGATTCATCATTCATATAAATAATAGATGAGAAGTTATTTGTTACCCATTCCTTGAAAGCAGCATTAATTTTCTGTTGAACGTCACAAATTTTATCCATCTCAATATGACCTGGTCTCCAGTTAGTTTCACCAATAACATAATTAATCAAACTATCAGATTCCATCGCAGTAATGAATTCACTAAATTTTTCATATCCTTTAAATATAAATTCTACAGAATTACTTGTTCTAGATTGTTCAAGCATATAATTCCATGCTTGATATTCACGATAATCATAAGAATTTCTAAGTTTTAAAGTTATTCGTTTTATAAGATCAGGATATTGATTCTTATAATCTGTAACTAATTCACTAAAAGTAGTTGTATCTAAAACTTCTCCAAGATCTCTACCATTTTCATAGTATCTAAATCTTGTCATATAATCTTCAATATCAGCTGGCTTAGATTCAAGGTGTTTAATACCATCTCTAGGTATTATTCCCATATCTAATATTCCTTTTTCTGAAAGTACACCATCTAAATGTTTATCTGTTAATTTAACTGTTGGAATTCGTTTTCCATCATCTGATATTTGAGAAAGGTAATCAGCAAAAACATCTGGGTTTTCACGCATAAAATCAATTACTTTCCAAGAACCAATTTCAGGTGAAATATCATAAACAACCATAGGTTTACCATCAACAATATAAGTTTCAGATTCAAGTTTATTTCTATCAATAGCCATCATACCCATTTTTCTAAATACAACAGAACTATTAATAATACAATTATCTTTTACTATAACATCAGGATTATCATAAAATTTCATTTGTTGTAACCAGCAAGAAGCTGCTAATAATGCAGCAGGAGTTACTTCATACATACCAAATGACATTTTTTTCGTAAAGAAATCATCAGATTCATGATCATCAAAATATTTTAACATTAAATAAGTTAAATCTCTTAATTCTCGTTGTGATTCAAGAATATCTACAGATCTAGTTAATGTAATATATTTTGTAAGAATCTTATTAAAATCGGTTGATAACAACTGACGTTTAAGATATTCTTTTTTTGTTAATTTTGATTCTGGAGTATCCGATTTATCAATTCCACCCCAACTATCATCAGTATTAACAAATTGATCATAATTGTGATATTTATCAGCTGTATCTGAAAGTTCATTAATAGAAGTAACAGGCACTTCTCTAAGAACAAGATCAATACAATTTTCAAGACCTTTACTAGTATCTATTTTGATAGACATATCAAGATTTGTTTCTTTATATTTCTTTTCAAGATAATATCTTTTCAATTCTGAGTTAGGATCTTGAAGAATCTTATTTAAAATTAATTCAAGAATGTAGTTATTACCCTTATTTTCAATAAGATCATTAAGATTCTTAACAATTCGTTGCTTTAAATCAAGATCTTTAATCGCTATAAGTTTAGAATACCCATGTGATTCAAGAATATTATTACAGTTTTCTTCAGTATAAATACCAACAGAATATCTTTCGATATATGAATTTGAATAATTCATAACTGTAAAATAAAGAAGATTCTGAATCATAAGAAGATTATACAATGGTTGTTTAGAATCAAAACCATTAATGTAATCAAGAACTACTTGTTTTCTAGCTTTATCATATGCTTTGAAAAAATAAGAAAGTTCAGTTGGCGTAAGGATATTATTATCATACTTAATTATAGCATAATTAGGAAGTGTTCTTAAAAAGAACGGAGTTTTTTCTTCACCAATAAATCTTATATAGTATAAAGTTGGATTTGCTTCTACTACTTCTTTAATATGCTGTTGAAGTATAAAATAGTTATAAGTCAACGGATAATTTGTTTTATCAATCATATGAATAGGTAATGTATTCATATAATAAAAATTATCAGCAACTTTAACAGGTATTCCTTCATCATTAATTTTATACCAAGCACTTAATTTACCAATAGACTCAAATGTTTCATCATCTAATTTTGTAAAATAAATTAAATTTTCATCAGGAGGAACAGAAAGATCTGTAACTTCAGTATATCCATTATCTCCTTCATCCATATTTATTACATAAACAATATCTTCATCTTTATTAGGAAGACCTAAAAATTGTTTATAATATAAATTTTTTTCATCATATGAGAAAATTCTCGCAGATCGCAATCCTTTAAGATAATCTATTGCTTCTGGTACTTTATCTTCAAGTTCTTGATTAAGAGCTCTTTGTGTGGAATTAGTAAGAGTATTTAAAAGTTCTTTAGTAACATTATATCCTAAACCTTTTTGAGTATTCCACCAAATCCATACAAGATCAGAATATTCTGATCTTTCTTCAAGAGAATAATCTGAAAAATTGTCTGTATGAGTATAAGCACCATAATAGCTATAATAATTAGCTAACGAATCTGTAGTTTCACTATGCCTTGCTTCATATTCATTCTTAATAACAAGAGATCCTATGAACTTAGCGATTTTTTCGATTTCTCTAGCACCTTGTCTAGATCTATATACACTTTCAAAACTCATTTAGGTATCTCCAATTTACTGTTTACAACCTTAATATTATGTTTTACCATAATAGGTTTAAACATATTGAGTTTATTATTTTCAAGATTTTTCTGATAATTAACAATATATTTTTTAAGATTACTTCTATGTTGTGGAGAAAAGTATTGGCCATATTCTTCAATAAATCCCATAAGATTACCCCAAGTCATATCCATTGAAATAAATGGTGCTTTTTCTTTATTATCCATAGAATTATGAACAGTTTTAGAAAGCATTACAACTTGAATTAAATTACGTCTATGTAAATCAAGAATCTCTGATGCAATAGTAAAAGTATTGATTTTGGTATCATTTTGCATAAGATGTTTCTCTAATACAATAGAAGCAATATCATAAAGAGTAAATATTGGGCCATGATGCATTTCGATTTTTGTCTTTCCGCCTTTTTTAGCAGATTCAATATTACCAAAAACAGCACAATGATTAAGTCCTTTTTCTCTTTTAAGATAATCTATATATCGTTTATATTGTCTAGAATTTCTTACATTCTTTTCAATACCTTTAATAAATTTATCTCTTATTCTAGGATCAGAAAGATCAAGAGGTGATTTATCAAATGGTAAATAATAATATTTTGCATTTTCAACAGATACTATAACATTTCCATCTTCAGTTTTATCAGAAACTAAATTTACCATTTTACCTTGTACTTCAGGTAAGTTTTCATTATTATTTTCCATAATTTTAGACCATATTATAAGTATATAAAGATGTCAAAAATAAGAAAAAAAAGAAACCGTAGAAATACGGTACAGAAAAACTTATAATAAGTTTTTCTGTTTAAAGCTTATACTCCTGTCAACGTATATGCGTTGATGGTATGAATACCATCAGGAGTATCACGCTGCCATGATTTTGCAATCGTAGAAACGTACTTTTTACCACGTATTGTTATGTGGTCGAACACTTTAAAAGGTGTTCTATGGAAACACCAAGGCATTGTTACCTTATTGTTTCCATATGCATACTTTTCAAGAAGGTACGCAATCTTCTTTGTAGAAAAGTTTTTCCACATTGTTTTAACTCTTCCGTCAATAAATTGACAGAAGATCCATTGATGGTGACTGGTTATTACAATAACTGAGCCATTGACCTGTTTTGTATCTTCGGGATCTTCTGGTTCTCCCGATGATATATTTTCTGCAAAGAGATCTATATCTTCATCTGCAGCAACGACATTGTTTTCATAAAAATACTCTGTAATAACACTTCGCACTTCCATAATGTTAAACTTATTAATCTTTTTCATATTTTCGGGCCTCCTTATCACCCTTTCACTAATATAATATATAAATGCACAATCCGTTCTACCAAGACAGAAAATTTCGCACAAATATAAAGTAGGAGGTTTCCCTCCTACTTTATAAATTTCATTAGATGAAATCAGTATATGGAGCACTTTCTCTAGAAAGAGCTTCTTTAGAATCAATGTTTTCAATATATGCATAAGTTCTACTAGGAATCTTTGCATAAAGAATAGCATCGATTGTTCCTTTCTTATTTTTACCAAGAGCACAAACAGTAAAATACTGATCCATACCATTACTTCTTGTCTTAGGTTTAGCAAGAAGTTTTGTATTCTTAGTAACAGCAAAGATAATACCATCTTTTTCAATAAAAGACATATTTCTCCAAACTTGTTCTCCATAAATCTGATTATCATTTCCAGATGGATATACTGCTCTAACAAGTTTATTTGTTAAAGAAACTTTCTGAGTTTTGCAATCTTCTCTAGTTGCAAATGTAAGTCCTCTTTTCTTAAATTCAGCTTTAAGTTCACCAATCTTTGACTGACCAAGACTTGAATTCATGAAATTTGCACCTGACTCGAATACTTTCTTATCAATTCCACCTTTAACTCTTTCTTTCTTTGGAATCTTAAAATCTTTTGATTTAAAATATCCACCTGCTTTTTCAAGAGACTGTTCAAATTCTTCTACAGAACAGTCAAGACTTTCAGTTGAAGTAGGAAGAGCTGGAGGAATAGGATTTGTAGGAGCATCAGCATCCTCTTCTCCATCATCCTTAGATTCATCAGCATCTGGAGTAATACCAGCATTATCAGCAGGAGTTTCATCAGGAATAACTTTTGCAGGATCATCTGTAGAAATACCAGCATTATTCATACCAACAGCTTCCAATTCTGGATCATAACTATTATCTTCTGGTTCATTATCAGAAGCGTTTTCAGCTTCTTCAACACAACTTTCAATTTCATTAGCCATATCTTCGGCAGATAAAGAAAATGTTTTAAAACAATAAGCTTCAGTAGCTGCAACAGGATCCATTTCCATATCAGCTGTATCACTACCAGTAGCTACACCACCAGTAGATGCTAATTCATTATGAGCTTCTGTTTTAGTATCAATATTAGATACATCTGTAGCTTCAGTATCAGTACCAGCTTCAGTTACAGCAGTCTCATTATTAACCTGTGATTTCATGCAAACATCGATTTCATCATTGTCTGCTTCCATAGAATAAAGATCACCAAACATATTTAGTTTCTCCTATATATTTTTTATTTTATTGTAGCCATATAGAATACAATATACAGATAAATGTCTTGTTTAAAAGCATTTACTGTAGAAGTTTTTGACACATCCATTAATGATGAACCATATTTTATAATCACATCAGTAAGGATCTTTTTAACATCAAGAATGTAATCATTCTTTGTATTACTCATTCCATAAATAGAAATTGCTGATTTTATAAATTCCATAGAATGAAATGATTCAACTGGTTTATTACATGATACTATCCAATATGATACGATATTTTTGATAATCAAAGCTATTTTATCAGTACTTTCTTTATCATGCATAAGTTCATTTATAATAGATGTTAATTTAACCGAATTAATTTTTTGTCCACGTTTAATTACTAATTTAATAATATCTTCACGAACTACTGGTTCACCAATAAAAGCATTAAGATATTTATTCGTAATTAATGTGATGTCATTAGATGCACTAGTTATTTCTGTATAGAATGTATTTCCATCCTCAGTATTTTTAGCAACTATAGCATCATTTGTATATTTCTTTTTAGCTTCACGGTTCTTATCGAACTCACCATAAACATATTTTAATAATGATTTATATCTACTAATAATTTTACTTACCCACTCATGAATATCAGCATCTTTAATATAAGATAAATCCGCATTAAGAGTTTCATTATTAGTTTCTACTAAATATTGAATTATTGCAAATGCACTATCAAATTTAGTAATATAATATTTACCACTAAGATGTTCAAGAGTATAATCCATTATTTCAGGATTAGGCTCATAATGAAAGATCTGCCTTTGACAAATAGAATAAATCCTTAAACCTAAGTACAACAATACATAATCAGCTGGTGATGACTTAAGTTTATATTTCTTCATTATTTCAGCTTCATTATTACGATAAAAGCAAGACAAGATCATTAAAAAATTATAAATAGGCATCGTTGCATTTGGTACATGTTTAATATTATAGCACGATTGAATGATTCTAATAATTTCAGCTTTTTCAACCATACAACAATCATAAAGATCGTTTTCAATACTAGATGTGTATATAAGATGCAAACCTACATTTTTTGTGCTTAATACATCCATTGCTTTATTCATATAATTGGCAATATGGTTTAAAACATTAGGTAAAAACTTTATGAAATTATCACCATATAGCTCAGTTATTTCATTATAGATGTAATGTAATTTATCTTTCTTTTCCATATATTTAAATGTTTTTAAAGAAATAATATAAATAGAGGTGATTTAAATCACCTCTATTAAATATATTTAAATAATCTTTTCAATACAACCAGTACGATTATTAAAAATTAAAGAAGATAAATTAATTCCTTTTTTAATAATTGTATTTTTGTGGTTTTCATTTTCACCAAATTTGTAAACGAGCATATAAATACACGTTCCCAAAATTCTAACTTTTTCTATTTTAAATCCTTCGTCCTTTATTTTATCGATAGGTGTAATTTCTAAATAAAGTTTATTTTTATTACTTACAATAAACATTTTATTTAACTCATTATAAATATCTATTCTAATATTAGGAATTTCAGTATAAGACATTCCAGTATATTTAGTTCGATATGAATTAATGGATTCCAAATCAATATCTTTTTGAATATATTCAATTTCATTATTGATTTTTGGAACTTTATCATCTTTTTTTGGACAATAACTTGACATTTTTGTTTTATTTTTATAACGTTTAATCATAAAATTTTAACAAAATCTCCTTAAATTTATTAGTATATTATTATTTTATATAAAAAATAAAAAACTAGGAGTAACTACTCCTAGTTTATAATGAGGTTAATATGACAAAAAGCCAAAATCATGCATATCAGAATCCATTAATAAGACAACGTAACTACGATTTTATAGTCTTATTCCACCGTTAAGGATTTGATTATTAAGAGCAAAAAAGTATGTTTTATGTACCTTGTGCAAAGTAAATCCACACCACTAAATTCACTTTACTTCGTCTTTTATGTACCACATTATATTGTTGAAAGTTTTTAAAAAAATAAAAGAAAGGAGCATTTTGCTCCCTTCAATTATTTCTTTTCTTCTTTTTTCTTAGAAGATGATGAAATAACATAACTCATTAACATATACTGTTGATGAATTGTGTTAATTGGATCTGGTTGTTTTGTTTCCTGATCTTTATTTTCTTTATCTTCTTTTTCCTGTTGTTGAAGAGCCTTTTCTCTCTGAATATTGTCAAAGAGCATTTGACTAAAATTCAGAGAAGAATTTTTATTCTCCTTTTTATCTTGTGTCCCCTCACAAGAATTTACAGGAATAATAATATTATTATTGATAGAATTTACACCCATTTTTCTATCCTCCCATTAATATAATATATAAATAACGTATTAATATTACTAATTCATTATAAAATAATTATTTTTATATTTGCTAATTTTTCTATTTCTTCTATAGAAGTTTCTACAATATTATTATTTTGATCAAAAATATAACATTCACATTTATCATTATAATAAAAAATTTTATAAAATTTATCTGGTATTCTTATATTGCCTAAATAAGATTCTGTTAAATATATTGGACCACATACAATAGTAACTAATTCATTTTCTTTTGCTACAATATGACCATATTCTTCATATTTTTTCCAAATACCTCTATTTAATAAAGGTGTTTGTGGACAAATGTTACAAGTCCTAAAAGTATTTTTTGCTGATGACGAACTCCAATCTCTATCATTATTAGGACACATATGACCTTTATCATATCCTGATTTAGAATAAATTTTTTCATCAGCTGAACTTTTACATTTTGCAAAATGAGATCCTGGTCTATTGCCCATAGCATTATCACTATTTATAGCTTCATCTTTAGTAAGATCCCAGATTACATAAGCTGGATTATTATATTCTGTATCATACCATAATTCATATGTTTCATGATCATGATATTCCATTTCTTTATCTGATAATACTTTGATATAATCATTAGTAAATACAGATGATAAAATAAATATTAAACTAAAAAATAATGAAAAAACTTTTTTATTAAATTTCATTTTAAATCTCCTTAATAAAAAAATAAAAAAGAAAGGGCTCAGCCCTTTCTACCATAATAAAATCTATCTGCTTAGGAACCGGTAATCTGCAGCTATGCGGTTCCAATTTTGGGCAGAATTGATAAAATCATGGATTTATAATAACTCGTTGTTAGAATGGCTGTGTCCGTGTATCGTAATTAAACGGGTACGGATTAAATCTGCCTATGTAACGGGTTATTTTTATTACTACGCCAATGATAGAATATGGTTATTGTTGGCGGCAGCAAATATTGGCCGCATACAAATATTGGCTGCACATTCTAACATTTACGGCTATAGACTAAATAAACAGTGTTTATATAGGCAGCATGAAACCAATCCAAACTAAAAGTGAATTAGTTTCACTACACCATATATAAACACGGATACATCATAATACGGCAAAGTATTATGAATGTACTCGACTTTGAGTTTGCCTCTATAACTATAACTGACTTAAACTTAAAGCCAGTTAAGTTACAGACATCAAAGCCAATTAATCGCCGTCTCAAAGGAGACAGTCGCGACTCTGTTAAATATTGATATATTCCGGATTATATCATTATTTAACTTTTATACTGGGTATATTGGATTCGAACCAATGACACATGGTTTAACAGACCATTGCTACTACCTACTGAGCTAATACCCAATAATTTAAAACGGGTAAGGAGGGATTTGAACCGCTCGCCGCTTTCTAAACTAGTACAATATAAGCCTGAATTTAGAATACTGCACACCATCACAGTTTGCTTACCCATTAACACATATTATTGTTATCAATCATATAATATATAAATATAAAAAATATTAAAGAGGAGATTTCTCTCCTCTTTAATTTATTCATTAATTAACGTGTTCTTTTCGTTCATTTATTTCTTGTGTTCGACCTTGGTTCCAGAAATGGCTACCAATATATCCACAAGTTCTTCTAAATACTTGTAATTTAGTTTCATCAGTACATCCACAGTTTGGACAATACCAAATCAACTTTCCAGTGTCATTTTTCTTTAATTTCATTTCACCATACCATTCACAGTTATTACAGAAATCAGGTTTATTATTAATTTCTGCATACATTGAAGTTTCATACATATATTGAATAAGATCAATAACACCTTCAATATTTTTAGTCATATCACCTGATTCAATGTATGAAATTGCTCCACCTGGAGTAGTATCTTGGAAATATGATTCAAATTTCAATTTAGTAAATGCATCAATTGTTTCTTTTACATTAACATGATAACTATTAATGATATAGTTTTTGTCCGTTACACCTTTAATATTATTACCAAATCTCTTCTGAATAGCTTTAGCAAATTTATAAGTAGTTGATTCTTCTGGTGTACCATAAAGAGAGAATCCATGATTCTGTCCTGGAATTTCATTCCATTCTTTACACTTATCAGACAAATACTTATTAATCTTATATGCAAATTCTTTATTATCATTACTATCAGGATCATCTGATGGTAAATAATGTGACTTTCCTGTAAGAGCCATCATTGTTTCATGAAGACCAACAAATCCTAAAGATGAAGTTGAATAACCTCCAAATATCTTTGAATCAATTGTTTCACCAGGATTAAGTCTAGCTAATGCACCATTTTGCCAAAGAATAGGTGATACATCAGATAATGTTCCTTCAAGCCATTTATGACCCTGAAGTAATGCTTTATGACAATATTCAAGATATGTATCAAGAAGTTCAAAGAATGATTTTACATCATCAGGATTATGCATATCCCAATTAGGATTCTTTTCCTTCATTTCAAGTGCTACATAAGGAAGATTAATTGTTACAACACCTGTATTAAGACGTCCCCAGAATTTATATTCTCCAGTTTCTGGATCTTTCCATGGAGAAAGGAAGCTTCTACATCCCATGCATCCGTAGATATTACCTTCTTTGTTTTCCATCATTTTCTTAGCTGAAATGTAATCTGGAACCATTCTTTTAGAAGTACATTCTGCTGCTAATTTAGTAAGATAGAAATATTCTGAGTCTTCATGAATATTACTTTCTGTAGTAACATAAAGTAATTTTGGGAATGTTGGAGGAATCCAATATCCTTTCTTATTTTTTACACCTTTAATTCTTTGTCTAAGAATCTCTTCAATAACTAAAGCATAGTCATGTTTCAACTCAGGTGTTTCTGCTTCATCAATCCACATAAATAATGACACAAAAGGAGTCTGCAATTCCTTTAACTTAGACTATCTCTTCACCTGTTCTAGGTGGATGGCACTTCGTAAATACGAATTTCACGTATAAACTACTTCCTCTACAGGAATAGTCGTTACACTTTCTCTTTATATAAAGAGCTTAGCACGGTATTGGATTTTACAATCTTTCACCGTTAGCCTTATTAAAAAAATAAGACACCCTAGATTTCTAGGTTCACCATCTTATCACTTGCACATCCCTATGCAAGGCGGCCAGACCTTTTCAGTTTACCGTTAGTTGTCATTAATGTAAGAATTTGATATTGTAAAGTTTGAACTCCATCCTTTATATCTCTTAGAGTTCGTTTTTCTGCTATTTCTTTAATTTGCTCTTCAGAAGCAACAATACATGCTGCTGCCATATCATTTCTAATTTCTTCAATAAATCTTTTTCTAGATTCATTTACAAATTTAGCAAGATGATATATATTATAAGTTGATCCACCATATTGACCACTAGCTACTTGTGCCATGATCTGTGTTGCAATATTACATGCTGTACTAAATAAATGTGGTTTATCAATTTTTGTATCTGTAATTACAGTACCATTCTGTAACATATCATCAAGATTAACAAGACAACAGTTAGTAGATTTAAAACCTCTATAATCGGTATCATGAATATGAATAACACCTTTATCATGAAGTTGCATTACATCATCTGAAAAAATAAGTTTTCGACAAATCATTTTGGATACGTCACCAGCTGTATAATCACGCTGTGTCGAAATAACTCTAGCATCTTTATTAGAATTTTCTTGCTTTACCTCTTCATTAGCATCATTTATCATAGCAACAATACCTGACAAAAATGATGCCATTTCTCTATCTTGGGTGTGTTTATATCGATAAAGAATATAAGATTTAGCAAGATTGAATGCTCCGAGTTTATCGATCTCAGATTCAACCATATCCTGAATATCTTCTACATTAACAGCATGTTGTGCCATTTTTACCTTTTGTTCTATAATAGAACTAATATCTTCAATAGATTGATCACTAATTCTATCTATAGTGTCAGCAGCGGCATTGGCTTTAGAAACAGCTGTAATAATTTTTTCAGGATTGAACGGAACTTCTGTTCCATCTCGTTTAATAATATTTGTGTTAAAATCCATAACTTTAATAACCTCTTTTAAAGTTTTATTTTTTATTAAAATGCATCATAATTTATTCTCCATGTTTTTTTCGGAGATTATTTATTGATACATTACCTTGTTTAGCAGTACTTAGATTTATATAATATTTTTACAAGGTCAAAAAAATAAAGAAACACTTTTTATCTCTATTTATTTTTAAAATAAAAGTGGGGCTAAATAGCCCCACTAATAATAATGTTCTATTTTTTATTAGTAAAATGTTTCACTATAAATTGTGATTTTATCAATAATTATTGTTGAATTAGATAACCTATTTTTATCTTTAATTAAAAGTTCTAAAGTCTTTTCATTATTTTCAAATATTTTAGTATTAGATAATGAATCCTTTAAAGTATTAATAGGTTGAATAATTTCTTGTCTGGATACCATGATTTCATATTTTTTATTATGAAATAAATAATTTTTCATAATATCAATAACTGTGCTATCTATGTTATCTAATTCTGCTTCTTCAAAATTTGTATAAAATGTATTACATACATCTTTAAAATAATTAGTAAATTTTTCAATCGATTCTTTAATATAGTCGTTATTATTAAATCGTTGATAAAAATCCATAAAATTCAAAGTATGAATATCTTTAAATGTTTTAGAAAAATTCCAAAGACTTTCGTCTTTTTTATTAGATATATAAGCTATAGAAATACCTTTTCCATATGAATCGATAACTGGTTCTATTTTAATATTTTCAGAATAATCATCATCATTACTAAGCTTAATAAATTTTACCAATGTATCAAATAATGATTCTGCTGATTTCTTAATAATATTATCAAAATTATTATGATATTCTTCAATAGATTTTGTTACATTTTCATCACCTATAACAATTGGTGGAATACCATTTATAGTATTATAAGCATTAATAAATTTATGATTCATCTTCATCATCTCCTTTCCATTCAACATTTCTTTCTAATGTTAAATCTTTTATTTTTTTCATTCTTTCAATATAAGAATCAAAATATTTTTCTATTTTTTCATTTGGAAAACCTTTTATAAATCCTCTTAAAAAGGAAATAAAACAACCAAACTCATAATCTACTTTAGGATCAGTAGAAAAATGAGTTTTTGATTTACTTGGTTTATTTTTTACAATACCATCTTTAGTTATATATTTGTTTTCGTCTGATTTATATCGCAAAATTCTGTATCTCCATGTTCATTTTTTCTAATAGTTATTATTTCAAATCTATATTTTTGTTTAATATCAGGATACTTATTAGTATCAACTCTAGATATAAACATTTCAATTGGTCTTGAGCAAATATGAAAAAGTTTAATACCTTTAGATTCATCTTCATACATTGCTTCATAATTAACTAATAATTCTTTTGTTTCTGAATGAGTAGAAACAGATAATAATTTATAAATATAATCAGTATTGTTATCTGGAACATTTAACGTTTCACGTTTAAAATGCTTTAAAAATAATATATCATGAAAGAATTTTTCGTTAATTGCTTTTATACCACAATCAATTTTATCTAATACAAACATATCATCAAAATGTTTTTTATCATCATCTGATAATGTTTTGTAATATTCGAATAATGTTTCTTTGGTCATAATTTCTCCTTTAATAATTACGAAACTGCTTTAAACAATTTCTGTTCGAAATCACTAATAATTTCTTGAATAGATGGTAATCCATAAAGTTCTTGACAGAAATCAATAATAGAAACATCTTGAGTTTGTAAATATTGATTAAATTCTTGTCCAGACATAATGAATTTTCCATATTCATCAGTAATATTAAGAACTCTATAACGCTGATTTTCTTTTCCAATTTTATGTTGACACATAAGAGATGGATAAAGAGATTTAGCATCCCAGTCTACAACATTTCTAAAAATCTTAGTTTTTTTACCGTTGATTTCAACAGATGGAGCATCTACTAACAGCGGATCTTGTACAAGAGCACCATCAATACTTTCTTTAACTCCATAATCAATAGTATTACCTATAACATATCCTTGTTCACAGAATCGTTTATAGAATGCATTCTTAATTACAATACTTACATTTACACCAGCCCAAATATCACTGTTTTCTGTAAGTGATATATAGTTTTGTAAATCTTTATCTTTCTCTTCAATTTTACTAATAAGTCTTGTATCACGACAAGAATATTTTAAGAATAACTTAAACTTTCTAAATGGTGCATTTCGAATAGTAACACCAAATTCATGAAGATCAACTTTATTAGCATGAATAATCTTTTCAGCAATTGCATCCAATTTATAAGAGTTTTCAATATTTCGTTTACGAAGATTACTAAACAAAGACATTTGATCAATATAAAGTGTATATCCAGAAACAAGAGTTTTGTCCCAAAGTCTAGAATGATGTTTCTTATTCTTAGCACCTGGATTAAATCCTTTCTCTTTTCTCTGAGCATCTTCTATAAAGTTCATTTGCCTATACTGTTCAGGAATATCAGGATGACACCATTCTTGAGCAATATTCAAACCATAGTGTCTTTCACGTCCCATAATATATTTTTTATCGTAATTATCATTCCATGCTAATGCGAAATCAGGTTTATCCTCATTAATAAGTTGATGGAATGCTTTTATTAACAACATTTCAGAATTAAAGAATCTAAAGTTTAATGTAATTTCTGGATCATCTTTAAAATCTTCCAAAATATATTCTTTTATATATTCAGTAAGATTTTCTTTTACTTCAAAAATTTCTTTAATTTCTTCTATTTCAAGTACTAAACAATAAAAATGTTTATACTTAGAATTATAATAAGTAATAACATTAATTGGTGCTTCAGGATTATTCTGATCAACCTGTGTTTTGAAATGATAAATATAAGTTTCAATATCATAGAAACTTACATTAAGAACTTTAGGCGTTTTATCACCATGTTCAAGCATAAACTTCGTACGATAAAATTCTTCAATACCAACATCGGCACCATATATGAGAGGGCTTTTATAAACTTTTTCATTCATAAAAGCCTTAAACTTATCTCTTGCTATTTTTGAAGATTCGAAATCAAAATGACGTTTATTTGCTTCTCGTTTAAGATTCATATATTCATCATAAATACCAAGATATTTACAAATTTCAGCATCTCGTTTTGAAAATTCTACAACATGTGTATCAACAAGATCCTTCTTAATATACATTTCATTATAAGGATTACAATTTTCAGGATCTTTTATAGTATAAAATTCAATAGTTGGTCTTTCTATGATTTTTATTTCTGAAGTATTGGTCTCATCATCTTTAATAACCATGATAAGAGCATCATCAGAAAGTTTCATCATATCAAACTGTCCAGGCATAGCCTGTGGATCTTTTACCCATCTTGCTTTAAGATAAAGTGTTTGAAGAAGACTTTTACTCATTTAAAATCTCCCATATTCATAATATTTATATTTAAAATATTCGTATATTCCATTATTCATCTCTATGTTAAAATATAGACTGACAATGTTATTATTCTTTAAATCATTTATAGCAGATTCATATTTTTTAGTAATTATAGCAGAAGCAATCTTTTTCTGTAAGAAGTCATTATGATAAATAAGAATATCCTGATGATTTGCTCCTTCAAGATGAATTCCACTCACAAATTTATTTTCTTCAAATGTCTTTTCCCATTCAACTGGATCAAGAATTATATATGAAACACAATTATTATTATGATTCAAATATAAATCATCGAGTCTAGAATGATATTCAAATGGAAGAATATAAAGATTATAAAGTCTATCAAGACGCTGTTCATTATAAATAAACAATGTATTATAGTTAAATCTTTTATCTTCTTTAATAACTATATTAAAATTAAATGTTCCTTTACCATTTTCATAACTTCTAGGATTAACACTGAATGCTGTTATTTTTTCTTCCTTAATTGCTTTAAGTACAAATTTTGGAAAGACATAATATGAATCTAATCCAAAATCATATCTTTGATCATTATAAAATTTCAAATTTTCAACATATGGAACATTCATAGTTCTATTAATAAAATCAAAAGTTGATAAAATTAATGGAATAGAAGTTCTATCATCACCAACTTTAAAACAATCTTCATCTTCTTCAGTAATAATAAAATTATCTTTTGTTACCGTTGAGAAGATTTTAAATGAATCAAAATTATCACCATTATCTGGGTTGTGTGTCAAAATCCATTCATATTCACCATTTATTCTAACCATTTGTAAAAGACAAGGTGAATTCAAATTGAATTTAGATGCGGCTGTACAAATCTTCTTGAGTTTATCAAGAAGTTTCTTAAAATCTTTTATATTTTCAAACATAAATTATCCTTTTCTTGAAATAATATATATAATAATCATTCCGATAATAAATAAAGAATCAAAAATAGCAAATCCGATAAACATCTTCTTGAATTTTTTCTGATTCTTATCTTCTAATTCTTTTTCTTTAGATTCATATGTAATATTTCCATTATCATCAATTTTACAAATCCATTGAAATCCATCATCATCGATAAATAATTCATTATTGTAAGGAATAAATAATGAGTTATTTACTTTCTCATATTCTTCTTTTGAAAGATTTTTAAGATATGGATTATATTTATAATTCTTAATATTTGGTAAAGTATAAGCTAATTGTGATTTGTCCGACTCGTTCATTTTATTCTCCTTAATTCACATTGATAATATATAACTATATTTTCTTTAATATATATGTATTAGTTGATAAATTCCTAAATATTTATATATAATAAATATGAGGTTTTAAATAAAATGAATAGTAATATAAGCATGATGTTCAATATACACAAAATGAAATATATCGATATGAATGAATATTTTAAATTTGATATTAATGAAAAGAAAACTATTTATTTTAATATAGATTTGGATTATTTAATGGGAAAATATCTTTATACTATAGATTTCTATAATACAAAAGATATGGAAATTACTGAAGAAATGACTAAAGATTTCTTAACAGAATTTCTAAATTTAATAGCTCATTATAAAAATTATTTTTATAAACATTGTGATTGTATTTGTTTCTTTTATATTTTTCTCAATAAAAACAGATATAATAAAAATAAAGAACTTAATAAAATGTTGAAAAGAATAACGAGATTGATTTCAATGATTCCTAGACTTTATATCTGTTATTATGAAAATGATGATCAAGGATTCTTTTTAAAATATAATTTAATTAGAACTATTCTTATTACTAAAGGAAATAAAGAAAAAAATATTTTCTTAGAAATGGGAAAAGGTGATAAAAGCGAATTAGTTTATAAACTAACTAAAAATTATAATATTTTTAAATTTGATGAATATAAAATCTATTTATATGGATTTGAAAATTTTAAAGCTGATTATATGCCTGATGTAGAATTTATGTATATAAATGATATATTAAATCTTATGTCTGTTTATATTATATTGGATGAAATCAAAATAAACAAAAAAGTGAGATTGAATGATATTATACTAAAATACATTAAAGAAAACAAAGATAAAGATTTTAATAGTATAAGTACTAAATTATTAATATTAAAGATGTTTAGTAGATTGAAAAGCTTGGAGAAAAAATTAAAGAGTTTGGAATATAATTTAAATAGTCCATTATATAGTCAAATGATACAAATAATTATGGAAAACTGGAAACATATTATTAAAGATAATTCTATATACAATATTAATGAAATATTACATATTCCTATAGAAAAAAGAATTAATATAGAAACTTTAATGAAATATTAAAAAATAAAGGGAGGTTAATCCTCCCCTTATTTTTTTTTATTTTAATTTAGAAATTAAATTACGAATATCTGTACTATCATAATAGTATTTATTTATAATTTCATCACATTCATCACGAATCTTTCTTTCTATTCTAAAAGCATATTCCGAATTAATAAATTCATCATATGACCAATGAATATCTTTATCACTTTCTTCTATATTTAATACTTGTTTCTTAAATATTTTTTCGTTTATTGAATTTTCAAGTGTATCAAAAATAATTTGTTTTGGTTGTACTATTACTTTTTCTTCAAACTCATCAAAATATTCTTTAAAGAAATCTTCAATATCATCATCATTCATTGTTGCTTGAAATAATACTGTATTTCCATCTCTACGTTTGCGTGATTTATCGTTAATTATAAAAGCTGTTATACAAAATGTATTAACAGGTGTACAAGATAATACTATGAAAAAAGTATCGCGTGTATTAGAATTCAACTGAATCCTAAATTCTCTATCATATGATAGAATAGCAGATAATTTATTTTCATTACTAAAGCATTTATTTATAATATCATCCATAAGTTTTATGAATAATCTATACAACTTTACATATAATTCTCGTTTTCTTTTTTCATTTAAATCACACATATTTTTAAAATCATCAAATGTTTTCATAATAACTCCTTTATATTTATTCAAAATTATATTATATAATTCAAATTTGTTTAAAAAATAAAAGGGAGGAAAGCCTCCCTTATTTTTATTTATAAGATTCGATAGACTTACAAAGTTTTTCATCAATCTTATTAAGTGCTTTTAAAGCGCTTATAATAACTTTTAATAAATCAATTTCGATGTCACTAAGTGACTCGACATTTTTAAGTATTCTTAGACTTTCTTTTTTGCAACTAAAATCATCAATTACATAAAGATCATCAGAATTTTTGGTCATTTTTTCTTTTTGTTTTGTGAAATAATTAGTGATTATATCACTAATTTTTCCCAAGAATTTTTTTATTTTCAAGATAATTTTTCTTTCCATTGAAAGATGTATGATTAAAATATTTTTCATGTTTAAGGGCCTCCTACTTCCCTTCATCAATATAATATATAAAATAAACAATAATATAACTAAAAAAATAAGAGAAGGTATATACCTTCTCTTATTTCGTTTTTTTGAAGAATTAAGATTCTAATGATGATGTTATCTTGCTGATTTCATCACGAATAGATGTTTCTTTTTCATGATATTCATCAACAAATTTATCACATTTTTCAAATACATCTTTTTCAACAGAAAATGCAAAATCAGATTTAATGAAATCATCATAACCCCATTTCAGTTCATCAATTTTTGACCTGTATTCATCAAAAATCTGTTTATTAATATCGTTAACAATATGATCAACAATATTTGTAACATTATGCATTGGATTATGTCTTTCATAAATATATAACAAGTTTTCGAAATGTTTAAATTCCTTATCAAAGAATTCAACAACATCTTCATCATCTTCAAAAAACGGTTTTTGTAATATAGGATCATAATAAGCATCGTGTGCTCTATATGCATGAATATACATTCTTTTAGTTTCTTCATTAAATTTCAGAATTATTGTATCAGAATGTATACCTTCACATATTGCTTCAATTCTATAAATATCAATATATGAATTGAGAGCTACACACAATTCTTCATTATTGAAAATTGTTTCAATAATGTTTTTCATGCAAGTCATATATTCCCTATATAACTTTAAACGTAATTCTGTACGTTTATCAGTTTTCATTTTGTGAAATTCCTCAAATTCCTTTAAATTTTTCATGTTTAAGGGCCTCCTACTTCCCTTCATCAATATAATATATAAAATAAACAATAATACAACTAAAAAAATATCAGGAGATTTTCTCCTGATATTAAAAAGCATTTTTAGCTTTTATTTTTGATTAGCGATAGATAGCTAACCATATTATTACTCTCAGAATTTACACCAAATACAAATTCTGGTGTTCCATTTGGTTGATTATCACTCTGAAGAGTTACCATTACAACGTGATTATAAATTACACCATCACAATCATAGATACCTTCTCCATCAGGATATTCATTTCCTTCATTATCATGAATTATACTTGATACCATAATTTCATTTTCAATAAAACCAGGTATTCCAACTAATGCTGAAGAAAATAAATCTCTCATAGCAAAAGCATCTTCTTTGCTTTTGTTCCCAAATACAAAAGTTAACATATGCTGCCTCCTATTTTATTTTTGATTCAATATCTTTTTTATTTCCTTGAGTAATTTTTAAAGATGTTTCCATAAATTCAATAATAAATTTATTGAATTTAATATTTAAGTCCTTATATCTAAGGATATGATCAAACATAATTTTAGCTTCAATTGCATCAGGATTTTTTGTAATTCCTGATATTTGACCAATTAGAAGGTTCATATTATCTTCATATTTAGTAAACATTTCACTTACTGATTTATGACATTCATTTTGAATGAAATTAACCATATCGTTTACTAAATCTGTTTCTTTCGCTTCTATATCAGCGATTTGATTTTTTATTCCCATATTTCTTTCCTCTTATTCTTTACAAAAGTTATAATAACAAATTCCATATCCATTAGATGATAATGGAATATCTGTTACTTTTAATCCAGCTTTTATCTCAAAATCATGTCTAACTGTTCCTAAAACAAAAACATAACTAGGCATAATTTTATTACCAAGACCTTCATATTCTTGATTACTAATAGATACAAAGCTCATTCGATAGCATTTATTCTTTATAACGATAAAAAATACTGCACCTTTGCCAAATTCATTACTATAATCTAATAATGAAAACCATGATTTCCAGGTTATACCTGGGGCAATAGTTTGATAACCAAACAAATCGCCTTTTTGAATTTTGTATTCAGATACAATCTTTTCAACCAATTTAACAATATTTGTTTTTCTTGGTTTGAAAATTATATCTTTATACTTTATAGATGACTTTTCAAGGAGTTTATTCCTTTTGTCATTTTCATTTGATTTATGCTTCATATTTTTAATACGAGCATAAAGTCTTTTGTTCGTAGAGATAAGTTCTTCTCTACTCATCTTCTCATATTCCATTCATGTTTTCTCCTTTGGTTTATAGGTTTTCCTTCCTAATCTCATTAATATAATATATAATTAAATTAAAAATAAAAAAAATAATATTTTCACAAAAAAAGAGGAGAATTTATTCTCCTCTTATTAACTCAAGATTTATTTAGATATTGAAGCCATCTTTAATTTATATCTAAATTTTTCAATTTCTTCAATAGAATCAAACTCACCTATAAACATGAGATGATCCATAAAATCTTGTGAAGGAGGATTTCCAAAGCAACAAGCTGCTCCAATAAATTTTATTCCTCCCCAATTTTCTACAGGATACAATAAAACTTTGCCAATTCCTGTTTCATTATTGTCATAAACATATGACATTCCATTTGGGGCCAAACCTCCTATTTGTTCTTTATTAACGTATGCTATAAATCTTTTCATTTTATAGACCTCCAAGTATATAATATATAAATAAAATTTTTATATTAAAAAAATAACGGATAGCTTTGCTATCCGTTATGGCTTCTTTTCTACGCGATTTCAAGTTGGATTCAGCCCTTTCCTCTTGACCGGACCACTCTTTATCTTAAGAATAAACCTAAGTGATGGATCAGTTTATCCTAGAACTTATTTTGTTTTAAAATGTAAAGTTGTAAAAGTTCTTAAAACCAACTTACATTCATTAATATAATATATAAATGAAAGTCAGTTTTTTTATCAAGACAGAAAATTTCGCATAAATATAATATGTAGGGCTAACTAAAGCCCTACATATTATTAAATATCATAAGCTATTGTAACAGATTCTTTTGCACGAGTTACAGCTGTATAAAGCCATTTATTATATATATCAGGAGGTCCTTTAAAATCACTAGCCAACACTAATACATTTTTAACTTCACTTCCCTGGCTTTTATGTACAGTTAAACCATATCCATAGTCAATCATTCCAATATCACCTAAAGATTCATCATCGATATTCTCATCATATAATTCACTTATAAATGGATCTTTTTTAATATCTTTAGTATATTGTTCAAATATTTCCATAAAACATTTAACATCAAAACATTCGTTTTCAATAAATTCAGGTCTAAATTTAAAATTACCTACACTCATACCATTGTAATCTATTTCTTGCCAATCGGTCTCAGCATATCCTACTAATCCATTAATAAGATAAATAGGTATATCTTCATAATCAATACAATATCTATAATTATTCATTAAGCAAAGTAATTTATCACCTTTTTGTGGATAAATTGATGTAAAACCTAATTGATTTCTTACAACTCTATTTACTAATCTTCTAGTTGCATTAGAATAAGTAAGAATCATATCATATTTATACATATCATCAATAACATCTTGAAGTCTAACGACTTTAGATGCTTTATACTGTCCAAATGGTATTTCTTCACCATTTATAGCTTTAACAGCTAAATCAAGAATACCAGATGAATCTGATTGTCTCATAGGTTTAGTTAATCTACCATCAGCATTTTCTGGAAGCATAATTTTATTAGCTCCGAAAATAGGTGGTAACTGATTTGAATCACCTAAAAATAATGTAGGTGTTCCAAAACTTAAAATATCTTCTACCATAGGTTGAGAAACCATCGCTGCTTCATCTACTACTATTAATTTGATAGTAGGATCAATATGTTTCTTTAGATGAAAACCAAATGAGTTTCTTGTTTTATAAACAGAATAAAATGTTTTATGGATTGTATTAGATGGGTTTCCTTTAATACGAAGTACTAAAGATGCTTTTCCTGTTAATGTACAGAAAATCACATTATTCATTGGTATACCTAACATTTTGATAGCTATACTAACTATTGTACTTTTACCAGTACCTGCACCACCTATTTGTACAAACCAATGTTTCTTATATGAGTCTTTATAATACCATGTAATCATTTTACGTATAGACTCAAGTTGCTCTGTATTTAATGTAATAGCCATATATAATAATATTTAATTATATATTATCAGCATCGATATAACCAATATCTTTTTTAAATTTTATTTCAAATATATATTATATACTTGATTCATTATTATGATCGATTCATTAATCATAATAATTCTTTTATCATTTCATAGGCCTTAAGATTTAAAGGTTTGTTGAGTCCCTTTTATCATTCTCTAGGTCTTGGACACCTCCTGAAGTACAGGGTCGTTGATCCTGTACTTCTTTTATTTTTTAGTAATTTGAAATTAGATTATATATTATATTAATGAAGGAGGAATATCATTATGGCCAAAAATGAATATTCAATAACAGATGAAAATGGTAAAAAAATCGAAGTAAAAGTTGAAGATTATGATTTACCATTTTATCATTTTCAAAAAACCAGTAAACGTGATCCTTCCACTGGAAAAATGAGAGTGGAAAAGAAACTGGTTAAAAAGCCTATTGATGAGATGATGTCAGACGTACTCATTGTTTCAGCAAGTGCAACTGCTATTAATCTTATAGGCAATGGTTTATCACATTTTATCTATTCTTTAAAGAAAAAGAAGAAATAAAGTGATGATATAAAAGTGGAGATTTCTCTCCACTTTTATTTTTTTTATTTCAATCTGCGTTTTATATAATATACTAAACCTGGTAAAAATGAACAATTTACATCTATTTTAGACATTGCAAATATAACAAATTTTTTGTATTTATAGAATTTTAAATAATAATTATATTCATAAACAGTATAATATTTTTCTTTTTTTATTGGTCCTTTATCGATCTCTTCTTGAGATAATTTTCTATACTTATTGAGATTCATATCATTAAATAATGGATCTCTAAAAAATGATATCAATTTCAATAATCCAAAAATAAATTTATCAAACCAATTTTTAGTATCATTTATTTTTGCACATTCATAATACGATTCAAATACTGTAACATTTTTAGGAACACTAGTTAAATGTTTTTTCATTTGATTTTTTATTTTTTTATTAGATTCTGATTTATATTTATGCATAATATTATCTCCTATATATTGATTATGTATAGTTTATTTTATCATTTCATGGTCGACAAAACTATATACTTAAATAGGAGAATAATTATGCGTATAAATACAGAAAAGAAACAATATTCCTCTGATATGGAAGAATATTTTGGTGATGAAATAGATCTTCTTAATGATCAATTTAATGAAAACGAAAAACTTTATGAAGAAGTCCATAGAGGTATGGAAAAAAATATCGAACGACTAGATAATAAAGCAATGTTTGGATCAAGTTCTCCTTATAGAGATATTGCTGAGCTTGGTAAAGTATTAAATGATGTACGAAGTAATCAGGTTCAAATAATTAAAGAAAGAACAAATGTAAAGAAAACTATAAAGGATCTTGAACTTAGACGTGAAAATATGAAGAAAGATGAAAAGAATTCAGCTAATGCTGAAATACTTATGAAAGATCTTATTACAGAAATTACACGTCAAAGACCTGAAATTACAAAACCAACTATATCGGAAAAAAATAACAATAAAGGAATAGAAAAATTAAATAATTTAAATCCAGATCAATTAGGATTAAATGAAAATGATTTTAGGATGATTGAAAAATTTAAAAATGTTGGAGGAAATCAATAATTTATGGAATTATTAAAAAAGATACCATCTAATTTCAGATATTATCTATTCACAACATCAACTAAAGAAATAGTTGTTGTTTATTTGCATATGGATTATAATATTGAAGATAATACTATAACCATGTTGGAATCAAATTATATCCCTATTTTTAAAAATAGATATTCTATTATAGATAATCAAACTATAAAAGTTACTTGTAAAGATGATGAAATACAATTAAAAGATTTTAATAGAGCTATAAGAGATTATTGTAATGCAAGACCTGAAACAACAAAATTTTCAATATATTCAGCTTCACCTACTTATAAAATATTATTTGAAGCTGATACTATTAAAAGTGTTTTTAAATGTACAAAAGATGTTTACTTTGAATTAGGACCTGAAGGTGGTTTTAAAACTGGTAAAGATGATTTTGATCAAATGGATAAAATTGAAATAAAAAGTGGTCAATGGTTTTTAGATGAAGAAACAACTATATACACTAAAGAATTTTTAACAGCTGATTTAAAAATAGATGAATATAATCGAGGTGCTCATTCTAGTATTTTTAATTTAATTATCAGTGAATCATTTAAAGGAATGAGAATTCAATTATATTCTACAATTCAATTTAATGTAGTAAATTCAAGTAAAGATCCAGATGAATTTGAAGAAGGTAAAATAAGTTTTGCATATATCAATATTTTTGGTGAAGAAATTTTAGATGATAATAATGTAGCTAGAATAGAATTTCATGGATTTAATAAAATCAATTTAGGGTGTATTGAAGTTTCGGATGAGGTTAAATATGGTAATATTTTATATATTGATAATATTACTAAATTTACTCTTATGCATCTTCAACGAAAAATTTTACAAATTAATAATGGATCGTTTTTACAAATAGGAAGAGTAGGTTCAGTAACATTACACAATATTCAATATAATTTAACTGATAAGTCTACATTAGTCGATGGAGCATCAATTGTAACATTTTTACACATAGAAGGTGATAAATTAGAACGATCTCTTAATATATTTAATACAACTATGAATAATAGTACAGGTAGAAAATTAGTTATATGTAAAGTAGTTAATACCGAAATAAAAAAATTATATATTTCTAAATGTTTTTTAAGTAACGATGTAGTAATGCTTGAAAAAGATGAAAATTCAAAAGTAATAAAATTCAATTATAATGAATGTACTTTTAATTCTATCGGTAATTTTGAAATAAATGACGTTATAAAGCTTTCTCTTAATAATATTACATTTAATATTATAGGTGAACTTAGATTAGGTAGTCCTAATATTTCTATTAATGGTGGTAAATGGAATGTTGGAAAATTGATAATCGATAATGAAAAAGATATGATTGTCAAGATTGTAATGAATGATTTGCTTTTAAATGCAGAGGATATAGATATTAGAAATTCAACAATGGAAGGTGTTGAAGATTTAACTTTTTATGATTCAAATTGTAGTATTAAAGCAAATACATATCATATTTCTGGCTATAAACCATCATATACTAAAACATTCTTTATGTGTAATAAAATAGATATAGAATGCTTAACAGTTTCAACATTATCTAATGTAAAAATAGGATTTAATAAAAATAGTTCTATATTAACAGCAATGTGTTCTTTAGCAGGTTCATTGATTTTCACAACATCTAATGAATCAAATAAAGAATTTACATTAAAATTAAATGATAAGAACTTATTTATGAATGTTAATACTGTTGATTTTAGTTTTGCTGATAAACCTTCACCAATGTTAACATTTGAAGCAAATACTCCTATAAAATATACATTAAAAGAATATTCTAATGAATATGTAAGATTCTCATATTTAAATAAACCTGAATCAGAACAAAATTCTAAGATCATATATAAGCCATCATTAACTAATATTGATCATAAATTTGATGTTTTCAATGATTCAGAAAAATTATGTGAAATAAATAAAATTGATGATGAATCTGATCAATTTTCGAATGTTTATGAAATTAAAACAAAATAAAAAAGAATGGGTCATTAGACCCATTCTTTATATTATTCTGATTTAGGAAAATAATCTTTATCATATCCTTCAGTTTTATTACAAAGAGTTAAAAATGCTGATGCATATGAATTAAAGAATTTTCCTGGTTGAGGAATAACAGTATATGCAAAATCTGCAGATTTTATATTGTATAACCCTTTATACAATTTATTAGATTCTGCTGTATCAGTTGAAACACTTATGATCATATTTGGTCTAAAATGTTCAGTATTTACCATTTGTAATCCAAATGTAATAGGAACACCGATTGATTTCTCTGCCATATATGAACTCATATTAAACGGATTATTTAACATATCATAATCTAATATTTTTTTAGTTCCAACATCAACTCTACTAGGTCTAGTTTTTTCAACTTCATTTAATGGATTTATAAAAGTTCCTTTATCATCTCCACTAAACATAGAATTGATCACTGAACCAAAATTACTATAAACAAATTTATCACCAGTAGCAATACCTTCAATAGATTCATAATCTTCTTTATAAAGATTACTTCGTCTTTCATAATATATTAATTTTTCTTTAAGATTTTCATTAACATATTCTTTTGCATCTGGTCTATCTGTTCGTTCATTTACTTTAACACTTATTACATTAATTTCATCTTTTTGTGTAGAATGCTTATTCTCACATTTATTCAATACATAAAGAATATCATCATCTAAAAATATTTCTAGACCTTTTCCATATATACCATAATTATATTGTATATTTTTTATAGCATCTTTCAATTCACCTGCTTCTACTATTAAATCTGAATAAGAATTAGTATTATCAGGGGAATCAATTAAGAAATGTTTTATGTATGGATTTTGTTCTATAGTTGCCACTACAGCATCAATTGGTGCACATGGCTTATCATCTGTTCCAAATATATAATTATGAATTACAGTTTTTATTTTGAGATCATTTTTTAATAGTAAATTAAATTTAATCTCATGTTGTGATAATGTACCTGGAGAATCAGCATTATATTTATCCCAACTAACCAAATTTGGAGAAATAGTTTTTTCTGTATTCATAAAATTTGGAATAGTTTCTTTATCATAATATGCTGCAAATTCCTGTTCTGAAATCAATTCAGATTTTTCATATTTATCTCTATTCGCACCAGATTTACGATATTTTTTAATAAATACCGTAATTTCTTTATCAAATAATCTAAGAATATTAACATATTTATCACTAATTTTACATACTAATTCATATGAAGGTATGAAATTATTAAAATAATCACAATGTTTTACAAATGATACTAGAGAATAAGGTTTAAATTTAATACCTCTAGAAGTCACATTAAAACTTATATCAAATACATATTCGTATACTACTCTACTCATTATTCTTTCCTTATTATATAAGAATGTGAAAAAATAAAAAGATACATGGGGAGAAATTCTCCCCATGATTATCAATCAATCTCAATAACTCCTTCAAGCTTTTCAAAAGTAATGGGTGGGAGGGGATATTACTCTTGAACCAATTTACATTACTGAAATCGACTAATAGTGGTCCTATCAGGATTCGAACCCGATTTCTCCAAGTGTATTGACTCTTGGCGTAGTTAAGCCAGTTCCTACCAAGGACCGAGCGCTCAAGGTAGTTCACGCCACACATACTATTCCACCTGAGCTATATGCGCAAATATAGAGGGAAGAAACATATGAGGGATTTTCACCTCTCATCGATTTCAACGAAATCCGTATTTTTCAACCTTTACGTGGACGGGTGAAGGTTTTTATATCGTAATATGAATCATACTCTCATCTCTATATCACACATCAAATTAATTCACATAAACACCATCTGAAAGTTCTGAGAATTCAGTATCACCGAAATCAGCAAAATCTCCAAATCCTTCATTAGGATTATCGTCACAGAATTCATCAAATTCATCAAATCCAAATGCAGGTTCAAGTGTGTCTTCTCTCAACTGGAAATAATCTGAAGCAAGTTCTTCAACTTCATTTATATCTCCAGAAAGATCAAGATTCATAATAGAACTTCTATTTAATGCATTAGCATCAATTACAATCAATTCAGCATTTTCAATTTCATCTCTATGTGCAGCATAACGCTCATAAAATGGATCTTTACCAGGTACACCAAGATCAGGATTTAAACCTTTAATCTTACAAATTAAATCATCAGAAAGTATATCTTGTGGATCGATAGCTGTTCCACCGATATCGAATGGCTCTTCTTCTACCATATTAATCTCCTTTTTCATCTATAAAATATATATTTGATTTTGATTTTAAAAATCAGTAATTATATAGCTATATTTAGATATCCATAAAATATTATTCAACTTTAATATCAAATGATATTTCCATGTGATCTAAAATAGGAATAAGCATTTTATATAACAGTGGAATATTTGGAATACCTTCTCCATCTTTTTCTTTATCCCAATTTGGTCCATATTCAGGAATAGCTTTAATATTGTATAAATATGTAAGCAACATACCTGTTCTTTTATTATAAATAAATTGAATATTTATAATAAACTTTCCAACCTTTATATCAGCTGTAGCATATGGATCTTTGATATTTGGAACTTCAATATTCATAAATTCAAATACTTGAAAATTATCGGGTATTTTTTCATTATAAAAACCACCAATAATATCTTTTCCTTTTTCAGTAGTAGAGATTATTCTATTAGTAGGAGCTACAGTTGTTGTTATAGCATCTTCATTAGTTTTTAATTCTGATGGTAATTTTACAATAATATTATTTTCTCTATCTGATAAGAAGAAATGCTTAACTTTCATATTATATATAGAAGAAAGTTTCTTAGAAATACATTCATATACTTTATTTTGTTCAATAAGAAAATCTGTAGATCCATTTGTAAGAAAATCTGAAATAAATGGACCCATTCCTACTAACATACTATTTTTTAACCAGTCATGTTTAGATTCTTTATTATTAAAGAAAGTATCAAAATATTCATCACTATTAACAGATTGATTATTTATGTATAATAACATTTTTGCCTCCCTATAATTGAGTATTTAATACAGTATTAATTTCTTCTTGTGAAAATTTTTCATGATATTCATCTTCAGCAATTTTTTGTGTTATTTCGATAAATGATAAATTTTTATATTTATCAAGTTTATCATTTAATGCTTTTTGTTCTTCTTCTATATTTTCAGTAATTTCTTCTTCAGATTTTTTAATTTTCTTCATTTTAATACAAGTAGTTTCATGATTTTTAACAAAACCTTTAATAGTATTTAATTTATCATCTTTATCTTGATCAATAACAAATCTTACATAATCATTATTTTCTTGATATCCTCTCATAGCATTAAGAAGATAATCAATTTCATCAGGAAGATCAGATTCTAGAACATCAATCATTGTTGGAGCATCTTTATTTTCAATATGCTTCCAACTAGCTTTTCCTTTTTTATCTATATTAATATGAATGAAACCTTTTGGCTCTGATTCTCCAAAGTTCAATCTACTAAATGAACCACAATAAATAAAATTATGATATTCAGAATGTATATGAATATGACCAAAAACTGTATAATATTTACATATTTTTTCAAGTTTTTTAGCATCCCATATATAAGGCTTCTTAACAATTTCTTCACTCGTACCTTCAGCAAATCCTGTATGAGCTGACATACCATGACCAAATATGAAATCATATTTATCATTCATATATTCATCATAATAGTGTTCATCTCTTACATATTCTTCTGGAAGAATAAGAAATTTCATTCCAAGAAGATTCAATTTAGTTACAGTATTAACTATAAAGAAATGTTCAGATTGATAATGTAATAGAGCATTAATCTGATATCTATCATGAGATTCAGTTCCTTCAAGTACAATAATATCCGAACCAATTTCTCTACAATCATCAATAAATTTATTAAAATTGATATTTGCTGCTGAATTGATTAATTGACGTGAATCATATGCATCTCCACATAATACTATCAATTCTGGTTTAACTTTTTTAGCATATTCAATAAAATTATCTTTTAATTCTTTATACAATTTATCATCATCGTTCAATTTTCCAAAATGAATGTCGGCAATACATAATATATTCATTATATTATTCCTTTTCTTGTATAAAATATGTAATCAAAATTAATTATAATTTATTAATTAATTTGAATATATTCTTAGTCATCCAATAATATTCGGATCCATTTGATCTATCTGTTGAAAAAACAACCTTTGTAATTTCACCTGTTTCATTTAAATAGCAATCTCTATATGGAAAATCAGATTTTATATTTCCTTTAGTAATATAAGATATAATTGAATCAGATGAGTTTATATTACTTTTGATACATATAGCTATATCATTTTCATACATAGCTTTAGCATTATTCATCTGTTTATCAAAAGCTTTTCCTTCTTTTGATTTTGGAAAGTTTTTTAGTTTTTTAATAGCTTTTTTAAGTTCAATCGGATCATCGATAACCTTTGAAATACCTGATATTAACATTTTTGATACTGTTTTTGAAAACGATTTATTCATTTGGATTAACCTCTTTTATTTTACGTTTAGATTCAGCATTATATCCACAATCTACACAATCAATTGAATCCATTGGACAACATTCTTTAGCAACACATGAATTTGATGGATTTCTACCAGATTTAAAATCATCAATTTTTTCAAAAATTTCATCAGATGACCAATTTTCAGATTTAACAATCTCATTTAAATGATTTAAAAAATTATTATAATATTTTACAGCCGAATCTTGTCCATGGCTATAACCTAATCCATATATGATAACAAATACTACTATTATCATTATTATAATTGCAACTGTTTGAAATAATGTCATATTATAAATTCTCCTCTTCTTTAATTTTTATTTTAACAATTGTTTGTTTATTTAATGATTCTTGTACATCGATTACTCGTTGATTAGAAGATCCTCTATAAAATAAACGTAAATCTTTTTTACTTATTTCAAATTTTCCATCAACAATTACATCGATTTTTTTAAGAATATCCATCGGTATTATTTCATTTTTAATGATATCTTCAAATGTATAACTTGTCCATAACCAAATTGATTTTTTAGTATTTTCATAAACTTCACTTATAACATGAAAAACATCTTTTCTATTTTTAGGATCTAAAGGTTCACCACCAAGAATAGAAACACCATTATAATAATTTTGTTTAAGATTAGCAATTATTTCATTCATAGTTTCAGTTGTAAACTTTTTTCCATAATTGAAATCCCAAGAAACTTCATTATGACAACCTGGACAATGAACTCTGCATCCTGAAAAATATATCGAAATTCTAATTCCTGGTCCATCAGAAGCATTACAAAATTTTATATTGCCATAATTAATAGTATAATTATAATTCGACACTTTTGCCTCCTTCATATAATATTATACTATATATAAGCAAATTTTACAAAAAAAGAAAGGAATATTGAATTCCTTTCTTTTAATTACATTTATTCTTTATTAACTAATGTTTCAAATGAATTGAATTTTTCTTTATGAATAAATGTAGGTTTGATCCACACGGTTGTATACCGCTTTGCTTTAAAATAATCTGATTGCAAAACTTTAAAATATCCACGTCTATAATGCGGCATTTTCTTACCACATTCTTTCAATGAAATTTTATCATCGTCATCAAATGATTCATAAATTTCTTTTGGAATATTTAGCCTGTGAGCATTTGAATTTACGATTTTGTGTTCAGGTAATCCATCAACCACAAATTCAGGAAATGTACTTCTGTATAAAATATAGTTAATAAATAAATTACCAACCAATTTCATAATTCTAGATGTTTCATCCAGATCTTCACCAAAAATCAAATCTTTTCCATCTTTTGTTTCTCTTAATCTGGTTGTTAATTCATTTGATGGGAAAATATTTTTGGCTATTGATACATTTCCATTATTATCAGGTTTTGTAAGAAGGACTTCCATATAAATATAATCGTTGCCAGCATTATTTTGAATATCTGTTGCTAGCTTCAATTTCTGATCATTATTGATTGAATCGAAAAATACAAATTCCTTTTTATTCTCATCATAGATAAATACCAATTGTATTTTAATGCAGTATTCACTACATTCTCTTGGTACATATATCAATGATGATAAAATATGTACATTACAATTCTTCAATAAATAATTGAAATCCATATGCTCTTTAGTTGCTTTAAGAATACCCATTTCATAAAATCTGGATAAAAAAGCATGTCCAATTAACATATTTTCAAAATCAGGATATTCTATTATAAACTGTTTAAATGGCATAACAGTATGTGGAATATTGTTTTCCATTACAAAAGATCTGATATCAATATCAGGAACTTTTGATGTTGATAACAATGAAAACAATTTTTCATTATCAATGAAAATTGTTTCATAATCACCAAGTTGAATAGATCGACAAAATGATCTGTGTAATGTCATAATCATCTCATCAGATATTCTCATACCGGATAAAGCTAAATTATCTTTTGACGCTTCAGATAATAAAAATCTTACTTTATCTGTTATTTCATCGATCCTTTTTTTGGATACTTCTTCATTAAGGATTTCATCGTATTTTCTCGATCCCCTTTTAATAGGATCATTAATGTATTTTTCAACTACTGGATCAGTTAGTGAAAACATACCTTTAATCCTATTTTCTTTTCTTTTTCTTGATGCTTTTCCCATATAGGGCCTCCAATTGGTTTTATTATAGGTTTTCCTTCCTAAATTTATAGATTCATACGAATCTATTCATTAATATAATATATAAATGAAAAAAAGAAAGAGAATTATAAAAACCCTCTTTCCTTTTTAAAGAATGTTACTTTGATCTCTTTTTATTAGACCAAAGCCTTAAAGAATCAAAATAGTTGTTTTCATACTTTTTGATCCTTTTTCTCCAAATAAGAAACTTTACCCTTTCCACCCATGTTAGTTTCATATTGGTTTTCCTCCTTTAGTTAATGTTCAGCATTTCTTTTATCTTTGCTACTGCATCATCGACATACTTTCGCTGATACGAAAGTATTAATACAACATTACATGATTTTAAAGATTCTTTCATTGCAACTAATAAATCAATTCCATCTGTAAAGGAATCAATATGTTTAACATTATCATCATCTATATTTTCAATATAATGATAATATTCCGGATAATCTTCTTTTAATTTTTTAAGAAGTTTATCATAATTATTTTCAAAAAACTTTACATTTGATCTGAACCATTTTGCATATGCATCAATGTCAAAATTTTTCATTTCTTCATATGCTAATTTCTTAGCAAATTCAGGATCTTGCTCCTGTTCAAAAGTTGGCTTAATATTTTCATTCATTATTATGGGCCTCCATTTTCCCATCATTAATATAATATATAAATAACAGTAGATTATCAACTAAGACAAAACTATATAATTCTTATATTCTATTAAAGGAGTGTTTAAATTTATGAAACTCGATATAAATAAATCATATATCATTTATACTAATTCTAATTATATAGAAAATAAACAAGTTAGAATTCTTGGCTATATCAATTATGATAGAGCTTCACAATATCAATCAATGATTGAAAATGTAGCTATTAATGAAAAATTTATTGAAGCAACTGGTGATACTGTAAAATATTTAAAATCTCAAATCTATTATGATTGTTGTGTAATAGAATGTGATAATGGTGAATTTAAACTAACAGATGAGCATATTATTCTTTGGGATGATATTATTGATTTTGAACGTACACAAAAACTTAATGAAGATTATACTTATAAATTAACATTTAAATTTAAAAATTTCGATACACTTGATAATATTACCAAAGATAAAGTTATTAATGTAATAAAAGCTGCTATAAATTCTACTTACAATAATATAAAAGAAAAAATTGAATTTGATATAGTTGAAGTAAAAGATAATTCTTTGGATTCAATAACATCACAATTTGAACAATCAAGACAATTACTAGATAAAGCAAATTCTACTCTTACAAGTTTTGTTTCTCTTGAAGAATCTGCTAAATCTATTAATTCTGAATTTAATGATAATAATATTGTAAGTAAAATCAATGAAGTTTCTGATAAATTAACATCAGTTGATGAGCAAATAGCAACTATACAAGCAAGATTAAGTTAAAAAAAATAAAGAGTGGGTTTTATCCCACTCTTTATTCTATAAATCATTTTAACCCTTTTTTCGTCTTGATGAGAAAAAATCTTTACCATATTTCCAGATTTTATCAGAATTCTTCCATGCATATTGTGCTGCGAATTCCACAACATCATAAAATATTTTCTTTTTATGACGTTTTTTATTCAGAGCATTTGTACAATGACATAATCTTTGTTGTTCAGATGTAATCCAATAATGTTTTGAATTACCATTCTTGATAAGATATCTATATTCCCACGCATATTCTTTACTAGAGAATATCGGAAATTGATAATTTCTAGTAAAATATATTGGCGCAGAATTAAGTATCTGACCTGGTTGAATAATAAAATGATTTATATAAGTTTTACCATCTTCAGAGACTACTTCAAAAAGCAATCTGTCAAGATTGTAATTAATATGACCATCAACATCATGCATAGTCATATATAAAGTGAATTTATCTTTATCCTTATCTTCAACTGGAATAGGTTTCCTGATATTCATATTTTCATCAAGATACCTTATTTCATTTAGCCAAGAATGTTCAGATAAATCCTCATCGAAGTATGGAATACAGTAAACACCATTTTTCATTGTTCCTGAGAATTCTTCATTAAATCTTGATCTTCGAGATGCATTTTCAACATTAGATAACACAACATCAAGACCATCATCTGTATCTATTATTTGTGAAAATCTATATGCATCTTCTTCAGTACTGAAGAATATTAATGCTAATGGTGGAACCAATGTAAAACCATCCTCTATTGGATAATCTCTTGTTTCTCCATTAGGAAATAATACTCTTATCACTTCAAGATCTGAATATTCATTCAGACATCGTTGTGGTTGTTGATTTTCATCCACAACAAATAAAGTGTGTTCACTATATATTGTGAATTGATTATTTACAAACATATTTCCTCCTTCATTAATATAATATATAAATAATTTGAAAATAAGAAAGTTGTTTTTTTATCCCTTCACCACAATATTTTTCACAAAAAAAAATAAAAAGGAGCAGGGAATTAACCCTGCTCCTAGGAGGTCCATTCTCATACAGTTGACAACCATATGATAAAGGGTTCAGCAAGATTAGGAAACACATAAATCAACATAATCTTACTAATTTATTATGACTACACCCATGCAGGGGAGGGAGTCGCATTGTTAAAATAAAGTAGAGGCATTTGACTGCCTCTACTTTATTTGTTTAAGGAAGATTATTTCTTTCCTTTCTTGCCCTTGATCTTATCAATAGCAAGAGTAATAAGTGAACCTACTACGAGTCCGCTGCCACCGCCGATAGCAAGTGGCTTTTTGTTAGACTTAACGTAGTCAAGTCCCTTCTTAAAAAATCCGGAAACCTTTGTTCCTTCAGCCATATTAGGCCTCCTTTTTATGTCAGCGTACGTACGCATAAGCCGGCTGACAATGTTAAATTTTTAAGGTATTAATTACCTTTATCACTAATATAATATGTAAGCAAAATTTGTTTTATAAACACACTTTTTACCCTTATTTTTACTAGTGATACTATATTGTACTAATATAATAAAAAATTATAAATTAATTAGTTTCTGGAATAATAATAGTAAAATTATTATCATGCTTTTCCATACTGAAATGGTTTTCATTAAAAGCTTTTATAAAATCATCAAAATCTCTATAATCCTTTTCAATTATTTTAATATAATTAAATTTATTAGCTTTTATTACAGCATTTTCTTTTAAAATCATTAATGCTTTTGAATCAACAGGATATTTACTAGCATCTTTGATTTCTACAACTAAATTATATTTAGGTAAAAAATAATCTGGTATATACCATCTATCTCTATTAAGTACAGGATCAAAATATTTAATATAAAGACTAGCTGGTACTTCTTTTATATCAGTTGAATCAAAATTATATTTACTTACACAATGATTTAAAAAATCTTCTTCATATTTACCAATAAAAACAATTTCAACACCATCATCAAATTTAAATCTTCCAGAAATATGTCTATTAGCCATAATTCTAGCTTGGTATTCTGGATTTTTTGCTAAATTATCTGTACCATAAATTCTTTTCATATTTTCAGAAAATATTTCTCTTGATTTTTTAATACATTCAGGATTATCACAAATTCTATTATATTTATGAGTTTTTTCATTCCATGATCTTTCGCGTTTATGACAAATTACACAAATATAAGGACCAGGATTACGTTTTTCATAAAGATATCTATAAGGATCTTTATCTCCTATTAAATCTTTATGATATCGTTTAGCATGATTTAGAAGTTGATCAAATTTTTCAAATCTTTGACCACAATCTAAACATTTATAATTTCTATAAATACGAACTGTGTTTTTATTATTGTATCTATATTTTATAGCAGATTTAAATATTTTAATATTCTCTGTTGATTGTTCATTAGTTTCATTCATAATATCAGTTACCTCATATTTAAATATATAGAAATGTCAATTTTTACTAAATATATTAAAACCTGGAAATATTTCCAGGTTTTAAATTTCTATATCTATAAAATGCGTTTTGCCATTATCAAATTCTGATTCATTATCATTTTTATGTGTTAAAAAACTCATTCTAGAATAATGATTTATAAGTGTATTTTTAAGTATACATTTTAAATCTTCAGATATTTTATATCTATTTGATTGTGTTTCGACTAATTGTATAGCATCTTCAACAGATATTTCATCTTTATAAGATATCCAATCTATAAGCATTTCTATAAGATCTATTAAATCCATTCCTGAAATACCATCAAATTCAAAATGTTCAGGATGATGTCTATTATGCTTATAATGTAATTTAAAAACATATTCGTGCCTTTTCATTTTATCTTTATATTCTTGTGTACCATATTTGTATCTTGGTTCTTCATCCATTTTTAACCATAATGAATATTCAGGTTCTTTTAATTTTGAAGAATCATGTATATAAAGTCTTTTATATAATTCAAATATAAAATCATTTAATCGTTTTTGAACTCTCCGAATATGATCTTTAACATATTTAACAGTTATATTATCATCATTATCAGATTTCATAATAACAAAAACCTCAGTATTATATATTAATGTCAAAAATATATAGTTTCGATATATTATCTTCCATAATATGATTTTTTTATAAAAAAGATTTCACTTATAGATTATATTAATAATTAATTTATTTAATTATTAAGTTTTATTTAAACTTGGATTTAATTATTAATAATAATCAATTAACGGGGATATTTTAAAGGGATTTAATTACTTATTTTTTTAATTTATTAAAATTTAAAATTTCTGTATTTTTTAATAAAAATCACATATCAATATATTTTATTTAGGAGTAATTGTTATGGCTAATAATATTACAGTTAGTCCTTCATTTAGATTAGATGTAGATGGTAAATTATTTAAAATAAAAAAGACTAATACTGATATACAAGATATTCCTATATTTGAAACTCTTTTCAATCGTTTATCAATAGTAAAAGGTGATTTACCATGTTTTCCAGATGTAGGATTAAAACAACATTTACATAAATTTGATTTTACTGTAGAATCTGATGCAAGTTCTTTAATTTCAGAATTTGAAGCTGATATTGAAAAACAATTAAAAACATCTGTTTCAATTACATATAAAATCGATTTAGATACAAAAACATTAAATTTAACATTTGATATCGATGGTTTTGATTATCCATTACAAGTTAAATATTCAGCTTTCAATGGATCTATTAAACCTATCAATTATGAATTTAATGATTAAATTATGGAGGAAATTTATTTATGAGTAATGAAAATTATATAAAACAAAGCGATGTTGAATCTGAAGCAAGATTAAGAAATGAATATGCTGCTAAATTTGGCATGATTAATATATTAACAGATGAAGAAAAATCTAAGTATAGTACATTTGCACAAAGAGTTCATAATTTAAACCATAAAGATTTATTTAAATTAAATATGGGTATTGCAGATGAACTAACTTCTGAACAAAAAGATATCGTTGCTTTTGAAATAAAGATTAGAGAAATTGATGCATTGAAACATCAAGGAATTGATCCTAAAAAAGCATTTTCAGTTGAAGAAAGTCAAAAATATTATCAAAATAAAGCTGAAGAAGAATATTTTGGAAATGGTAATGATACAGCTATTAATAATATGGAAATGCAAGGAACTGTAATGCAAAATTACAGGTTGAATGAAAGACAGAGAATCAGTGAAATGACTGATGAACTTCTTGAACAATCTAAAAAGATTTCTGATGAACATCCAAAAGTAATTAAACGAAGTCAACTTCATGATAAAAATGGTGGTGGTATTAATGTAACTACTAAAAAATTTATTTATGAAGATGATAATGGTGAACAAATTCTTGTTAATAATGAACATCTTCAAAAGCATTTTAGAAAAATGTATATTAAAAAACTTTCTGAAGTAACAGGAATTGATTATACTAAATATGATGAAGAATTTGGATTGGATTTAAGTACAGATAGTGATGATCTTACAAGTAAATTAGATGGTGATCCAAATAATGGATGGGGTCAATCGACTGGTAATACTTCTAATTATGGATCACCATCATCTGGATATAATAATATGGAAATTCAAATTGATGAAAGTGGTTATGAAGATGATTAAATGAAATTAGGGAGAACAACTCTCCCTAATTTTATATTTTGACATTATGATATAATTACAATAATTATGGAGAAATATTATGATAAATAGATTATCTGATTCTAAATTTTTCTCTTATGCAAATAAGAAATATAATTTTGAAAAATCATTATCAAAGGTTAATTGGAATAATTATATAATTCCAAAAGATTTTATTATTAGTAAAGTAAAGAATTTTAAAGCATTAAAATATCCTTTAGTAGATTCAATAATTTCAGATGTTGAAAAAGGTATTCTTATTCCTATGGATTGGACAAAATCTCTTGATATTAAGAATACAAATATTGATTTACATCTAGATTATAAACTTCCTAATTTTATGTTTAATCTTAATAGTATTAATAGTGATAATAAAATTATTACATTTGCTGATCTTTCATATAAAGGAAAATATATGTATGATCCTACTGATAAGACTACACCTACTTATTATGATATTAATGATTTGACATTTTTCCATCTTATGTGTGCAGCATATATTCAGAATAAATTAGCATCTAAATCTAATATATCTAATAATACTGAATTTAATACAAAAATTGCTGATGCATATGCATTAATAGTTAGTAAAATCGTTGATAATATATTTCCTATTATTTCTACATCTAGTATTGATCAGAATAAATTACATTTCTTAGCATTTACTTTCTGTCTTGAAAATATGTTTAATATTGATAAAGAAACTGCATGTAAATTGGGAATGAAATCTGTATTTGTTGTTGATAAAACAGGTGTAAAAAATGCTACTAGATATTTAAATACTGAAGAAACTTTTATGGATGTTGATGGTGTAACTAAATTTCCTATTGATAAATTCTGCGAAATTATTTGTCATGAATTTGAATATATCGACTCTAGAGCGTTTAATGCAGATATACTTTCATGGAAATTTTGTGATAGAATGACAAAAAATGCTATATTTGCATTGGATTCTGCACCAGCATTCATTAATATGATTTATTTGGGCGAAGCTTCTATTGGTATTTATAATGATCTTTTGATCAAAAAATATATCGAAATGATTCATACAGGATTCATTAATAAAATTACAACTATTATTAAAAATAGTTAATTATAAATAGAGAGGGTAAATCCCTCTCTATTTTATTTTTTTATAATATCTCACATATATCTATATAATAAATTTAAAGGAGAATAAATATACTGAAAATGAATCTTGAAAAATTTTGGGATAAACAAATTAAAACTTGGTATAATGATGATAATACTATTCCAAGTTATTTTAATGATATTCTTAAATCAATAGAAAACAAAGAAGATGTTAGTATTGATAATTTTAGTATTCATACTGTTTTATGTGGAGGAACGACATTTATTCAGTTTCATACAAAACAGATTGCTAGTATTACAAGAAATTATCAGAAAAATACATATAGTATTACAATATCTAGTGATTTGAAAGAAACGATTAAAAAATCAAAACAAAACAATTCTACTGTAGAATTTGAAGAAAATCTCGTAAAGGATTTATTATTCTTTATTACAATTAATTTACTTGGAATTACTGAAGAAATGATAAAATCTTATCAAACAAAAACTCCAAAACCATGTAATCTTGGTTATTATAAATTTCCTAATGGTGAATTAGAATTTGCATAATAGGAGAAAATATGAAAATAGAAAATGTTAGTATTGTTGGATTACAACCTTCTATTAGAGGTATGAGAAATCCTAAAGATTCTTGGAAATTATCTGATACAATAATTTTTAATCATTTAAATCCTTTGGATCCAAAATTTAAAGAAATGATGGAAAAATATGATCCAAAATTACTTATAAATGAAAATGGTACAAATGGATATTTTACATTTGTTTATGAATATTTAAAAAAATCGGATGATCCTGATTCAGGTAAAATATCTAATAGTATTAATTATAATCCATATATTTCAAAATATATGATTAGAACTTTACGTGATGATTATTTCAATGGAACAGAAGGATCTAAACATGATCCATGTGAATCCGATTTTATGAATTTTGTTGAAATTGAAACTGATAAAGTTATTTTAATTGGACCAAATGATTTTGGATTAATGAAAACATTAGCAAATGGTGGTCCAGTACATCGTAAATATGCTAGAATGATTACTGTTTATATGGATGTAACAGCATCATTTGATTTTTGGAAAGAATACGATACATATAAAGTTGGAACAGTTGCTAATTCTTGTTCTACAATGCATCGTATTACAAGGAATCCGATGACTATTGATAACTTCTCAAAAGCAGATCTTCGTGAAAAAGATATTGACTTTATGAGACGATGTGTTAATTATTATAATGAAGATGTACTTCATGATGAAAGTCTTTCAGATATTGAAAAAACTCGTATTATGAGTAAACTTAATCTTACAGGATTTGAACAGAAAAGAACTCTTGAACTTAATTATGAAGTAATCGCTAATATTTGTAATTTTAGAAGAGGTCATAAACTTGCAGAGTGGAGATATCTTACAAATTACATATTTATGCAATTTCCTTATTTCAAAGATTTATTTTATACTAAGTATGAAACAGATATTGAAGAGGAAGAAACTATTGAATAAACTCTCAGTCTGGGAGATATTAAATAAATATTTTTTTATTAAAAAGGAGAAATTCTTATGAAAAACAAAAGTTTAGGAAAGCGTTATTCTCGTATCGATTATGATGAACCGATGGAAGAACATGAAAATGAACAGAATGAAGAACAGAATAACGAAAATGGTGGAAGACCATTTCGTCGTGGCTACAATGGTCGTCGTTTCTTTAGACGCTATCGTAGGTTTAATAGAAACTATCGTAGACCATTTTCTATTGAAGTTGTATTAACAGAAGATGCAACAACTCTTCAGCTTCCTGAGAGAAAAACTACTGGATCTGCTGGTGCTGATCTTAAAGCACTTATTGGTGGTACAATTCCTGCACATGGAATGCTTACAGGTGTTCGTACAGGTATTAAGATCAAGATTCCTAATAAAGGTACAGTAGGTTGGATTACACCTAGATCTGGAATGTCATCAGAAGGTATTACAATTATTAATGCTCCTGGTGAAATTGATTCAGATTATCGTGGAGAACTTCTTATTAACTTTGCAAATCTTTCTGATAAAGATTATACATTTGGAGCTGGCGATAGAATTGCTCAGATCACTTTCACATCAGTTCGTACAGGACCTTTCAATATTGTTCCAGAATTTTCGCCTGATCGTTTTGTAAATACACGCGGTGAAGGTGGATTCGGATCAACAGATAAGGAAAACATTAGTAATGATGGTGACGATGGTGAACCTATTGTAACTGAAAATTAATTTATATAAGAATAGAGGCATATAGCCTCTATTCTTTATTTTAAAACTATTTACATTTATATATTTTATACGTGAGTATAGTTTAATGGTAGAACATCTCAGTCCCCGCGAGGGGGCTAATGAGAAGGTATTGGTTCGAATCCAATTGCTTATTTTTTTGACATATTAATATAAATTATAAAAACGGAGATTTTATAAAATGATTTTTTTATTAAGAATATTATTATTCATTTGGTGTTTACCACAAAATATTGTCGGTTTTTTGTTTGTTAAATTAAGAAGAGGAGAAAAATATGTATTTTCTCCAGCATCTGGTAAAATTATAACCAAAAAACGATATATTAAATTTGTAAGGTGGATTAGAAAAACACTATTGAAAAATGAATATTACTTTATTAAAGATAAAAAAGGTGTTAAAAATTATGGAGTATCATTAGGAAATTATATCTGTATGTGTACAGAAGATGTTTCTGGTTTTAATAATAATGATATTCAACATGAAAATGGACATCGAGTTCAATCAGTTTTACTTGGTCCTTTTTATCTTATCTTTATTGGTTTAAGCTCATTATGTAATTTTATTTATAATAGAATAATCATTTCTAAAAAATATGATAATGAGACTTCAAAAAAGAAATATCATGAATTCTTTTCAGAATCATGGGCAGATAAATTAGGATCTTGTTAAATTTATTAATTGATATACAGACCTAATTATGAGGGAGAGATCCTCCCTCATTTTTAATTTTTATAATATTTATATATTATATTACTGGTAGGAGGATGTCTAAAATGAATATATTAGAAAGAGAAACATATTCAGAACCAAATTTCAATATAATAGATGATGTGTTAGATGAAATTGAAAAAACTACACAAAATAAAAATAAAAACAAAACTGATGATATGTCTGATGATGACTGGCGTCATTTAGGAGATAATTATTAAATTTTGGAGACATAATGAATTTTGAAAAATATCTTGTACAAAATTTAACTAAACTTGGTAAAAGTCCATTAATTATTGATTGGTGTATAGAAAAACTTAGATCTAATGATATTGAAAATATTTGTGGTAAAACTATAGATGATATCATGAGACGTGGGTTTTTAGATTATATTATTTCCAAACAAGAAGTAATTAGTGATGATTCTTTTATTATTGATATTGATTTTGAATTTGCTACTAAAATTTTAGTTTTTGCTTCATTTTATGCAAATTCAATTGATTATACAGTAGATATATTAATCTCACAAAAATACTTTTATGAAAATTTACAGAGTTTTGAACTAAATTATGAGATAGATTGTTGTTTATGTAAAAAACATAAACGAATAATATTTAATAATGCTAAAGTTAAAGATTCTGAAGATTTTATTTGGAAAGGTGTACACAATGCACTATTTGCACAATAATTTTAATTAGTTTAATTTCCAATAGATATGAAATGTACTGCTGCTCTAAACGGTGGTGTAAATGTGTGATGAGCACGGCTAAAACATATCTATTGGTTTTATTTTATTTCGTAATAAAGTGTGGTCAATTCCACACTTTATTTTTTTTAAGATTTCTTTTAAATATATATTATATTTAAGAAAAAAGGAGATAAAAATATGAATAAAGAATTTAGATTAAGAACTAAAGATGAAATAATTAAAGATTTAACAAATACAGTTGATATCATTTCAGTTATATCTATTTCAATATTACTTGAACACTGTAGTGTTATTGATTACAGTGAATGGAATTGGTAATAGAATATCAAATTATCAAGAACAGCTAGATATAGCAAATAATATAAATTAAGGGGCAAATAAATGGCTGATCAGAATAACAATGTTATTTATGATGAAAATAATATTAGACATCTCGATACGATTACTGCTATTCGAATGCGTGTTGATATGTATCTTGATGGTGTAGGTGAAGTTGGATTATTTAAAGCTGACTGTGAACCTGTACAGAATCTTATTGATGAATTTTTAGTTGGTCGTGGAACAACTGGTAAAATAACTTATAATTCTGACACTGGTTATATGTGTGTTGAAGATGATGGTTCTGGTATTCCTATTGGAAAACTTGAAGATATCTTTACTAAGGCACATACTGGTGGTAAATTTGATAGAACTGCTTATAGAATTTCTGGAGGAAAGAACGGAATCGGAACGAAAGCAACAAATGCTGTTTCTAAATATCTTAGATGTGAAGTTTATCGTTTAGGATATACTGATTCTAAAGGAAATAAAATTCCTCCAAAGCATGCTATTATTGAATTTGAAAAAGGAATTAGGACTAAAGATGTATTTGTAGAAGATCTTCCAGAAACTTCTACTAAACATGGAACTAAGATTGAATATTACATTGATGAAGATGTAATGAAATCTAATAAACGAAATGTTGAAAAGTTTAAAGAATATCTTGAAACATCATCTTATATCAATTCTGGTATTTTACTTGAATATAATGTAGATGGTAAGAAGTTTACATATCAACATTTTGGTGGTCTTCTTGAATTTCTTGATACCATTATTAAACGTAAAAAGATTCATCCGATTATTGACCCAATAACTATTTCTGGAGAAGAAGACAATTTCTTCTTTGAAATAGCTATGACTTATCATGGATATAATACTGGTGATTCAAATATAATGTCTGCTGTAAATGGTTTCAAAACAGCTATGCATGGAAATCATGTTATGGCGATGAGAGCAGGTGCAGCATTAGCATTAACAGAATATATTAAAAACAATGATAATCTTATTCCTAAACAATTAAAGGATGTGAATATTTCTGGAACATTAATTAGTGATAATCTTGTTGCTATAATTTCTGTTAAACATAATGAACCACTTTATACTGGACAGACAAAAGATAAATTTATGTCTGATGATGTTATTGAACCTATTAAGAGAACTGTTAAAAATGCATTCTCTAATTGGTTAATTAATAATCCTAATCAGGCTAAGAAATTAGTTAATCTTTGTATAGATTATGCTAAATATGAAGAAGAACGAAAGAAGTTAAAGAAAAATCTTATTGAAAGTAAGGTTAGTAAATCAGCTTTTGGTTCTAATAGTATTGATCCAACAAAGTATACAAGATGTAGATCTAACAATCCAGAAGAAAGAGAATTATTTATTGTTGAAGGAGATTCTGCAGGTGGAAACGTAATCCTTGCACAGGATAGACAGTTCCAAGCACTTTATTGTTTAACAGGTAAGATTCTCAATGTTGTAAATAAAAATAAGAATAATCTTAGTAAAGTTATTCTTGAACTTATTCAGGCACTTGGTATTGGTTTACCTGGTGGAAAGCTTAATTATGATAATCTTCAGTATTATAAAATTATTATACTTACTGATGCTGATGATGATGGTGCACATATTGCTACACTTCTTCTTGCATTCATATTTACTTTCTATCCTAGACTTATTGAAGAAGGAAGAGTATTTATTGCTAATCCTCCTTTAAAGAAACTCACTATGAGTAATGGTAAATATTTCTATATTCATACAGAAAATGATTATGATCGTCTTATGCGTGAACTTATAGTTAATACTTTTGAACTTCATAGTGAAAGAAATGGTATGATTCTTAGTCCTGAATTATTTAAAGAATTCATTTATCATTGTCAGGGATATGATATTCTTTTGGAAAATCATGCAAAATCTCTTTCAATGAGACCAGAACTTCTTGAAGATATTGTAGTTAATATTAATTCGCTTAGTCAATGTACAGATTCTTATGATTCTAAATATAATAAAGAATTCTATAAGAATACAGGATATAAAGTTAAAGCAATTGAAAATGGTAAATACTATATCTTTGATAAAGGAATTTATCACGCTAATTTGAAATTTGATGAAGCATTTATTGATCATCATTTCGATATTATTTGTAATAAATTGAATGAAATAATGATTTATGGTATGTATCTTAAAGGAATTAAATCTGGAAAAGAATATCATGGAACCATTTATCAATTAATGAAAATTATGCAAAGCATACTTGGACCAAAAGTTATGATAAATCGATTTAAAGGTCTTGGTGAAATGGAAATCGAAGATCTTAGCGAAACTGTAATCAATCCAATGACACGTATGCTTACACAGGTTACAATGGAATATAAAGAAAAAGCCGAAAGAGCTATGAAAATCTTTATGTCTGACCAAGAAATCAAATTCAAGCGATTATTCTATGCTGGTGAAGTTGATTTTGCATAATTAATAAATTGGTGGATTTATATCCACCAATTTTTTTGTTTATCGAATTTATTAATTTATATATTATATTAATGAGGGTATTAGGAGGCCCTATGCAATGATGGGAATGAGACAGGTTCAAGTCCAGGTCCAGATACAGGACCAAAGACAGATCCAATTGCAAAAGTTGATTCAGCAACAAAAACAATTGTTGCTTTTAAAATTGCCAGATGGAGCAATTGTTGATGCTCTTGAATTCTGGGACGAAGTTTTTGGACTTTCATTGTTGGTGAAAAATGAAGTCCATAAACATAAATTTGATTGTCGTTTTAAACAAGAAGCGACAATGGTCAGAGCTATTGTTGATCCAACATCAACATGGGCTTATCAACATTTTTCCCCTGCTGCTTATAGTATCTTAATAGGTGGCAGAAAGGGAAAACAAAAAAGGGATATCTTCTTTGAAGTATTTGATGGATTTATCGATCCTAAAAATAAAAAAGAAGTTGTCAAAGCTAAATGTCAATATTATAACATTAATAAAAAAGAGCTAGATTGGCTCGAATGTAGATATTACATTTAGTTTGGTAAAAGGGGACATTTGTGTCTCCTTTTATTTTTTTTTATTTATATATTATATACTTGGAGGAATAAAATAATGAAACCAAAAGAATATATAAAAGAATTTAATCTGACAGCAGATAAATTCGATAATAAACAATTCACTTTTAAATTACGTGGTCAGATTTATGAAGATTTTATTGATCTCATTACTAATGTAAGAATGAGTCCAGTAGTGTTTAAAAATATAACTAAACAGATAATGGATAAAGTCGACATGATTATGACTATGGCTAATTTAACAGATGAAGCCAAAAGAAAAAAGTTTTCTGGATTTATTTATGCTTCCGTTGTTATCAAAGAACGAAATAAATTATATCCAGATTGGTCAAAAGCTTGTTTAGAGCACAAATTGAAAACTGATAAAGACTTCGAAAGAAGATATGAAAATTATCAGTGGCATAAACGAGAAGATGCATATTGGGAAAATTTCTATCATGAAAATTTCCAATCTGCTTTTAAGAAAGCTAAAGAAATTCTAAAAGAAATGTATGGTAATTCATTCGAAAAAGAATTTGAAGAGAAAGCTATACAAATAGGATTTTCAACAGATGAAATTGTAAATGAAGATTCAATTAATAGATATTTCAGAATTCAATCTAAGAAATATCATCCTGATTCTCATTCATCTCTTGCAAATGCAACTATTTTCAATGAGGTTGTAGAATGTAAAGATTGGTTAATCTCACATTTACAAAATATGTCAAGTAATTATACTCTTAAAATAGCTAATGCTAAAAACTATAAATTTGAGTATATTGATAAAATCTTTTAAAAGGAGGCTATATGAAAGATTTTCTAATTAATAATCTTTGGATAATAATTAAATTATTGATTGTTATCCTTTGTATTGTTAGCATATTTTTAACGTGGAAATTTGGAACTCATGACTATAAAAAGACATTGGGTGTTGATCTAGGTAAACCATATCATCATACTACAGATAATGATAAAATTTCAGAATATCTAATCACTCAATCGAATTTATGGGGATCCATTTTCATAATATGCATAATGGTTATGGTTTTGATATTTGTTATCGAAACAATAATCAAATTTGTTTCAATATTTTGAATTTAATAAAGGGATCTTTTGATCCCTTTATTTTTTTGATTAATTCGCTAAGATGACATTCATATATACATAATATGGGTAAAAATATGAACGAATATAAAGAATTGTTTGATATATCAAAACAAGTTCATTTTACTCCTAAAGATTCGTTACCAATTATAAATAGGACACGTCGTTATTATTCTAATAGTTTCGAATCTATGAAGGATTCTAAATTAAAGAATAAAAATCTTAATCAGAAATTGTTTTTATTAGAAATATCAAATGGTTATTCTGTAGAGTCATATTTCTTTTCTGTTTTTAAAGATAAAACTGGTTTTTATTTAAAAAACAAAAATAAAATAAATCATTTTCATTTATTTGAAAATGCTTTAAAATATGAACTAAGTGCTATATATTCGAAAAATTACCCAATGGAAAAATCTATTGAGTATCTTTGTTTTGAATATAGTGATATTTCAAAAGATACAACTTATTATGAATATAAGAATTTAGCATATAAACGTGGAAACCGTATTTATATAAAGTGAGGTTTTGAATAAAATGGATGAACTCTGTATTGAAAAATATGATGAAAGAGATCTAATATCATCTGATGAAACATATGCTTGTTCTCAAGGTATGTTTGGTGATAATAGTGAAGATTCTTCTAAACCACTTGAAATGGGTGGATATATAATGAATGATGAAAAATCAGAAGAAGGTTTTTATGATTTAAATGATGACGAAGAATATATTTTTATTCGTCTTCTTAAAACTGATTATAAATCTCCTATAGTTATGGCTAATGCTTTAGGTAAAGCAATTGATATGGTTGATATACCTGTAAAGAAAACAAATATTATTTATAATCATGCTTCTATTTCTATTGATCTTAAAGATGCATTTTATGGATTAACAGTTGATCCTAAAAAACCATATGATCTTAAAAGAGAATCTCTTTTGAAACCTGAGAAAAATAGATTTATCGATTCAGGCAATCAAAATGTATCAAAATTTGCAGTATATGGAATCAAAGTAAAGAAATCAGAATATGCAGCTATTAAAAAATATTTAAACGATGGACTTAAAGATAAAAAACTTACCTATTCAGTTTTTCAACTACCTTTTATAGGAATGGTTGCTTTTAAAAATAAAATTAAAGCAAATATAGTTAGTAAAATATTTAAACAATCTACTGAAGATGAAAAAGACGATACAACAAATAAAATTCTTGAGAAATATGATAAAATTTTTGTTTGCTCAACATTTGTTTCTTATGTAATTTGGAAATTTACTAGTATTGGAAAAACTATGGATAAAGAAAATATTAAATATGGATCTTGTACACCAGATGATCTTGTAAATAAAATTCCAAACACACATTTTTTATTTGAAGGAAATTGGGTAGAATATAATTATAAAGCATTATCATTTATATCAAAAAATGAATCTTTTAATAAATATTTTAATAAAAAGGAGGAAAAATAAATGAAACAAGGTGAAGCTTTTAAGAAAGTAAGAACTAAGTATGAAAATATGGTTTATGCTTTTTATGATAGATTAGATCCTTCTGGTTATAATACAGCAAAATATAAGAAATTCTTTAATGCTATTAATGATAAACAATTTGTAGAATATGCTAAAAGATGTTTAAGTCAAGATGATTTTATTTTTTCATATGATAGTGATGAAATGAATGATGATATTAGTTTAGCAGAATTAAAACAAATTGCTGAAGAATATGATATTAAACTTGAAGAATATCTTATTCTTCCATACAGAAATAGTAATAAAGAACCAATGATTAGTTTGACTCGTGTACCTGTAGTTTATTGTCAGATACGTCGATTCTTACAGCAAATTCTTCAACATAAAAATTCTATTGCTTCAAAAAATGATAAGATAAATCCTCTTACTGGACAGGTAATTAATGAAGATAAAACTGCTTCTACTACAAACATTCAGACATATGGATTAACAGTTCTTAATCAGAAAAATACTCTTAAGGAACTTCTTGGTCCACGTGCAGATGATCCTGTATCAAAAGCAGATATGATGTCTCAGATTGAAAATTCTGGTGTATATCGTATGGATAATTCTATTATTCTTACTGAGAATAAACAGGCTATTAATACTGCTGAAACATTTGCAAAAGCAGCAGGTATTGATATTAAGTTCAAAAGAAATAATCTTTCTAATGAACAACAGTTTACTCAGGAAGAGTTATCAGAGATCTTTTCTGAAGAAATTGAAGATGATGAATAATATAATGAAAGGGGGCTATTTCCCCTTTCATTATATTTGGTTCATTTATATATTATATTACTGTTAATGATATATAAAGGAGGTTATATTATGTCAGAAACAAATAAAAACGGATTTAAAACATTTGATTTTAAAACATTCGATTTTAAAACATTCGATTTTAAAAAAATCGATATTAAGAGAATTGATATTAAGAGAATTGATATTAAAAGAATCGAGATTAAACGTTTAAATTTAAATGAAGAATAATCTTAATTTAGATAAAAAAAATATGAGCTTAAAAACTCATATTTTTTTTTCTTTTTTTATTTACAGACTCACAAACATATATAAAAATCATTTCATATATATATTATTTAAAATGGAATGAGGTAAAAATATGACAGAAGTAGAATTTCTTGTTAATAAACTTAATTCATTACGTGAAAAATATTATAATGATTCTTCTGCCGACATTAATGATGAAGAGTTTGATTTTCTTGAAGATAAATTGAGATCTTTGGATCCTAATAATCCATATTTCAATAAAGTAGGAGCTATTACAAATTCAAGAGATACAAAGATAAAGCATAAAATACCTATGCTTTCTATGCAGAAATGTCAAACAGCTGAAGAAGCACAGAAATGGTATGAAGACATAATAAAAACTCCTGGTTTGGAGTTTGATGAATTTCCTGGTATTTGGATTGATCCAAAATTAGATGGTATTTCAGGAAATATTGTATTTGATGATGATGGTAATTTCACTGTAGGAAATACAAGAGGTGATGGATATATTGGAGCAGTTATTCCATTTGCAAACAAAATAGATGGTGTTCCAAAAAGATTCTTGCCTAGATGTGAACTTCGTGGTGAATTTATTATTCCAAAGAAGTATAAAGATCATTTTAATGGTCCATTAAGAAATACTTGTGCTGGAATAATGAAACGAAAAGAATGGACACAAGATGTAAATTACATACAATTTGTAATATATGACGTTAACTTTTATGATGATTTTGATGAGAATAGAATTATCACAATTCCTGGAGTAGGTTCATATGATCTCAATTTTAAGAATCGTGGTGATAAAATCAGTATGATTAAAAGAATACTGGTTGATCTTAAACAAGATTTTCATATTGTTGATGTTGAACTTTCACATGATGTATATGAAATATATGATAGATATATCAATTCATTGAGAAATGTTTGGGATTGGGAAACTGATGGTCTTATTATGACTATTGATGGTTCAAGATATAACTATAAAATTATTGATGATAGGTATAAAATAACTACTTGTCATAAATATAATATGGCTCTTAAACCTCCAGCAAACTTTGGTAAGTCTCATATTCGTGGAATAGAAACAAGTGTTAATAGACAACAACTTTCATTTGTAGCAATAATTGATATGATTACTCTTATGGATGTTAGAGTAGGAAGAGCAACACTTGATAATTATCAGAATATTTTAAAACACAATATTGGAATTGGATCAACAGTTTTAGTTAAAAGAACTAATGATGTAATTCCTAAGATTGTAAATTTCTTTAATGAACCAGGAATAGATATAAAACCATTCAAGATTACTAATTGTCCATGTTGTGGATCAGAATTGGTAATTTATAATCAAAATCTTATGTGTCCAAATGAATTTGGATGTATAGATATTTTTAAGTCAAAGATTGAAAATCTTATAAATATATTGGATGTTAAGAATTTCGGACCAGTTATTATTGAAGCTATAGCTAATTATATGAAATTCAATAATATTCCATTTACATTATATGAGTTTATTAAAGGAATTGAACTTAAGAATAATCATTATGATTTTGAAGAATGTGTTGAAGAATTTTATAATGGTGGTAAAAGACCTGAAAATCTTAAAGAAGCTATTAAAGAATTCTTTAATAATATTACTGAAATTAAAATTATTGGAGGATATAATATCCCTAATATAGGAGTCACATCTTTAAAGAATAATAATATTTTTACTTATGAAGATTTGTTAAAATATTATGACAAACTTGATAAGAAACCATTACTTGAATATGAATTTGAAAAGACTATTTATCTTTGGATGAAAGATCCTAGACATACCAATGAATTAAAAGCAACAATAAATTTACTAAAACCTTATATTAAGAATGAAGTAGTTGAGAATAATAAAGATATTCAGACTTATTGTATTTCTGGTGAGGTAGAAGGATTTAAATCTAAATCTGAAGCAGTAAAATTTATTGAAAGCAAAATTCCTACTTTAAAATATACTGAGAATTTTAATTCCAGTGTAAATTATTTGTTGACTACAGAAGAATCAACAAGTAAAGCTATTAAAGCTAAAAAATATGGAATTCCTATTGTATCGATGTCTGAATTATTAAAAAGATTTGGGCTAGATAAATAAATGGTTATAGTGTTTATTTGCACTTTAAGCCAGACACACTATTGGAGAGAGAAGAAGGTTCGTTGGAAACTTCTCTCTCATGTTTTTTCAAAACTTGATGTTTCAACGAGGGGAAAACATAATATGACTAAAGTCAATTCTATAAAAGGTTTTCAGGAGCAAAAATTAATATGATTGACATGGATTCAATTATTGATATTAGCAATTCAAATACTAATATTAGCAGAATAAATCTAATACACTGTTGGAGAGAGAAGAATGCTAGTTTAAAAAAACCTCTCTTTCTCTCCCGTGTTTTCTCAAAACTTGATGTTTCAACGAAGGGAAAACATAATTTTACTGAAATCAGTCTTAGATCAAGTCTTTTAAAGGAGTAAAAGTAGTATGTTAGATATGGTTGCAAATTTTAGTAAAATGAATGATAATAAATTCAATGATGATCTCATTTTAAATATGAGAAAAAATGATGAAATGGCTGATCACATTGATGCTGCATGTCGAGCAATTGCTCAAATGGCTCCAGAATATATTAAGTACAAAGGATATCACTATCAGAGTATTAGATCTAAAATGATAGATCTTAATCAATCTGATGATGAAGGTGATATTGGAAAGAATGAAATTCGAATCAATATTGCTGACACTTATGCTAAAGAAGCTATATTTGAATTTGAATGTACATTCAATGGTCAAGTTGTTAAGCAAAAAATGCCTATTTGGATACCAATGCTTTATGATAACTCTCATTTTTATATAAGAGGAAATAAATATTCGTGTCCATTACAGGTTATCGATGCTATTACATTTACAAAGAAAAACTTATTGGTATTAAAAACTATTACACGTGCAATTAAATTTGAACGTGAAAAAGTTAATATTACTGATATATATGGAAACAAATATAGTACATCTCGTATTATGTGCTATTTAACTAAAAAATCTGTTCCAGTTGTTCTTCCATTCTTCTGTTGTTTTGGCTTCTTTAGAACATTGGAATACTTCGGTGTAGATAAATACATTAGTATTTATAGTGATAAAGATGAAAGTAAACGTGATCAAATTCCTACAGATAAATATCTGTTTAAGTTTGGTTCATGTTTTATGGGTGTGGATATAAAAGCATTTAAAGAAAATGCTGTCCTTAGACAATTTGTAGCTACTTGCTTAGCTACACAAAAACGTACTATGGACTATAATTATATTATCGATCCTATAAGATGGACATCACTTCTTGGAGAATCAATTTCTCCACAGAAAACATTGGAAAAGGGTATTTCATTATTAAAGACATTTAATAATACACTTGATTTCCATACAAGAAACATAATCAATGAACTTGTACCTGGAACTGAAAGAAATAATATTTTTGCAGTTACCCGATGGATATTTGTTAATTATGCAACTCTTACATCTAAAGATGATGGATTGCAAAACAAACGTCTTAGATTAGCAGAATATTTGATTTCACCATTTACAAAAGACTTTGTAACAAATGTTTATCGTTTTGTTAATACATTAGATAAATTAAAAACAATGGAAGGTTTACTGGATGTATTTAAGATTAAATCAACTATTATTCTTAACGCAATCAATGGTAAAATTTCTCCAAAGAAAACAGGTTTAACCATTGCAAAATTCTCAAGTGAATCAAATGATGATGCACTTGTAAATACATTGTTAATGATTACAAAAACTGGACCTGGTTCTCCTTCAGAGAAATCAAAACGTGTAAGTATACAACTTAGACAGTTCCCAATTGATTATCTTGGAAATATCAATCTTATTGAAGGTCAGTCTGCTGGTGCACCTGGTATGACACATTACCTCTGTCCACTTTCAAATAACTTTGATAATAAGAGACATATTTTCAATATTGATCCAGTATTGATTAAGAAGTAAAAACTAAATATAGAATGGGAGGTTAATACCTCCCATTCTTTTATTTTAAATTATCTTTTTTTATAGATTCTTCACATATATTTTTTATCGGTTTTAATATAAGTTCGTCAGTTCTAGTATCAATATTATTTATGCTTTCAGATACAAGTTTATTATATAAATTGAACCAGAAACCACCATTATCTTTTCTTTCGTTAATATAAAATTCATCAGATGCTTGTAATAAAGCTATATCGTTTTTAATAGCTTTAATTTGACTTTCTGATAAATCCATATTGTTTTCAAGTTCTTTAGTTAAAGCTGTATATATTGCTCTACCACGTTCAGTATTAGTTCCATGAACATCTGCAGCCATAGCATTTCTAATAGCTTTATATGAACTATATTTAAAAAGAGCTCTTAGAGCAGGTAAATGGTTTATACCAACAACATTTATCTTATTTAAAAAATCAAGATTTCTAAGTTCTTCTGTAATATAATCACGATAAATATGTGGACCAAATCCATATGAAGTAGCAAAAATATCTGCAAAAAATTCATATTTTTTATAAAACGAAATCTTTTGGAATTGATTAGTAGAATAATTAGTTAATGATAAAACATTTCGCCTATTAATCTTCATATATTTCAAATCAGCAAAAATAGATCTAAAGAAATTAACAATCCAGTTTTTTGTCTTCTTTTTAATAATATCGTCATCATTATATTGCTCATAATAATTAAAAGTATCTTTCATATCTTTTTTGAGTTCTTTTCCAGCTTTATCTTTTGTATCAGAACTATCAGAAGCATTCAAATTATTAATAAGAACATTTCCAATTGCTGTATTACCTGGATCTTCTAATAAATCTTTATTTTCACCTTTATCAAATTCAGTTATCTTATCTTTCATTCTATAACTAGGATCTGATAATTGATTTCTGAAAAGAAGTTTAAGTGTATTCTTTTTAATAGATGCTTTTAATCCTTTATCAATATCTGGATCTAAATTATAAATTACTATATATTTGAATAAACGCTTAAATGCTGGAATTTTTACTAATGTTTTTACAAGTGTGTTTTCTGATTCTGCTAATGTAATAACTCTTCTTTGTATATCTTTAACTTCCAAAGTAACAGCAACATCTGCTATGTTTTTATATAATCCAAAGATACCTTGTTGAAAACAATGACCTAATTCATGTGCTAATGAACCAGCTAATTGCTCAACAGTTATTTTTTGAATACAACCAGTTGATAAACAAATATTTATTATTTTACCTTTAGCATTTCTATATCTATAACCAACATTAGGTACAATTATAATATCTTCAGATTCAGCAATTTTATCATAGTTAATAAAAATTTTATCGCCTTTCTTAGTAATATAATTACCACTATAATACATAGATTCAGCAAATGCTAAATTGTCATCAGATGCACATAAACAGAAATGAATCTTTTCTACATTAAGTTCTTTTGCGATCTTATCAGCATATTTATCAGATATAGTAAACAATTCTTTTATCCAAGCTTTATTTTTATAATTCTTTTCATTTTTAGTTACGTCATCACCTACATAGTCTTTAAGATCTTTAGCACAATTTAAAAGAACTTTAGACAATGGTGAATCTAATCCAAAGTATACTTCTTCTGATTTTGATAGTCCAGGAATGTAATCTTCGAATGAAATTCCATTAAATTCCATAATTTTAACCTCTTTTTAGCATATATTATGATGTTTTTCTTAATAATTTGTTAAAATATCAAATATATCATAATATATTAATACTGTTTTATATGAAATAGGGATATGTTTTTCGCTTATTTAAAACATATTTCAAATATATATATTTATAATGAAGGAGGACCGAAAAATGGCCAACGAAGAAGAAATCCAGTCAATGAAGGATTTTGATAATGCTTCTGCTAAACCTTTAGGACCAGGTTCAGAAAGTGTAGTAGAAGAACGTGCAATGCCTGAGGACCAGATGTTTTATGGAGGGCGACCTCCTTTAAGAGGAGCACGACGTCCTAAAGGTATGACAAAAGTAGATGAATTTGGAAATGAGATTGATAATCCATTTGAAGAAAAGAAATCTAAAAAGGATATTACTCAGATGCCAGAATTCATTGAAGCTTTTGGAGGAAGTACAGCAGCAGCTATTAAACGAAGTACTTCAAAAGAAAAAAATGATAATAACTCTGTTACTATTATACATGGTAAAGGAAAACCTATGGAAGTTACAGGCAATGGTGATCCTAGATCACTTAATAAATAACAGTTATTATCAAATAAAAAAATAGGTATATATTATACTTCAGGAGATAATATAAATGGTTAATAAACACAACGATGATGATGAGTTTGAAGGTATTCGTCCTGGCGATATCGACGATGTTTTTGAACTCGATGATGAAGGTTTTGATATAGAAACCGACAATCCAAATGATGATGGTTATCTTGATGATGAAGAAACCGATTATGAAGATTACATTTATGATGAAACTGAAAATAGTGATAATGATGAATTAATCGAAACATCAGATGAAGAACCAAAAGAAGAATTAATAGAAGATATTATTGATACAGAAACTGCTAAAAAATCGGAAGAACCAAATACTGATGAAATTAGTATAGAATTTATCAAAAATAAATTTATTAATTCTAAAATTAATAATGAAGATGATTTGCTTGATGTATTATCTGATCTGAAGAGTACTGCATTTGATAATGATATTGATATTCCATCAGTAGAAATTATGAAAGACAGAACTATGGAATATCTTAATGAAAAAGGATATATCCCTGTAGATGATCCAAAAGCAATTAATTATATCTTTAGTAATGAAGATGATGTTCAGATTGAGCCAGAATCTGAACAAATTGAAGAAACAGATATTTCTTCTGAAACAGAAGAAACTTCAGAAGATACTCTTTCAGTTGCTAAACCAGTATATACTGAGGAAGGACCTACTAATGTAAAAGAATTACCTAGTGGACCAGATATTCCTGAAGAATTTGTTGAACAAAGTGATCCTTCAATAAAACATATCAGACCTTTAAAAATGGAAGAAATTAAAGAAGTTATTAATGGAGTTACTGATAATAATGTTCCAGATGAAGTTACAAAACTTATCGATGATGAAATTAACAATAAATCTAATCCGTCTGAAAATGAAGCTTCTGAGGAAACGATTAATACTGATGATGATATTCCTGATGAAATCAAGAATATTGTAGATGAAGAAATTGAAGAAAAGGAAAAACCTATTTCTGAAGAAGAAATTCCTGATGAAATTAAAGAAATCGTGGATGAAGAAATTGAAGGAAATTTAAAGCCAATGTCTGAAGAAGAAATTCCAGATGAAATTAAAGAAATTGTAAATGATATCAAAGATGAAGATATTCCAAATATTGAAACTCCATCTGATAGAAAGGCTAAAGAAAAAGAAGCTGAACAGAATGCTAAAGAAACTAAATCAGAAAAAGACTATAATGAATTTATGGTTGATAGTTTCAAAACTAGTGTAAAAAAGATTTACGATAGATATAATGAGAATGATCTTCTTAATTATATTAAAGATTTTGCTGATAAAGAAAATAAAGAAGTAATCAAAGATATTTATATTCAGAATTTTGTTAAATATGAAATGTTTATCAAATTTAATGAAAATCCTGAAGCAAAACAACATCTTTGGGTACTTTCTGTTGGTGAATTTGCTGATATGATTGAAGGACTTAAGCATTCAGGTAATATAAAATCTGAAATAGTTCCTGATGATCATGGCGTTTCTAGTGATATTGTTCCTGATGAAAATATTGAAAGCATAAGATCACATAAGCGTCAGCAAAATGATAAATATTCAGAATACAAATTGGATAGAACCATATTTGATATTTCAGAAGATGAAGATGAAGCAAATTGTTCTATTTTCGATGACAAGAAGACTTTACATAAAGATTTTTATGAATCTGAATTCTACAAAATACATAAAGAAGTAATGACTTCTGATAGATTTGCAGATATGAGTAAGGTTTCTGCTACAGTTATTATTAATGAGAAAACTTCATATATTCCAGTTATCGATTATTCTACTGGTGTACGTGTTTATTGTATTGATCCTTCTGATACAGATCAATTCCATCTTAACCCAATGTTAATAAATAGGAATGTACCATTCTCATTTAAGAACGTTAAAGGTGTTAAAATACGTATTCTGTATAAAGATGACTGTAAAAATTGTGAATTTGCTGTTATCTCATCTTTAAAGAAAATTATCGGTTTTAAATACATTAAAGATCGATATAAGATTTCTTTAAATAGAAATTATACTATTGGATATACAACGGAACCAAAATTCATCGATATGTTTAATTCTGGTGATCCAGATTCACATAGTCCTGAAAATTGTACAACTGCTCACGAAAAGCCATTCAATCTTCAGATTGGTATTATTATTCTTGATAGAAAATCAGATAATGATAGACGTGCTATTCGTCGAAATCAGATTAAACGTGATCTTGGACATTTTGAAAAAGTTTCTGTTGAAGATTATAATATTCAATTTGTATTGTCAGCTAATATTATTAAGAATGATCTTCGTTTGAGAAACCCAACACTTCCAGCCGAAGAAAGATATGTTGAATACTTGATTACTCAGTATAATGAATGTAATCCGGTTATAATTAACGACGGTCTTAATGTTATTACTGCATGTATTATAAAAGAGCATATGAGAAATTATGATGCGGGAACAGGATATTCTATATCATTTGAATATGATAGAGATAGTCTTTTAAGCCCTGCTATCATTGCAATGTTGGATGAACGCGATGGTGTATCTCCTACACTTGGATCTAAACCAAATATTTTTGATGTTGATGGACAATTTATTCTTCCACAATCACGCCTTAAACTCGATGGTGTATTCCCATTTGAAAAGGGAAGAATTGATAAAAGATTCTTCTCACCAATAACTATTCAAAGAAAATATCCTAGAGAATTGTGGCAGAATTATGATCTTTCAACACGTGATGGACGAATCGAATTCATTAGATCAAGAGGATTCGAAGAGTTTATTCATTTGAAACCTGTACAATTTGATATTGAACCTTGGGCTCTTAATGCTATTTATTCTTCAGAAATGATAAGAAATATTACTCGTGTTTCTATGGAAATGCTTAGTGATAGAAATTCTGAAGATACTGAAGCAATGCTCTTTAAGCAATCAGAACTCGAATATATCAAATCTATGGGAAATAATAAAATCGGTTCATTCCAGAAATTCTTATTTGCTGCTATGGATTATATTCTTGATCAATATTCAACTTCTAATAATGAAAGGAGATAAAATAAAATGGCAATCAACGATTCAGGAAAGGGTGGTCATGAATTTGACCCATCAAAACGAATTCGTGCATCTCTTGGTGAAGAATTCGTTTCTAACGTTGAGGCCGAAAGCACTGAGCGTTTAGCTCAGGCTATGGCTTCAACAGCAGTTAAAAATAATGGTCGTGAATATGAGGAGGATAACGACGTGTCACTTAAAGATTTAGTTAAGAAAGCAAAACATACAACAGAAGCTGGAGAAAAACTTCAGGAGCAGGCAAATAAGAAAGCTGAAGAAAATTCAACTAATCTTGGTTCAAGACTTAAAGAAGTACAGCTTGCTGAACAGCGCTTAACAGCAATGATTTCTAAGAAACCTGTTTATGAAACAATTATTCGTGAATCAACTGGATTCGGAATCAGAGATAATTCTAAACAGAATTTGGCACATGCTGTTAATTTCTCAATCAAGAATATATCTTCATTTATCAGTGCAGATCTTATTGAACCTATTGTTTCTGGTTTTGATAAATCACACAATGATAGAACTAAGGCAGTTTGCACAGCTGTTGGTGTTTCTTCTGTTCTTGATTTTGCTTCATCACTTTGTACAAATAACCAGCGTATTGTTTCCATCTTTGATGAAAATACTATTTCTGGTTCAGAATCAAAACTTATTAAATCTGCTATTCAGAAAGAGAAGGTTAAATATGCAGCAGAACATACTATTGCTGGTGTTATCCTTCCTTCTATTGCTAAGATTGGACTTACAAAGATTATTGGTCAGGATAAGATTGATAATAATAAGCTCCTTAAAACAGTTACATCTTATGGAACACTTTCTACAGTTGGTAAATTAACTTTGTCAGGAATTCGTAAGATTAGCGAAAAGAAGCAAATTGCTAAAATCAATTCTGAACAGTTCTCTATTACAACAAATGCTCCAACAGATTATTATGCTAAACTTGCAAAAATCAATACTAACCATATACTCAATGAAGGTCTTGACAATACTTTGATTGGTACAGTATTTGGTTCAGTATGTGGACATGCTGTAACATCTGCTATTAAAAATGAAACAAAGAAAAGTCTTTCTGGATTTAAAGCTCAGTCTACTGTAGTTGAGAATACTGTCACAACAACAGACACACCAAAAACAACTGAAGCTAAACCTGTTGCTAAGAAGACAGCTTAAATAAAAAATCAATTACATATTATTAGACTGAGGTGGAAATATGTTAACAGAAAATATTAACGATGTTGAAGAATCACAGAATGTAAATCAGCCATATGGTGATATTGAAGAACCTGATGGAGATTATGGTCAGCCTTTAACACCAGATGAAGATCCAGCAGTACTTTTTAAGAGAAAAGTTCGTGCGGATTCGTATACTGCAATTTCTAGTATAGGTATTAATTTGATACCTATTGTCTATGATGTTATCAAACACAGAAATGATGAAACTCCATATAAAATACCTACATCTGATTTGGTTCGTGTAGGTATTTCATCAGCTCTTCCAGCTATTCAGCTTGTAGATACATTGTGGAATAAATCTAGAATTCAGAACTTTGTTGAAGAAAAGACACCATTTAAGTTTGGTGATATTAGAAATTTGGTAAATATTGTTAATGCTTATCCAGCATCACACCGTATGGTATTGAATTTTATGGGTAATGTATCAAGATCGGCTGAAGGCAAACAGCAGATCGAACTTCAAAATCGTGTAAAGAGAGATGCAATTATTGGATTGACAACTTTGGTATCTCCTTATGTTTCAGAAAAATTCTCAGATGAAAGAATGTCTTTCACTCAGAAAATGTCTTCTATTATTCCAATTAAGATGTTTGGTGGATTTGTAAGAAGATTTGCTGATTCAAGTCCAACATTACGTCGTGGATATGATGCAATTACAGCTGTTGTTAAAGTTGCTGATTTTGGTAATCAGACACTTTCTTCAGCAGTTAAACCAAATCAGGGTGTACGTTCTAGTGCACAAAATCAGCTTGGATCTGTTCTTGAAGTTGTACAGGATATGACTGGTATGTCTCGTGGACGTCTTAGTCGTTTCGGTATGAGTGACGATTATGGTTCAAGTCGTTGGAATAACTGGTAAAAATAATTAGATGTAATAATAGTTGGTAATCTTTATTAACATATTGATTACCAACTATGCATCTAATATTTTTTATAAGGAGACTTGAGGATTAATATGGGAACAAAAGTACTTAGATTACAAAATGCTGAAATGATCCATTACGATCAAGTTCTTAAAAATGAAGCAATAACTTTACACAACAGAGAAGGAGTAAAATTCGAGAAAAAGAAAATTATTCCTCAAGAGGGTGGCTTATATACCGATAAAGTTGGAAGTTTAGTTGATGAAAATATCGATATGAGCGAATATTCATGTTCTCCAACTTGCCGTCATTTGGTAGGTAGAGTTTATGAAGGTAAAGAATGCCCTATTTGTCACACTATTGTTAGAAATAATTACACCATAGCTTTTGATAAAAACGGATGGATAAATCTTGGTACACATCGAGTTATTCAACCATTAGCATTTGCAAAAGTAAAAGATCTTATTGGTGTTGATATATTAAACGAAATAATTGGATTCAATAATAATCTTGATCTTCAAGGAAATGTAATCATTGGATCTGAAAGTGGTGAAATAGATAAGAAAAGACCTTTTAAAGGAATTGGTATGACTGAATTCTATAGAAGGTTTGAAGAAATCATATCTTATTATGGTAAACTTAAAAAGAAACCAGATGAAGCAGAATTTTTAATTCATTTTAAAAATCGTATCTGGACTTCTAAAATTAATGTTTTGTCACAAGAACTTAGACCAGCATTTATCAATTCTGCTGAGAAAAAGTTTAGATATGATAGTTTAAATCTTATTTATTCATCGATTATTAATAATGCTTCACTTATAGCAAAAGCTGAAATCACTGAACAATATATGAATATTAATAAATATCTTTGTACTATTCAGGAAGAATTATTAAAATTATATTCAAGTATTGTACAAAAAATTGATGGAAAGAAAAAATTGCCACGAAGAAAGATTCAGGGAACAAAAGTTTCTTGGTCAGCACGTATGGTAATTACAGCTAATACAGGTGAAACATATGGAATTGACCATATTGTAATTTCATATAAAGCATTCTTGGAATTATTTACATATGAAATTATGAATTGCATGAAACGTGGTGTAGTTGATAATACATTTGTTGATAAGACATTTTATGAAATTGCAGAATGGTTAGATGTTGAAAAATATAGTAATAGAACACATCCTATGATTTACAAGATTATGAAATGGTTAATAAACAATCATCAAGATGGCCTTTATTGTCTTGTAAATAGACCTCCAACAATGGATGTAGGTTCATTACAAATGCTTAAAATAGTTGATGTAAATGAAAATGCAAAAGAAAAGCACATGGAGGTGCCTTTAACATCACTTATAGCATGGAATGCAGACTTTGATGGTGATACATTATCTCTTTATAGTATTAAAGAATTCTGTACAGCAGTCGCATTCAATAAAGGATTTAATCCTCGTAATCTTATTGTTAATAGGATTTCTGGATATAAAGTTTATAACCCTGATTTTGGTTTACCTAAAGATCTGGCAATGTTCTTGTTTAGCTTTGTTCCTGCTAAGTCAGTTAATTTTAGAAAACCTAAAGAAGAATCAGTATAAAAAAGGAGAATTCTAATATGGAAATCAATGAAATTGTATTTCTTAAGTCTTTGACTGATGATTGGTTTGAATGTTCTGTAAATCTTTATCCTATTGCTCGTTCAGTAAAATCAGCAGCATTTGTTGATAATGGAAAACTTAAAGCTCTTAGTGTTTCAATGCATGTTGAACTTGAGCGTGGTTCACGTGAACTTAGTGAAATGCTTGACAAATTTTCTAACAAATACAAAGTATCTGGAGATACAAAAGAAAAATTAAAAGCACTTAACGATAAGCTCAATGAATTTAAGGATGAAAATGTTATTGATAGATTCTCAAAGAATCCTGAAGTCATCAAAGCATATGATAAACCTGTACGTTCACCTTTTGGTGAATATACTGATAACTACAGACCTATTTACATGCTTGTTTCAAATGCTAAGGCTTTACTTAGATCATGTGATTCAAGTATAGCTTATGTTAATTCACTTTCTAAGGTTGATGTAACAACTGATACTCGTTATGATAAAACAACTTCACAGGATGTTCTTTCTAACTTAAAGTCAGTTGAATCCCAGAATTATGATAGCTGGTTCAATTATGATGAAATTGAAAAATATGCTGCTGAGCATAAAATTGAAACGGGTACACCAGAATACTACAAACTTGTTGTAAAACGTATTCGTGCATTTAAGCAGGATACTATTTCTACAATGAATAAGTATTTTGGTAAGAATTCTCGTTTTGCTGATTTAAACATTATGGATGCCATTCTTTAGTTTAAATCAAAAATATAAAAGGTTCCTGTTTGTAAAAAACAGGGACTTTTTATTTTTTTTTGGAGGAGGAAAATAATAAAAATGATTTTTGATTATATACGAAGAAAGAAATTAAATAATATAACTGATAAAGTTTATTATAATTTAGACAAATTCAAAGAATATTATGGATTTGAATTAAGAGATGTTAATCCATTGAATAGTATAAATTACAATTTAGACTATATAAAAACCAATATTAAAGATTTTTGTAAAATCATTCGATTTTCAAATTTACGTGATAATAGTCTTATTTTTAATCATTTTAAACTTCAAATTGAAGATTTAGAAGAAGTAGTCGAAAACTTACCATTTCAATTATTTTTCCCATTATTTGAATATTATTTTCCTGAAATTAAAGAATTCTTTTTAAAAGAATTTATTGATAATGGAATTAATCATACTTATGAAGAAGTTAAGAATCATATTGTAAATCATATGGATATGAGATTCATAGTAGATCCTATGAATATTGCAATTAAGAAAACATTGTCACATGTATTTGGTTCATCAAAATCAAATAAAATGTATGAAATATATGATCAATTTAATAAAATATGTAAAAAAACATGGTTTGGTGATGAACATGATTCTAAATATGAACTTTCTTTATACGATTTCTTTAATACATATCAAAAATGTGTTGATGAATCAAGATCTTTAAATCGTGATATTAATGTTATTATTCCTGAAGGTATTATTAGTAGTCTTATTATATATCTCTGGTATGTTACTTGTGATTATTTCTATAATTCTAATGAAACAAAAATTTCATATATTAGAACAGATGTAGAAATGTTTTATATGAGAAATCTTCATAATAATTCATGTAATTACAATTATTTTAATGTATTAAAAGATAGGAAACAGGAAATTGACATTGTTAACATCGAATCTTGGTTTAACTATTATTCAGGATTTGTTGATTTTGCTAATATGTATTTAGGTAATGAAAAAACAAAATTTTTTAATCTTGTAAAAACAGTATCTGAATGGAAAACAAAATATAAAACAATGGTATCAGTTCCTGCAGAAGAATCATTAAAATTAATGGCTGATTTAGATGAATTAATTTTAATTATTAGTAAACAAGTTGAATCTAGAAAAAATAATTCATTAACATTTGATCCTCTTGATAGATTAATCGAATGTGTTGTTGATCCAACATATAACAGTGTGGAAGAATGTAGACCTAAGATTTACTTAGATTTAGCCACACCTGAATCTGAATATATAAATAAAAAGGGAGAAAAAAATGACAACTAACAATGAAAAAATGACATCGTTTACTGATAGTAGACAAAGTTATGATGTTAATATTACTAATAAAGAATCAATTAAAGAAATCGATTATAAATTCTTTTTTGAATATGATAAAAAACCTAATAATATTAATTTTAAAAATTTTGACGGTGTTATTATATCTAAAAATAATAAAGGATTTAACGTTGACTTTAATTTATATTCAAATACAAATTTCTTAAGCAGTGTTATAAATATTCTTGAAAAATATTTTGAATCTAAATGTGTTTTTGGAAAATATGTAGTTAATTATCTTAATCCATGCTTAGAAAATACTTATGATAAAATATCACATGTTCAAGTAAACCATTATGAAGCTAATGTTTTTGTTGATTGTGTAACAACTGCTATCAACAGATTTATTTTGAAAGATAATTACGTTTCACAATGTATTTTACATGCTGCAGATTATCTGATTTATAAAGTATTCAAGAATAAATATATTAAAGTATTTTATATTAAAGATCTTGATAATAAAGATATTTATACTAATGACTTTGCTTTAAATAAATTATATGATAGTAAATATTTTTGCGAAATTCTTCAAACATTTTGTTTAGATGATTTCATAAATATTTTAAATGATGGTAATTGTAATGGTTATATATGGCGTAAGTTAGTAGAAATCATTCAAAATGCTTTTGTACATTATTTATTTAGAAAAACTTGTGGTTACTTAAATAGTGAAGTTAATGTATATGCTAATATGATAATTTCTGATGTTGCACAGTATTATAATGCTGTAAGTAATGTTTTCTATGAAACACTTAATAAACTCTCTAAAAAGATTAGTGATCATATTGATCTTGATAGTAAACATTTACCAAGATTTGATGGTATTGATGAATCGGCATTAAAAGCAAGTGATGGTGTAATTGATTCAAATGAAAAACTAGTAAATGTAATTGATAATTATATTTCTACTAAATATGCAGAATTGTATACAATTATTTCATTATTACAATCAGTTGAAAGAAGATCTCAAAATGAACTTGCTAATATAGATTCACCAGCTAATGAACTTGAGGCTAAAATATTCCATCCTATGATGCTCGAGAATATTGATCTTTATAAAAAATTGTATTATTCATTCTATGAAAAATATATCATAAATGGATTTAAAGACCAAATATTATTTAAAGATTTATCTACTGTTGTAAATAAATTTATTAATATGCAGATTAAATCTTATAATGGTGAACTTCTTAGACATTCTATTTATTTTCACCATCCAAAAGAAAGTGTTATAAAAGAATATGAATCTGGATTTGTTACTAAAGATCTTCCTATTTCAGAAAATAAACTTCATGAAATGATAGATTTGTATATTTTTAATGCAAGTGGTAAAAATTATTATGAAAAAACCTATGGAAGCAAATATTCTGAATTAAAAGATGATATATTTGAAACTTTAAAAGATATCCTTGTTAAAGTTGATAATATTATAAGATATCAATTTATGTTTGAATGTAGGGTTAATGAATGGGCATGTTATTTAGTTAATAAAGCTGAACAGCATGTTAATTTTGATGTTGTTGATGATTGTAAAAAAGCTTTGTTATCAGAATACTCTTCTTTAAATCATTTTATTGTAAGAGATATGATGAATAGAACTAGTTGGTAATATTATAAAGTGAGAGGTTTTCTCTCACTTTATATATTTTTTACCTGGCGGACATTAATATATAATTTTTCGTATATAGATAGGAGTTTAGTATAAATGAGTGTCATTTTTGGTGAAAACAATTATAGAATTCTCAGAAATAACGATCCTGCATATCAAGCAATGACACGTATTTCTGATGCTAACAATACTTATGATGTAAGACAACAATACATTAAGACAGGTGTAACACGTAATGATTTTGAAACTCAATTAAATGCATTTAGGAATAATCGTGGTATTTTGAATGATGGTCTTTATGTAGACATGTCTAATTTCTTTATAGATACAAAAAGAGTTCTTATTAATGGAACTGAAACAATTATTGGTAAAGAAATACCTTATTTTAAATTTAAAACTAATTCTATTCTTAATTATACAGAGAATTCACGATATAAAGATACTTATGTTGACAAAACAAAAGTTGAATCAATATATGAATTAGAAGAATATGAAAAAGATGGTGATACATTTTATAAATATTCTGAATCAAAATCTCTTGTTGAGAATGAATATAATTCATATCCTTTACAAAGAGTTGATAAACGAGTTATTCATGAATTAGATTCGTTATTTGTTTTTGTTGATGGTAAAAAAATACCTGATAATAAAGTATTTATTTATACAACAGATTCTTGTACAGATGTATTTATTCCACAAAGTTATTTTCCAGATGACATCAGTGCTGCTGAAACTTTTATTAATTCTGTAATAACTGTTGATTATAGACAACCAGGTTCTGAAGGTTTTTATTTTTATGAAAATTTAGCAAATATACAAACTTTGACAATAGATTTATCTGATCCTAAATATTCTTATAGATATGATATAGAAAATAATCTTAATATTACTAAAGATAAGATTTTAGTATTTGTTAATGGATTATTAATATCTATAAATTCTATTGAAAAAAATGGCACAGATTTAACTGTTAATTTTAATTCTTCTGTTTCTGGAGAAGTTGAAATTTATATTTTAAACAATGTTGTTTATAGATATAAAGTCCCAGAAGAATCAATGATTAATCAAACTGGTTCAAAAGTTTTCTTTTATATTAATGACGATTATAAAACAGATATTATTTCTGGACCAATTACTAAAAATGCTATATCTTTCTGGTATGATGGTAAACGTGTTGATGATTCTCAAATTATTCAAAATTCAAGATATAGTTTTGAATTATCAATCGATCAATATGTATATAACAGAGTTAATACTGGTAGACCAATTGCTGGTGAAATTTATTATATTCTTAATGATAATAATGAATATGAACAAGTTGGTACATTAACACAGTTTGAAATGAACACTGTTTATTATATACGTGTACCTGCTCCTAGTTTTAATGAACACAAGATTGATTTTATTATAGAAGATATTGATAGAAAAGTAGATGATTTTACATTTAAAACATATGGTGACGATTACTATCTTCTCAATATGCTTGGTGTAAAACGTTGTGTAGATAAAATGAAAGGAACAAAATCTTTCTCAATTTTTGATGATGAAAGATATAATATTTCATTCAAAAATGTTTTATCTAAAAACGGAGAGCTTTTTGATATACAAAAAGCTATTAAAAAATACAACGATATAGGTTATAACACTAGAACACCTAATGAAAGAATAAAACAATTAATACAAGAACGACCAACTCTTTTAAGAAGATTATTAGAGCAAACAAAGATAGATTCAAAACGTTTTATAGTTATTGGTAATTCTAAAGATTTGGTTATTTCATCTGTAAATAAGATTGAAAATCCCGATCAAAATATTTACTATAAAATTTATGTCAATCATAAACTTATAGAATCTGAAGATTTTACAACTGTACGTGAAAATAATTATGATACAATAACTATTAAAAAAGAAAAATTGGATCCTGTTACTTACAATAATGGTGGATCATTAAAAACAGGTAGAAATGAAATTGAAATCTTCCAATTCGATTTATCATATAAGCACAATCTTATTTTTAAAGATAATATTATAAATGGCTTTGAATCGTTCATCGATGTTGATGGTTCAACATATTATGAAAAAACTTATAATTTAAGTGATTTGCCATTTAAAGACGGCTTTTTATCAGAAGATATTTGTGCTATTGAAAAAATAGAACGTAATTGGTTTGATAGATTCCAGCCAGAATACAATTATATTTATCCTGATGAGAATATGATTGGTTATAGATTGGTAAAACAATTTGAAGTTGTTGAAAAAACTAATGAAACAATGAGAATTAGAATTAAATTACATGATTATCAACAATCACATACTGGTTCTAATTTCTTTATACTTAAAAAAGAATATAATGTAGTAGAAAGAATTACAATTACAAACCCTGATAGATCATATATGGAAGCTAATGATTTGTTAATTCCAGTATATTCTACATATATAACTTATGGTCTTGATAATGAAGGTCGTAAAATTGTACTTTCTGAAGATGAATATATTCCATATATCAATACTTCTGAACCAATTCTTACATGTAATGGTAAAGAAATGATTTATGGTAAAGATTATGTATATTCTAATCCTGAACAAAATAAATCATTAACATCAGGTTTTATCATTTTAAAACAACAATTAAATTATGGTGATGAGATCGTTGTTCAATTTAACTCAAATAAAACAAACATTCTTATTGTAGGTTATGATGACCTTGAAATTTCAAATAGATATGGTTTACTCTATTTATCAGAACTTAAATATCCTGTATCTACAGAATATATGAATATTTATATTAATGGTGAAAAACTTTCAGCTTATGATGTTGATATTCTTTCTGATAAACTTATTAGAATACACCATATAACAAGACCTATAAGAAGTATTCTTATTACTACTAATTCTAAATACAAAGATTCAGAATTAGAAGAATTTATAGAATGTTATAATGAATCACCATTTGAAAAACTTCTTGAAGAAATATTTTCAAATTGTGATCCTTCTAAGAAATTTGATTCTGGTAAACCTAATATTGATTATGTTTATAAAGTTAATCCATACTATTCTGAATTTGTTGGTGAATTAGAGGATGAATATGATAATATTTATTATAAACAAATAGTTGATGAAATTATAGCTAATGGAAACAGTTATGGTCCTACAACAATTTATAATTCTTTATTTCCAGAACCTAGTGAACTTGAAGAAGATTATGAATTAAAGAAAGAAGCTTGGAATAATGCTTTCAAATTTTTTGAAATATACAAATCAAATCATGGATTTATTCCTTATGTTGATTCTGTATTACAAGCTGAAAATCCTTATTCAGAAATCGTAAATTCAAACTTCATTACAGATACTCTCGAATTAATGTATATAAATTGGTTATGTAAATCTGGTAAAACTCGTTCATATAATTTTAAAGATCAATTGATTGATCCTGAAGTTTTGGAATATTTTTCAGTATTTGAAAACGTTATTATCAATGATACAATTGATATCGTTGTGAATTCTAATAGATTTTATGATGGTATGCATCCAGATGTATGTAATGATCCAATCGAAATTAATCCTGAAACTGGAGAACATAAAATAACTTATCCAGCTGTAAGTAGTGTTGAAAAACGAAGATTCTTTTATAATATGCTTCTTACCGTTCTTAATGAGAATCAAGATGATGATACATTACATTTAGATCCAAAAACTATGGAAGATGGATTAATTAAGAAAATGTGTGATCATAAGTTATCAAACATTCTTTATCCATGTGATTTTCCTCTTGAACCAGATTTAAATGGTATAAGATACACTGGAACAAATGTCGATATAGTCAATTTTGATTATGAGACACAAAAACGAAAGGTTGCAGAAGCTAAAGCAGCATTAGAAGAAGTTTTGGCTAGGCAATAACTTTTCCACAAATTAATATAAATTCTAAAAATAGGAGAATACTAATATGTCAAATAATGATACAAGTCCTGAAAGACAGGCATATCATGGTGTTGAAGAAGAAGGCTATAAAGGACGTTTAGCGACTAATATTGGAGATATCCGAATGTTTAAAGATAATCCATATATTCGCGATCTTCCAGATGCCGACCGTATGTTGTTAAATAGAGATCTTTTAACACCATATGATGGTGAATTGTTTATAGATGATGATAGATTCCAATGGGTATGTAAATATGAAGAAGATGATAATGGTGTAACTTCATATATTTATACATCTAAAGAAAAAGAAATGTATGAAAGACTCAAGTTTTATGAATCTAAAGGTGTTCTTAATCAGCTTATGTCTGCATACAATAATGGTCAGGTATACAAATTCTATTTCAATCGCCGAACACATGAAATGTTCCCTAATACTTCTATTGTATTCCCAGATGAATGTTTTTCTTATACTATAAGAAAACAGGAACTCAATGAAAATAATTCATTTGTTTTCGTTGCTGGAATTATGGGTGAAGATATGAATCTTAATGTTCATATCGGAATGAAAACAATAGTTGATAGTGTAAACGGAACAACTTATAAGAGAATGGGTCCTGCTAAGATTTTCTCAGATTCAGATCCAAGTCATCAGTATGATCAGGTTATTAATAATGAATTTTATGTAGTTGAATTCTATAATAGAAATGGTGAAATTGTTGATACAAAATTATTCCAGGCAGTAGAAGCTATTGTTACTAATACACAGGTTCCATCAGCATCTGTTGTTGATCTTAGAATTAATGTATTTAGAAATAATATTGCTGAAAGATCTGCTAATAATGTTTATCCTGTTATTCAGGGAGAAAATATTACAAGTACAGTATCATTTACTGTTACAGCTATTTACTCTGATGGAACTGAAAAGATTATTACAGATCAGCTTGATTCTGAACACCTTATAAGACATGGTTGGGATGAAGTAAATACACAAGGTGCTGAAGTTGGTAAACGATTCTCTGTAGTATTTGAATATAGACCATTTATTGACGAAAATGCTGAAGATACAGCTGGTGCTATTTCAAGAGAAATTGTTTTCCAGGTTGTTGCTAATAACTATGAAAAGCTGTATAAAATACTTCCTGTTATGTGGATGGATAATACAAATACAGCAAATAATACATCACTCACAGGTCGTGTATTTAAACTTAAAGTATATACTTTATCAGCAGATGGTGTTCTTGAAAATAGAACAGTAGCTGCATATAATACTTTAAAGAAAGTTGCAGATAATGAACTTGTTGCATTTACTGATTGTAAATATACTTATAATACTCTTAATGGTTATATTATATTTGCCTTCCCTAATAATAGTAATGCATCATTAACAACATTTAGTTTTATGTTATATGATGATTCTGTTCAATCAGAATTTAGATTCAATGTTGACTTTGGTCAGAATTATAATGAAACTAAAGGTATTTTCATTAAACCATATACAACAAATGCTAACACAGGATTGTATGGTTATGATATAAATGATGGTGCTCTTAGAACACTTAGTGAAACATATCATACAATAATCAATAATAATGTTGAATATATGGCTAATACAGCTATTATTAATTATAGCGGTGAAGGTGCAAATACTATTAGAGTTAATTCTTATAATAATATAGAATTCTCTAACAGATATATGAGAATTATTAATGGTGTACAAAAACGACCAAATAGAGTTCAATTCTATGTTGTTAAAGATGATACTGTTACTCCTGTAACACAGATAGAACAAATGAATTCTAATGCTGTAACCATCGAAGTTTCAACAATCAAAGATGGTGGAGTAAGAGATATTCTTAACACTGTTAATAGTTTTGATTATATACTTGCTAAATTCTATTATGAAGAAGGTCAAACAATGACTCTTGTTAACATAGATACTTATTGTGTTAATAAAAATAACACTGGGTTAGGATATTAATAGGAGTTAATAATATATGGCAGATTTTATTACTGATGAATCTGTAGTTACTCCAGTAAAATCACCATTAGATATCAAAACATTTTACAATCAATCTGTAATTTTTGAATTTAATGGTGGTATTGATCCTATAGCATGTGATATTGAATATTTATATGCCGAAAATATAGAACCAATGATTAATTATATTAAGGTTTTAAATCCTAATATCAATTTATCATTGGATATATTTGGAGAAAATAATGGTATTGATACAGTAACTATCAGAAAACGATATAAATTTATAGATATTATAAACTATTTGATTTTCAAATATGGTCTTAAGCATGAATATTATAAAAATATATTTGGTCAATGGATTAATGTAACTGCTGTAAGATCATTATTTAGTGAAAAAACTTCTTCTGATATAATTATCAATAACTGGTTCGTTGGTGAAGTAAATAATGATTATATTGAAACATCTATCTATAAAAAGATTTGTGATTTACCACAATTTAATGGATCAAATGTTGATAATATAATGGGAAGATTCTTTTTAAAAGATATCAATATGCTTCCTGCTTGTAAGTATATTATAAAAATACCAAATTCAAATAATGGAAAAGTAGCATATATTAATAAAGCTGATGGAACTTATAAACTTGAAAAAGTAAAAAAATATAATTTCCGTCAGTTTAATGAAGTAAATGAAGTTATTACTGATGATGTGATTTGGTTCAATTATGAATTAGCAGATCATAACACTGGTGTTATTGCTTCAGGAGATTTTAACAATAATAATCATCATAAGTTTGATGATATACTTCTTACTTTTACGGATAAAGATGGTAATCCATATACAGATCTTAATAATCTTTTTATAACTCTTAATGGTATGATTGTTGATTATCAAATAGAATCACCAGGTAGTAATAAAATTTTTATAAATAATGTTGTAAAATATGCTAGATACCAAATAAAAGGTTTAAAAGAGGGTTATAATTTAGATAATAATTCAGAAATAACAGAAGATAATCAAGGAAATCGTATTGTTAATTATAATCTTGACTTTGACAAACTTGGATATGTTTGGACATTTGATATTACTATAAATAAATGGGAAGGTGTATCTATTTCTCATTTTGAAGATCCTATTTCTAATAAAAGTTTACTTAAAACTGAACCAACAGAAGATAGAAGATCATTCTGGTTGACAACTGGCATGGTTTTCTCTAATTCTATTGATAAAAATAAGTGTCTTCTTATTTGTGGTAATGAAATTGTTTCTAAAGATTCTTGGGAAGTTGATAAGAATAATAGTCATTGTGTAAATCTTATAGGTATTTCTGCTGAATTTGATATTATTTATTCAGAAATGTATAGACGACTTCGAATATACACTGAAACAATGATTGGACATCAAATAAATAATGCTCCAAAGATCACAGATTTCTTAGAAGATAATTATAGTAGTTTAGAAGACGTAGAGGATGCTATTGAAGCTTATGAAGTTGCTGTTCAACAATATATTGATGATGGCGGTGAATATAATTACCATTATTGTACATCAGCTATTAATATTGTTAAGCAACAGTTTATTAATAGACAATACTCTATTATTAGATTTGATACATTAGATGATCTTAAATATGATGTTGAAGTAGAAGAAAATCATTTCGATCTTCAATTCAATACTCCAATAAGAGATAGAATGCGAAATTTAAATTGGTCTTTAGACGATATCATTATTATAAATGGTATTCAACAACAATTTGTTAATGAATATGATAATGTATTTAAACCTGTTGCTAAATGGTATCTTCCTGATATTAAAAATACACTTGATGATGTAAATGGATATAAACTCGAAGTTTGTAAACATTATAAGTCTCTTAATAAATACGTCAAACTTAATTATACAATGTTGACTAGAGGACCTATTGAAGGACGTACATATTATGAATATAATGAACGTCTTGATCATTATATTCCATTAGATAATCTTACTGAGTTTGATAAATCATATGTAAAACTTTCTCCATCCGAAATTAGTAATGGTATGGAACGAGATATAATCTATTATACAAGATCTATTTCTAATGATAATCAGATAACTTATAATATAGTACCATCTTCATTTACTGAATTTGAAGAAGGGGTTACATATTATAAACTTGTATTTAATAAGGATTATTACATTTTGAAAAAATAAAAAAATAAAAGGGAGGGATAAAACCCTCTCTTTTATTTTTAACAGAAATACTTTTCGAATAATTTCCGTCGTTTTTTATCCTCTGTTGAATTACACTCATAGATTTTGAGATTCAAAAAGTGTGAACCTATATCGAGGATATTATCAGTTTTAAAATAGTCTTTCAATACTTTTAGCCCATTAATTCCAAACTGACAATGTAACCAATTACATACGTGCTGATATCGTCTATAAGTGGTTGTAAGAGTCAATTTTGAATTGAATTCAAAATCACCGAACCATTCATGTCCATAAATGACTTTTTCATATCCAACTCTGTCAGCATTTAACTCTCTTTCGATGCATTCTTTACATTCCATACGTTTTTCTGTATAAGCAATCGAATCATCAACATCTAATGGATATTTCGGATCATCATTTATACAATGCCCAATTTCATGAGCAATTGTAAAATATTTGATGTATGATAATTCTTTTTCCGCAATAAAGTTATATGCATCAGAATTAATGATGATTACGTAAACGAATGAATCGTCTACTAATTCATATGCTTTTGCACATGCTCCTGTCGAATTAATGAATGATTCTACAAATTTTTCATCAGGAAACATCTTATCTAATATATAGAATGATACTTCATTTATATAGATTTTTATTCCTTCATTTGAAATAAATGGTGTTAAACCAGATGTTTTCCAGATGTAATCATCAACATTTGAAAAACCTTTTTTCATTTTTCTTGCATTTCTTTTATCTTTTCTTTCAGCCGCTAATAATTTATTTAACAGCTTAGGAAAAGATTTATTTATATAATTAGATAATTCTTTATCAATCATATTATAACCTCCATTAATATAATATATAAATAAAAAAAGAAGGGAAACAAATCCCTTCTTTATTTTTTACATGTATTTTTTATAATTATTAAGTTTACAAATCTTAATAACAAACGCGCGTGATACACCTAAAATTGCTGCAGTTTCGGCATAAGTTTTACCTTCACCAAATAAATATTTGATATCCTTAAAGATCCTATCATACCATGCTTGTCTTGAAATATTTAAATAATCCACATTATTTGATTTAAAATATTCTCTAAGCATAGTAATAGGTATATTTAGTTCATCAGATATCTCTTTGATTCGTTTACCAGATTTTAACAAAGATATGATTTTATCATTTACTTCAGGTGTTATTTTAGCAGCTATTTTATATCCACGATGATGTAAATGATCCAGCCCATGCTCTTTAGCAATCTGATGGACTCTTTGATATGAAATATTTAACCTATCTCCAATTTCACGATATGTTAAACCTTCATTCATAAGATTTTTAACATCAATGTATTTTGTTTTAAATTTAAAGCCATAATGAATTCTTGTCATACATTTGTAATCATAATTATGAGAATCCATTAAAAGTTTTATTTTTCGTGGTGAAATATCTAAAATTTCTTTAATGGTGACATAATCATATCCTTTATCCAAAAGATTTTTAAGTACTTTCCACGTTTTTTCATTATTATACGATTTGTCTTTTAAACTTTCCATATTAGACCTCCATTAATATAATATATAAATAAAAAAAAGAAAGAGAAGCATAAAGCCCCTCCTCCTTTTTAAAAGTGTGACATATTATCCATATATGCCACAACCGTAAGGATGCTTCTTGAGGTAAGATTTGATTTCCCTCAAAGTATTAAGTGAATCCCCGAATGGATGATCCCATGCGAGACCCACTTCATTCCAAGACTTGAGGTTACGGATAATATGACCGCCAAATGCTGCATTTGGTGTTTCCTCATATAATTCAACACCTAGAAACTCTTTTGCTTCTTCTTGACCAAAGTATTTTGAGACCAAGATTTCGTTTTTTGGATCTTCAGGAATAAAGATCCAGAGTTTCTCAAAGCTTGAGTCAAGCCTACTTCCATAATTCAACCATACCGGATGGTTACCTTTAACCACCAGGTATTCTCCTACTTTTTTCATTTCAGAGATATTTATAAAATAAAGATTGTCTTCATCCTTATTCCAACTAGTTAAATTAAATTCCATCTTTTCCATTTTTTAGGGCCTCCTATTTCCCTTTTCATTAATATAATATATAAATAAAAAAAGAAGGGAACCAAATCCCTTCTTTCCTAATTAAACTTTTACAACCATTCAGGTAATAATATAAAATGTTTATAGATTGGATGAAACCTAACACATGCTGGCAGCAGTTTGTTTTCTTCATTAACAACATCTTCTCTATATCGACTTAGATATTTTGATAGCACTAATGTTTTAGCATCATCTTCTAAGAAAATATCTGCAGAATCTGTATATTTGTTAAATATCAAATCTTTATTAGATTCTATAAAATTTCTAATTTTTTCACTAAATTTTCGTTTTACATCTAAATCAAAATCAAATACGATTAAATTATCATATTTCTTTGATTTAAATATTGGTAAAAATTTATTTCCAGAATTATTAGTAATTAATATTCGAATCATATTATAACCTCCATTAATATAATATATAAATAAAAAAAGAAGGGAACTAAATCCCTTCTTTATTTTTTGCTTAATGACGAATTATTTCATTAAACAAAGTAAATACTTTTTCAGCAGCTTCATCAATAATAAGTGCAGCTTTATCAAAGTTACCAAATATTGTTTCAAAAATTGCATTCTGAATTTTTGTTGCAATTTTATTAGATTCTAACGAAAACTTTAAAGCTTCATTAGTATTCCAACCAATAGTCATTAATTTTGGTGTACTTGGTAATTTGTAGTATGCTGTACTTACAGCTTTGATCTGATCATGAATCTGTTCTTTAGTCATATTTTAGGGCCTCCTATAACCCTTTCATTAATATAATATATAAATAACGTTTCCGTCCTGCCAAGACAGAAAATTTCGCACAAAAAAATAATAGTAGGGATTTCTCCCTACTATTTATATATTACACAAAACTCTGAAATAAAGGTAATACAAAATTCATATAATTTTCATCCTTCATTAATACACATGTATCATCTTCTTTTAAAACTATATCACTATAGTTTACAGCTCCATCTATATTATATTTATACATGTTTTTATTAATAATACTTCTATAAATTTCTTTATCTTGAGAATTCAAATAATTTATTCTCATATTTCTCATTCGCTTTAAACAATCAGGTTTTGTCTCTAATGAATAATCATTTAGAATACAACACAAATCCTTTAAAAATTTTTTCACAAATGGATAAGAATTAATATTTATATCATTTATTCCTACTATTTTAATATTTTTCGAAATACGATCAAATAAAATATACACTTCATTATTAATGTAAAATAAACTTGTATATGGAACTTGATCTTTATTTCTAAATTGATATTTATTATTAAATAAATTTATTGGTGCTATTTGATCAACTAATAATATACTATCAGTTGTTGTTGCAAGAAAACTTTCAGGTTTTATATTATTCATAAATAAGAATTCATTATAAATTTGTAATGTTTTATTCATTACTTCTTTCTTAATATTTTGATTTTCTTTAAATATTTTATTAATTTCGTCAATATATTGTGATTTTGTTAACGATAATAAATATTCATATTTTCTATCAATATCAGCTAATATTGTTGGATAAGCCTTTTTTATATTATATTCAACAATATTTGAATTTACTATATTTTTAGTAATATTATTATTAATAACTTTTGATAACTGCATAAATAATAAACTCCTTAATTTTAAACAAGGATATAATATATAAATAACTAAAAATTTAATTATATTACTATATAAATTAACTTATCGAAAATTAAGGAGATATATTATGGAAATTGATGTTGTTCCTGAAAAAAATTACTTGTATTATGAACTTACAAAAAGTATTAATAATATCAATGTACATTTTGTAAGTCATATTCAGATTAGAAATAAAAAAGATGTAACAAATTTGTACAATTATCTTTTTTATGTTCCTGCAACTTCTGATGTATATGAAAAATTCGTTAGAAGTTTTTATGAAAATGGATTTGTTAATGCAATTCCTGTATTTGATAATTCATTACTGAATAGAAGCAAGAGTTATGTTTCATTTAATCTGGATATTTTAACACTTGAAACTATTACTAATGATTTGAAAGCTAGTGCTCAAAATTATGAAGAAAATAATAAATCATTTAACAAAGTAAATAAATTTGTATTTGATTGTTTTATTGAAACTCTCGAACATATTGTTGCAGAAAATGCTAATGATATTAATGGTAAAGTACTTTTTATTGATTTTAGAAATACATTATTTAATCTTCATGGTATTGAACTTCGTAGACATGATAGTATGGTAAATAGAACACCTATTATTAGTTCATACAATGTAAGTGAATTCCTTAAAGGTGAAGATGTTAAACTTAATTTTTCTGATAAAGGTACTGGTATTTATTCTGCTAGTCTTGGATCAGAAATGTTTACAACAGAAGGTTTTTTATTTAGACCAGTTGTAGGTTCATATATACGTTTGGATAAAAATGGGTTAGCAGCATCTTATATGGGATCTATTTTTACTCCAGAAGATTTTGAAAATTATACAAAACTTCGTATTCTTCTTGAATTAGAATTTAAACCAAAATATGGTGAAACCATGTTTGGAAATGTTGATTCGTTTGATGAATTTAATAAGTTTATAAATCATTGTAAAGATGTTAAAGCAGCTAATTATGGCTTATATAATATTAAACCTGTATGCTTAAGTAAAATGACTATTGAAATCGAAGGCTCTGATGCTAATTTGTTTAATAAAGAAGATATAGCTAAAACTATTTTATTCTCTTTTATCAAATCAGTAGGAAGAATGCAATTAGTCGATGAACATACATCTATTAAAGATCTTAATCCTTATTTTAAAGAGCATTTTACGTTCAACGCGGGAGAACATATTAATGATAAACTAGTTGTTAGAACAAATGGCGATCTCAGAACATATGATGACTTGTCATTTGATATCGTTGGCTGGTAAATCAAAATAATATCTTTTCATTTATAAGGAGGTATTTTAAATGAAAAAGATCTGTCGCGTTTGTGAAATGTTTGAAATCGAACCAGAAAATTCGAATCTTGAAGAACTTAAAGAGTTTTTAAAAGATACCATATGCGAATATGTAGATGGTATGACAACAGAAGAAAACGATTTAGTTGATTCTAACTATTGTGCTATTCTTGTTAAAAAAGAATACAGAAAATTTATTGAACATGGATGGAGATTTCTTTTTGATAGAAAACACCCTCATCCAATACATCTTATTAAATTTGAAACAAGTCATAGTTTAGAAAATTCTGAAAAAATGGTTCTAAGTGTTTCAAATGCTTTTGTTTCAAATGCTTTGATTGATTATGATGATCCTTCTTTTGAATTTGGAACTTATGATGGTTTTCAACCATATTTGTCTACTAAAAGTGAATATGTTACTGCAAAATATGATAAGAAAACCAAAAAATATGAAGTTTATGATAGGAAATCAAAATCTACTAAGTTTTATTCAAAAGTAGAATTTGAAGCTATGTATAAACATCTTAGAGAATTCTTTTAATTAAAATAAATTAGGAGCCTATTAAAGCTCCTAATTTATTATATTTTTATTAATCTATGAAAAACATTATATAAAGGTTAATATTATGACAACTGAAGAAAGAACTGAAAAAATAGAAAACGAAATTAAAGATTTAGTTCTTGGTAAAAAAGATGCTAAAGAACTAGTTTATACATTTAAAAATGATGATGTTGAAGATGAAGCTTTTGATCCTAGATATTTTATAACAGAACAAAATCAAACTGATTTTATAAAATATATTGAACAATGGGTTAGAGGTTCATTTGAATATTCGTTTATTATAGATATGATGAAGACTGTACTTGATGTTAAATCATGTGCATTCTTTAAAGGTTATTCATTGGATAATAAAATGAAACTTGAATTTCATCATCATCCTTTTACACTATATGAATATACAGAAGCTGTTGTTAATAAACAACTTGATGAATGTGAAGCTGATGAACCATATGTTCTAGAACAAGAAGTTGCTATAGAAGTGGCTATGCTTCATTATAGATTGGCTGTTGGTCTTGTTCCACTTGATCCAACATCACATCAACAAGTTCATGATGGTCTTCTTGATATACATCCTGATCTTGTTATAGGTGAATATGAAAAGTTTTTTAAAGAATATAATAAGTATATTCCTGAGAAAACAAAACAAAAGTATACTGAATGGTTAACAGCTTATACTGGATCTCCTATTGAATATCCAGAAAACTTTAAATATAAGCCAACAATCATTCAAGCACCTAATAAATATCTTATCACATCTGATAAGATTGATAAACTTCTTTTACAGGATAAATTAGATCATGTAAATAATGAAGATATTAATAAACTATTATTGGAGGATAAATAATATGTGTGATACAATGATAATAAATGATCTTCTTACAGAGGAAGAAGTAAACGAATTAGCAGATATTCTTAAAAATGAAAATAAAGAACCTATCGAAGTAGATTCTACAATCGAAATTGAGCTTAGGTTCAAAAAAGCAATGAAATATATTCATGATAACTATGAAAAGAAATTTTCTAAGATGTCAATTGATAATATTTTTAAATGGATTTATTATCTTGGAGTCAATACTGATATTAATGCTAAGAATATTTCAATTGAAGAAGTAATGAAAACTATTAATGATGCAGAGTTTTTTGAACTTATTTCAAATGCTATTAAAAATCCAGATGAAGTTTCTAATGCTGTTATTAGTGTTGATGATAAAAATAATATTATCAAACTTGAATCTGTTTGTGAAGGATATAACTGTAGTTGTTCTCCACAGCGTGAAGATAATTGTATGTCAGAAGATGATGAAAAATGTGTTATTAGTATTCCTATGAAAAAATTTAATAAGATGATTAAATTAGAGGATGATTAATATGATATATGAACAAACTAAGAAAAAGCAAATCGATGCTATAATGTGGACAGGTGAAAATGTTAGAGAAATAAAAGAATTTGTTCCAAAAGATGTTGCAAGATTTGAAACAGATAGGATTACACAATTATTACAACTTACAATTGTTGACTACGATAGAAATCTTTGTTATAAACCTAAATGGGGAGACTATGTTATTCATGATTTGGATGAAAATAGATTTCTTACAATGAATAGGCATAAATTCGAATCAACATACACAGAATACTCTACATTACATTCATCTGATAATAAAGAAAAAGAAGAAGGATGGGAACCTTATATTAATATTCAATTTGTTACTGCTAAAAAAGGTTCTAATACTTCTGGTATTTCTGGTTATAATGTAAAAGATTCTACAGGTTTTATTAAATTTTATACTACTGAAGAATTTGAAAAACAATTTACTCATTTGAAAAATTATATGGGTGATAATATTAAATTGAAAGTGGAGGAAGTATAATTATGTCTAAAAATAATATAGAAAAACCTACAGAAATAGAATTTAAATTTAAAATTTCCACAGATAATATAGAACAAGCTATTTATAATGTTAATAGAAGTGAATACTTTGATATTGTTCCTACGTTCGAAGTATATAATGATGAATATTTTCAAAAAGATAGTAAATCTGGATTTTTAAGAAAACGAACAGTATTTACTTTTGAAAATTATGATGAAAATTCATTAGATAAATCTAAACGATATCCGAGAATAGATATGACACCTGAGCAGAATTATTTCGATTTCTTAAAATATGGAATGCGTATGTTTAATCAAAATCCTAAAACATTTATTTTTTATACAAAAATAAAAGAAACTTATTATACATTAAAAAAGAAAAAGATAGTAAAAGGCGTAGAAAATAATGAAGAAATAGAAATACGTTCAAATGATAATGGAAATAAATTTATGTCTAAAATTATTGAAGACAATTATAAACCATTTTTTAATAAGACTAAACGTAAAGCATTTGTTGTGGAACCTATTTGTGATGGTATAAATCTATTTCCTGGATGTAGAGTAGAAATTGTTTGTGTTTCAGAAAATAATACTGATGTTGTAAATGACTTTTATGCTGAAGTAGAATTTGCTGATAGCAGAGTTCTATTTAAAAATGAACAATACCAAAAGATGTCACATGATACTATAATGAAATCTTTAACTAAGTTGCCACTTTTAATTTTTGGAATTCCTTATGAAGATATTGAATTTGAGTCTCGAAGTTGGGATGAAATTATAAGACAACAAAAATCTTATAAAACATTTGATAATATTGATTTAGGAGATATAAATGGATAGTAGAGATATTTTAGTATCTCAGGAAGAAGAATATGCTAGAACTCTTCGTATTCTTCGTTATGATCCTGATGAAATAAATGATTTGATTTACATATTTAGAAAAAGTAAAGAATATGATGAATCAACAATAAATCTTTCTAATGAATCTATTTTTGGATATCCACAACCAGGTTCAATTAGGAGAAAAGAAAATGAAAAAACATGGATTGATAAAAGATCTAAAGAATATATGGCACCATTTGGATTTAAAGATCATAAAGTTGTACTTCCAATGAAATACAAATGGATTGTTGATTCGGAAGGAAATCCTGATATTGAATTGATTCATAATCTTTGTATGGTTTCATCTAATGTGTATTTTTGGTATTTATTAACATATCCACAGAAATCAAAATTGTATTGGTTACTTATGGATAATCCAAAAAAGAAAGTATTTGGATATAATGATCCTTTTTTTACTTTTAATGATTTAATAGATTTACTTAATAGATACGTTTTTGTTAGAGATAGTCAACAAGATATTCTTTCATTAATAATGTATGAACGAAAAGATCCTAAAAAAATAACAGATGAAATGAAAATCATGATTAATAATAATATCGAACGTATAATGTTTTTTGAAAATCAAGAAAATTATTTTTTCAAACAAGTAATAGATGATATTCAGATTGAAAATAATCTGAGACCATATAGAGCATTTATTTATACTTTTGTAAAAGACTGGTTACAACTATTTGATATTGAAAATAATGGAGGATTAGATGGTAGACCGAATATTAAAGCAGTACACGTATTCGCATCTTTCGCAGGAAGACAATAAATTTCCTGTATTTTTAGGTTGTGAAACTAACTACAGAAATTTCGATCAAGTTGTTAAAGCAATTTCAGAATTTGCTGAAGATATTAGAACAGAAGATGATGAATCTGTATTCATTACAAATAGGGGTATGGAACATCAAATGTATCTTCATGCTGGAAATTGGATTTTTCTAGATGAAGAATTTAAATTGTTTTCTGTTCCTAATTATTTAGTTAAATTTTTATTTGTGGAGGTAAAACATCCAAATGATAGGACCTTTGCTGACAATTATAATAATTCTAAGTAGTTTATTAATTTATTTTTTAGTAAATAATATTAACTTAAAAAAAGATTTTGATAAGCTAAAACCATTGGCTTTTGGAATTTCTCCAGAAACTAAAATCAATGACATGACACTTGTTTTTGAATCAATGGAAAGAGCTGTTATAAGATCTTTATTATATTATGTATTTAAAGATATTAATTTCAGTGAAAAATCTGAAGTTAAGCATTATTATTCAGGACATTATAGAGATCTCATTAGTTCTTTATTGAATCCTAAAGTATTGTTTACTGATACAATTGATGGTGAAGAAATTACTAGACAGTTTATGTCTATATTTATTCAACGCGTATACTTATTATATATTGCAGAAACACCAGAATCAATTAAATCATTATTCTTTAAATATTATTCAGGTTATAATGTTGAAGAATACAATAAAGAAAAACGACCTAAGCCATCTGTAATGACATTTATTGCTGAATATGTTAATTATTATTTGATGTCGAGATTTGAAGAAAATAAAATAGCTGAGGCTAAAATGTTGAATATTGTTAAATCTACAGATTCAAAAACTGGTGATTTAACTTCTAAAAAATATAAAGATTTAATAGATGAATATGATCAGCGTTGTATATTAAATTTAAATTCACATATATATAGTATTTATGGAACTGGTGTTAGTGTTCCTGATGATAATCAAAATGAAAATCAAAAAACTAACACAAATAAATCACAGAAAAAAGAGGTAAATAATAATGAGTTTACTGTTGACTTCCATGAACAGCGTAAATGAAGCATTTCGTAAAGCTGGTTCATTTGATTCTGATATCGGAATGTTTTCAGGATTTACACCATTAGACATTCTTTCTGCTAATATCGAACATGCTTGGGATTTAGCAGAAATGGTAGATGTAAATGGTCTATCAGTAGATCTTCTTAATGGTGGAATGTTTAATTTCCCTTATACAGAAATTGGACTTTCTGCTGTCGGAAAAACAACACTTTGGCTTCAGGTTTTAGCTGGATGTGTAGATAACTGGTATAAGTATTATGGACCTGTATCAGATCTTTTCTTCTACAATGTTGAAGGTCATACATCTCCTGATCGTGTTAAGAGAGTAACTAAGTGGAGCGAACAGCAAATGGCTGAACGTCTTCATATGGTTAATGAACCTTGGAGTATTATTGAGATTTACAATGATATTGCTAAGTTTGCACGATATAAACTTGAACATAGAAAAGATATTGAGATTAATACTGGTACAAAGAATATTCTTGGAATGCCTATCAAAACACTTCCAACAACTTATGTACTTATTGACTCTATTGCAGCTGTTCGTAAGAAGACAGAACTTGAATTTGATAAAAATGGTGAAGTTAAATCTACAGATTCTGTAGCAGGTACATCTAATATGGATGCTATGGGTATTGCAAATGATAATACAAAGTTTATTAATGAAGTTAAAAAGCTTTGTTCAGATGCAAAGATTTGTCTTGTAATGATTAATCACCTTGTTGAAATTCCTGTATTGGATAGATATAATCCTCCAAAGCCACAACTTCCTGGTATGAAATTTAATCAGAAAGTTAAAGGTGGTACAGAATTACTTTATCAGTCATTCTGTGTAGGACAACTTTCTATTCGTGACAGAATGTTTAAAGATAAAGATAAGGTTTATGGACCACTTATTCATGGTCTTATCAATTTTATGGAATGGATTAAGAATAAGAATGGACCAGAAGGTGTTAGATATCCAATGGTATTTAGTTCAGAAGATGGTTATATGCCAGAACTTACTGACTTTGAAATTCTTTATTCTGAAGGTGCAGGTTATGGTATAAAAGGTTCTCCTCTTAGTTATCATCTTGCTGTACTTCCTGAAATATCGTTTACAAAGAAAACACTTCTCGAACAATGTCATGCTAATCCAATTCTTGCAAGAGCTCTTAGCTTTACTTGTAGATTATATTTGGTTAGTAAGGTTATTAATCGTGAAGATCCTCCAAGTCTTGATGATTTTGAAAATATTCCATTTGAATACAGAATTGATATGATTCTTCAGCATTCTATCGATTATCCTGGATACAATAATATGGGATATTATGTTCCTGATGAATATTATGCAATTTCTTCAGAAATTTCTCAAACATTAAATCGTATTGAAAGACCAAATCTTTCAATTAATTCAGCAGATGTTGAATTGTTTGAAATGTCTGATGGTGAATTTACAGATACACAACGTGAATTTGCTTGGTTTGATGATAATACACCAACTGTTACAATTGGTGAAACAGAATATGTTATTTCTGATGGTGACAAGTGGTAAAATTTTATAAATAGTATAACTATTTTATATAAAAACTTTATATATAAGGGGAAATATATGGCAAACGTTGTTGTAAATCGTGAAAAGATTAATCAGAAAAGAAATGAGAAGAAATTTGAAAAAAGATTTGATGATAAGAAAACAAATCATCTAACTGAAAATAAAAACAATAATGATAAAAAGAACTTTAAGAAACCTGAAAACAATAATAAACCAAAACAAAAGGTTTATCGTAAAGATTCAGGAGAAACTTATCGTCCTTTTGAAATTTATTTTAAGAAAAAGCAAGAAGAAAATAAAACTAAATAAATGAAACATGATAAATTAAGTGGATTATAATGTCCACTTAATTTATTTTTCATTTACATATTATATAAATGCTAAAAGTCATTAATTATGGAGGTTAATTGAATGAATAGTGCTAATGCTACAGAACAAGAGATGAAATATCTTATTGATAAATATTCAGAAGATAATATAAATCAATTGTTTTCTACAGGATTGCTTTCACACCCATTCTTAGCATCCGGACCAAGACAACATATGTTTTCTGTTCATTATCAACAGCATATAATGTTAAAGGATCCAGAAACACCAAGATGTTTTACTGGTTGGGAAAATCAATTTGGTAAATATCTTAATTCTTTTTATAAAGCTGATAGACGCTTTGAAGTAATAGCGAAAATTATACGACATTCTTCTTTTCCACAAATGTCTTATTTGTTAGTGGTAAGAGAAGTAGGTACTAAAAATTATGATACTATTCGTGTAAATCATTATGAAAAACTTTCTGATAAACATGGATTTTTAAGACCATTTACTAAAATGGATGATAAAACTAAAGGTTCTATTATTGATTCAGGTGATCTTGTTTATAGAGCACAATCACTCGATCAATGGGGAAACTATAGATATGGACGTAATTACAAAGTTATTCCTTTACTTATTCCTGAAGTAAAAGATGACTCTGTTGTAATGTCTAAATCAGCAGCAGATTCAACAAAATTTGATCTTGTAACAAAAACAGAAGTTGACTATAATAAAAATACAATCGGTTTGAATATTTATGGTGATCTTAATGATTATAAAATGTTTCCTAATGTTGGTGAAAGAGTAAATGATAAAGGTATTCTTTTAGCAACAAGAAATATGAATAAAAAGAATCTTTCAGCAGATTTTACTGATATGGCACTTACAAATATGTACTATACAGATAATAAATTTGCTGGTGGTGGTATGGTTGTTGATATTGATATTCGTGTAAACGATATTGATGAACTTAGATCAGATCCACATAGATATCAATTATATGATTTATATCAAGATCAATTAAGATATAATCAAGAAATCGTAGATGTTTTACAACCTATTGTAAACGATACAAATAATCATATTTCTTCAAAACTTGAGCAGGAATTATTTAATGCTAGGAATTATATTTCTCCTAATGTTAAATATTCTTCTAATACTGGAAATTTTGAATTTGCTCATATAACTATTTTCACAGCTGAAGAAAGAAGTCTTACTGAAGCAATGAAAACTACAAACAGATGTGGTGGAAAAGCTGTAATTGGTAAGATTTGGCCAGATGAAAATATGCCTGTAAATTCTGATGGTACAAGAGCAGAAGTAATTATTTCTGCAAATGGTATTATTGGACGTGCAAATCCTGACCAGCTTCTTGAACAAACAATCAATTATACTTCTGATCAAATTCTCAGAATGATGATGGGAAAACCTACAGAAGAAGCAATTAAACTTGAAGAAACATATCTTTCTTATATGTCTCCTAAATGGGGTCAATATTTTAAAGATGTTCATGCTGTTAAATCTAAATCTGAACTTGAAGAAGAACTTAAAGAACTCTATGCTTCTAAACATGGTATTTATATGTATGATCCTCCTGCAAATGGTGCAATTGGATGGAAGAAAGTAAAAACTCTTGGTAAGAGATATGGAATTAAAGTTTCTAAAGTTAAGATGTGTAGAACTTATAAAGTATCTGAAGAAATTGCAGATATGTATGATATGAAAGAAAACATTGATAATGTTAAAAATTTCATGGATAAATACACATTTGATACTAAAACTAAAGTTCTTAAAAAGAAAAATGGAAAGAAAACTGAAGTAACTATTGAAAAAGAAGATAGTGAATTAAGTGCTCTTGATATTAATGATAAGAAAACAAATCCATTAAATTTGAAATCATCTGATTATAAAAATAATAAATGGACTGATGACTTTGTTTGGTCTGATAATGAAGTTAGTGAACTTGATATCGAAAATAATGAATCTACAGAACTTGCTGATTATATCAACACTATTCAAGCACTTGAAGGAGTATTTGATCATGAAGATTTCTTAGCAAATCAACTTAAAGATTCATCATTTGATACAACAAAATCAAGAGTTTATCGTAAAGATAGAAATACTCTTGTTCGTGAATTTACTTCTAAATATCCAGTAATTATTGGTGATGTTTATATGATGATTCTTAAACAATTACCTGATGATGGATTTTCTAGTAGATCACTTGGTTCTATAACACCTCTTGGATTACCAAATAAGTCGATGAAAAAATCGGAAATTGGTAAACCTTATGGTGATACTGCTAACCAGTTCTCAGAAATGGATAATACTGATCTTAAGAATCTTGTTGATCCTATTATGGTTTCACGTTTCTATGCTGTTCAGTCTACTAGTCCTGAAATGAGAACGGAATGTGCAAAAATGCTTCTGTTTGAAGATCCAACAAAACTTCATGATCTTCCATATACTAATGAAGAAATCGCATGTGATACAGTTCCTGCAAAAATACTTAATCAGTATTTTAATGCTATTGGAGCTGAACTTGGTGATATAGATGAAGAAGATCCATATGAATTTTTGGATGAAGTTAATTACAAATCTATTCCTGAACTTATGAAGAAAGTAGGAATAACACCTGAAAACAATCCATTTAATAAAAATGGAAAAACTGCTTGATAATTATATATCATATATTTGGAGGATAAATACAATATGATCGAACATCAGTTTTACAAAAAGGTTTCACCAGTAATACTGGAATCAACAAAAAAGGCATTTGAAAAACTGCCACCTGTTAATAAGCTCAAACTTAATCGTTTCGAACTTGCTATTAATTCTATTCGTCGTGTTCTTGGAGATACTTTCTATGATATGACTAATTCTGATTTTGATATGATGAAACTCATTATTGATGAATCAATGTCATTTAATATGGAAGCTCTTGAGCATAATTATGAACAGTGTACAAATATTGCTCAGATGGCAGCAAATCTTATTCAGCAGTTTGCTATTCTTAATAATGGAGAAACAACTTATACTCCTGATTTCATGAAAACCAAATTGATGAAAATTGCAGTAACAACACCTGAAGGAGTAAAATCTAATATCCTTTCATTCGATGATATTGCTAGAATCTGTTCATTCAACGATTCTAATCAGGTTATTGGTCTTAGATATATTAGAGAAATAACTGAATGTGGAGCAGCTATTAATCAAAATGATGCTTCATATCAGAAAATGCTCCAGGCAAATAATACTCATGCTCTTCAAAAGCTTGATGAAGAAAGAGATCAGCTGACTAAAAAATTGGTAGAATATAACAAGTCTATCATTAAAAATTTGTTTGAAATCATTAAAGATTCTGTTGATATTAAAGAAATCAAAGAAGTTTATGATGTAATGTTCATTTTTGATGAAATTATTCATAATGGTAATCCTAAAGATTCTGATGCTATTCATGTACAAGCAGTATTTGATATGCATGATTGTGCAGCTCTTAATGTTGTTGCTACTGAAAATAAATTTCATGTTAATCATGATATTGCTAATGAAGAAGCTGAGTAAAACTATTTTAATTTAAAAGGGAGGGATTAAAAAATGTTAAGCCCACTTTTCATTATTTTATTGATTTATAGCATTATTTCAGAAATTATCGGTATAATAGATTTGATTTGTTTAATCAGATATCATATCGATAAGAAATATGCTAAAAAGAAACCAGAATTATGGTTTGATTATAAAGTTCAAGAAACATTTTTATTCATATCATTAATCTGGTTGCCAATAAAAATTATAACTATGATTAAATCATGGTTTATAGATTAATAAAAAGGAGAAATTCAGTATGATGCGATGGTTTAATGACGGTACAAGAGTTGGTATCGAATTTGATAATCCAAAAGAAGCAGAAAAATTTTCACAGAATGAAGAAGCTATCAAGAGTATGAAAGAAGCTCTTTCTAAGCTTGATGACGGTCGTTTTGAAAAAGTTGCTGATCTTACAAAATCTGTAATGACCGAAATGTATGCTAGTCAAGGGGAATGTCTGCATAAAGTTACAGCACCTATTGAAAAGAAAGTATCAAAGACAAATACTCTTACAAAAGTTGCTTTAGGTGTTTCAATTACAAATCTTCTTATTGTTGCTGCTGATAAAGGATATGAACTTTATAAAAAGTTTAAATCTTCAAAAAAGACAACAACTAAAAAATAAAATTTAATCAACTGGATAATATCACTATATAATGTATAATGGTATTATCCATTATTTTTGGGGGATTGCTGGAATTGGTAGACATGGTCGGACTTAAAATCCGATGCCGTAAGGCGTGAGAGTTCGATTCTCTCATCCCCTAATAGAGATTCAGGTAGCAAAGTATAACTGGGGAGGTTGTGTACAAGATATCTCTTTTTCATTGAGTCGTCGTTGACGATAGATGAGATTAAAAATAGTTATATTTTGTCTGGATCTATAGTGTCCGACGGATCAAAAGTACACCATTCCTAGTTTCCAACTTTGCCGAATGGGTGATTCCGTCTTTTTTTAAAAAGGGAGGATATTAATTAAATGTTAAAATGTATTAGTATTAATTGTTTAGTTCCTACTAAAAATGTTAGATTAGTTAATGATTCAGACGATTCTTTTAAACAATTATGTGATTCAATTAAAGCAAATGGATTATTACAGCCATTATTAGTTCGTGAAATCGGTAATAATAAATACGAAATTATTGCTGGTCACCGAAGATATGAAGCTTTAAAAATAGTTGGTGAAGATATAGTTGAATGTAATGTTACAGATAATTTTGAATCGGAAAAAGATATGCTTCGTGCTCAATTATCAGAAAACATTCATCGTAAAAATATGACACCAATTGAATATGCTAAAGCTTTTGATAAGTTGAAAAAAGAATACAAATTAACAAATAATCAATTGGCTTTGTATTTAAATAAATCTGTTGGTTGGGTTTGTGATCAATATGCTGCTTCTGAAATTCTTAAAGCAAAATATGGTGATGAAGCTAATATTCCAGAAGAAGAATATAAAAAATCTGGTTCAACAATAAAACGTTATCATTATACTGGTAAAAAAGAAGAAAAAATTAAGAAAGCTGGAAAAGGTTTCGATATTGAAATTAAAAGGCATATTTATAAAATATCATGTTTCAATAATTCGTTTGAAAATGAACTTATCGAATTTTTGAAAAAACATGATATGAAATAAAATATTTTTGGGTCATTGCCAAGCGGTAAGGCATCGGCTTTTGGTGCCGACATTCCACAGGTTCGAATCCTGTTGACCCAATTAAACTTTATATAAATTTCATTATATAAAGTTTATTTCGCTCCTGTAGCTCAGTGGTTAGAGCAGAAGACTCATAATCTTTTGGTCCTAAGTTCAAATCTTAGTGGGAGCATAAGTCTAGGGTTTACCCTAGACTTTTATTTTTATTAAGGAGAATTATATGAAATTACACGAATTAGCAAGTGTATGTAAAGCATGTGGCTTACATTTATTGGATATTACTAAATATCCTACTATTGATTGTGGATCTGTTAATTCTGAATATTTTGATGAAATACCAGATGTTAAAAAATATAAGGATTATGAAGTTAAAAGTATTCGTACTAATGATGAAAATGACCCTTATACATTAAGAGTTGAAATAAAGGAGAAATAAAAATGGAAAAAATAATTCCATATTCAAAAAATCTATGCAGTAAATATGCTGAGAAAATGATTAGTATTAAGCTTACAAGTGTTTGTAATGGAAAATGTTCATTTTGTATAGATAGAGGCGGATATACTCCTGATGATACTATAGATATCAATAAAATAGCTAGTGAAGCTATTAAACTTACGGAATATAAAACAGTCATAATTACTGGTGGTGAACCATTTTTGGTATTTGAAGATTTGATTTTGTTGTTAGAGATATTGCGTCCATATAAGAATCGAATAGTTGTAAATACTAATGGTAGTAAACTAGATGTTAAGAAAATAATGAGATTAAATGGATTGATCGATGAACTTCAAATTTCTATTCACAATCCAGATGAAGAAATTAATAATTCTGTATTTGGATTTAACTTTAATAAAGATGATCCAATTACAACTTATGTACATTTTGAACTTATTAAATATGCTCTTAAATATAAGAAATTTTTCTGTTCTATTAATACTTGTTTCAATAAAACTATGAGTTTTAAAGATCTCAGAGAAATGGAGAAACTTGTATATTATTTAGGAGCAGATAAACTTCGTTTAACTGAACTTAAGAAAGTTGACGATTCTGAATTTGTTGAAGCAGAAGAATTCTTTAGAAGTAACAGTGAATTCTGTAATAGAAGTTCTGATGAACTTATTACAAAAGGATGTATGGATGAATATACTAGTGAAGAAGGAATTATTGTTACTGTAAAGCGACTTTGCAAATATGCTAAAGGTACAAATACTCCAGCATTTAGTTGTTGTTTTATTAATACAGAAGGTCAAACAAAAATAGATGTTGATACAAAAGAAACATTTAAAGTAATATATGCTGATGGTTCAGTTTATGATGATTGGATCTTTAATGGTATAAAGAAATAAAATTAAAAGAAAGAGGGATTAATTTCCCTCTTTCTTTTTTTTGTTTAATTTTGACAAATTTATATATTTTAATTGAAAATGAGGACAAATGTGAGTTATAAATCATTTCAACAAGTTTTGATAACAATGAAAAATGAAGATTTCACTAATAATATAGATTTTTCATATATCGATAATGTTGATATTATTGGTATATATGCTAAAGAATTTGATATGAATTATGAAACATATAAATCATTTCGAAAAAATAATGAAAAACTTTGTAATAAATTAGTAGATGCTATTAAAAAAGAATATAAACATTTTATCACATCATATGAAAAGATTTATAATTTGCATATAGATGCTAAAATTATTAAAAAACATTTCAATTGTATAGCTAGAATTAAATCTGTAAATGAAATTAATATTTATCAAACATTTGAAGAATTTATAAAATCTTTTTTATATATAGAAGAAGACAATTATGAAATATTTTTTCTATTTTTAATATTCAATGATACAATAAATGAAAATATAAAAAAATTTATTATTTCTAATAATAAAAGAATTTCTAAAAAAGATGGTGTTATATTATATAAACATATTGAATGTACGAATAAAATAGATTTATATTTTGCTCCACATATAACAACAAAAATTAATTTTTTTGTTGACTTTTTAAAAAAGATGAGGAATTATAAAAATGACTATAAACAGAACAACTGATCGTGAAGTATTTGCAAATGCATATGGTGTTCATGTTAAAGACTCATATGAATTAGTTAAAATGGCTAAAAAACCTATTCATCATACTGAATTAGGTAAATCAAAAATAAATGAAAGATTAATTGAAGGTAAAGGTGATAATTTTTATGGTGTGAATTATAATTATCCAGCTGTTCCAATAAATTTATCTCAATTACAACCTTTACTTGATCAACTTGTTGAATCAGAAAAACCTTATGATAAAGAACGTTTTAAAAATTTTCAAATGGATATGAGTCCAGAAAATTATAAAAATTGGTATTATGGAACTCATAGTAAAGATTGCCATGATATGATTTATTTAAATGATACATTAACAGAAATTATTGGTTTTGGAAGAGTTTGTGAATCTGGTGTAGATGAAAAGCACAAATATCTATACGTTTATAATTTTGTTGTTAGTGATAAATATCGTGGAAAAGGTATTGGAAAAAATATGCTAATGCGATTTGAAAATATAGCATTTAATAATAAATGCGATTATATAATTTTGAGTTGTTATAGAGTAAACAAAGCTATAAAATTATATAAATCTTTAGGATTTAATGAAATAAAGGGGTATAACGAATTATGGGAACAGTAAGATTAGGAGTATTTCCTTCATTAAATAATAAAAATCTTCAAGATGATATTGCTAAAGGAGTAATGAATTGGTTCTTAGAAAGATTCCCTATAGGTTTCTTTCAACATATTTATCTTGATACACAAACATCTACAGCAAATCAATATACAGTTAATAATGCAACTGGTGAATTAGTCCCTTATGTTTCTGGTGAAAAAATTTTACAACCTAGTTTAAAAATATCTATTAAACAAGGTGGTAATAATTCTAATGATGTATGGGGAACAAAATTTTGGAATGTAAATCAACAACCTGGAGCATTTGCTATAGATACTGATTTAACAGGAACAAAACCAATAATGTATGGTCCATATGGAGTAATTGTTGGACTTAATGAATTAACTGTTAAAAATAGTGTTGAAATAAAAATAACTGTTCAATCAAAAGCTGATCAATTAGCATTATGTAATATTCTTGATACTAATGTTAAACAAATGTATGTTCAGATAATTGAAAAAGAAACTAATTTAATACTTCCTACATTATTAATGGAATATATAAGGTCTTGTGTTTTTAAACCAGAAATTTTAGCTTTAGATAAAATGCTAGCTGATTCTAAAGAAAAATTAGAATATCGTCAAAAGATAAATGATAATTTTACAAAATATCTTTATGTTGGATCAAATGGATCTATTAAACCTTTTAAAGAACATGAAAACGAAACAGGCTTGATAAATTATATGTACAAATTATTACGTAAGCAACGAATAACTTTACATCTTGATCCATATGATGCTGGTGATGGAAATAAGAAAAATGGTATATTTGATTCATTTGATGTATCATTCAATGGATATATAGAATATGCTAATCCTATTGCATTTGAAACATCTATTCCTGCTATTATTAGAGGAACCAAAAATAATTGGTTTATTAAATCTTCTTCTAATACTGATGCTAAAAATTATTATGCTACAATAAAATTTAAAGAAGTATATAAAGATGATAGACATCTTATAGCAGTAGATGCTGATAAATGGCAGCATTTTTATTTTGAATCAGAATTACTTATGTCTTCACAAGTTGATGAATTCGATATGCTTGATGACATAGTTGATGTTGATGATACACCTACTCATTATTTTATATTAAAAGCATTATTAGAATTATCAAAAGAGTATGATTCATTTAATGATTTATTCAAAGTTATAATATATAAAAATAATGATCCGCTTGATAGATTATATTATTCCATAGATAAAAATTTTCATGTTATAGTAAAGAATTGTGATTTAACAGTTCCTTATTATATAGATATATGGATTAATAGACAATTATATTCACAATATAAACAAATAATGATGAGTAGATTGAAATCTGCTGGATTAGATTTAAATTGGGATGAACCTAATAAACATTTTTCTAGAGGATTATTTTTACTTCAGGATGGTTATCATCTTATAAGACATGATATTCATTATGATCCATTAGAACTTAAATCTGTTATTGAAAAATTATCTTGTACAGAACCTGGATCATCAAATATGCAATTTCAAATTCCTTCTTTGTATCCTGGTAAAGATAGTAATGATATGCCAACTAGATTTATTCCTATTAAAAAATCGGATTTTTTAATACCAGATAAAGATTATGATTATTATATTTTTAATGATAAAATTAATGAATTTATTGCTGTAAAAAATGAAGTTGTTAAAAGCAGACCAGATCTTGATTATTATATAAAAGATCCTTCATCTAATGAAATGCTGAAGGTTGATTATAAAAATATAATGGTACCATCTCCTGATTTTAATTATTACATTCATGATTTACAAAGTGATAAATACATTTATTTGAAAAATCTAACTGAATTTGAAACTATTCAGCAATATTACATAACAGAAGAACAATATGAAAATTATTCTATTATATTAAAATATGATAGAGACTTATAATAATTTATACTTTATTAAACAAATAAATGTGAAATTAAAAGTGGTTGATCTATTTGTACATTTATTCATTACCATACACTAAAAAAGATAAACCATTTTCATAGTAACTAAAGAATATGTCATATCATTATAAAACATCTCATAATAGTATAGATTAATTGCTTTTTATTTCATAATCTGGCCTTTAAAAGGGCCAGATTTTATTTTATTTTGACATTCTTATATACAAAGAAAATTAAACTTCTATATAGGAGAATATATTATGGGTAATAACAGACTTCCTGTTTTGTCACGTATAAATCCGGAAACACGTGATAATGATTTTATTTCAATTACAGAATTAAAATATTTTGATGAGCAAATAGATCTTATTGTTAAAAAATTTAATTCTATTGAAACATCTGAAAATGGAAATATTGCACAACAATTAAAAGATATTGAATACAATATGGCAGATGCTTTAATATTGGATAATAATGGAAATATAATTGGATATAAGACTGATGATAATGGCGATCCAATTTATGGTGAAGATGATATTAAAACTATGTTATCTAAACTCGAAGAGTATTATAATAGATTTGTAATGCTTATGGGTAATGATCCTAATATGGATAACTGGAAAGCAGATCTTAACAGATATTATACTGAAGCAATTAATGAACTTAATAATAAAATAAATTCTATTTTTAGAAATTCAGTAAATATGACTGCTCTTGAAGCTAAGGAAGATCCTAAGAATAATTATGTATTAGATGATGCTAAAAATCTTACATCTGGATCTATTATGAGATTAAATCCTGATACTTCAACTTATATTAGAAATATTAATATTAGAATTACTAATCCTGGAGAAGAAAATGTTGTTTTCGATGTTATCGAAGCAGTAAAAGATTCTTTTGTATTGAATCTTAAACTCCAAAATGGATCTATGTATTTTGATTTCAATATTGTACTTGATAAAGGTAAAATATTTATTTCTAATGAACATGTTCTTCCTGAAGAAGCTATTCAACTTATTAATGGATATATAATTAAAATCTATAAATTTTATGATGAATTCTCAGATAAAGCACATTATGTATTTACATTTAGTGCTCCTGTTTCTGATATTTATGGTTTTGAAATTACTGGAATTCTTATTTCAAATTTTAGTTTCGATAATTCAGGAATAGAAGTAACATCACATAGTAAATATTATAAATATGTATTAGTTGAAAATGAAGAACCAAATTATAATGAAACATATTATTTTAAGGAAACAGATTCATCTCTTGAAAATGGAAAGATTTCATATATTCCTGTAGAAAAAGTAACAAGTTTTGATCCTGAAAAAGAATATTATAGAAAAGAAAGACAATTCTTTAAAGTTAAAGAATGGGATATTTTTAATTATAATTATGATGGAAATATTTCTTCTAATGGATATCTTAAAAATAATGAAGATCAAATAGTCGTTGAAAAAACTAAATACAATAAAGATCTTAAAGTTATCAATGTTGATATTGAAAACGATGAAATTATAAATAAAGATCTTATAGATTATAAAGATCAAATTATTAAAAACGAACAGATGTGGAATCCGGATGATTCTGTTCGTATTATTCATCGTGGAATTGAAAGTAATAGATTTGAAATTCTTGGAAAAGGTCCATATAAACCTACAAATAAAGATATCATGGCTTTTGGTGAGGTTATATTTGAAAAATATGATCTTAATCCAGGTGAAATTGTATCTTTAAATGATTGTATAGCTGAAAATTATGATAGACAAGTACAACATAATACAAATGATAAAGTTACTATAACTGAAAAAACTTATTTAAAAACAGATTTTACTAATACTGAAAATCCTGTTAAATTTGTAAGTAAAGTTATTTTCAATGATAAAGATATTTCTGGTATTGTAAATAAATATATTATGGATAATATTTCATTTGTTGATAAAATTAAAATAATGATGTATATTGGAAATAATAATCCTAATATGATTTATTTTTATTTATTACCAGATGATTGTGAATATGATATAACTACAATAAATGGAATAAGTGAATATGAGTTTTATTCATTTGCTTTAAACCTTTCTGATAAAAAAGAATCTGTATTCACATTTGTAAGACCTGAAATAAAAAATGATATTTTAAAAAGACCAGGTGAAATATGGAATAGTAGTAATATATTTGATGGTAAGTATAATTGTATAACATTAGCTAATGATGGTACATTAGTAGCTGGTAGCGATGATAATAGTGGTATTAAATATAGTGATGATAATGGTAAAACATGGAAAAATAGTAGTATAACTGATGGTAAGTATAATTGTATAACATTAGCTAATGATGGTACATTAGTAGCTGGTAGTATCAGCAATAATGGTATTAAATATAGTAATGATAATGGTAAAACATGGATTGATAGTAATAAAACTAGTGATAGTTATTATTGTATAGAAGTAGCTAATAATAATAGATTAATAGCTTGTAGTAATAATGGTTATGGTATTAAATATAGTGATGATAATGGTAAAAATTGGATAGATAGTGATTTAATTGAAGATTATTATTGTTGTATAACATTAGCTAATGATGGTACATTAGTAGCTGGTAGTAGTAATGGTAGAGGTATTAAATATAGTACCAATAATGGTAAAACATGGAATAATACTAGTATAACTAATGGTGAATATTTTGATATAATAGTAACAAATAATGGTACATTAGTAGCTGTTTGTGGTGGAAACAACGGATTTAAATATAGTGAAAATAACGGTAAAACATGGAATGATAGTAATATAAGTAGTGGTTGGTATGTTTGTATAATATTAGCTAATAATGGTAGATTAGTAGCCGGTGGTAGTAGTGGTATTGTATATAGTGATGATAATGGTAAAACATGGAATAACAATGGTATAACTTTTGGCAGTTATAGTTGTATAACGATAGCTAATGATGGAACATTAGTAATTGGTAGCTATGATAACGGTATTAAATATAGTTTTGATAATGGTGAAACATGGAAAAATACTAATACAAATGGATTTAGTTATAGTTGTATAACGATAGCTAATGATGATACATTAATAGTTGGTAGTCATAATAATGCTGGTATTGAATATAGTAAACCGGTTTATTCTCATAAACCAATTACAAAAGTATATTCTCTTCCTAATGAAAATATAAATCGCAACGTAGATGAAAAATTTGGTCATAATGGATATACATTTGCTGAAATACCAAATGAAAGACTTATTTATTCTACACTTGATAAAACTTTCATTAAAAATCCTGCAGATGATAATTGTCTTTTTGATTATCAGTTTGTTCATGGATATGGATCAGATAAAAACGTAATAGGTGTTGATCCTATTAATTCTAAGATAGATCCTTTAACTAATGAAACTATTTATAAAAATACATCATTTGATAATAGATTCAATGTAGAAGAAATTAATAAAGGCTCATCTAATTCTGGTATTATTAAATCATTTATTACAAGTGATCTTTTTATTAATAGAGATAATAAACTTACAGCTTTACATGATTTACATTTAATTCTTGATAATATTCCTGATAATGAAAATCTTTATATTGATTATGGATTTGAAACAGATGATGGTGTATTTATTGTTGGAAAAATAAATACTAAAGATGCTGTTTGTTTTGCTCCATGGACAACAGATAGTTCTGGAAAAATTGCACTTAACTTTACTCTTGGATTTACAGCAGATTACATTGATTATCTTAGACCTTTTAATAATGAAATTATCATTTCTTCTTTTGATTCTGAACATGATGGAATACGTTGGAAGTTTAATAGAGATACATTAGCATTTGAAAGTAATGAACTTGTAAATGGCAATACTATCCCTTCTTTCAATAATGTATTTGAAATTCATGGTTCTCTTTATATAATTAATGGAACTGGTAAACGTACTGTTGATAATCCTTACCAGGGTCTTAATAAACTTTATAAATCAAATGCAAATAATATCAATAATGGATTTTTCATTAGTGATATGATTGTAAATTTCTCATTAGATAGAGTTGGAACTAAAGAATTTTTCAATATACCAATGATTAAATTCTATGAAAATGATAATGAATATTATTTATTCATTTATAATAATATTGAAAATAAAGTAGTTAGAATAGATTTTGATCTTTATGAATATGTTGATGGTAGTTTAGTTAAATCAAATCTTACTAATATATCAGATACTTCAACTCTTAATAATGGATATTCTTATACATCAAATATTCCTGATTCTTCATTCTGTAAGAAGATCAATAGTATTGTAAAATCAGAATTTAATGAAATTTCTAAATCTATAGATTATGAATATGTAAATCCTGATTATTCTATTGTAACACAATCTTTGAATAATAGTTTTGATAATATTACTATTGATTCAAATAATAAAATTATTAATAATCCAAATTTACTTCATGAGAAATTCTATTTTGATAAAGAAAATTCTTATATTAAATTTGAAAAATTTGATGTAAATCAGAATAACAAAAAATTTATTCTTTCATCTGAAAAAATTGCAGTTGGTACAACTCTTAAAACAAATAAGTCAAATATAGTTATTAATCTTGCAAAAGATTGTAAAATTGCAGTATTTGATAAAATGATTGAATGTCTTAAAACCGTAAGTTTAGGATATACTGTAAATCTTAATGGCATAAGTACTGTAATAAAATTAGATCCAAATTATTTTATGTTTGATAATCTTATAATTGGATCTGAAAATATGAAAAATACTGTTTATGTATTAGTTCATGGTAAATTCCCTATTGTATCATTAGATGAAAATGATGAATGGGTATTTGATTATAATGTTGATTTAACATACAAATTATACTCAATTGATATTGATAATATAGTTAATTCTGAAAATGAAACAATAAATGCAGTATTAGAAAATAATTATACATATGAAGGAACTATACCTAGTAGTGAAAGTATAAGAAATTATATTAAAACTACAAAAAATCAAATTGTTTCAAAGCAATTGGAATTAAGTTTAGTTGATGATATTCAATTTATTGATATAGTAAATGATTTACGATATGAAAATACAAATTCAATTGTATTCTGGAATACAGTTAGTAATAGTTTGGATTTTGTAACTAAAATCAATATAAGAGATAAATTTAAAACTACAATTGAATTAAATAATAAAACAATTGAACCTATGGATTTAATTTTATGTAAAGAAAATAATATTGAAATTAAAAAATTACAACCTAATAAAGAATCCACTACAGGTAAAACATGGAAAGATAGTAATATAACTAACGGTGATTCTAATCAATATTTTGTTATAACATTAGCTAATGATGGTACATTAGTAGCTGGTACTTATAATAATGGTATTAAATATAGTAATGATAATGGTAAAACATGGAAAAATACTAATATAACTAATGGTGGTTATCATTGTATAACAGTAGTTAATAATGGCAGATTATTAGCTAGTGGCGGTGGTTATGGTAGTAATGGTATTCAATATAGTAATGATAATGGTAAAACATGGAATAATAGTGATATAATTAGTGGTGATTATAATTGTATAATATTAGCTAATAATGGTAGAATAATAGCTAGTGGTGGTGATACTGGTATTATATATAGCGAAAATAATGGTATATCATGGAGAAATACTAATATAACCAATGGTGTTGCTTATAATTGTATAATAGTAGCTAATAATGGTAGATTAGTAATTGGTAGTAGTGGTTATGGTATTAAATATAGTGATGATAATGGTGAAACATGGATAGATAGTAATATATCTAATGGTGATTATCAATGCATAATATTAGCTAATAATGGTAGATTATTAGCTAGTACTCGTGAATATGATACTGGTATTAAATATAGTGATGATAATGGTAAAACATGGAATGATAGTGGTTTAAATAGTGGTAGTTATCCATGTATAGCAGTAGCTAATGATGGTACATTAGTAGCTGGTAGTGGTAATAATAATAATGGTATATGGTATAGTGTTGATAATGGTATAACATGGATTAATAGTAGTATAACTGATGGCAGATATATGTTTATAATAGTAGCTAATGATGGTACATTAGTAACTCATGGTGATGGTAGAGGTATTCAATATAGTAATGATAATGGTAAAACATGGAATAATAGTAATATAACTAGTGGTGGTTATTATTGTATAACAGTAGCCAATGATGGTACGTTAGTAGCTGGTAGTAGTGGTAATGGTATTAAATATTCATTATATATTCCTACATTTGAATTAAATGAAATTGATTCAGGTACTTATGGTGATTGTATACCAGTTCCATATGGAAAAAAATCTGTTGAATTTGTAAGTAAAAATAAAAAAGAACTTGAAATTGTTAGTTATGTAAAAGATGGATTAATGATAGATGATAAATTTATAAGTGAAAAGAAAGAGTTCAATGATAATGTTGTGAAAATTAGTGAAATATTAGTAGCTGGTAGTAATGATAATACTGGTATTAAATATAGTGATGATAATGGTAAAACATGGAATAATAGTAATATAACTAGTGGTAGTTATAATTGTATAACAATAGCTAATGATGGAAGATTAGTAGCTGGTAGTAATGATAATACTGGTATTCAATATAGTGATGATAATGGTAAAACATGGACTAATAGTAATATAAATAGTGGTAGTTATTTATGTATAATATTAACTAATGATGGTACATTAGTAGCTAGTGGTGGTGGTAGAGGTATTCAATAT
>JAEEGL014110573.1_pt1 | contig 107352 bp, 91 predicted proteins | sample 9134231 | NCBI WGS metagenome assembly JAEEGL01 (sample SAMN16246548, study PRJNA631951) | gut metagenome | biome: gut microbiome; feature: rumen; material: fiber-attached | host: Bos | place: Iran: Karaj | collected 2018-10
ATCGGTCGAGGGCTTTTCCTTCGCTTGATTCCACAGCGATCACTTGCTTTCAGTTTTCAGGGTATTGAGTAAAAGAAGCCGGTGTTAATGGCAATGAGGATCCACCCGTTCCCATTCCGAACACGGAAGTTAAGCTCATTCACGTCGAAGATACTTGGCTGGAGACGGCCCGGGAAAATAGATCAATGCCGGCACTCAACCCAGAGTTTTCACTCTGGGTTTTTTCATTTCCGGGAAATTTTTTTCTTGTAAACATCTTGATTTTTAATACGCTCTGTGATATAATAAAAAGGATGGGGCATAGCCAAGCGGTAAGGCACCAGACTTTGACTCTGGCATTTCGTAGGTTCAAATCCTGCTGCCCCAACCAATCAAAAATCAGACCGATTGCCAAGCAATCGGTCTTTCCGTCGGAAATCCGACAGACGAAAAAAGAAAAGGGAAAAAAACAGGAGCTGATTCAGATGCAGGGCGCAAACGATACTGTCCGGACGCAAGCACCCGCTGCGGAATCCGTCAGTGCGGCGGAGAAGAGTACCCGCAGATTTCTTGTCATTGTTCTTGTCGTGATTCTGATAATCATCGGCGGGATCGGAATCTGGTGCTATACCTATACGCATTTCAGGATGTTCGGGCAGCCGGAAAACATTTTTGCGGAGGAGATTTCCTTCCGCGGCAGTGAGATTCCCGATCTTGATACGCTGCGTGCATATCTGAAGCGCTTTAAGAATCTGAAAAAAGCCGACCTCGGCTCGTTTGAGGTCGAAGCAGAGGATTCTGTTCCGTTCCGGCAGGAGTTCCCGCATACGGAGCTGCTGTACCGCACCGTCGTTACGATTGACAACAAGACATATGACGCGGATATCACCACGCTCGATATTTCCAAGCACGGCTATTCCGATACGCATTCGTTTATTCAGAAGCTCGATTATTTTCAGGATCTCGATACCGTTCTGTTCGGCGGGCAGACCATCCCGGAATCCGAAAAGCAGCGTCTTTGCGAGGCGTTTCCGGATGTCGATTTTGATGTGATCGGCACCTATGAAATTTACGGCAAACAGATACCGGAAAACGCGGAGGAGCTGGATCTTCGTGACGTCAAGCTCGATGCCTCCCTCTGCGATCAGCTCGCGCTGCTGACGCAGCTGAAATCAGTTGACCTGCACGATCAGCCGCTGTCCATTGAGGAGAAAAAAGAGCTCTGCAAGCTGTTCCCGGAGGTTTCCTTCGGCTGGACGGTCATCTATGACGGCGAGGAGTACGATTCTTCGATCACGGAGCTGAATCTCAGCAACCGGAATCTGACGGAGGAGGATCTGGAGAACATCCGCGAGGCGATTTCACAGTTTCCGGATCTTGAAAAGGTCATTCTCTGTGACTGCGGCATTCCCTACGAGCGGCTCGCGGAGCTGAACGAGGAGTGGCCGGTCAGAGTGGTCTGGCGCGTGTGGCTGAACAACCGCTGGTCAATCCGCACGGATGATGTTGCATTCTCTGTCTTTATTATCCATTATGACTATCCGCGCATGGGCTCGTGGAATCTCGAAGTGCTGAAATACTGCACGGATCTGCTCGCACTCGATCTCGGCCATCAGTCGATTTCCGATCTTTCCGTGATCGGTGAATATCTGACGGAGCTGCGCGTGCTGATTCTTGCGGATAACTGTATCTGGGATATTTCACCGCTTTCCAATCTGAAACATCTGCATTATCTGGAGCTGTTCCTGAACCGGATTTACGATCTGAGCCCGCTGCGCGATCTGCATGAGCTCGTTGATGTCAATATCAGCTATAACGGCGGCATTTATGACATTGAACCGCTGCTGTATTCCCCGATGATGGAGCGCATCTGGATGGAGGCGACCAGCATCGGTATGGACAGTGTTGCGCTGCTCCAGGAAACGTATCCGGACTGCAAGCTGGTTCGCTGGGGCTCCGGCTCGGTGGATCAGGGCTGGCGTGAGCCGCATGAGCGTTATATTCAGATGATGGATATGTGGCAGCACAATTATTACGGCGACAAGTTCTCCTGCTTCGACGACAAGGCGATTGAGCTTGGCCTGCGTGACGATGAATAATCCGTCGGAGATACAAGATTTTCGACAAATCAAGGGGACGCTCTGCAATCAAGAGCGTCCCCTGAAATTTTGACAAACAAAGGCGCTGACCGCAGTCAGCGCCTGTTTTTTTTGTTGCAGGAATTATTTCACCGGAACAACCCAGCCGAACGGATCTTCCAGCTTGCCCCACTGGATACCGGTCATGGTATCGTAGATCTTCTGAGAGATCGGTCCGATCTTGTTGTCGTTGATCGTCATGACCTTGTCGCCCCACTTCAGGTGGCCGACCGGAGAGATAACAGCAGCCGTACCGGTGCCGAAGACCTCATCCAGCTTGCCGTTGTCGTATGCATCTGCGATCTCCTGAATGGTGATTCTGCGCTCGGAAACCTTCATGCCCCAGCTCTTGGTCAGCTCCAGCACGGACTTTCTGGTGATGCCCGGCAGGATGGAGCCCTGGAGCTCCGGCGTGACGATTTCGCCGTCGATGACGAACATGATGTTCATTGCGCCGACTTCCTCGATGTACTTCTGCTCAACACCGTCGAGCCACAGCACCTGAGAATAGCCTTCCTTATGTGCCTCATCCTGACCGATCAGGGAAGCAGCGTAGTTGCCGCCGGTCTTGGTGTAGCCCATACCGCCGCGCACCGCACGGACATACTTGGACTCAACATAGATCTTGACCGGATCCAGACCGGATGCATAATATGCGCCGGACGGCGAGAGGATGATGATGAACTTGTACATATCGCCGGGCTTGACGCCGAGGAACGGATCAACTGCGATGATGAACGGACGGATGTAGAGAGAAGCGCCCTCAGCGGACGGAACCCAGTCCTTTTCAACCTTCAGCAGAGCCATGAGGCCTTCCATTGCATCCTCGATCGGCAGCTCCGGAATGACCAGACGGTTGTTGGAGCTGTTCAGACGCTTGAAGTTCTCCTCCGGGCGGAACAGCTGGATCTCACCGTCAGCACGGCGATAAGCCTTCAGACCCTCAAAGACCTCCTGGCCGTAATGCAGGCAGAGTGCCGCCGGGCTCAGTTCAAGGTTGCCGTAGGGTACGATTCTTGCATCATGCCAGCCCTTGCCGGTTTCATAGTCCATGATGAACATGTAGTCGGTGAAGATGTGACCGAAGCCGAGCTTGGTCTCGTCTGCCGGCTTTGCCTTCAGGCTTGCTGCCTTTTCAAAACGAATGTCCATTGCTTTTTCCTCTTTTCCTCACAGTTTCTTAGAGTTTTCAGCCGCACCGTTCACGGCACTGCTGATATGTCATGCCGAGCACAGCTCAGCAGGCATTTCCTTTCAGATAGCGCGGGGTGTACTTATTGCGGTACAGTTCAACGGCATACCGCACGGAAACGACCGCGCTGCAAATGATCACGAGCAAAAATAAAATACGGATCACATTTTTCATATTGTCACGCTCCGTTCTGCCGCACAGCGGCTTTGATGCTTGTCAGATAACGTGTGCAGACTCCCCTGCGCCTTTTATTATAGCACATCTTGTGCCGGATATCAAGTGAAAAAGAAAAAAACTGTGTGAAAATTGCTTTGCAGGTCATTCTTCTGCGTTGTCGTGGCCGCCGTACAGCCTTGCAGTCCGTTTTTCCCTGAGCCATTCGGTCAGCAGCCAAAACGGTACCAGTACGCCGGATATGACAAACGCAAACACCGGCAGAATCCAGAATTTCTCCGCCTCTGAATTTTCGCAGGGCGGGAACAGGCCGGATGCGGTCAGCTTCACTGCAATCCACACAAACGCTGCACTTTCCAGTCCCCAGAAAAACAGGCAGGCGGTCACATGCCGCCAGCGCTTCCGGCAGTGATTCTGCACGCGCAGCGCCGGTTCCAGCATACAGAACAGCACAGACGGAACTCCTGCGATCAGGAGCATTACGACTGCGCTGAAATCCGGTATCTGTCCGTCTGAAACCAGATGCCCGAGCCAAAGGTATAACGTCAGGATCACCTGCATGAGCAGCTGCGCAGCCGTCATTTGCAGAAGCCTCTTTTTCATGTTATCCTCTCCCGCAGTGCGTTACAAACGCCGCGATCCAGTCTGCGAAGAAGCCGCTTTCGCAGGTCTTCTCCGAAAGAAAGCCGCCCTTTCCCGCGACTGCTTTCAGCACGGAAGGCTGCGAATCCGCAGGACAGCCGCAGTGATCCGCGGCAAGCAGCATTGCGGTGTCATTGTCAAAATCACCGGCAGCACCGATGACAGTACCCGCCGGCAGAAAACGCCGCAGCTTTGTCAGTGCGGTGCCCTTGCTGGTGTCATGCGGCAGAATTTCCAGGAACCAGCGGTGCGAGCGCGTGAAATTCACCAGTTCAAACCGTTCCTGCTTTACATATTCCAGCATCTCCGAAATCCGCTCAGGCGCGCCCGCGAACAGCGATTTGTAGCACTGCTCCGGCGAAATCTCGTCAAGCGTTTTCCGGACAAGCGGGATATGCGTGATTTCCAGATGCTGCCGCTCATAGTCGTTTTCCTGCAGGACGAACACGCCGTCCGGTGCCAGCACCTCTGCGCCGACGTCCGGGAATTCGCGCATCAGCTCGATCAGGATCTCCTTTGTCCCTGACGGCAGATGCGCCGCCCCGACGGTTTTCTGTGCCGCTGGATCGTAAAGCAGCGCGCCGTTATACATCACGACAGGGAAATCCGGGCGCAGCAGCTCCAGAAATTCCTGCGAGGCCTGCGTGCCGCGTCCCGTTGCGATACTGAACAGCCCGCCCTTTCTCCGGAAATCCGCGATGGCTGCGGCGTCCTCCGGCGAAACGGTTTTCTCCGGCGTCAGCAGCGTGCCGTCCAGATCGGTCAGCAGTGCAAGGCCGGCATAGGGCTTTTCAGAATGATTCATCGGTTTTGATACTCCTTTATGATTCCTGGGTTCCTTCCCAGAGGTGTTTCAGTCTTTCGATATCTGCCGGCATGACCGGGAACAAGCCGCTCTGATCCAGACAGATCTTGCAGCCGTCGCATCCGTACAGAACGCCGTGCCTGCGGCATTTCGGAAAGCTGTTCAGCGTCGGATCGTCCGGCTTGTGCCACTTGAACCAGTTCGATTCCGCCTCCGGCACAATCAGGTCTGCCGTCATGCAGCGGAACAGTGCGATGAACTCGTCCATTTGCTCATTCACCCGTTCCGGCTCTACGCTGTATTGGAGCATCTGCTGCGTTTCCGGCTTCTGCATGACTTCCCTGGCATGCTCCGCAGTCCGGATCAGAAATGCGCGGTCAGCTTCAAAGGTTTCCGCTTTCCACGGCATGTCCGGAAGTTCAAATCCGGCAACGCCGAGCCCGAGCGTCGAAGTGTTCCGCTCACTGAGGAATACGATCATCCGCTTTTCCGAATCGGTTATTGCCAGTTCGGAGCCGCTGACAACCAGGCAGTCGATTGCCCAGTCCAGCCCGCCGTTTGACAGCTTGAAATCCGCATCGCAGTTCATGCCGTGTTTCAGCACAATCCAGTTCCCCATATCAGGCATCTCCTTTCAGGCGGCTGGGCAAATCCTGCGATCAGCCCTCGCTCTGCCCGCCGCCGGACGGCTTCTCTCCGCCCTGCGGACGGTTCCCGCCGCGGTGATTCGGATACCGCCGGTTGTTCGGTCTGCGGTAGCGGCGGTTATCACCCTGCTGTTTCTCCTGATTCCGGCGTTCCTGCCGCTGCTCGGCGGCGCGCGCCGGATCCTCAACAACAGCGCGGTGCTCGGTGAAGTCCATGCCGTCCAGAAGCGGCGCTGCGTGGCGTACCGGCTGCTGTGCGGGCTGCGGCGCAGCTGCTTTCTGACGGTTCTCACCGAATTCCGGATGCAGCACAGCGGCATTTTCCTGCCGTGCCTCCGGCTTGTTTTCAGGCTTATGCTCCTGCCGGTTCCGCGGCTGCCGCTGCGGGCGCTCGCTGTTGTTTCTGCGCTCACCGGACTGCTCCTGCTTCTGCGGACGGGGCGGTCTTTGCGGACGCTCCGGCTTTTCCGGACGCTCTGTTTTTTCGGGCTTTTCCGCCTGTTCCGGCTTTGCCGTCTGCTTTGTCGCAGCGGCCTCCGGCTTCGCGGGCAGCGTCTTCTTGTCGCGCAGATCTTCTCTGGTCATGCGGCGGCTTGCATCCTGCAAGCGTTCGACGGCATCGCGGTGAACCGTAACCGGCACGTCGGAATTTTCCGGCTTCACGCGCAGCATGCCTGTCACGAGGTTCGCCTCCATGACATAGGCACGCACCGGCAGCTCGCCCGGCAGAATGACCGTGGAGCCGACCTTCGGCGTCAGCTTGATGAGCTCCTCGTAAACGGGGCTCTCATAGCGCAGGCAGCACATCAGTCTGCCGCAGGCGCCGGAAATCTTGGTCGGATTGAGCGCGAGTCCCTGCTCCTTCGCCATTTTAATGGAGATCGGCTGGAAGTTGTTGAGATAGCCCTTGCAGCAGAACTCCCGTCCGCAGATGCCGAGGCCGCCCAGCAGCTTGGCCTCGTCGCGGTCACCGATCTGCCGCAGCTCGATGCGGACATGGAACGCGGTTGCCAGGTCCTTGACCAGCTCGCGGAAATCGACGCGCGATTCCGCCGTAAAATAAAAGATCAGCTTATTGCTGTCGAATCCGCATTCCACATCGACCAGATGCATCGGCAGATTCCGCGACTCAATGCGCTCCTGACAGATGCGGAACGCCTCCGCCATATAGGCGCGGTTTTTTTCGAGAATCTGCATGTCCTCATCGGTCGCAAGGCGCAGAATCGGCTTGAGCGGTGCGGTGATGCAGTCATCCTGTACGGCATGGCGTCTTGCCGCGACCTCGCCGCATTCAGGGCCTCTTGCCGTTTCCACAACGACATAGCTGCCCTCTGCGGGATTGAGATTGCCCGGCGCAAAATAATACATTTTGCCGCCGCTTTTGAATTTCACTCCGATAACTTCGATCATAGTATCTATCCTATCCGGCGGATTGCTCCGCCCAAAATTCACATACGCTGTCAGGGATTACGCATCACAGAGCGCCGCACAGAGCGCCGTTGCCGTCAGAACGGCACTGACATTGCCGTCCAGATCCGCAAATGCCTCCCGGATCGCGCCGTGCATCCGCATGGCTCTGCGCGGTGTCAGTCCGGAAGAAAGCGTTTCCGCCGCAGCGCGGTCACAGCCGAGCCGCGGAAAGCTGCCCTCCAGCGTCAGGACAGCCGCATCCCGCACCTGTGCGTCCAGCAGCTCCAGCGTCCGGATCAGCTGATCCTTGTCCGCAGCCGCCGCCGTCAGCAGGCGCAGCATTTCATATTCATTGCGCTCTGCCAGTGCGGCAGAGAGCGCCGCGGCGTCATCCGCAGCACGCTTCACGGCCGGGTCGCTGAGATACGCAATGCATTTGCCGATGTTTCCGCCGAATCTTGCCGCTGCCGCGCGGATATCCGCATCGGGATAATCCCGCTTCAGCAGCGCCTCGGTGCATTCCCCCGCCGTCACAGGAAAGACCGCCTTGGCGGTCATGCGGGAGAGCAGCGTCGGCAGCAGCACGCCGACCGATCCCGCCGTAAAGACAAAGCAGGAATGGGCAGGCGGCTCCTCGACGGATTTGAGCAGCGCGTTCTGCGCCTGAATGCTCATGCCGTCGGCATCCGGGAAAATAAACACGCGCATATCGCCGTTGTTCGGCAGGACGGAAGCCTCCCGCCGGATGTCGCGCACGGTTTCGACGGAAAAGCCCATGCGCTTGCCGGAGTGCTCCGCAGTCGTGATGTCCGGGTGCGCGTCCTCCGCGGCGAGCCGGCAGCTCTTGCAGGTGCCGCAGGGTGCAGAATCCGGATGTTCGCAGAGCACGAGCATCGCAAACCATTTCGCAATCAGCTTTTTGCCGCAGCCGCGCTCGCCGTGCAGCAGCAGCGCGTGCGGCAGATGATTCTGCTTCCGCATCGTGCGCAGCTCGGAGAGCAGCTGCTGATTGCCGTAAACCGCGGGCATGTTCGGTGTATTCACAGCTTCTCGAACCGTTCGATATTCGTCACAAAGACGGTTGCACCGCCGACCGGTACCTCCAGCGGCATCGAGGGCATCTGCCCTGTCAGCGGAGAGCCGTAGGTCGGTGTGGACGGAACAAACTGCTTTCTGTGATGACATTTCTGTTCGACCACATTGATAACAGTGTCAACGTCGGCTTCCTCCACACAAATCAGAAAGGTCGTATTGCCGGAGCTCAGGAAGCTGCCGGAGGAAGCGAGCTTTGTTGCACGGAAGCCGTTTTTCGCAAGTGCCTTCGATACAGCAGCACTGTCATCGCCGTTGACGACTGCAAAGATCAGTTTCATAATATGGATCGACCTCATTTCTGAAAGTTCTTTCTGAACGGATGTTCCGTACTTCTGTACAGGATATCCCATAATCAAGTATACCACAAAAATCCGTTTTGCGCAAGTATATAATCAAAAAATAGTGCCGGGGAGCGGCGGGCAGTGCCCGCCTCCATTGATCTAAAGCTCTCCGGCAGGTCAGCTTGTATCATAAGGAATACTGCTCTCAGCTTGCTTTTTGCAGGATATATGCTTATAAGGCGGCAGTGCCGCCCTCCGTTTTTCCACCCATGCAGCAGAGATATTATCTTTTCTTCACTTCTCCCATTGCACTTTTCAATATAATATGCTATAATAACTGCATACGGACAGGCCTATCCGTCCGCTGCTGCATCACAGCAAGAAAACGTACGGGCATCCGCTCCGGATACCCGCTTCCGCACAAACCGAAAAAGGAGCAGCATATGGCAATTCAGGATTACATGAAGGCGCAGAAGCTCGCCGAAAAGGCGTACCGCACAGGCGGTTCCACGCCCTACCTTCCCTCGCTGGAGCTCATGCTCCGGGATAAAGAGGACGGCGGACAGGTTCCGCTCGGTCAGATGGAAATTCCGCTCTCCCTGGTCGTCGGCACGGCGCAGGCCGACCGCATCAAGGCATTCGCTTCCAACTTCATGCCGCTGCTGGATTACGAAACCGAGTTCGGCAGCAAATGGTCTTTGCTCTGCGATTCCGTCAGAGAGGTCGGCGTCAATGAGCCGATTGTCGTGTATGAATACAAACAGCGGTTCTATGTCGCTGAGGGCAACAAGCGCGTCAGTGTGTCGAAATTCTTCGGCGCCGTCAGCATTCTGGCGGTTGTCACGCGTATCATTCCCAAGCCGGAGGACACCGACGCGTACAGGGTGTACAGCGAATTCACGGCGTTCCACCGCATCTCCGGCATCTATGAAATTGAGATGAAGCACCCCGGCAGCTTTACGCGGCTGCTCCAGGCGATCAGGCCGGTTGAACTGCCGGACGGCGCCGACGGCAAGCCCGTGCAGCCGGAGCCGTGGGACGACGATCTCCGCCGCGACGTCAAATTCGTGTACTCCGTGTTCGCGGAGTATTACAAGAACAAAATCGCCAAGACACTGTCTGTGGAGCCGGGTGAGGCGTTCCTGCATTTTCTGGAGATTTACGGCTATGAGCAGATTCACGGCCTCTCGTCCGCCGAGCTCCAGCAGCGCATTGAGCGCATCCGCGGCGAATTCCGCGTGCTGGGCAATGAGGTCGATCCGACCTCCCACATTCTCGATCCGACCGAGGGCTCGCAGAAGATTCCGCTTTCCAAGATGATTCTGCCGAGCAGTCCGGAAACGCTGAAAATCGCATTTCTGTATCCGAAGGAGCCGGATGAATCCAACTGGGTGTATAACCATGAGCACGGCCGTCAGCACATTCAGCGCGCCTTCGGGGATCAGATTGCAACGACCTATTACGTCTGTCCCGCAGAGGATGCGGAGGAAAAGATCATCGAGGCGATTGCAAACGGGTGCAGGCTGATTTTCACGACCTCGCCGGTGTATCATCCGGTCAGCATGCGCATGGCCGTCGAGAACCCGGATATCATCATCCTCAACTGCTCGGTGAACACCGCCTATCAGCAGCTGCGCACGTATTATCTGCGCACCTACGAGGCGAAGTTTATCACCGGCATCATCGCGGGCATCATGACTGAAACCAAAAGAGTCGGCTATATTGCCGATTACCCGGTGCTCGGAATTCCCGCGTCGATTGCAGCGTTTACGCTGGGCGTCAAAATGGTCAATCCGCTGGCAACGGTCTTTCTGGACTGGTCCACGCTGGAAAACCATGATCCGATCGAATATTTCCGCGATATGCAGATTGACCTGATCTCTGACCGCGACATCAACGCAAAGCTGTCAAAGGAAACCGACTTCGGCCTGCACGGCATCTGCATTGACGACCACAACTCGTTCCCGATTGCAGCGCCGGTTCTGAACTGGGGCAGCCTTTACGAGGATCTGGTGCGGTCGGTGCTGATCGGCGCGTGGAAAAGCGACGCGAACCAGAATGAAACCCGGGCGCTGAATTATTACTGGGGCATGTCCTCCGGCGCAATCGGCGTCAAATACGCTTCCAGTCTGCCGAAGGATTTGCAGAAGCTGCCGCGGATGGTGCAGGAGCAGATCCGGCTCGGCAATTTCAAGCCGTTCGGCGGCCCGATTTACGATCAGAACGGAAAATGCCGCGTTGAGGACGGACAGGAGCTGACGACGGATGAGATCATCGGGCTGGACTGGCTGCCGCACGGCGTCGAGGGACGGCTGCCGGAAATCAGCGAGCTGGCGCCGCAGTTCCGCGAATTTGCCAAATGGCACAGCATTCACAAGCAAGACAGCGCCGGATTGCTGAAATAACAGAAACAACAAGAAAAAACACAGGGCGGGGAATCAAAAAATATGAAAATCATGGTAATGTCGGACGAGGAGTCCAGGCACATCTGGGAATACTATCAGCCGGGCATGTTCAAGGGGATCGACCTGATCATTTCCGCGGGAGATCTGAAAGCGGAATATCTCTCCTTTGTCGAAACCTTTTCCAATGTTCCGCTGCTGTATGTTCACGGCAATCACGATGAAAAGTACGATACGGCGCCGCCGGAGGGCTGCGAATGCATTGAGGATCAGATCGTTGTGTACAACGGCATCCGGATTCTCGGGCTGGGCGGCTCGATGCGCTACCGCAAGGGAAAGCATCAGTACGAAGAAAAGGACATGCAGCGGCGCATCCGCAGGCTGAAGCTCAAGCTGATGCGGAGCGGCGGCTTTGACATTCTGGTGACACACGCACCGATGGCCGGCTTCCATGATGCGCCCGACCTTTGCCATAACGGATTCAAAGCATTCCGGGAGCTGCTGGAGCAGTACCGGCCGAAGTATTATGTTCACGGGCATGTTCACATGAATTACGGCGAAAAAACGCCGCGGCTCTCGCTGTTTCAGGACACTGTCGTGATCAATGCCTACCGCACCTATACGTTTGAATACGACGACCCCGCCGTTCGGAAGGAAGCAGAGCGAATCACCGAATAATAAGCGGTGATCTATAATGGGGACGCTCGCCCGCTTCGCTATGAGTTTGCACCGCAAACTCACCCCAACCCCTGCTTAAGGGATGCTGGCCCCTAAGCATCCCATTGTGATGAAAAATAATGTATTTCCGTCGATTTTCTATATCGCGGGATTCCAAAGGGACAGTGTCCCTTTGGCGGGGTTTGGGGCGGAGCCCCATTTTGAATCCATCGGAGATACCGCTTTGACCGAATAACAAAGCAGCACCCTGCCGAAGCGGGGTGCTGCTTTTCTCTCAGAAACTGTTATGAAGCGGATTCAGCAGCGGCACTGCTGTCCGGAATCCAGTCAAACACGGTATTGACAATGTTATCCTTGTTGTCGAAATGCAGATAGTGCTCGCCCTGGAGCTTGTGATGCTCGCTGCGGGCGGTTTCCGTTACGATTTCCTTGTGCAGCTGCTCCCATTCGGGCATCATCTCACAGTTGGACGAGCAGACGAACATCAGCACCGGCACGGTGTCCGGGAATGTGACCTGCCGCATGGACTTGAGATTCGGGTCGATCATATTGACCTCGCTGCAAATATCCTTGTTGTTTTCACGGTGCAGCGTCAGCAGGCGGAACAGCTTCAGCTCCTCCTCCGTGTAAGGATAGGACGGATCCGCACACAGAATGGCCCGCGGATCCGAAACGGACATCAGCCGCCGGATGCCGGTAACGTTCATAGCCTTTGTCAGATAAACCGCGATTTTGTTCAGCGCTGTAATGCTGATCGGCAGCGGGCTGTGTTCCAGCTGCTTCGGGACAGAGGGATCAATGCCGATGAAGCCCTCCACCTCATCCGGATACTGATTCGCCCACGCCAGCGCGTATACGCCGGAGAGCGAATGTGTCATGAGGTAGTATTTTTCACAGTCAAGGCTGCTGACGCAGCTGTGCAGCTCATTGACCACAGCGTTCAGCGAACGGTCCGTTCCGGCCAGATCCGACAGGCCGTAGCCGAACGGCTCCACCGTGATGACGCGGTATTTCTCCGCAAGTGCCTCCGCCAGCGGCTTGAACTCCAGCACGGGCGATACCGAGCCGAGTCCCGGCAGCAGGATCACTGTCGTGTCGTTTTCTTCCCCTTTGATGTCAGCGACCATGGTTTTTCCGCCGACGTCGATTTTGATTCCGTATGACGCTTCGTGCAGCGCCTTTCTTTCACTGAGCCCGCAGAACAGGTTCCAGACAGTCAGAGCTGCCAGGATCACGAGCAGAATCAGGAACAGCCATTTGAAAAAGCGGCCGACCTTTCCTTTCTTCTTTTCAGACAAAGTTGCAGTCTCCTTTCCGAAATAAGCAAGATTGTTTGGTTTGACGGTGGGTACAGTGTGTGCATATCCATTCTCAGTTTATCATGTTTCCGCACGATTGTAAAGAGGAATCCGCATGGTTTCATAAACTCTTCAAAAAACTTTATATTCTCTTAAAAATTAACTGAGATTCATAATTGATGCAGAGGCAAACCGCGCTGATACGGACATATTCCCTGTGCGCTTCTGCCCGGGTGCGGAGAAAACCGCGTTTTGAAAGGCGTTTCTGCGCAGAAAAGCGGTTGCAAATCGAAAAAAAGTATGATATAATAGTAAACAGTACCCATAAAGAAAACGCCGCTGCCGTATGCAGGCGGCCGCAATAAAAAAGGAGTTTCAAAATCATGGAACAGCAAACCGTATATTCCGCCAAGGAAGCATCCGCTTATGCACAGCAGATCCTGCACGCCGTTCAGAGCGTCGTTGTCGGAAAGGATATGATTATCCTCAAGGTTCTGCTTGCAATGCTTGCGAAGGGACATGTTCTGCTGGAGGATATGCCCGGCGTCGGCAAGACCACGCTGGCACTTGCATTTGCCAAAACGCTGGATCTGGATTATCACCGCATTCAGTTCACGCCGGATGTTCTGCCGAGCGACGTGACCGGCTTCTCCGTCTATAAGAAGGAAACCGGCGCCATGGAGTTCCAGAAGGGCGCGGCATTCTGCAACCTGCTGCTCGCGGATGAGATCAACCGTACCTCTCCGAAGACGCAGTCCGCACTGCTTCAGCTCATGGAGGAAACCGCCGTCACCGTGGACGGCCGCACATATACGCTTCCGGAGCCCTACTGCGTGCTTGCAACGCAGAACCCGACCGGCTCCGTCGGTACGCAGATGCTGCCGGAATCACAGCTTGACCGCTTTATGCTCCGGCTGCACATGGGCTATCCGGATCTGGAGAGCGAGGTGCAGATCATGCAGGCGCGCTCTGCGGAAAACCCACTGGATAAGCTGGAGCCGGTGCTGACCCGCGCAGAGCTCCAGATTCTCCAGGAAACCGCCGCACAGGTCTATGTGGACAACGCCATTCTGCGCTACATCGCGGAAATCTCCGCTGCAACGCGCAATCATCCGATGATCAAGCTCGGCGTCAGCCCGAGAGGCTCACTGGCGCTCTGCGCCGCCGTGCGCGCGACCGCTCTGGTGCGCGGACGGGATTACGTGACGCCGGATGACATCCGCGTCATCGTTGTGGAAACCTTTGCACATCGTATGCTCCTCAGTGCCCGCGCCAAGACCGAGAACATCACCGCGGAGCAGCTGATCGAGGAGATCCTGAACGATGTGCCCGTTCCGAAGCTGAGAAGGTACGAGGAATGATCCGATCCAAGCTGCTGTATGCAGTGCTGCTGGTCGTGCTGATTCTGTTCTACTACCTCTACCGCGGCGACCCGAAGCAGGGCGACCTGTCGCTGGCACTGCTGATTTTTGCAGTGATCTTTCCGCTGATTCTGCTGGGTGGGCTGATCTGGCTGAAACGCGCTCTCTGGCTGCGGCTCTTCCACAGCAAGGAGCCCGTCCGCAAGGGGCAGATGTATCAGTGGGTGCTGCAAATCACAAATAATAGTATTTTTTCCGCATCCGAGGCGCAGGTTTCCCTGACCTATTCCAACAGCCTGACCGGAGAATCGAAGGATCTGACGCTGATCGTGCCGGTGCTGGCGCGCAACAGCCAGCGGGTGCGGCTTTCGTTCCATACGATTACCTGCGGCATCATGCAGATACAGATTCATGAGCTGGTGCTGTTTGATCCGCTCCGGCTGTTCCGTGTGCGGATCCGGCCGTCACTGCTGGATCAGGTGCTCGTGATGCCGGCCAATACGGTGCAGGTGCCCGAGGAGTGGCCGCCTGTTCCGATGCCGGATGCCGATACCTCGGAATATTCCAAGGTGCGGCCGGGTGACGATCCCTCTGAAATCTTTGACCTGCATATCTACCGCGAGGGCGATCAGGTTTCCCGAATTCACTGGAAGCTCAGCTCCAAGCTCGATCACCTGATGGTCAAGGAATACAGCCTGCCGCTTTCTGCGGGCAGCCTGCTGGTGCCGGTATCCGTTCTCTGCGGAGAGATGCCGGAGGCGGCGCTGCGGCTGGATACCGCATATTCCGCGATGACCGCCGTCGCTGCAACGCTGGCCGAGCAGGAGCTCTCCTTTGCGATTACCAATTATCAGACGGAAACCGGAATGCGCGTTTCCGAGCTCTATGAGAATCTCGCAGAGGCAGCGCCGTGGCTGCGCATGGCCGTGGCGGAACCGCCCGCCCGGGAACGTGACCGTGACATGCTGCTGAATGCCCTGACCGATCTGCTGAACGAAAGCCGCAGCTATGAGCGCATCGTGTTCTTTGTTCCGCAGATGGACGACGCGTTCTCCGAGGTGTTTGCCGCTGCGCCGCATCCGGAGCGGCTGACCGTATTTTTCGTCACTGCCGTCCATGAATCGGACTGGAGCGCAGACGCCGGGCTGTCGTATACCTGCGTGCCGGTTGCGCTTCAGGAGCCGGTTCACCCCACGGTGCTGAATCCGCGGGACGAGGATCTCCCGGACTTCGATACCGAAGAGCTGTTTGAGGGAGGTGCGGCATTATGAAGTATTATGACGTACCCCGCCCGAAGGATCAGCTGCTGCTCCACGACGGCATCACGATGTCCGTCCGCAGCAGAAAGCAGTTTCCGGAACGGCTTGTGCGGCTGCTGATAACGCTTTGCGGCAGCGTCGGCACACTTTGCTGTGTGCAGGGATTTTTCCATTTCCAGATTCAGATTATGCCGCTGATTCTGTTCATTATCATTCTGACATGCTTCATGCGGCTGATCCGCATGATTTCCCCGCGCGTCGGCTTCGGCTGCATTCTGGCCGCATTCGCTGCGATTCCGGTTCTGCTGCTGAAATACCGCGAGGAGGCGGTCATCGGTGCAGGCTCCGTGTATCACGCGATGCGCAGGGTGATTCTCGAAAAGGCATCTTTTCCCGCAAATACTGCGCGGCTGCCCGGACAGTGGACGGAAGCGCAGTGTACGCAGTTCATTTTTGTGCTGATCATCGCGGCAATGGTCGCGCTGCTGGAATATTCCGATGTGCTGATGACGCATACGCAGTCCAGCCGCAGCGGCTTCTGGATCCGTTTTCTGGTGACGTTCCCGTTCCTGGAATGCGGCCTGTATTTCGGCATTCATACCAGCATGGCGGCAGTTTTTCTGCTGGTGTTGTTCTGGATCGGTACGCTGGCGGTTTCCCGCAGAAAGCCGAGCAGACATCTGCTGCGCTCGCAGGGTGCTTCCGCACCGCTCCAGCAGGCATTCCTCAATGAAACGGAGCATCGCTTCACCACGCATGAAACCGGTGCGGCCGTTCTGTTGGGCTGCACGGCACTGCTCTCGGCCTGTGCGCTGATTTGCAGCTCGCATTACGATCCCAACAGTCCCAAGACGCAGGCGCGTCTGGAAAAGCGGCAGGAGCTCAGAAAAGCGGCGCGGGAATTCAGCGTGCGCGACGTCACCGGCCTGCTCCAGCGCATCCCGACCACCATGGGTCTGAACGTCGTGACGGACGAGGTCGATCTGACGCAGGACAGCGATCTGCATTTTGACGGCAGCACCGTGCTCCATGCATCGGTCTGGTCAACCGTCAACGTCAAGGATTACTATCTCCGCGGCATTGTCCGCTCGGAGTACACCGGCAAGGGCTGGGCGCTCCCGAACGGCATTTACCGCAGAAATCAGAAGCTGTTCCGCCAGCTGACCAACGAAAACCGGATGCCGCAGACCCTGCTGCATTCCGATCATGCGGATGAGATGAAGCAGGAGGAGGGCCGCTATCCGGTTGTTCCCTGCGAGATCACCGCGATGCACGGCGAATCGGTCAACTATCTGCCGTATGAGGCGCTGTTCAAGAAGGGCACCAAGTACCGCTATGACATCGAAACACAGCTTCCCAGCTACAAGAAATATGACTTTAACATTCTGACAACCGGCATCACGGATCCCGGCGTGGCTTGGGCGAATTCTGCACCGTCCCCGGATCCGGTCGTGTCGGAATACGAAAAATTTGTCGACGAAACCTATATCGAGCTGCCCGATACCCCAGCGATCCACCGGATCCACGACATGTATGAGCCGTATATGCCCGATGCGGATGCGCCGCTGCCGGAAAAGCTCGAGGCCATCCGGGATTACATCTGGGAGCGCGCGGACTACACCATGCAGCCCGGCGACCAGCCGGAGGATCAGGACTATGTCGAGTATTTCCTCACGCAGGGACACAAGGGCTACTGTGCGCATTATGCGTCCTCTGCCGTGCTGCTCTGCCGGATGTGCGGCATCCCCGCACGCTACTGTCAGGGTTATGTGCTGACGCAGAACAGTTTCCACAGCGGCAACAGGCAGGAGGTCACGGGGCAGGCTGTTCCGGTTTATGAGATCGACATTCCCGACAACCAGGCGCATGCGTGGGTTGAGGTATACGTCAAGGGCTACGGCTGGCTGCCGTATGAATTTACGGAAACCGTGCTGGAAACCTGGCACCGTGCGCAGGCGGCACCGGCCGTTCAGACGACCGTTCAGGAGGTCACGACCGAGGCTTCTCAGACGCAGACCACAACCGTCGCCCCCCAGACCGCTGACACCACCACGCAGACTACGCCCGGCGGCGCCGGAAAGAACGGCAGCGGCAGCAAGGTTCTGCGGATCATCGGCAGGATTCTGCTGATTCTGATGCTGCTTGCGGCAATCCTGTATGTTTACTACCGGATTCACTGCACGATCATCCGCCGCAGACGGGCTGCGATGCATGACAAGGATGGCAATGCCGCGGCACATGCCTCCTACGATTATCTGATCCGGCTGCTGCATCTGCTCGGCATTGATCAGAAGCGCATGTCGCATGACACCTTTGCGGCCTTCGCGGAAAAGGAGTGCGATCTGCTCAAGAAGGGCAAGATTTCCAAGGCGATTGAAATTCAGCAGGCGGCGGTATTCAGCCGTGCGGGCGTATCGTCCGCAGACGCGAAGATTCTCTGCCAGACCGCTGAGCTGCTTGCCGGTGCGGTTTACCAGAAGGCGGGCTTCTTCCGCAGACTCTGGCTCCGCTGGGGCAGACATATCGTCAGATAAGCATATGCAAGAAGTATCTCCGGCGGATTCTTAATGGGGGCGTTGCCTCATTTTGAATCCGCCGGAGATACCGCTTTTTTCACATTCCGCCCCGAACCGGTCATCAGACTTTCCCGCGGGTATCGCGCCTCTGACACAGAATTTCCACATTCGGGCGCTATAATAACATCATCAGAGAACAACAGCATGTGCCTGAGCAACACATGCGAAATCATTCCCCTCTCTGATACAAACCTCCCTTTCAAGTCACATACATGACAACCCTTTCAAGAACAGCAAAAAGAATCAGCGGCATACCGGAGTTCCGGTGTGCCGCTGATTCTGTTTGTATCCGATTGTTACTCCGGCAGCTGATACTCCGGCGGGACATGCGTCAGCACGTAGTTCAGCAGGATCATGCCGCCCTCCAGGCTGAGGTGCAGGCCGTCCTCGGTCGCCAGATGGCCGTCCAGCATGCCGTCATTGTTTTTCAGCGCAGTGTTCACGTCAACGAAGTAGACGTCATTCTGATTCGCCGTTTCCAGCAGCAGCGAGTTATACTCGTCGATGACGCTGTTCTTGATGCCGCCCTCCGTCAGCTTTTCCGCCTCTGCGGTGACGGGCGGGATCGACATGACGAAAATCGTCGCTTCCGGCGCCGTTGCTTTCAGGGAGCCGAGCAGCATGGTGAAGTGTGCAATGGTCTGGTCAGCGCCCTGCGTGGAAAGGCTCTCTGTGCCAAACATCAGATAGATCGGGCAGTTTGCCTGATTCAGGGCGTTCAGAATGCGGATGGTCGTGCCGTTGAGCAGCACGTATTCTTTCGCGTAGTTTTCCAGCGTCAGGGTTTCGCTTGCGTAGACGCTGTACGGGTTGAGCAGGTTGTCCTCGCCGAGATTATAGATATTGGTTTCACCGACGAATGCGCAGTGTGCAAGAAAATCCTGCGGCTTTGCTTCGGCTTCCGGCACCGGGTTGATCTTGTTGGTGGTCGGCTGATCCGCTTCGGATTCCCCGCCTTCCTCGCCCTCGCCCTCGGCGCCCTCACCCTCGGAGGTTTCCTCGGCAGGCGCTTCGGATTCCTGTGTTTCCGGCGTCTGCTCAGGCTCCGTTGTTTCGTTTTCCGCTTCGGAATCCGAAACCTCTGTGCCGGCTGCGGGCTTGACGAACACATCCTTATCCGGATGCAGATTGCGCGAAAGCAGGTATGCGCCGAAGCAGATAATCAGGCTCAGGATCCAGATCAGAATCAGTCTGCTGAACCGGAAGCGCATCACCGGGCCGCGGCGCTGCTTCTTGTGGCGGACTTTTCTTCGCTTGGAGCGCGTAAGCGGTTTTTTTCTGTAACTTGAATTTCTTCCGCTGGGCATGTCGTTTCTCCTTCCTGTTTATACAAGACTACCTTATATTATAACGGATTCCGCAGGATTTTGCAAGTGCTTTTCGAGAATTTCTGCGCAAAAAGCCCGAAAATTTCATAAATATGTCCCTTTCCGGCATCTGTCTGCCGAAAAGGGACAAGTGTGTTACAGCTCCGGAATATGAATATCGGCATACTGCGCTTTGATTTCGGCGCTTTTGCCGCAGGAGAGGCGTCCCTCCGGACATACGCCGCTGACATAGCAGCTCGGGCCGAAGCAGCGGAACACGGTCGGGCACTGCTTCCGCAGCTGCCGCAGCAGCTCCACCGCACAGCCGCGGATCTCCCACTGGGCGCGGGTGCAGGTGCGCAGCTTCATGAAGTGCAGCAGCTCTCTGCCGTTCATATCGCAGATGACATTGACCTGATTGCCCGCGAGCGCATAATACTGCACGGCCTCCGCAGGCAGCCCGGCTTTCAGCATTTTTTTGAGCGCCTTTGCGTGGTCGGCAAAGGTCTGCATGTACAGCACAAGCGCCTTTTCGTCGGCACGGACGGTCGGCGGCAGCACATAGGTCTGCGTGCGCACGGCCTGCGACACATGCGGAACAAGTACGGTCTGGACGCGGTGCCGGACAAGATGCGTCACGGCGGCCAGCGACAGGCTCCGGATTTCAAACTGCGCATGGATCAGCTCCAGCTCACGCGGGCGCTCCCCGCCGATCAGATCGGTATACTCGTAATAGCCGTCCGGATCGCTGCTCAGCATCCAGTTGGCGTTCTGCGCCTCCGTCAGCAGATTGGCGGCGTCCTCGCCGTCCGGCACGCTCCGCAGGACGGTTTCCGCTGCGGCAGCTTCCGGCGCGGGAATCTTCCCGAACTTTTCCTCCGGCTGATAGCGGCCGGCATTTTCCGCGCTGCCGGTGTGATAGCGCTTTTCGGTCAGCTCGGGCAGGTTCGGGAAATACGCACGGATCTGCTCCTTCAGCGATTCGCCGAGCGCTTTCAGCTCCGGATAATACGAGCCGCGTCCCTTGCACATGACCGTAATCATATAGAGCAGCTCGCGCGCGTTCATTGTGCAGTAGAAGTTGCTGCGGAAGCAGTAGGGCAGCACGTAGCGCGCATCCTCCTTCGGGATGCCGTATTCCAGCAGCTTGGCGTAGGCATCGAACAGCGACTGCATCTGCTTTCTGTAATCCGGAACGAGCTTTTCCGGCATCGGCGGGATGTAGAATCCTGCATCGGTGTAATCCACGTATCTGCGTGATTTGACTGTGTAAGATCCCAGACGGAACTCAATGACGAACTCCTCCGTGCAGACGGAAACATTGTCAAAGGCAACCGTAAAGAACTGATGCTCCAGCGTGGAGGTGTGCCCCGAGCCGACGACCTTTTCAATCAGTGCGGCATTGTTTTCCTTTTCCCGCGATTTTTCGTAGATTTCCAGCGCAGAGCCCTGCGTGGTCGAAATCCTGGCCGCGGATGCGACAACCGTGTCGCCCGCAGTCGAGGATGCAATGATGGTTGCGGATGCCTGATTCAATGCAATCGCTCCTCTCAGCTCGGAATTTGATATTATTGTAGCATGAATTGGGTTGGTTGTCAACCCGCGGAATTACTCTATGGTTTCCACCTTGAGCAGGTTGGTCGTGCCGGAGATGCCCAGCGGGACGCCCGCCGTAATGACGACCAGATCGCCCGGCTCGGTATAGCCCGCTTTGCACGCTGCCTCAACTGCGTGCCGGAACAGCGCATCGGTGCTGTTCTCCTCGTTGATGACAAGCGGATGCACGCCCCAGGACATGTTCATCTGCCGCTGCACCATCGGCTCGGTCGTGCAGGAGATGATCGGGAACATCGGGCGGTACTTGGAAATCAGCCGCGCAGTTTCGCCGCCCTTGGTGACCGTGATGATCGCAGATGCGTCCAGATCGTGCGAGGTCGTCACCGTTGCATGCGCAATCGCGTCGGCAATGGTCGCCTTTTCGTTCATGCGCGCAAGGAATTCGCTTTTGTAGTCGATGCTGCTCTCGGTCGTCAGGGCGATGCGCGCCATTGTCTGCACCGTTTCGACCGGATGCTGACCGGCAGCGGTTTCGCCAGAGGTCATGATCGCGCTGGTGCCGTCGTAGATCGCGTTTGCGACGTCGGTGATCTCCGCACGCGTCGGGCGCGGGTTGCTGATCATGGATTCCAGCATCTGCGTCGCAGTGATGACCTGCTTGCCTGCCTCATAGCCCTTGCGGATCAGCTTTTTCTGAATATCGGGGATCTGCTCAAACGGAATCTCCACGCCCATGTCACCGCGGGCGACCATGATGCCGTCGGCCTCCTCCAGAATCTCATCAATGTTGTTGACGCCCTCGCGGTTTTCGATCTTTGCAATGATGCGCACGCCGTACCAGCCGAGGCTCTGCGTGAATTTCCGCAGATAGCGGATGTCCGCGCCGGTTCTGGCGAAGCTGGCGGCGATGAAGTCAAAGCCGAGCTTTGCGCCGAATTCCAGATCCTCCATGTCGGCGTCGCTCAGATACGGCATGGAGAGGTTGACGTCCGGGAAATTGCAGGATTTGTGATTGGAAAGCGTGCCGCCGTGAACGACGCGGCATTCGATATCTGTGGAGGACACATGCTCGATGCAGAGCTCCACCAGTCCGTCATTGATCATGACGGTGTCGCCGGGGCGGACGTCCTTGGTCAGCCGCGCGTAATTGACGCTGCCGATCTTGTCATCGCAGGGGACGTCCCGCGTGGTCAGCGTGTACACGGCGCCGTCCTGAATCTCCACGGAGCCGCCCGGGAATGTGCGCAGACGCACCTCCGGTCCTTTGGTGTCCAGCATGGTCGCAATCGGCAGTCCGAGCTCCTCGCGCAGACGCACGACCTGCTCAAAGCGCTTCTTATCCTTTTCATAGTCCGCGTGGGAGAAGTTGAACCGCGCGACATTCATGCCCGCCTGCATCATCTGGCGGAGCACCTCGTCCTTGTCCGTTGCCGGGCCGATTGTACATACAATCTTTGTTTTTCTGAGCTGCTGCTGCATATCTGTATCCTCCTGAAACCTCATTCATCCGTCAGGATCCTGATTGCCTGACGGTATTTTTCACAGCGTTCCAATGTTTTTGCTGCTGTCTGCTCTTCCTGCGGCAGCCGTCCCGTATCCGAATTGTGCCGCAGATCTGCGAGCTTGACGGCCTTCGCATCCGGGTTTTCGCGAATGCGGCGCACATAATCAAAATAATCCTCTGCGGGATCATGCGTCAGCAGACGCAGCGCATCCATGACGCGCTCCGGGAACTGTGCGGCCAGCTCTGCTTCCGTGACGTCCGTATCCTCCATGACGTCATGCAGCAGCGCGGCCGCCGCCGTGACCTCGTCGGTCATCTGCTCCGCAAGATGCAGCGGATGAAAAATATAAGGCATTCCCGCCTTGTCGTACTGTCCGCGGTGCGCCTGCTCTGCAATGCGCGCGGCGCGGATTGTCATTTCCGTATAAATCATGGCATCACCCGTACTGTGTGATCTCAACTCTGCCGGAACCCGGATCGACTGTCACAGTCTTGCTGTGCGGATGATTCCAGTCCCGGTTTGTTGAAATGATGTATACTGCTGCGGCATCCGGATCCGCAAAGAAATCCTCGTTGATATGCACGGCATAGTCCCGGTCGTCGCAGCATTCCGGCAGCGGAACCGCCTCGGCTCCGGCTCCGGCATACTGCGCTGCATATTCCGCGGCGCGCTTCGGCGACGTGACAAAGTGTACCGTATAAAAACCGGTGCCCTGCATGATACTCGGCAGAAATTCAAAGCAGTAATCGCTTCTGACGTCCTGCCGGAAATCCGGGAACCAGTCCGGCTCGCCGTACCGGTACAGACTGAGAAATCCGCTCTGGAACGGATACTGCCACATGAACGGGGATTTGAGCACGATCGGCGGCGTCAGGAACAGAAAGATCGCCGTGCCGAAAAACAGCGGCATGACGCAGCCGACATTCCGCTTTGTGACCGGTACGTGCTGTTCGGGTTCGCGTTCCGCATTGTTCGCTGTTCCCGGCGCTGCCGCCCTGCCGATCAGTCCGATCATCACGGCCATGACCGCAAGAATCAGAAACGACCAGATCAGCGTCAGCACAAAGCATGCGGCAAGCAGCGCCGCCGTAATCAGATAAAAACGGTACCTTTTTGGCTTCATACGGATTCCTCAGAGGAACAGGCAGGCATCCCCGAACGAGAAGAATCTGTATTTCTCCTGCACGGCAATCCTGTATGCGTTCATGGTGTTTTCGTAGCCTGCAAATGCCGAAACCAGCATAATCAGCGTAGATTCCGGCAAATGAAAATTCGTGATCAGCCCGTCGATCACCTTGAAATCGTAAGGCGGATAGATGAAAATGCCGGTGTCGCCCTCACAGGCGCGGATATCCCCGAAGGCAGCCGCAGCGCCCTCCAGCGTCCGGCAGGAGGTTGTGCCGACGGCGATGACTCTGCCGCCGTTTTCCTTGGTTCTGCGGATTTTTTCCGCAGTTTCAGCGGGAATTGTGTAATGCTCGATATGCATGTGATGCTTGCGGATGTCGTCCTCCTTGACCGGGCGGAACGTGCCGAGCCCGACATGTAGCGTGACAAAAGCCTCGTCGATGCCCTGTTCTTTGAGTGCCGCAAGCATCTCCGGCGTGAAGTGCAGGCCGGCGGTCGGTGCGGCAGAGGAGCCGAGCTCCCTTGCATAGACCGTCTGATAGCGCTCCTTATCCTGCAATTTTTCGGTGATGTAGGGCGGCAGCGGCATCTGCCCGATTTCGTCGAGCACCGCGTAGAGGCTGCCCTCACAGTCAAAGCGCACGAGTCTGCCGCCGTCCTCGGTCGGGCCGAGCACCTCTGCCGTCAGCTTGTCCCCGAAGCGGAACTGCACGCCTGGCTTTGCCTTTTTCGCGGGTTTGCAGATAATCTCCCAGACCTTTTCGCCGGTCGGCTTTAACAGCAGAAACTCAATCGGTGAGCCGGTATCCGCGCGGACGCCGTACAGCCTTGCGGGCAGCACCCGTGAGTCATTCATGACGAGCAGGTCGCCTTTCCGCAGAAACTGCCCCAGCTCATAGAAATGATGATGCGAAACCGCACCGGTTCTGCGGTCAACGGTCAGCAGCCGGGAATTGCAGCGCGGCTCAACCGGCGTCTGCGCGATCTGCTCCTGCGGCAGATCATAATAATATGTGCTTCTTTTCGTGAAATCTATGCCCATGACCGGCATGTTCCTTTCTGTATTCAGGTTCGGGCGATACTTCCCTTTATACACTATTATAGCATATTATACTGAAAAGTGCAATGGGCGAAGTGAAGAAAAGATAATACCTCTGCTGCATGGGCGCAAAAAGCGCCCGCTGACATATGCCGGCGGGCGCTGATGAAAAAATGCAATGTGAGGAGATTGGATTATACCTGATGCCAGGTTGTGACGTATCTGTAATCACCGTTCATTCTGTTTTCGTTGACGTGATAGTAGACTTCGATGCAGTCATCCTGGTCGATGACCCAGTCGCCGTCGAGATCGGAGGCAGCGAACATCGTATTGTGATCCTTGCCGCTGAAATAGGTTGCGCCGAGGTTGTCTGCGAGGAACACAACATCCATGAAGTCAACGATGGAGTCGCCGTTTGCGTCGCCCTCCTTGACCGGACGGATGAAATAGTCAATCGTGAATTCCGTGCCGCCGAAAATGCGCTTCATCTTGTTGCCGGACGGTCTGGTGAATTCGATGTTCCACATGATCGCGTCACCCCACAGCTCGGAGCAGTAAACGCAGTCATCGCTGACACTGGTCACAAAGACCGTGCGCTTGGTACCGTTCCAGGACAGAACAACCTGATCGCCGGGCTTCATTTCGCTGATAGAATAACGGCTCTGCGGACGCTGCTCCGTATAGACGGTGTTCCAGCCGTAGAAGCAGTTTGCGAGGTATCTTGCCCATGCTGCGGTACCGGACAGGGTGGATCCCTGCTGGGTGCCGCTGATGTTCGCGGTCGAGTAGCCCTGACCGAGTACAAGACCGGACTGAATCGTGTTCTGGTAGGTGGTGATGCCTTCTTCTCTTAAGTAACGCTGGATGTAGTAGAGAGAATGGGAGAAATTCATCGAAAATTCGGTGGATTCCTGCGTCTGTTCCGTCAGCCAGTTTTTGTGTGCGTTGTTATAGGCTGATGCTGTGACGGACTGGAATGCGAGGACTGTGGCGGTCGCTGCGCAGAGCACTGCGGAGATTTTTGCGCTGATGTGTTTCATGATTGTTCACCTCATTATAATATTTACGCCGGATCAGTGGTTCAGCCTGATCTGCGTATGATTCCATTATAGCACAATCATCATAAAATAGCAATATAATACGACGAAATGCCGGATTTTGCGACGAAATCCCGTATACGGCGACGAAATCCCGTATACGGCGACGAAATGCCAGAGCGCTGACGAAATGCCGCCTGCATTGCCATTCGTCGCGGACGAACGGCGCGCCAGGACAGTTGTGCGGGCTGTACAAAGCAAAGTGTTGGATTTTGTACAGCATGTCCTTGATTTGTCACGGGATTTGTGCTATAATGAGAATATATAAAGAATAAATTGCGGAGATTCCCCGATCCCGCGGAAAGGAGTGCCGTATGAAAAAGCAGCGCCGCGAACCGATTGTGCTGTCACAAATGCGTCCGATCACGCTGTTTCTTGTGCTGAGCGGCTGTATCGTCCTCACCTTTGCGATGATTCATCTGGGCAGCGTAACCCGGTTTATCCGCCGTATCATATCCGCACTCGGCCCGGTGTTTGCGGGGGCTGTCTTTGCATTTCTGCTTGCGCCTGCGGAAACGCTGACGGAAAAGCGCATCGCCAAATGGATGGCCAGACCGATTGAGAAGCATCCGCGGCTGAAGAGCTTCCCGCGCGGCATCAGCTCGTTCCTGGTCGTGCTGATGTTTGTCGGTTCCATCGTGCTGATTGTCACGGTGACGTTCTCACAGGTCGTGGACGGCGTCAGCCGTGCGCTGGACCGCCTGCCGGATTATTTTGATCTGGTCACGGACCACATCAGGCGGCTGTTCTCTGCGGACAACAGCATTTCGCAGTATCTTTCACAGCTGAGCGATAAATTTTCCGCGACGGAGCTCGGCATGGGCAAGGTGGACGCCGTGGACATTACGCAGAAGATCCTTTCTGCGGCTGCGTCCGGTGCCGCCGGAACGCTCGGCTTTCTCTATGACGTGATCGTCGGCTTTGTGATTGCGGTGTATCTGCTCATCAGCCGGGAGCGCTTTCTCAAGCAGTGGAAGCAGATTCTGTACGCCGTCTGCAAGCCCAAGACCGCCTCGTGGATTGACAACCGCTTTGCGATTGCGAACCAGACCTTCGGCACGGCGGTCATCGGCAAGCTGCTGGATTCCGTTATTATCGGCATGCTCTGCTTTATCGGATGCTCAGTCATCCGCACGCCGTACAGCTCGCTGATTGCCGTCATCGTCGGCGTTACGAACCTGATTCCGTATTTCGGCCCGATCTTCGGCGCCATTCCGAGCGTTCTGCTGATTCTGATGGAGAGCCCGCCCAAGGCGCTGTACTTCTTCATCTTTATCATTGCGCTCCAGCAGTTTGATGCAAATATTCTGGATCCGCGTATTGTAGGCAAGTCAATCGGACTGCCTGCCTTCTGGGAGCTGTTTGCCTGCCTGCTCGGCGGCGGACTGTTTGGTGTCATCGGCCTGATTATCGGCGTCCCGGCGTTTGCAGTGGTGTATACGCTGGTGAAGCAGCTCGTTTCGGAGCGCCTGACCGACCGCGTGCGGGACGAGGAGCTGACGCCGGAGTTCCTGCGGGAATCGCTCGGCGTCACGGAGGCGATTCAGGAATCCGGCCTGTTCAGCGACAGCGAATCCGACAGCCCGTATATCCAGCATCTGATTCTGCTGGAGGATATTGCACAGAAGCCGGAGGAACGGAAGGAGAAACCGTGAGCAACTGAATACAGTCAGAACTTTCGGGGACGCCCGCTGTCGCAGGGCGTCCCCTTTGCTTTTATCACGCTGCCGGATTCGTGAATCTGTGCAGTTTTGCGTCTGTGCGCGGGGCTGTCTTTTACCACTGACTCTCTTGCATTTTTTTGCATTTTGTGATATAATAACTTTGTATATTTTCCGGTGAAACCTGAAAGGCGGTGAACAGGCTTGGGCTGGACGATCCTGCTGACAATTCTATTTGTGCTCTGCGTCATTCTGCTGCTGCCTGTGCGCGTCAAAGGCTTCTTTGCAGACGGAAAATGGGGCGTGTCGGTCTATTACGCATGGTTCCGGCTGTTCCGTAAGGAATCCGCAGAGAAAGCGCCGCCCGTGACGCCGCCGAAGCCGGAGGACGTCCCCGAGGGCGCCGCGCCGACGGCCGAGCAGATGCCGGAGCCGTCTGCATCCGCGCAGAGCAGTCCGCAGCCGGAGGCTCCCCCCGCGCCGAAGCCGGAGAAGCCCGCCGCGGAGGCTGTTCCGAAGCCGGAAACGGTCACGGCGGAGGTGAAGCCGGACGAAAAGCCGGAGAAGCCGAAAAAGGAAAAACGAAAGAAACGCCGCCGGAAGGAAGAACCGGCAGCAGAATCTGCCGGTCTGCCGGAGGAGGAAACGCCGGCGGAGCCGAAGAAAAAACGCGGCATCCGCGGGTTTATCGAACGGCTGAAACCGCATTCGCTTTCCGATGTCATGGGGCTTGTCCGGGACGGCTGCGCAGCACTTTCCCCGGCGCTGCGCTTTCTGACGAAGCATCTGCATTTCAGACATATCCGGCTCTATGCCGCAATCGGCACGGACGATGCCGCCAGAACCGCCGAACGCTACGGCGCGGTTTCTGCGGCGGTGTTCAATCTGATCGGACAGCTCCAGTGCTGGGTCGATTTTCAGGCGGACGAATGCCGCATCCTCGCGGACTTTTTCAATGACAAGATTACCTTCCGCGCCTCGGGCGAGCTCCGCGTTTCCCCGATGGCCGCGATATTACTGGTACTGATCCTCGGCGGCAGATTCCTGTGGCGGACGATCCGCCGCTTCCGCAGAGAGGACAAGGAGGCTAAGCTGCGTGCGCAGGAAACTGCTCCGCTGCCGGCCGAAGCATAACGCAGATCCGGTATAAGACCCGAAATCTATTTATCAGGAGGTATTTCCAATGAGCGAACGCAGCAATGAGCATCCGGTGCATGATACGATGCGCGTCACAATGGATGAGATCCGCGGCATGGTCGATGCCAATACGATTGTCGGTCAGCCGATTCAGTGCGGCAATGATACGACCGTCATCCCGATCTCGAAGGTTTCCTTCGGTTTTGCGTCCGGCGGCTCCGATCTGCCGACAAAGGTTGCGAAGGATATGTTCGGCGGCGGCGGCGGCGCGGGCGTGACAATCACGCCGATTGCGTTCCTGGTCATCATGCCGAATGACGTCAAGCTGCTCCAGCTGTCCGTCAATGCCTCCACGCCGAATGCCCTGATCAACATGGTTCCGGACGTCATGGATAAGGTGACCGGGTTCCTCGCGGGCAGACAGGCCAAAAACGAGGGCAGGACAGAGGTTGTCGAGAAAGCTGACTGACCGGAACGGTTTCCGGAATTGTTTGTGATATTCCCCTCAGAACGGAGAAAAAATGGAAAAGATCAGAATTCAGAAGCTCCTTTCGGATGCAGGCTACTGCTCCCGCAGAAAAGCAGAGGCGCTGATTACTGCGGGCAAAGTCAGATGCAACGGGCATCCGGTTTCGCTCGGGGATAAGGCGCTCCCGACCGACCGCCTGACGGTCGCGGGGGAGGCGGTCTATATCCCGAAGAAAAAAGAATACCGCTATATCATGATGAATAAGCCGCGCGGCTATGTCACGACGCTCTCCGATGAGCAGGGACGCCGCTGCGTCACCGATCTGCTGGAAGGGCTGGACACCCGCGTGTATCCCGTCGGGCGGCTGGACCGCAATTCCGAGGGGCTGCTGCTGTTCACGAATGACGGCGCCTTTGCAAACGGCATCATGCACCCGTCCAGAGAGGTCGCAAAGACCTACCGCGTGACGGTGCGCCCGCCGGTTTCGGAGGAGCAGCTCACGAAGATGTCCGCGGGCGTCACGCTGGATGACGGCTTCAAGACCTCTCCGGCGAACATTGTCACGCAGGTGACGGAACCGAACCGCGTGGTGCTGCTCGTGACGATTCACGAGGGCAAAAAGCGCGAGGTGCGCCGCATGTGCGATGCCGTCGGGCTGGAGGTGGCGCGTCTGCGCCGGATTTCAATCGGCCCGGTCAAGCTCGGGATGCTCAAGCCCGGCGAGTGGCGCGACCTTTCCACGGAGGAGCTCCGCGCCCTCCGCAATGCCATCGGAAAATAAGGGATAACAAAAGAGGGAGAGCCGGAAAGCTCTCCCCCTCATGTCACATCATGTGACTGTGCTGTTTGATCGCAGCGCGTGCTTTGTTGACAATGGTCTTATCGTTTTCGTAAGTAAGCATGCGGGCAGCACGGACGATGTCTACCCAGCGGATTTCTGCGATTTCCTCCTCCTGCGGCACAAAATCGTAATTGCGTGCCAGCGCAAGAAAATAGACGACGATCTTCTGCGTATCCCGCCGCGGCGAATAGGAAACGGTTTCCCGGAATGTCTGATCTATAATGACATCCAGTCCGGTTTCCTCCTTGATTTCGCGCTTGGCGGTTTCGAGTTCCGTCTCATCACCCTCCACATGCCCCTTGGGAAACGACCAGTGGCCGCTGTTGACGTGTTTGATCAGCAGAATCTCGATGTTTCCGTGAAACCGCCGATAAACGATCGCGCCGCACGATTTTTCATGCAGCATACCAAGGTTCCTTTCATTTTGGTTTTGCAACGGGTTGTTGTTAGCTACTATTATAGCACAATCCGTTCAATTTGTAAACACCTTTTGACGGATTTTCTCCTTCGGGAGTGAAATTTTCAGCAGCTCCGTCTGTTCGGAGCATACGTATCTTCAAGCAGAAAGGATAAGATTTATGAATCAGAGCACCGCATTCAGCGCAGCAGACATCCTGCTGCCGGAACAGAACCGCATGTCCGAGGCATGGGCCGTCTGCGCATGTGACCAGTACACCGGCGAACCCGCATACTGGGCAGAAACCGAACGCCTTGTCGGGGAGAAGCCCTCTACGCTTCGCCTGATCCTGCCGGAGGTCTATCTGGAGGATGATGACGTCACGGAGCGCATCGCAAAGATTCAGCAGTCCATGCAGGACTATCTGAAGGACGGTGTGTTTGCGGAATATCAGAATGCCATGGTCTATATCGAGCGCATGCAGAGCGACGGCAAAATGCGCGCCGGTCTGATCGGCAAGATCGACCTGGAGCAGTACGACTACAACAAGGGTTCTGTTTCGCCGGTGCGTGCGACGGAAGCCACCGTGCCGGAGCGTATCCCGCCCCGTGTCCGTATCCGCAGAGGCGCTGCGCTGGAGCTGCCGCATATCATGATTTTGCTGGATGACGTGAAGAAAACCGTCATTGAGCCGCTGGAGGCAAAGACGGACCGGATGCAGAAGCTCTACGACACAAAGCTGATGCAGGGCGGCGGCTCGATCAGGGGCTGGCTGGTACCTGCGGAGGAGCAGACCCGCATTCTCGCGGCACTGACCGCACTCGGCACGGAGTCCGGCGAGGAGCATCCGCTTGTCTATGCGATGGGCGACGGCAACCATTCCCTTGCAACGGCCAAGGCGTTCTATGAGGAGTGGAAGGCTGCAAATCCGGGCGCAGATACCGAAAACTGCCCGATGCGCTATGCGCTGGTGGAGCTGGTCAACCTGCACAGCCCGGCGCTCCAGTTTGAGGCAATCCACCGCATCCTCAATCAGATTGATCCGAAGAAGCTGCTGGAGGACATGACCGCAGCGCTGGATCTGCGCTCCGACGAGATTGCGGCACAGGCGTTCACCATTGTCTGCCGCGGCAGAAAAATGGTGTTCTACATCCACCGCCCGACCTCGAACCTGACGGTCGGCAGCGTGCAGAGCTTCCTGGACGCATGGCTGAAGGAAAACGGCGGCAAGATCGACTATATCCACGGTGCGGACGTCGTCGAAAAGCTGGCTGAGGACGAAAACAGCCTCGGCATTCTGCTGCCGGATATGCAGAAGTCCGAGCTGTTCCCGACCGTTATCAAGGACGGTGCGCTCCCGAGAAAGACCTTCTCTATGGGTCATGCTGCGGATAAGCGTTTCTATATGGAGTGCCGCCGGATTACAGCCGATGCGGAGTAAGCTGCAAATTTGAAGGAAGTGGATTCTTCGCGGTGTTTATGAGCGCTTACGGCGAGTCGAATCAAAAGTTTTGGTCGAGCTTTTTCAAAGCTCGTGGGTCGAGGGCAGAGCCCTCGTCGCGCTCCGCAGAGCGCGAAACTCCCCCTGCGTTCAAGAGCTTGGAGGGCTTGGGGACTTGCGATAGAAGTCCCCATTCCTTAATAGCATCCGCGCAGCGGATACCTTATCTGTAAAAACCCCGTTTCGCCTCTCCCAAATTTGAATTAGCGCTTGCAATTTAATAGGATATATGCTATAATGATTTTGTGTATCCGTCCGGATACAGCGCATTATCCGGGGCGCCGCCGTATGAAACGGCAAAGCCCGGAAAAACAGAAAGGAAACGAAATATATGTGTGGAATTGTCGGCTACGTCGGCAAGCGTGACTGTGCCGGTGTCCTGATCGACGCGCTTTCCAAGCTGGAGTACCGCGGCTATGATTCCGCCGGTATTGCAGTGTTTGAGCAGGGACAGATTCAGATGCGGAAATCCAAGGGCCGTCTTGCGGATCTTTCTGCGAAAATGGAGCAGGAGGGTACGCCCAGAGGCGTTGCCGGTGTCGGCCATACGCGCTGGGCAACGCACGGGGAACCGTCGGATACCAATTCGCACCCGCACAAGGGCGGCGCGCATGTGACACTGGTGCATAACGGCATCATTGAAAATTTCAAGGACTTAAAGCAGCAGCTCACCGCGGCAGGCAGATGCTTTGTATCGGAAACGGATACCGAGGTTGTTGCACAGCTGCTGGATTCCAATTATTCCGGTGACCCGCTTGAAGCAATCGCAAAGACGATGGCGCAGGTCAGAGGCAGCTTTGCGCTCGGCATCCTGTTCAGCGACTTCCCGGATACGGTCTATGCCGTCCGCCGTGAGAGCCCGCTGATTGTCGGTGCCGGTGAGGGTGAGAGCTTCATCGCATCCGATGTGCCCGCAATTCTCAAATATACGAAAAACTACTATCTGCTGGAGCACGACGAGATTGCCGTGCTGGATCAGAGCGGCATCCGCTTCTTTGATATGCAGTTCAGCCCGATTGAAAAGAAGCTCATGACCGCGGACTGGGATATGGACGCGGCGGAGAAGCAGGGCTATGATCACTTCATGCTCAAGGAAATCCACGAGCAGCCGGAGTCGATCCGGAAAACGGTTCTGCCGCGCGTTGAGAACGGCCTGCCGGATCTCAGCGAGTGCGGCATCACGCCGGAAAACATCCGCGATTTCCGCAATATCTACATCGTGGCCTGCGGCACGGCGATGCACGCCGGTATGGTCGGAAAGTATGTCATTGAGAAGCTGGCGAGAGTGCCGGTCATCGTGGACATCGCTTCCGAGTTCCGCTACCGCAGCCCGCTGATCGGTGAGGGCGACCTCATCATCATCATTTCGCAGTCCGGCGAAACGGCCGACAGCCTTGCTGCAATGCGTCTTGCAAAGAAGCTCGGCGCAAAGACGCTGGCCGTTGTGAATGCCAAGGGCTCCTCGATTGCCCGCGAGGCGGACATGCTGATTTATACCCATGCCGGCCCGGAGATCGCGGTCGCCTCGACCAAGGCATATATGGTGCAGATTTCCGTGATGTATCTGTTTGCGTTTGAGCTGGCACTGTCCAAGGGACGGATTACGGAGGACGAATGCCGCAGACTGACCGCGCAGCTCCTGAAAACGCCGGAGTATATTGCGGCCATTCTGGAACGCAAGGATGAGCTGAAAGCGATTTCCGAATCTCTGCTGGAGGCGGAATCGCTGCTGTACATCGGCAGAGGTCTGGATTATGCGCTTTCCATGGAGGGCTCGCTCAAGCTGAAGGAAATCAGCTATATCCACAGCGAGGCTTACGCAGCCGGCGAACTGAAGCACGGCACAATCTCCCTGATCTACGAGGGAATGCCGGTGATCGCAGTCGATACCCAGAAGGCACTGCATGAAAAGACCATCTCCAATATCAAAGAAGTCAAGGCGAGAGGCGCCAAGACGATCCTTGTCTGCGGGGAGTCCTATCAGCCGGAGGGAGATATTGCAGATTACTGCTTCCGCCTGCCGGAAATGGAGGACGATCAGCTGATGCCGATGCCTGCCGTTGTTCCGCTCCAGCTGCTGGCGTATTATACGGCAGTGCTGCGCGGCAATGACGTGGATAAGCCGAGAAATCTCGCAAAATCGGTGACAGTGGAATAAGCGTCTTTCAGTACGCCGCGGGCATCATTTGTACCGCGAGGGCGGAAACAGGGGAGATTCGCCCCGTTTTCGCCCTTTTATGCATTTTTGATTTTAAGTTGGAGGGAGATCTGAAGATGAAGCTTCAGACGATTTTTCGCAGCACTTCTATGATCGGAGCAGCCATGCTGGCGCTGCTTTCGGCCGCACCGGCCGTCTGTGCGGAGGTTGAGCTGGAAGAGGACGAGATCATTCTTGAAACAGAGGATGATGAGCCCGAAACCTTTGACAGCGGGGATTATTCCTATTCCAAGCTGGTTTCGGACGGCAGCGACGAAAAGGCTGCCTGCATCGAACGGTACAGCGGCTCGGAGGCGGATCTGGAGATTCCGGCGGAGCTGGACGGTCTGAAGGTCGTGAAGCTCGGCAAGAATGCGTTTGTCAGTGCGGACTATCTGCATTCGGTGACGCTGCCGGAAACGGTCACCGCGCTCGGCGATTACGCCTTTGTCAACTGCCTCAACCTGATGGAGTTCCGCGTGGCAAAGGGCAACCCGACCTATGAAGTCAAGGATGGCGTGCTGTACAGCGGCACAGTGCTGGAGCGTTATCCGCTCGGCAAGGCGCCGGGGGAGCTTGTCATTCCGGACGGTGTGACGGGCATCGGCGATGTCGCCTTTGCGTGCTGTGAAACGCTGACCTCCGTCACGTTTCCGCAGTCGCTGAAAAAGATCGGCATTGCGTCGTTCTCAGACTGTACCGGTCTGACGGCGGTCACGGTTCCGGACGGCGTCACGGAGATCGCAAACTTTGCCTTCAACAACTGCACGAACCTGGAGGACGTCACGCTTCCGGATACGGTCGAAAGCATCGGCTTTGCTGCGTTTGCGGCGACTGCCCTGCGCACGTTCCGGATTCCGGAATCCTGCACGGACATCGGGGAGCAGGCCTTTGCACAGACCAATCTCGCGGAGATTATGATTCCGAAAACGGTGCAGTCAATCGGAGAAAAGGCGTTCGGATTCAAGCTGGACGAGAATAACGAGCTTCACATGGACAGCACGTTTATGATCGGCGGTGAGCTCGGTACGGCCGCGGAGAATTATGCGCGGATCGGTGAGGAGGGGCATTCCTTCCAGTTCGTCAACACCGGCGCGGAGCCGGAGGCTCCCGCGGAGGAAAAGAGCAATACCGGCCGGATCATCGGCATTGTCGTCTGTGTGCTGCTGCTGATTGCGATTGTGTTGATCGCGCTCCTGAGCGGCAAAAAGAAGAAGTCCGCGAAGCCGGAGAAAAAGGAAACCGAAACCCCTGCGCCGGAGGAATCCGAAGCGGAAGATGCCGAAACCGGCAGTGCGGAGGAACCCGCGGCAGAAGCAGATGCAGAGGCATCTGAAAGCGGAGAGGAGACCGGCGATGAATAAGCTGATCCAATGTCTTTGCGGCGTCGGAAGCAGCCTGCTGCTGCTGGGCAGCTGTATCGGCAGTATGCCTGCTTCGGCGGATACAGCCGGGAGCTATACCGAAAACGGCATTACCTATTCCGCCGTGAAGGACGGCGTGCAGGTCAGCGGTGCGGATAATGCTGCCGAAAAGCTGACGATCCCCTCTGAAACAGAGGCGGGTGACGCGGTGCTCAGCATTGCGGACAATGCGTTTTCGCCGTGTACAAAGCTGAAAACCGTCACGATCGAATCCGGTCTGACTGAGATCGGCAACGGCGCGTTCAGTCAGTGTGCGGCGCTGGAATCCGTCACGATTCCGGATTCCGTCGAACGGATCGGACAGGGCGCATTCTATTACTGCATCGCGCTGGAGTCGCTGGAGATTCCGGATTCCGTCAAGCAGATCGGGGAATATGCGTTCTCCAACTGCTATGCACTGAAAACGGTGCATCTGCCGAAGGGTCTGAAATCGCTTCCGGCATATGCGTTTTACTATGACATCGGCCTGACGGAAATCACGCTGCCGGACGGCATGGAAAGCCTCGGCGAAATGAGCTTTGTCAACTGCATGTCCATGAAAAAGCTCTCGATTCCTGCCTCGCTGATTTCGTTCGGAGAGTACACCGTGCTCTCCAGCATGGGTCTGGATAAAATCACTGTGGACGCCGCCAATCCGGTTTACCGCACAAGCGGCGAGGGCTGGCTGATCACCAAGGACGGCACGACGCTGGTGCTGTATCCGGCGGGCAGAGCGGACAAAACCGCAAAGGTGCCCAACGGCATCACGACGATTGCGCCGTATGCGTTTTCCGGTGCGCTTTCGCTGGAGGAGGTGCAGCTTCCGGATTCCCTGACTGCAATCGGGGACGGCGCGTTTGCGGACTGCCGGCTGCTGAAACAGATCAATCTGCCGTTCCGTCTGACAGAAATTTCGCCGAGCCTCTTTGCCAACTGCGAGAGCCTGACCGAAGCTGCAATCCCCGCCAATGTGACCGCGATTCAGCAGTATGCATTTTACTGCTCCGGTCTGACGGACATCACGATTCCGGAATCTGTGACCTCGATCGGCAGCTGCGCATTCTGCGGCTGCAAGAATCTGCGGGAGGCAACCGTGCCGAAAACCGTCACCGAAATCGGGGACATGGCATTCGGCTACACGGTCGATTCGCAGAGCGACGAGGCGCCGAAGCCGGATCCGGTCTTTGTGCTGCATGGCAAGCCTGCATCGGCGACAAAGGCCTATGCAGCTGCCGCAGGCATTACGTTCAAGCAGCACGGCATCGACCTGCGGATTCTGTTCGGTGTGATCGGTGCGGCTGCCGCCGCGCTGCTGATTGTGCTGATGATGCGCAGTACGAAAAAGCGCCCCGCCGGTGAGGAGGCTTCTGACGGCGATTCCGCTGCTGCGGTCATTGACGATCCGAATTACACGAGTATTCTGGAGGATGAGCCGGAGGACGGCGATCCGTATGACAGAAGCTACGGCTTTGCATCGGACGAGGATGACGATGCCGAAGCAGAGCCCGGCGAAGAACCGGACGAACTTACGGAATAACAGGAGATTAGACGTATGGACAGGAAAGAATTCCGGCTCGCGGCATTCATGCAGAAGGCAGCGGTCTGGGTCGTCGGCGTCCTTTCGGCGCTGATTGCAGGGTTTCTCTCTGTTGTCAGCCTGCTGCATACGACGGCCGTCGAGGTCGTCCGGGAGGGCGAAGGCATGGATTCCGTCGTGAACCGTATTCATGAAAGACTGGAATCCGTTATCTATTATAATGATAATTTTGTACTGAACCTGCTGGTGCTGGCCGCCGGCATTCTGATGCTGTTTATTCTGGCATCGAGGGTCAAAAAGGTGCCGCTGCGGAAGCTGCAGATTGCGCTGTTTCTCTGGACGCTGCTGCTCGGCACAGTCTGGGTGCTGTCCTCGCAGGTTTCCCCGACAGAGGATTCCTGGACAGTCACCTCCGCGGCGCAGGAATTTGCCGTCAACAACTTCGACAAGTTTGAGAATACCAAGTATTTCAAGAATTATCCGTTCCAGCTCGGCTATGTGCTCTTCAATGAGTGCGTGATCCGGTTCCTGTCGCTGTTCAAGCGGCCGGAAACGGTCATGGTGCTGGAGGTGCTGAACGCCGTGTTCCTCGCTTTGATCAACACGCTGCTGCTGACAATCGGCGCCAGACTGTTCAAGGACGACCGCGTCAATCTGATTACGGCTGTGCTGCTGGCAGTCAGTGCGGCGCCGTTCATCGACTGCTCGTTCACCTACGGCATCTATCCCGGTATGGCGTTTGCGCTGCTGGCGATGTATCTGGAGCTGCGCTGGATGACGGATTCCAAGGTGCTCTTCGGCATCGGTTCGGTGCTGAGCATTGCCTTTGCGGTGATGCTGAAATCCAATTACCTGATCTGGCTGATCGCCATGGTGCTGATTCTGCTGGTGCGTATGCCAGCGCGGAAAAAATATGCCTTTGATGCCGGCCTGATTGCTGCGGCCGTTGCGCTGACGCTGAGCGTGCAGCCGGCCGTCAAGCGGTTTTACGAGAACCGCTCCGGCCACATCTTCGGGGATGCAATTCCGTATGCTTCGTGGATTGCAATGGGTCTGAGCGAAACCGACCTTGCGCCCGGCTGGTATAATATCTATATCACCGTCGGGAACTTTGAGTCGAGCAATTATGCCGCCGACGAGGCGGGCAGACGCTCTAAGGAGCTCATTAAGGAGCGCCTCAAAGTATTCGCACAAAATCCGCATTATGCCAACGATTTCTTCTATCTCAAGACCGTTTCGCAGTGGAATGAGCCTTCCTACCAGAGCATCTGGAACAATACGGTGCGCGGACAGTATAAGGAAAAGAACGCGTTTGCACACTGGGTCTGCTATGAGGGCGAACAGACCGTCAAGCAGTACATGGACTATTTTGCACAGCTTGTGTTCGTGTGCTTCTTCCTCGGTGCGCTGTATCTGCTCCGGAAAAAGCAGTTCCTGTTCACCATGATCCCGGTCGTGTTCCTCGGCGGCTTCTTCTATCAGTTCATCTCCGAGGGCAAGGCGCAGTATATCATCCCGTATTTCATTGCGATGACCGGATTTGCCGCATTCGGCGCGGTCAGCTTCTATGACAGTGTCATGGCCAGAGTGAAGCCGGACAGCCTGCTCGCACGGATCTGTCCCCGACCGATCCCCGCGGCGGAAGCTGCTGCTGCGGACGACGCACCGGCGGATGAGAATGCCGGTCAGGCAGAAGCGGAGCATACAGCAAAGACGGATGAAGCGGCACCGGCCGAATCGGCGGCGTCCGTTCAGAAGACAGCATCCGGAAATCAAAAGTCAGAGCGCAAAAAAGGAGCAAAGAAATGAGTACACCGGAAATTCTGTATATGGTTGTTCCCTGCTATAACGAGGAGGAGGTTCTCCATGAAACCGCCAAGCGCCTGAAGGAGAAATATCAGTCGCTGATTGAGATGGAGCTGATTTCCGAAAAGAGCCGCGTCGTGTTCGTCAATGACGGCTCCAAGGACAAGACCTGGCAGATCATACAGGAGCTGCACGCCGCTGACCCCGCGTTTTTCTCCGGCGTCAACCTCGCGCACAATGCAGGTCATCAGAATGCGGTGCTCGCGGGACTGATGTCCGTCAAGGAGCTTTGCGACATGGCCATCACGATGGACGCAGATTTGCAGGACGATATCAACACGATTGACGCGATGGTCGAGAAGTATTATGAGGGCAATCAGGTTGTCTACGGTGTGCGCAGCGCGAGAGATACCGATACCTTTTTCAAGAAATTCACCGCCGAGAGCTTTTATAAGTTTATGAAGGTCATGGGTGCGGACGTCGTGTACAATCACGCGGATTTCCGCCTCATGAGCAGGCGCGTGCTCGCGGAGCTTGCGAATTTCAAGGAGGTCAATCTGTTCCTGCGCGGCATGGTGCCGCTGATCGGCTTCCAGAGCTGCAGCGTGTATTACGAGCGCGCAGAGCGGTTTGCCGGTGAGAGCAAGTATCCGCTGAAAAAGATGCTTGCATTTGCAATCAACGGCATTACCTCGTTCAGCACCAAGCCCTTGAAGCTCATTACGACGGTCGGCATTGTTATGTCGATTCTCAGCGTCATTGCGTTTATCTGGGCGTTTATTGTGAAGATTGCAGGGCATTCTGAGCTTGGCTGGTCGAGTACCATGTGCTCGATATGGCTGATCGGCGGCTTGCAGCTGCTCGGTCTTGGCATCATCGGCGAATATGTCGGCAAGATCTATGCGGAGGTCAAGCAGCGTCCGCGCTATATCATTGCGGATTTCATCAACGATACGGATGCGGATATCTGATTCCCCGGGAAAAATGTTTCGCCGGCGCTTGACCTGCGCCGGCGAATGTGCTATAATATATAGGTGACTTGCCCTGATAGCTCAGTAGGATAGAGCGGCTGCCTCCTAAGCGAATCCTATTTCGTGCAATCTTCTGTTTCATTTTGTCATAAGCCCCAATAGCTCAGATGGATAGAGCGAACGCCTCCTAAGCGTTAGGCCATCGGTTCGACTCCGGTTTGGGGCGTCTATTTCGACGGAAATGCGTTATTTTCGCATTTCCGTCGAATGCTAAATCAGCATAATTCCTGTCAGTGGATTGTCTGACATCGATCGGTAACGGAGCTGCATTTCGCAGAGCAATATCGTTCTAAAATTCAGAATCTGATTTGAGGGGAATTTAGAAATCTTCCCAAATCTTACCAAAGCTCCGTTCATTCCGTCTGTTTTTTCTGTTCCCGCGGCTTCTTCCCCTTGTCGGTTTTTCCGTCCTTTTTGGGAAGTTTGATCTTGGAGAACATCAGTGTTTCGAGCTGCTCGGCGACTTTGCGGCGGGCTTTGTTCACGGTTGCGAGGTAGACATTCATCAGCATATCCGGCGTGGAATGCCCCATATCGCCCTGAACTGCTTTCAGATCGTTGCCGGACGCTGCCATCTTTGCTGTTGCGCCGGAGTGCCGCAGACTGTAGAGATCGACCTTACGCAGCGTCGCACTCTTGATAAACCGCCTGAATCGCTTGGTGATCATCTCATCGGAGATCGGTCTGCCGTTCTTCTGGCAGAAGACCAGTCCGAAATCCTGATACACTTCCGCATATTCCTTCTTGTTGAGCTGCTGAATCTCCATATGGTCCCGAAGCAGCTGCACCAGCGTATCCCGAATATAGACCTCGCGAATGCTGCGGTCCGTCTTTGGCAGCTTCAGAACCTGAACGGTCCGGTTCCCTGCCTGCATCGGCGGAAACTGGAAGTTGATCTTGGTTCCGGTCAGTTTGATCATTTCGATGTTCAGCCGGGCAAGCTCATTCTTGATATACACGGTTGCACCGTTGCAGTCTTCGTCAAACTCGATGCAGTCCCATGTCAATCCCAACATCTCGCCTGTGCGGAGCGTGCAGCCGAACATCATGCTCATCATCGTGAGCAGTTCTGGATCGTCCTCACACTTGTTGATTGCGTTCAGCACTTCCTCATCCGACCATTGTGCGCGCTCGTACTTCTCCATCTTGGGAAGTTCAAGTTCCGCAGCAGGGTTCTGATCCAGAAATCCCTGCTGTACTGCAAACCGGAACGCCGGTCGAATAATCTTATGAACTTCACGCACTGTTCGGGCACTGATTTTAGCGGGTTCACCGCCTTTATGTGAGCGAACAGCATTATGGTTCGGCAGGTCGTTATAGAATTGCTGAAGAAAGAAAGGCGAAACCTTTTTGATCGCTACATGGCCGATAAATGGATAAATATAGTGAGTTGTAATGTTGATGACATTGCCGGCCGTGTGTGCTTCCCACCCGCCGATACGCATATGATGCTGACGATAGGTTTCAAGCAGCTCCTTGACCGTCATTACTTCATCCGGCGCAACTGTCGCGTAGGGAAGCGGTGCGTCCAGTGCTTTCGGTTTTTCATAAATGCGGTTTTCACGCTCGGCCGCTCGAACGGCTTCCATTAACGCCTCAGCTTCTTTTTCATCTGCGCATGGAATCCAATTCTGATGTGTTTTGCCGGCTTCATCTTTGTAGCTCTGGATAATGTAGATTTTTTCTGGGCCTTTCTTTAATTTTACTTTGCGAACAGAGGCCATTCTTATGCTCCTTTCTGCTCGCCATATACAAAATCGAAGAAAGACTGCTTGATGATTCGATAGGTCTTTCCAAGGCGCAGCACCTTGAACATGGATTGCTCATTGAATGCACGTTCCACCAAGGAATAGGCTGTAGACAAGCTGATTCCGAGAATGGTTGCGCAATCCTCTACGCGCAGCGTTACGCATTCTTGCGGCTCGGTAGGCATGATTGTTTTTTTCATTTCGGTTCCTCCTTTTTCATGATAGGATATCCTTGATGTTGGCACAGAAGGATATCAAATCGTGTCAATTCTGTTTCGCCGTGTCACTTCTGTACCGGCAGTTTCATTATACTACACTTTTTCTGTTTTGTCAAGCCCCTAATAGCACAAAAGAGAGGATTTTTTTATGTTTGAATGGTTATTTTCTAAAAAAAGCCATGAAAATCGTTCGACAGGCTCTAAAATGCGGGAAATACGACTCCGCAAAGGTATTTCTTCGAGCGACTTGGGAGCGAAGTGCAAAATCACGGATTCTGCTGTTCGTCATTACGAAGGCGATTTGCGTTCGCCGAAAGAGGACAAGCTGCAGGAGATTGCTAATGCACTTGGCGTAGATGTATCAGCGCTCTATGATCGTAAGATCGAAAGCATCTCCGATATTATGCATATTCTTTTTGAAATTGAAGCAAATGGTTACATTGTTCCGACAGAATTCCCTACGGATTCATTCAACAAACCGAAAGGATTGGGCGTCCGCACAACAAATGAAGTTCTAAGCGAAGCAATGGAAAAATGGCTTGAAAAAAGGGTGCTGTGGGAGACAGAGCAAATCTCAGATGATGACTATCGTAACTGGCAGGATGCTTTTCCGCAGGAATACGAGGTCGAAGTGCATCCAGAGGATAAGTCTTACCCAGAACAAAGCACGATTTTTGATTATCGAGTCCATATTCTCGATTTTTTGAAAAAGCTTCGAATTGTTATGATGTATGATACGGAACAGGTAGAGTATACAATCGAGAAAGACCGCGCGAAAAATACTGCTGATACATTCCGCATCTTAAAAATGAATCTGTTTACTTGGCTGGATCGAGAAATTGATAGAATGGAGCAGGAACCATTAATAGCAAACGCACCTATCAACCGATGTATACTCGACAGCAGCGACAAGCCAAAGAAATAATTTGAGCGAAACCGGCAAGCTGCATGCTTTGCCGGTTTGCCATACATATTAGTAGTATAATGAATGGGGAGAGGCTGAATGGCTGATAACCACAGCAAGGAAGTTCGCAGCAAGAATATGTCCCATATTCGCAGCACAAATACCAAACCGGAGGAAAAGGCAAGGAAATATCTCTTTTCTAAAGGATTTCGATATCGTAAAAATGTGAAATCTCTCCCCGGTTGTCCCGATATTGTCCTGCCCAAATACAAAACCGTGATATTTGTAAATGGCTGTTTCTGGCATAAGCACGACTGTCCTCGCTTTGTAATGCCCTCGTCCAATCAAGATTATTGGATTCATAAGATCAATACTAATAAAGAAAGAGACGAACGTAATCAGGCGCGCTTGCGTGAAATGGGATGGAACGTCATTGTTATCTGGGAATGCGCGCTCAAAAAGAACAAGCTTGAGTCCACTATGCAAAAAGCAATCTCCGAACTGCTGACTGGTAACAGAGGAGGGAATCATGGATAGAGTGTATTATAAAGCCAAAATCAATGCTTTTTTAACCGAACCAATTGACTCAGTCTTAGGGAATCTGCTTATTAATGATGAATTTGAAACCACAGAAAAGCAGAAAAAGGCATGGAAAACAGAAATAGAGATTCTGAAAGATCAACTGTCGCCTTTTACAGAGGGCGAATTGGCGTTTGAGTATACGATCCCGCGGCTTGGCCGCAGAATTGACGTTGTTTGTATAGTAGACGGGATCATTTTTCTGTTGGAATTCAAGGTGGGCGATAATGAATTCAAAAAATCAACAGATGACCAAGTTATGAATTACGCTTTGGACCTCAAGTATTTTCATCAAGAGAGTGAAAAGCGTCTGCTGATTCCGATAAATGTTTCAACGAAAGCGGGAGCAAAAGAGAATGAGCCTGTTGAGGAGATGAAGGACAGAATAACAAAGGTTCTTCATTGTAATGAGCGAAGCCTCATGACGACAATGCTTCGTGTACTATCCGGCAGACAAGAAGATCCATTGACAATTGCGGCTTGGATAGATTCTCAATATGTTCCCACACCAACTATAATTGAAGCTGCTCAATACATATATCAAAACCACTCTGTAGATGAGATAGCGCGGCATGATGCAGGCGCCTATAATTTGACGAAGACAACTGAACGACTTAATTCTATTATTGATAATTGCAAGGCTGAGCATCGAAAAGCGATATGCTTTGTAACAGGTGTGCCCGGAGCCGGAAAGACATTGGTCGGATTGAACATTGCAATTAACCGTGAACAAATAGACACAAACGAACATGCTGTTTATTTGTCCGGTAACGGTCCGTTGGTCGATGTCCTTACTGAAGCGCTGAAAAGGGATAAAAAAGAGCGATCTAAGCTGATAAGAAAACAGGAATGTGCAGCACCGGACGAAATGACCACCTTCATTCAAATGGTCCATCGGTTCAGAAATGAAGCTTTAGAATCTGGTTCAACGCCGCTGTGTGAAAAAGTGATCGTTTTTGATGAGGCTCAGCGGGCGTGGGACAAAGCGCAGTTGTCAAAATTCATGAACGAAAAAAGAGGGATTGATGACTTCGATCAGTCAGAACCAGAATTAATAATAAAGATAATGGATCGAAATCCAGATTGGGCGGTTATAGTATGTTTGGTAGGCGGAGGCCAAGAAATATATACCGGTGAAGCAGGCATACAGGAATGGTTCTATGCTCTGCGCAGCATGTTTGCAAACTGGGAAATCTATTTGTCGGATAAGATGACAGATTCCGAATATATTGGAGATTCCTCGCTTCCAGTTCTTCTTGAAGGGAGAGATTATCATATTGAACCTGAACTGCATCTGGGAGTATCGCTGCGCTCATTCCGAAGCGAGACCCTTTCGGCGTTTGTGAAGGCTGTATTGGATAATCGCCCCGACGATGCTCGAAAATTATACACTGAGGAGCTTAAAGCATACCCGCTATGCATGACTCGTGACCTAGAAAAAGCAAAAGAATGGGTACGAAATCAAGCCAGAGGTACCGAAAGATTTGGTTTGCTTGCCAGTTCAGAAGGAAAACGGCTTCGCGGACAGGGTATATGGGTTCCTACCACAATCAATCACGTTGCATGGTTCTTAAATGGTAAAGATCATGTTGATTCATCATACTATCTTGAAGTTGCTGCTTCCGAATTTAAGGTGCAGGGCCTGGAGGTTGACTATAGTATCGTAGCATGGGATGCGGATTATCGTTACAAAGACGGTGAGTTCGTTTATCGACGTTTTAGAGGGAATGACTGGCAGCAAATAAAGGAGCCTCAACGTCAGAAATATCTAAAAAATGCTTATCGTGTTCTGCTGACACGCGCACGACAGGGAATGATTATATATGTTCCGGACGGCGTTGATGAGACAATTGATGCCACAAGAATATCGAAATATTATGATGAGACGTATCAGTATTTACTATCCTGTGGCATTACACCTTTATAACTGAATAAACATATAAAGCCGAGCGTTTTTGCTCGGCTTTATTCGCTTTTCAGGATGTAATATTATCCGAACGGTATAATTGATATTTGATATGTCGTCAAGTTTTCAAAATTGGATCCACATTTCAAAAATGTGCGAAATATTTTGAAAATAGCATTGACATTTTAAAAATAATATGATAGAATGGAAGAAACACAAAGGAGGTGTTTGTATGGAAAAAGAAACAAAGCGCGAAAAATTTGTGAGACTTGCAGAAGCAAGGACAAACAAAATAATTGATATGATCAAACTCCTTGGCAATTGCTCAAGTCAAGCTACTTATGAATACACACAGCAGGATGTAGATAAGATTTTTTCCGCAATTGAATCTGAGCTGCGTGAAGCCAAAAAGAAATTTGCAAAAACAGATAATCGCAGCAACTCTAAATTCACGCTTGAATAAAGGAGAATGTGACAGATGTTTACATTAGATGACTGTAAATGGAATTTCCCCTCTAATCAAAACGGCCCCATTTCTGGAATAGCGGATTCAGGAATAGAGACATTTAACGGCACCAGAATCAAGTCCCTCGCGCGTGAAATATGCCAGAACTCCCTTGATGCTAATGCGGACAGCACCAAGCCCACATTAGTTCAATTCTCGCTTTTCAAGATTCCAACCCGAAATGTTCCGGGAATTACTGATTTGCAGGCTGCAATAAAAAGTGCAAGCCAATTCAGCATTAACCAGAGAAACCAAAGAGCGAAGAACTTTTTTGCGGATGCACTAAAAACGGTCGGCAAAGATACGATTACATGCTTGCGAATCAGCGATTCCAACACCAAAGGCCTAGAGGGATCAATGGCTTCTCAGCATGAACCTTCCCCTTGGCGCGATCTCACCAAGTCACAAGGTGTATCGGATAAAAGCGGTTCAAACGGCGGTTCTTTCGGCATTGGCAAATTTGCGCCCTTTGCTTGCTCAACTATGCGAACGGTTTTTTACAGCACTCTGGATCATACCGGTATTGCTGCATACCAAGGAGTAACAAGACTTACGAGCTTTGAAGACTCAACGGGAGAGATCACACAGGGAATTGGATTTTTCGGCGAAGAACGGAATGCACCCGCACACAAGCAATTCTCTTTAGATCCAGATTATACTCGTTCCACAAGCGGAACTGATGTGTTTATTGTTGGCTTTATTTCGGAAACCGATTGGAAAGAAAAGATGATTGCATCTATTCTGGACGGTTTCCTTTATGCAGTATACAAAGGGCAGCTTGTAGTAGATGTAGATGGTATTCAAATAAGCCAAGAGACATTGCCGGATATTATCGCTCAGTATAAAGGTAATTTTGAGGAGTACGCTCCTGAATACTACAAGGCTTTGACCACAGTGGATTCCGAAGACGCCCGCGTCTTCGAGAGTGACATTCTCTCTATGGGAAAAGTGACTCTTTACCTGATTTTACAGTACGATATGCACCGCAGAGTTGCAATGGTGCGTAAAACCGGAATGAAAATCATGGATAAAGGGCATATCAGCACACTGATCAAATTCAGCGGACTTCTTTACATCGAGGGTGAGGAATTAAACGAATTCCTACGAAACATGGAAAATCCTCAACACACCAAATGGGAAAACGATAGAGCTGACGATCCTAAGAAAGCCGATCGCGTAAAAAAAGCATTGAATAAATTTATTAAAGACTGCTTAGAGCAACTGAAAAATGATAGTGCTGATGAGGAAATCAATCCGTCTGTTGGAGAGTATCTGACTGAGGAAAGAGATGAGAATTCTCCTGAAGAACGCGAGGAAAACATTAACGATAACATCGTAGAAATTCAGAAAAAAGAGCCTAAAGTCCGAAAGCCGCAGGAAGATGATTTTCATATTCCCGGCAGCGGTTCTGCTGATTTCAATGACGATGATGGAGATCTTTCTGATGAGGGGCTTCCCGGAACAGGCGGCAGAGAAGGCGACGGAAATCCAGAGCACACCGAACAAGGCGGCGGTGCTGGACAAGGAAGCGGCAGCGGTCCGAATCCGCAAGAACAAAGGAGAAATCCTGCGGGTATCGCGCCTTCCAAGCTGCGCATTATGTCTGATAACGGCAAAGTCGGCAGTTTTATCATCTCATTTACTCCTTCAGCATCTGCAGCAGACTGCAGCCTCTCTTTCTTTCTGTCGGCAGAATCAGACAGATACGATGCTGAACTTATTTCAGCAGAAGAAGTTGGTTCCGGCAGCCAATTGGCAGTGAGTGGAAACACGATTTCCGGATTGACTTTCACTGAAAATACGCCGCTGAAGATTAAGCTGTGCATAAATTACAGCGATTGCTGTTCAATGGAGGTAAGAGCGTATGGACATAAAGTATAAGCTTTACCCTTATCCCGTATTATGGGAGCTATCGGATGACTATACGAACTGTGCATTTCATACTTCCATTGATATGGTTAAGGTTGGGTACGATCTTAGACTTGACTGTTTAGCTGAGCTGCAATCAGCCACGATCAAGCAGCTGATCGCAGAAGAAAAAGCCAGTTATGTGTATCATATTGAGTGCGCGCAGACCGGCTTTCGTCATGTAATTGTTACACAGGATGTAGAAGCTAGATTAACTTTGAAAAAGCAAGATGTTCGCGGAAAATTACAGGTGTGTCCGTTTGTAGTGGCACGGCAGGATTTGACAGATTTTTCAAGTACTGAGTTGCATCCAGATTATAACGGGTTAACCTTTGATATTGAAGCCGGGTGTGTAATCGCCATCGGAAAGCAGTGTAATTTCGACATTTCTAAAGAGCGCGACGATCTTGCAAATCTTCCTTCTATATTTACTATCACTAAAAATGCTGATCCAAGCGTACAGGAAATGCTGGTAGACAGCGGATACAATAAGATCATCATTAAACTGCCGTTTGATGATTTTTCGACCTATAAGCACTTAAATAGTGATCCCAACAACAGAAATCTTCTTAACGCATTGACTATTATTCCCGCGCTGACATCTGTTTTGGCTGATATTAAATCCCGCAGTCCAGAAGAGCGCTCTGATCTAGATGACTGTAGTTGGTATAGAACCATCAAAAAGGTCATGTTAAAGACATTTGAGATTGATATTGAAGATGCCGAATATGACGAGCAGTTTGATCCCCTTGAATACGCCCAAAAGCTAATAAACAGCCCGATTCCAGCGGCATTTAGACAGTTGCTGAGCAATGATGACGAAAGCGAGGGTGATGACGAATGAAACTTCAGTTTATTAAGCAAGATGACTTGGATATCATCAAATCCAATCTTGAAGTATGGGCACCACGCTTTCAATCCGATTCTTCTGAATGGCTCGAACAAGAATTTGATGGACACCTGTTTCACGATACAAAGTATCGTGAAATGCCGGATTTCCAACTGGATATGTCTTCGGAAAAGGTTTTCCAAACTGATGCTCTGAATGCACAGCGGCTTTATGACAAGCTGAGCTTTCTATCTGATTCCGATGCAGCCGATGAACGGCTCTGGGCAGGATTGTGCATGGGGCATTTTTGGAAGTATACGCAATATCGCTGGGAGATACAGAAAAAGTGTACAGCTGATGCTATTAAGCAGCATTTTATGTTTGCGTACGGAGCAAGACGTTCCGTTATGAGAAATGCTTTGGCGCGCTTGTGGTGGATCGGCAGATTCACCTATGATCCTGATCGTGCAGATAAATATGAACTGACCAAGTTTATGTGTGAACATAACGATCACATCATGCATATCTTAGAGCGTAATACATCCAACAATCCTATGATCATCCGTGCTTTTATTGACGGCATCTTATCCGCTCGAAAAGAAGGACTGAATGTGAATACTGATGCCGTTGGAGAGCTCTCGCGGTATCTGAATCTTTTGGGCGGAATTTATATCCTTGACTGCCTTCCGCCCGAACGAATCACAGAGAAAATACTGGCCAAAGCACGCGAGATCGTATAAAAATGAGAGCAGCGGGCAAGTTTTATGATCTTACCCGCTGCTTTTTCAGTCTTTCAGCACCTTCAGGATGCTTTTTGCTATCGCATTTGCCAGGAATGGAGGAACTGCATTGCCAACTTGCTGATATTGGGCATCTTTTGTTCCTTCGAATACAAAAGAATCCGGAAATGTCTGCAATCGTGCGGCTTCTCGGATTGAGATTGCTCTATCAAGATGAGGATGAACCCACATCGACTTTCGGACATTTACAACAGTACCGCTCGGCTCATCATATGCCAGCCGCATATAAATGGTATTCTGCGTGCGTTCGGCGTTGCTGTAAGTGGTCTTTAAGTCTGAATTCAAATCATGGAAATTCTGACCTTCTTTTAGCGCCTTGAAGCGTGCTTTTGCGGTATCCCGCGTATCGGTGGAAATGTGGTTATAAAGCATTTTCCCGCGCAGCTTGCGCCCCAATTCACTGATGTTTTCAGGCATCGGCGGCAAGGGAATAGGCGGCGTATCAATTTCCAGATAGACAGGTATGCTTTCCAAATCTTCGATAGCATCCTGAACAGTGTTATATTTTCCGTCTTTTATCACTGCTTTTGGCTTAGTATACTTTTTTTCAATGCAGTTTGATATGCCTACGATTATAAATCGCTCGCGCCGTTGAGGCGCACCATAATCCGCAGCGTTTAGCACCATCATTTCCAACTGATAGCTGCTGCTGAGAACCCCTTTTATATAGTCAAGTACTGCATATGAACGAACAACTGCATGGATAGAACCATCTTCTTTAACCATGTAGTCAAAAATATGAATCTTATTTTCCTTAATTTCGCTCATTTTTCTGAGCATTCTTTGAACAAGTAAAGCTGACTCAATGGAATCCACCGTTTCTTCAAAGGAAACCTGTGTACCGTTCATATAGGCAGAAAGTGAATCGGCCATTTTCTTATCTAAGCTCGCAATCACAGAATCACTATCATCAGATGCTATTTCTGTGAATGAATCAAGAGCGTTTACAAGCACTTTTCTATGTTTTTCAATGGTTCCGTCAAATTTGGGCTGATTAATCCGAAATCTATATAGAACCGTGATAGCTTTGAACAGCTTATCATCCCATGATCGTGCTTCGATGTTGCTTGACTCTTTTACGAAATCCAGCGCATTAGGAAGATTAATTCCTGCAGGCAGCAATTCTATATTATCCTCAGAGAGATCAAGATCCATGACTGTTTGATTACTCAAGTCATCTTCATCAACAATAAATCTGTGAATGTTCGAACGCAGCATTGCGACATTTTCCATTACGAACGCTGTGGGTGTCAGTTCACAGATTGCTCGCACATACTCTTTTACGAGTCGATTATTCATACTTATAATAGTAGTGTGTTGCCGATTAGCGTTTGAAAAACCTTGACACGGCGGTCCGCCGATTACAACATCTATCTCCCCAAACGCTTCTCGTATTTCATTATAATCAATCGCTCGCACATCTGAGTACAGTCGAGTATTTTTGTGGTTGTGCTTGTAGGTTTTTCTGGCATTAGGATTGTTTTCTGCCGCTGCGACGATAGAAAATTGCTTAGTCTGAACGAATCCCAAGCTTAATCCGCCGGCGCCGGCAAACAGATCGACTACCTTATATTGCTTCATAATCTCCTCCTGGATGCTTATCTTATTATTATACCACTAAAGCGGTAAAAAAGCAACACCTGTCTTTCCCAAATAATCTGGTTATTATAAGGAGAAAGAAGGCAAGCACGTGAGATTGTTTGATTATACCGGCTTAGTGAGTCAGATATTTGCAATAAAAGGGAATAGGAACCGGCTGTCGGTCCCTGTTTTGATTATTTAGTCTCTCCTCATTAAAGCCATTATTTCAAGAGCGCGCTAACAGGCCATATGATAGTCTGAAATTTAGCAAAAACTGAATGAAGCGCAAAAGCATCGCCGCAAGACGGTCGATGTTTATTGCAATGATGCTGAGAACGCTCGATGCTCTCGTTGTATCTTCTCTTTTTGTAAGCAGCAAAAGCCACTTGACAGTGAGTATGTGTGGTAGGCTGGTGGACAGGCAGCAACCCTCGTGGTTGCCTGCCTGTACTACCGACTACCGCGCTCATAGAGGCTTGCTGTCAAGTGGACTGTGGAATAAATGCGAACGGAGTGGACAAATGCCTCGAAAAGTATCTATAAAAGTAAAGTGCGGTTCTTTTCCGGTAGCGTGCGGTCGAAAGTCCGTGTCAGTGTGGTTCTCGCGCCGGCATACACAACTTTTTTCGTTGTACAGCTATACTCATACCTTTTGCAGCAACGAAAGGAAATAGTGAATCATATCCGGAAAGTTTGTATCTTTCCGATTCTCCAGTTTATCACAGAATGCTTCTATTTCCGTCACAGTACCGGGAGTCAGCTGACCTTTGTTGATCGGAAATGTCTCTGAGTAATATGTACCCTTTTCACTGCTTTTGATTTTACGAATGAGTTTTGCTTTCTCAAATACCTTCTCAAGATTGGGAATATTAGCAATCGGGACAATATAGGGCGAAAGCCAATGATCCGAAAACATCCTGCCGTTCATAAAGTCAGCCTTTTGCTGATCCGTGCAATCATCCGTATCCATTATGATGAATACTTTGAAATTCACCAAGTGTTGCTTATTTCCTGAGCCTTCGGCCTGCACAGTGTATTCATCGCAAAACTGTGACAGCGATCCGAACGGAGCTGAGGACAACAGATTCAGAAGTGATGTGATCTGTATGCTGTGTTTGCCGTTATCCTTGGCATAAGTCCGGACGGGCAAATGCAGATTCGTGTAGATATATTTGGTGATCTGTAATTCGGATAATCCATGACAGATTACAAGCGCCTTGGAATAATGCAGCGAACGGAGCTTTTTCTGTTTAACTGCCATTGCCGGTTCCTCCGTCTTTTCTCGCATTTACAGGTACGGATGATTGCTGCAACTCACTCAGAATTGTACTGTCATCAAACGGTTCCGCAACCGGAATACCGCCGAATACACCTTTGAGATACAGAGAACGGGCATTATTGGTCTTTTGGACGTCATATTCATCAATGCAGACAGCCTCTTTATTGCCTTCATAATCCACATAAATAATATAAGCGTTCTGGGAGTCGATCTTTTCCAGCAGAGTCGTATTATGCGTCGTCAGAATCAGCTGCCCTGCAATATCGTCTTTGATGGATTCGATGATATTGCGGAACAGAATATCATGAATGCCGGTATCTGCTTCGTCAATAAACACGGTCATTCCAGCCAGTGCGCCCATTAACGGAGAAAGAATCTCCAAAATATGAATGGTACCGGCAGACTCATCGTCAACATCAATCTTTCTGACTTCTCCGGCAATCATTTTATAGATTTCCAGGTGATAGCGAAGCTGGTCTTTATCCTGCTCAATGTGGTACTTGACTTCCTTGATTTCAGCATAGGTTTGCGTCAGGATCGAATTCACAATCCGTTCGGAACGCTGAAGAAGCGGCAGCGCAGCCTGCGGAATCACTCCGCCTTCCAAATTAGGCAAAATCCGATTGTTGTACTTAGAAATAAGCAGCTGCGCTGATAGCTGATCCTTTGTCAATACATTCAGCCGGCTGAAGCAGTCCAGAACATCAATGAAATATGGAGAATAATTGTCTTTTGTATAAATCTCATTCTGACGGTTAATCTGATTGATAATAATGCCTAATATGGAGTGTTTTCCCCAGAAGCGTTCCGCATCCGCCTGAATATCCTGCCGCAGACGCGCACTCTGAAATGCCTTCGGAGACAGCTTGCACTGGATGGTATGTTTGTCTGTCAGTGCAGCAGAATACATCATTCCTGTCTGCTTGCCCGTCCAGAAGCGCAGGGATTCCTCAAGAACTGTATCGGTAAAGACAATGCGATAAACACCGTCATGATCATTATAACGGAATCCATATTCAAGCTCGGTAGGAGCTTCACAGCCGACCGTGCGGCATTTCCGCATTACGCTGGTAAAGTCCTGAATCTGGTAGGGAGTATCCCATCCGGCATCCTTTATTACCTGAAACACCTTTTTCTCGATTTCACCTGAATCCATCTTCTCTTGAAGGATTTGCAGCATTTGCGCAGAATAAAAGGATGTCATGCTCTGGATCAGGAACCGAATGCTAGTGACAAAATTTGTCTTTCCGCTGCCATTCTCACCATAGATCGCAGCAAAATTCTTCACCTGGCTCTTGGTTTTACGGAAATCAAAGCAGATATCACCGAAAGAAATGAAGTTTTTGAGTTTTACATAAGAGATCATATACACCCCTCCTGATACCAGTATACCACGTTTGAATTGAAAAGTCAATCGTTTCCAGTATATTTTATACTGGAAATTGTGATGTTTTTAATTTTGAGGCATAAAACATCTTTTTCAAGGGTATTGTATGTCGGGAAAATGCATCATATACAGAATGGTGTACTACAAATACTGAAAACGCAAAACTCCTCAGTCGCTTTCATCTTGTTCCAGCTATCTTGTTTAGTCTATCAGCACTTCCACATCATGCATCAGGAAATGCATACGGTCGATTCGCTTGTTGATGTGCCAATGCCCAAGATACCATGCCTTGTAGTCCAGCATTTCTTCAATCGTATCCAGCCATTGTTCTGTGCTGTTGTCCACAGTGGACTGATCAATTCCGGGCAGGAAGCATTCCATCGGGATATACTTGAACGGGCAAGTATGCGAGAAAACGACATCAACAGGATGTGCTTTGACCTGCTGTTCGACATATTCTTTGATCGTGGGCGTCGGCTGCTCATCCGGCCACCAATTATAACCCATCCGCAGCCGGTAGAATTTATCTACGCTGTAGGCGCCGCCGATCACGAGACACTGCTTGCCTTCAAGGTCAAAAATGTCGCCGTCAACAGGGAAAAGGATATTCGGGAAATCCTCCTCATACAGAACACGGCCGCCGTGCCACTGCTTTTCCTGATAGGAGCAGATATTCTGCGGTCTGTTCTCATGATTACCGTGAATGCAGAAAAATGTCACGTTCATATCGTTCATTTCCTGCTTCAGCAGACGGTCGCGCATCTTTCCCGTATAATTGACACCGACATCACCGAGCAGCACGATCACATCGTCCGGTTTTGGCTGATGCCGTACATATAAATCATAAACCGGCTCTATTGAACCGTGAATGTCACCTGTAATGAATACCATATCTGCACCTTCTTCATTCTGTACTGCTTCTATTATACCATGTTTTATGCGGAACTGCAATCAAATTCGATGTGCGGAGATTCTGTCATAAATCCTGAGCCGCAAGCTTCCCTCTACAATACTTCATTTTGCATTATTATGTAGAATTCTCTTGACAGTAATATATGAATGTGTTATAATAATAGAGTGAAACTTTATGACGGAAGGAGGATTGTTATGAGTCTTAGGGAGATTTCGATAGAAATAATCAGAAAATGCCCTAATAATTGTGTACATTGCTCATCTTGTTCATCTGTACGTAAACGAGAAATTATTTCGTATGATACTATCTGCAAAGTGCTTGATGATGCAAAAGGACTCGGTTTGCAAACAATCTGTCTTTCAGGTGGTGAACCCTTCCTTCATCCGCAGTTTTGCAAAATTGTTGAATACGCTTTTAATTTGGGAATTGATGTATTTGTATATACGAGCGGTATTTTTCTTCAAAACGATAACGCATGTGCTATTCCGGTGGATGTGTTTGAGAGCATTCAAGGAAAGGTAAACAAACTGATTTTCAATTTTGAGGCCGCGACAGAAGATACATATAATAAAATTATGGGGACTATCGGATACTTCCCATTTCTTTTAAATTCCATTCAAAATGCGATAAGATTGGGGATAGTGTGTGAGGCACATTTTGTACCCATGAAGTATAATCTTCCGGAACTCAATGCAACTATTGAGTTGTGCAAAAAAATAGGCGTTTCGAAAATTAGTTTTCTTCGGCTTGTACAACATGGTCGAGCTGAAATAAACAAAGGCCAGATTCTGTTAGATCAGTTTGAAACAAAACAGCTGAAGCAGCAATTGCATCAGATTTATTTGAAAAGTACTGAAATAGGAATTCGTGTTGGAACTCCCCTTTCAGGATCAGAATGTAAAAATAACTGTGAAGCCGCAACGGGAAAGCTGAACATTAAATACGATGGATGTGTATATCCATGTGAAGTGTTTAAAAACAAAAAAGTGAAATTTATAAACGGAATTGAAGCAGACAGTATTTATGACAAATCTTTGACAGAAATTTATATGGAATCAGAATATTTGCAAGTAATTCGTGAACATATTGCTAATTTTTCTCATGAACATGATGAGGAAAATTGTATTGGACAGCATTATATCAAGAGTAAATAAAGAGGTAAGGCTATTAATGAGTAAAGATGGTCGACTGATACAAGACTGCGTTGAAAATGCAGAAGAGAATACAAAAAAGTTTGATAGTATTATCAAATCAACCAACAAAGATCTCGAGACAGTTCATCCGCTTGATAATGAAATTGTCGAGATGCTTAAAAAACTGAGTTCCAAAAGTTCAGATGAGTTTTTTTTGTTTCACGAGCTGGAAAGAGTTGAGGAATTGTGGAATTTGCTAATTGAGAAATCGATCATCTGTCTTCGCTTTTTTGACACGAGAGAGCCTTTTTTGGATTTTCCTGCTAAACATCCCTCAGCTTATGGAATAAAAGACCTTCGAAATTATTTTAAGAAGTATATAAAGTTCGAAGAAGTATTATACGGAGGAGCAAAATATTATCGTGACCATATTGTTCACGTAGTTCGGGTTTGGCTTTTAGGAGTGAATGCTTTACTAACGAACAATTGCCAATACCTTAACAGCATTCAAATCGCAGATGGCTTCAAAGTGAATGAACTCGAAAAAATTAGTATTTGGACATTAATTGCGTTAACCCATGATCTTGGATATCCCCTTGAAAAAGCTCAAAGTATTATTGAATCAACACGTAAAATGATGAAGTGCTTTGTAGCAGATCCCAATATCTCTATTGATTTGTCTTTTAACGGTGTTCAAAACAATATGAACGATTTTGTTTTGAGATTCATGAGCTCAAAGATGATTCCTAAAAACAATGGCTGCGCTTTGAAGGAAAAATGCGAATTATTAAAAGAAAAAGACTCTTCTGTTTATGTTACTAGATTACAATCCAAGTATTATTTTAAATTCCAAAAATCACTTGAAAATTACAAACATGGAACAATCAGTACAATCATTATCTATAAGCTTCTGTTATTTTTTCTTGAATCTGATTTCACCATTAATGAAGACTACGAATTTAAGTATGAAGATGCTCGTCAGTTTTATATACGAAGAGAGATTCTTCGTTCTATTGCTTCGCATACCTGTTCGGATATTTATCATCTAAAAATAAGTTCTTTTGCTATATTGTTGATAATTGCAGATGATAGTCAAGAATGGGGAAGAAAAAGCATTTCAGAGTTATACGCTGTAAAAAGAATTGATCAAAATTTAGACTCAATTAATTTCATATTAGATGATGAGAATGATAAAATTGTTGATGTTAATGAAAAATATGTATTGGGAGAAGCACCAATTGACCTAGAGCTATTAACTAGAATTTTAAGAAACCAGTATAATCAATTTTGTCATTACACCGCCTTGTTTAGAGATGGTCAAGATACAAAAAATAGAGATTTTTCTTATAAAAAAACATGTGAGATTACATTAACAGATTCCGTTGAGATTGTATATAAAATTAATTTTACTGTTGCGAATAAAGAACAATCTAGCTTTGAAGTTATTATGCAGTGCAGCAAATTAAAAGATAAATTCGATACTTACGGAAGAGAATTCCTTAAAAAAGTATTTACTTCTAAAGGAACAAATAAAGTATACCTAAAAGACGGAGCAGATAATTTGGAATCACGCACAAAAGCTATTAACTTCCAATTTATAACGCCAAAACCAGATGATAGAATCGAGTGAATTTTACATAACGACTAAAAGCGCAAGAATTCGGTGCGATGTAATGTGTGCTGAGGCGATGTGCTCTTCATTGATACAATATGAAAATAAGCAGAAGTTTGACTTGTTGTGCAAAAATGGCTGCCCAAACTATGAACAAAAATGGTCTTGCCCTCCGTTTGCACCTAAATATACTGATTTCGTATTAGATTATCAGAAGATACTTGTTGTTCTGCTATCAACAGATTTATCACAGTTTTCTTATATAAAAAATGATTATCTAAAGATTAAGGCTGCGAATACTATTTTAAAAAGTAGAGTAGACAAAGCGTTACGAATGTTTCTGTCCGAAGGATGTCACTATATATCGACTGGAAGTTGCAGAATGTGTAAGCCCTGCAAGTGTAAACTTGGTCTTCCTTGTGCTCATCCTAATACAATGTCATATAGTTTCGAATCACTGGGAATAAATGTATCCAAAATGGCAGAAGATTTGTTCTCTTTTAAACTTCAATGGTATAAGAGAAGCTGTTTGCCCCAGTACACCTCTGTTGTAGCAGGGCTTCTGTTTAATAACTCGTTTAAGGCCCATTCGCTTCTTGATGCTTTTTCTTACATATAAAGCAATACGAAGAGGATATTATTTAGAGAGCTAACCGCTGTGCAACGCTTAAGTGCAGGCGGTTAGCTCTTTTGCACAAATATAACAATGTGCATTCAGTATTATATTTTTGCTGGTTGCATGCATATATTAAACGTGCAACGCTACGCCTTTTTGTACGATAAAATAAGATAGCTGCGAATGCAAATAAAAATTTGATCCACAACGCTAATAAAAAAATGAGCCAGTTTTGATAAGAAAAAAGTGAGCCACTATGTAAGCGTTTATGCCGCGAAAGTTGCTTGACAATGAGTACGACTGTGGTAGGCTAATTGCCGAGCAGAAGCGCTTTAGCGCCGTTTCGCTCCTTCTGCTTAAATCCACAGTCGTAGAGGCTCATTGTCAAGCAAACCGTGGAATTAATGCGTCCCAAGTGCAGCTAAAGTGGCTCAAATTTTTAATATCATTATGGGCGCTTTTGGCTCGCTTTTTTATTATCAAACATAAAGATAGCTGAAAACTAGATGAAGGCCAGCAGCTTTTCTGTTTGGTTATGGCTTTATATACGGAACAAGCACCTTCTCCCGCATGACCGCACTATCTATATAGAAGTCGCGGGTGAACTTCCACGAGCGGTATTCGTCCGGGTCCTTCGGCGGCGGGTTTTGCTTGGCGTACTGCTTCTTCAGCAGGTCGCAGTATTCGACCGCGCGGCAGCTGACCGACCACGCAACTTCTTCATAACTCCCGTTTTGCTTCATCTCTGCGACGAGATCGGGATGATTCTCCTCCATGAAATCCATCCATGCAAGACCGTAATAACCGGCTGTTTTATGTCTTCCCATTGTAATCCTCCTTATCTGATCAGGGGCACAAAGCCTGGTGTATTGTTGTCGGCGGCATAGGTTCCGTTCGGAACGTCCGCTGCTGACCGTGCTTCCGTTTCTGCATTGACCAGAATCTGCACATGCGTACCGGAATAAACGCGCTCAGCGAGTGTATACAGTTCCGCTGCTTCTTTGAGCTCCGCTTCTGCCTGTGCCAGTTCCTCGGCAGCTTTCGCCGCCTGCGCTCTGCTGTTCGAGATCAACGTCTCGACATTGCGCCAGTTTCCAGCGGTGATCGACGGATATTTTCGCAGCATTTCCTCTGCCTGCTGCTTTGTGAACCGCTTCGACGGGATCCCGACGAAGATCAGCTCCAGTTTCTCTTTCAGATCGAGCGCGAATTGCAGATCATGCTTTTCGGATTGTACGGCATCGTACTTCTGATGCATTGCCTCATCCTTGGCAGCAAAATCCTGCCGCAGCGACCGTAGCGTGGTGCCGTCATTGATTCGCTTGTTCAATGCAAGCAGTCTGTCAAGCTCTGAATCATTTGTCCACGCATAAACTTTCTCCGGAATTCTCTTGCGCGGTGTAATTCTGCTGTCTTTCACAACGCCGATATATAATCGCATCATGCGAAGCACCGGTGCGTTTTTCTGATGCTTCTCTTGCGCTTCTGCAAGCTGTTCTTCGAGCCTTTGTTCAAATTCCCGATTGGCTTTGATTCGTCCCTTCAATGCAATTTCACTGTACTCCACGCCAAGCGACTTCAAGCGAATAAAATTCTTGGCACCTTTTGCGCGAAACGCGAGATACTTTCCGTACTTGATGTCGTATCCTTCCTTGACTAGGTGCGCCATCAGATAGAAAATATCCTGAGAGAGCGGAACGAAACGGTCAATGTCAGCGCGCAGCTTGTCACGCGCCGACTGCGGCTTCGGCTGATACGACTGTTCGATTTCACGAATCGCCTGAACATGACATTCCTGCGCTTCAAATCCGTTTTCCGTTTGCCGGTATGAAATATGCAGGCGCTCCATTTCCGCTTGCACATACGCCTGTTTGTCGCGATCGGTATAGAAAAACGATTTGAACGGCAGCAGCCGATCGTGTTCCATTTTCTCAACCTCGGCGGAAAGCTCCGCGATGCGGAATCTCATGCTCCGCGCAAGTCCGATTGTGTTCGCTTCCTGCCGCTTCTGTTTTCGCAAAACTGTCACGGCCTGCTTTGCGTCCTGCGAGCGTTTGTATTCTGCAACAGTCATGTGCGCATAGTGTGCGTTCTTGTCTTCACGCTTGAGACCGTGCTGCATCAGAAGCCGTTCCATTTCGATTCGCTCGGCATGCTCCCAGCCCATTGCGGCGGAATCATATCTGCTGCGCGCTGCGAATCCCATTTCTTCGAGTGCCGCCCGCATCGAAACGCCTTTCGGCAATCCATGCTTTCGCGCCTTCGTATAAAACGGAATGAAGTCGATATGCAGATGCGGAGTCGCTTCGTCCATGTGAAGCACGGCATTGAATACATACAGATTCGGATTTCGTTTTTGAAATGCCTGCATATATTCGATCAAAAGTTTTCTTGCAGTCTCTCCGTTCGGCGTGCCGCACGCTGCGGTTTTGCAGTCGCCGAACTGCACGACTGCTTCGTAAAATGCTTCCTCGCGTTTGCCGTTTGCGATGTGTTCGTAGTAATTCTGAATGCGCCGGCACGGCTGCCGCTGGTTGGCATTGTACGCTGCGAGTGATTCCGCAAAAAGTTTTTCGTATGCGGTGCGGATCGGTTCTCTTGTGAAGATGATGCTCTCGGCTGTTCGCGTCGGATCAATATTCGGCGCATAAAATTCACGGTTGTTGTGCGCAAAGTCTGCGCAGTTCGGATCGCTTGCCTTCCCGACTGTGAAACTGATGCTGAACTGTCCCATTCGCTTCTCCTTTCTTTTTTTCAGCAAGGCGTCAAAAAAGTGCGTTTCAGAAGCGTGTCTGAAAGATAACCCAATGCCAGTTCTGCACGCCCGTATCGGAGCTTGCAGAACTGCTGTTACGCGCTGCTGCACGCATTGGGTTCCGGCAAATCAGTTTTCTGTTTTGTCGGAAATTGTCTGCTCCGCAGATTGGGAATTCCCCAAGCCCCTTTTGTGGGAACATCCGATTTGGTCGTAGTAATCTTCGGTGTTCTCCTGCACCGCAGAGAGATACATACTCACAAGCTGAATAAGCATGGATGCTTCGTTGTCGTAGAAATAAATCGACACAAGCTCCATTTCGTCGTTCGGGAACGTGCGTCCGTGCTTGATGATTTTTTGCATCAGCTTCTGAGCAGACTGTGCGATGTGATTCTCCGGATCAATCGCTGCAATCTGATTCAGCGACTGCAGCAGCGCGTTGACACTTTCGCGGTCGATCTTCACCGCGACCGGGCCGAGGTTCGTTTCCTTCATTTTCAAAACTCCTTTTCATGTTTTTTGTAAGCGGTTTTTGTCATAGCTCCGCTTGACTTCGTTTGAGGTTGTGTGGTATAATAGCTTTAATCAAATGCACGCGTGCGTTTGATGAGTGCTGACATCGTAAAGCTTGGAGATGATGAAAGTGATAACTAATAATTCCGGAATGCATCTTGAGAATGCAATGCCTTTTGATTTGGCAAAAGAAAACTTATTTGAACATCTTTCATCTGGTGAGAAAGTATTGTGTCCGAAATGCGGAAAAGGGTTCTTTATCCCATTTAATGCTCCGGCTCATAAAGCGCACTCGTTTAATTGTTCCAACCCGGATTGTAATTGCCATTATCATTGGACTTCGGCACTTGACATCGAGTAAGTATCAAATCACCGCAAGCTCCGTATTCAGCTTCACGCGATACGAATTCAGACTGCTCCACAGCACAGCCTTTGCATAGCCGGCATAGTTCTTGATGTGTGTCGAGGCGAGTGCATCGGTGAAGTCATCAAGTGCGGAGAAGATCATTTCGGTGAGCGTGCCGCAGCCGCAGCACATGGACGCTGCATTGATTGCGTCGATCACGGCACAGGCATCGGTCTGTTCGCCGGAATAGGTTTGCGTGCCGGCTCTTGTCGCCATGCTGACCAAGCTGTTCACCAGCAGTACGAAGTTGTCAAAGCGGTCAACGGTTTTCAGATCGGTCATGCTGCAGGGATGTTCCATGTAGAAGGCATACTCACAGAGCCAGCGAATCGCAGCCTGCATCTTTTTCGGACTTTGCGAATAGGCATACGGAATCCGCTGCGCTGTCGTGATTTCAGAAATCACCTGCTCCGCGATCTGCGAATCCGTCAATCCGTCTGCCGCATCTTCGCCGCGCGAAGATGGATGGATAGAAATCTCTGTAGAAGTCTTTGTAGTAATCTCTGTATTTGTCTGGGGAAATTTCCCATAGGGGTCTGTGGAAATTTCGCCACACCCCCCTCGGAATTCCGACACAGGGGTATCAGAAATTTCGTTAGATGCCCCGTCTGATTTTTCAGGACACCCGTCCGGTGAAATTTCACCACATGGGTATGTCAGTTCTTTCAGGCGCTCAACATTGAGCGCAAGGTAGAGAACATTTGCGTATACCATGCCGTTGGATCGCAGCGTGCGGAACTCCCGGCGCACCACGCCCATTTCCTCAAGGAACACGATCGCGTCCTTTGCCTGACCGGAGGAACAGCCGAACTGCTCTGCGATCTGCGCATAGCTTCGCTGCAAGAGATCGTCGCGGAACTTCTTCTGATAACCGATCACCTGACCGGTTCCCTCGTCTCTGATCTCCCGCGGGCGATACCAGTAGACGATATCTGCGAGAATGTTGATTGCCAGCAGATGCGGCTTCGGGTGCTTCAGGTCAGACTTGACAAAGATGCGATACCAGTTCTGCGGAATGACATTACCGCTGAATGCGATCTCTCTCAACTGATCGCAGGTTGGAATACCTGTTGTAAACACACGCACAACCTCCATAGATTCTAAGACTCTAAACAGAAGATTGATACGAGATTTTCGTTGGTTTCATCTTCCCAAATCTTACCATCCGAATCCAGATAACCAAACCAAACTAATTGGAAATCAGCAGACTATTTGGAAAAGCTGGGATTGGAGAAAATAAGAAAATCGCGCATTTTCTGGAAAATGCACGATTAGGTGGAGATAAAGGGAGACAATGTTGTTGCCTCCTAAGCAGCAGGCCATCGGTTCGATTCCGGTTCAGGGTGCTCTGCATCAGCGGAAATGCGCGGATGTTCGCGTGTTCCCGCTGATTGTCGTTTCTGAATACAATGCTGAAAGAGCGCGGCTCTGGCTGCCCGAAGTCAGTGCCCTGTTTTATTTTCCGCGGGTACGCGCTCCCTGACGGACAGGCATGAATCAAACACAAAATCCGGAACTGACGTCACTGCCTGTTCCGGATTCTTTTTATATTTCATACTGTCTGAGCTCACAGTTCCCCATGAAGAATTGCGAGAATGCCTCCGCGGTCATGTCGCGGAAATAGGTTTCCGCAGCGCGGCATACGCCGCCGTGACAGACGCAGAGCACGGTCATGCCTGTGTACTGCCGCCGGATGTCGTCTATGCAGCCGTAAACGCGGTGCGCGAGCTGGAGCAGCGATTCGCCGCCGTCCTTCATGCGGACACCGAATGCCAGCTTGGCGTCCTGAAAATCCGGGGTGCTTCCGCGCGGCTGATCCTCATATGAGCCGTAATCCCATTCCCGCAGACGAGCATCGGTCACAACAGGCACATGCAGCTGCTCTGCAATGATCTCCGCAGTTTTGCGGGCGCGCTTCAGCGGCGAGCAGATAATCAGGCCGATCTCCCGGTGTTCTGCGCAGATTGCTGCAAGCCGCCGCGCCTGCGCGAGCCCTTCTTCCGTCAGCTCGCAGTCTGTCACGCCGCTGATATGATCTTCGGCATTCATTGTCGTTTCACCGTGCCGGGTGAAGTAAATGCGCGTTTTCTGCGGCGGGAGCGTCCTTGCAGCCGGTGCAGATTCCGGCGGCAGATGTCCGTTTGTATCGCGGAACAGCTGCATCATTTCATTCGTCAGGCTGTGCTGCTGCGGCTGCAATTCCAGCTCCTCCGGCCTGACCCAGCACGCGGATTTCAGCTCGTAATCGTCCATTTTGATCTCGTCGCTGCCGTCGGCTTCGCAGAAAAAGCCCATCAGCAGATCCTGCGCCATGCCCCACGGCTGCGATTTGTAATAGCGGATATTCTTCACGCGCAGCCCGGTTTCCTCCATGACCTCGCGCGCGGCGCATTCCTCTGCGGTTTCCCCGATTTCTGTGAAGCCCGCTACAAGCGCATTGTGTGCATAGCCGCGGCGATACCGTGTCACAAGGATCCGCCCGTTGCTGATGACGCCGACAATCACCGCGGGATTGATCCGCGGGTAGATTTTGTGACCGCATTCCGTGCAGAACAGCGCACGCTCCCGATCATCGTGCTGCATAGCCCCGCGGCAGATGCCGCAGAACCGGTTGTCAGCATACCACTGATACAGGTGATATGCCGTAAATGCTGCATAGAGATACTTCCCGGCGCACCGGTCGCGCAGCTCCCGGATCGGATAATACTGATACCCCTCCGGGACAGCGGCAGCCTTGGCCAGAAAGAACGGCTCGTTATCGACGGAAAAAAGATATACCGGCGCGCTGTCCTGCAGCGAAAGTGCGCGATACTGCGGAATATGCAGCGCATTGTCCCGGACGCAAGCAAGCAGCCTGCCGTCCTGAAAGCACATGATCCTGCTGTCCGGCTGCGGCAGCTTTGTCTGAAAGCTGTTGTCAAGTCTGCTTGGAAAAATATCCTGAATCATATCTGACCACCCTGTTTTCTTTGAAATATCGTCCTTATTATAGCATATTTTATGGCAAAGTGCAATGGGAGCAGCGGAATCAATCCTTTGGTTTGCTGCATGACTCTTGAAATTTACTTCTGTATCTGTTATAATAACGGTAACAGCCCGAAAGGAGAATGCATATGCTGTTTCTTTGTTATCCCAAATGCACAACCTGCAAAAAGGCGCAGCGCTGGCTCGATGAAAACGGCCTGACCTATACGCTGCGCGACATCAGAACGGACAACCCGACCGCCGCAGAGCTCGCAGACTGGCAGAAGCGGAGCGGTCTTCCGCTGAAACGCTTTTTCAATACGAGCGGGCAGCTTTATAGAGAGCTTGCACTCTCCCAAAAGCTGCCGGATATGCCGGAGGCAGCGCAGCTTACGCTGCTGGCGTCTGACGGGATGCTTGTCAAACGCCCGATCCTCGTCACGGAGCAGACCGTACTGGTCGGCTTCCGGGAGGCGGAATGGGACAAGCTGAAATAACACAAAAAAACAGCGGATCTCTGCACGGGATCCGCTGTTTTCTTTGCATGCTTCTGTCACGGCTCCGTTTCCGCCAGCAGCTGATACTGACGGGACACGCGTGCGGCGGCCTGCGCGCGGAAATCGGGCGGCCCGATAATCTCCAGCACCGGCCCGAAGCTCAGCAGCTGAATCAGCAGCTCCGTTTCGTCCTGCTTGTCGTACCAAAGCTGCACCGTGCATTCCCCGGTTTCCGTATCCCGCTCAGTGTACTTCTCGTAGGACGCAAACTCCATCATGAACCGCTCGACGGCATTGCGCTCCGTCGTCACGCGGACGGTCACGGGCTCGGGACTTCTGCGCAGCCGGAAGTATTCCGCCAGCGACGCTTTGCCGCTGAACGTCACATCCGTAGCCCCTGCATATTCGATCCGGCCGAGGTTGATGACACCGCTGCCGGAGAGCTTTCCGTTCCGCACGCCGCGGCAGCAAAGCCGGAATTTATCGTTTTTGCGGGAATATTCAATCGCAAGCGGCAGATAGTTCATCTCCATGCGCCGACCCTTTCCTGTCCGGAACCGGATGTGCAGAACCCTTCCCGCGCGGAGCGCCTGCAAAATCGTCCGGAAATGCGCACGGTAGGCCGGATCGGAAAAATCATCGCCGTCCGTGAAGCGATCGGTATACCGGAACAGTGCGGGATTCCACAGAGGTTTGATTTCCGCGAGCGCATCCGAGAGCGCCGCAAGCGTTTCGTCATCAAGGAACAGCTGCATTTTCGGATCGGAGAGCCGCGCTTTCAGCCAGCACTTTTGCAGCAGCGTCAGCGGCATGAACGGCGGGTGCTTCGTCACCGCCGCAAGGCGGCCGTCCGCTGACCGCCGCAGGAGTCCCCAGTCAGAGCCGTCTGCCTGCGGAATCAGCTTCTGCGGAACGAACAGCACCGAATCGCGGAAACCCTCCTCCGGGATGATGCAGCGGAGTGCCTGCTCCGTCAGCGGCGCTTCACGTAGCACCCGTGCCGCAATCCGGAAATACGCGCCGTACATCTCATGAAACAGTGTCATCCGCGTCACCTCCGTACATCTCCTGCATCCGGCGGATATCGTAACAGAACCGGCCGCGTACCTGCCGGTTTCCGCCCTCAACCGACACAATCCGGCCGATCAGCGTTTTCGCCCAGTGCATGACCTCGTGCGGATCATAGACGTCAAAGGTCAGCGCATACAGCCCGTCGCTGAGTTTCTCCAGCGTCCCGATGCGCTTTTCCCGCTGCAAGCGCTCAAGGATATAGCCTTCGGTATGCTCATTCAGCTGCACAGTCAGACGGAGCGGCTCCACATGCCCCGTATCGTGCCGCATGCCGAAGGACACGCCGAATACATGCGCAAGACAGCGCTGATAGGCTGCCGCAAGACGGTCGTAATCCGGCTCCGGCGCACCGCATTTCACATTGCGGATAAAATCCAGCCGGAATGAATGAAAGCGTTTCTGTTCCGGGATATACGCCGCCAGATACCGCCGGCCGGTCTGCACGGAGGTCAGAATCTGCATCGGCACGGCGTCGAAAACAGTGCCGTCGTATTCCGAATCCCGGTGCGCCTTGGCGCTGAATGTCCGGAAGCAGACGCGCCGCTTTTCGGAGGCGGCATTCAGAATCTCCGGCAGCACGGCGTCCTCCAGCGTATGCACAAGATAACGGTGCTTGCGGAAGAAAACATCATTTTTGCAGCCTGCGCTGCGGAGAATCTGCGCGCCGATCACACCGAATTCCTCGTCCTGCGAATAAAAGCGCAGCGCATCCGAAAGTCCGGCATACTGCGCCGTCAGTCCGGCGGCGGTATCCGGCGAAATGCGGTAATACGCAGTTTTTCCGGGCTTTTCGGCGATTAGCAGGCCCTCAGCGGCATATTCCCGCAGCTTATTGCGGACCGTCTGCTCGTCGAACACGGCGCCGTATTCGCTGCTGAGGCTGTCGGTCAGCGTGCGGAGATCTTTCGGCTGTCCGTCCGCGAGCAGATCGAGCAGGAGAAAGTGCAGCCGGATATCGTTATCCGTGAAGCTCCTGGCGTCGTAGGCCTGATACAGCGGATTTTCAGGGATATGCCCGCTGTCCACGGAAATGGAAACCTGCCGCCCGCGGACGGAGTCGTCATAGCGGACGGCATCCCCGAGCCAGCTTTCGACGCGCCGTTTTTCGTCGTCGTAGGTGCGGCTGCTTCTGCGCGTGAATTCGCTGCGCGCCTTGCAGCCGTAGATGAAGAAATCGCGGATGTAGTCCCGCGTTTTTTCAAAGGTTTTGATCAGCTCAGAAAAGCCTGCCATCTCATCACCGCCTTCCGATGAATTCCTGTTATTCCTATTTTACCAGAAAATAAGGCAAGATGCAAGAGGCACCGGCGCAGAAAAATCAGGGCGCTTCCGGCAGCGTCAGATTTCACTGCGCAGAAAAATTTACATGATTTTCCTGTTTGGCTGTGGTATACTGGGCACATGAACAGGAGAAACAAGCACAGCGGAAGCACAGGGCTTCCGGAATATCACGAAAGGAGCTGAGAAAGATGTTTGTGATCTCGGAAAACCATGCAAGACCGGTAAAGATCTGGCAGAGCGGTGCGGAGGTGCTTGACGCAAAATGCTTAGAGCAGGCACAGCATCTTTCGCAGCTGCCGTTCGCGTACAAGTGGATCGCACTGATGCCCGATACCCACGCGGGCATGGGCATGCCGATCGGCGGCGTCATTGCATGTGAGAATGCGGTCGTTCCGAATGCGGTCGGTGTGGACATCGGCTGCGGCATGGGCTTTGTGCAGACGAATATCCCTGTTTCCGTCCTGCGGGAAACCGTCACCGGCAGCGGTGATCTGGTGCAGACCGTCTGCGGGGATATCCTGCGGAATATCCCGACCGGCTTTTCGCATTATCAGAAGCCGCAGGCATCTGCCGTGCTTGACCGTGCCAAGGAAGAAATGCAGAAATATGAGGCGGATGCGCAGCTGCTTCCGCAGCTGGATGAGGGCTATTTCCAGGCGGGTACGCTCGGCGGCGGCAACCACTTCATCGAATTGCAGGAGGACGAAAACGGCCTCTGCTGCATCATGCTGCATTCCGGCAGCCGGCACTTCGGCAACATCGTCGGGCAGTATTTCAAGAAGATTGCTGCGGAACTGAACGCAAAGTGGCATTCCGCAGTCGATCCCGCATGGAACCTGTCGTTCCTGCCGGTTGATACCGACGAGGGACAGCGCTATCTGGAATGGATGCAGCTTTCCATGGATTTCGCATACGAAAACCGCGCCATTATGCTGCAAAAGGTGCAGGACATCTTTGCAAAGCATGTGCAGAAGTATACCGGACTGGAACCGGTTTTCTCCGGCGAAATCAACTGCCACCACAACTACGCGGCGCTGGAGCATCATTTCGGCAGGGACGTCTGGGTTCACCGGAAGGGCGCAATCCGCGCACGCGAGGGTGAGCTTGCGATCATCCCGGGCGCAATGGGCTCTTACAGCTACATTGTCCGCGGCAAGGGCAACCCTGAGAGCTTCATGTCCTCGTCCCACGGCGCAGGACGTGCCTGCTCCAGAACCGCTGCCGTGCAGAATTATCCCGTGCAGGAGGTCATGACCGATCTGCATGAGAAGAACGTCGTTCTTGCAAAGCACAGCAAGCAGGACGTTGCAGAGGAATACCGCCTTGCCTACAAGGATATTGATCAGGTTATGGCACAGCAGACCGATCTGGTCGAGCCGGTCAAGCGGATGTTCACGGTCGGCGTTGTGAAGGGCTGAAACAGTCCTCGCAGAAAAATTTACATGATTTTTCCGCCGCAATGCGGTAAAATCAAAGCATGAAAGGCACGAACAGCAATTCTATCAGGATAATGAAGGATTATTACGGAACGTGCCTTGTGAGGTTTTTCCGTTCGGTTCGTACAGCAGTGATTTACTGTCATGAAATTACGGCAGCGCATCCGCGCTGTGCAGTTTCCGGAACCGAGATACGGACACCCCCGGCGAAAGACAGCAACAGCAACCCTTTTTTGAAAAAGCGGTCAACGCAGGTTCGAATCCTGCCGTGCCGGTGCAGGCCGGTATCGTTTCCATGCTGTCTTGTGTATTTTCGCAGGCTCCGGTCATTTGCTGTCCGGCGCCTGCAAAGATGAACTGCGGTGCATACAGCAATCTCAGGCAGCCTGAAAAGGCGGGTTCAACTCCCAAAGCGCACCGCGTATCAAAAAAGCAGCCCCGACGGCACAAACAGCAATTTATCATCACCTTTTAAGTGAAACGAGTGTGCCGTGTAAAGGGCATCCGATACAAACAAAGGAGGAGCACAATGGAATTTCTGACTGCATTACAGCGGGAAGCTGATCTGACCTGCACCGAAAACGGTGCGCTGACACATACATCCTCCGGAACGGAATGTCTGGATCTGTTCTTCCGTGCGGGCGGTATGCGCGCCGCTTCGGAAACCGACATTGCCGGAACCGTGCTCCGCGCCTACACGGAGGATCCGGTCCGGACGATGAAGATCCTGTTTTATATCCGCGATGTCCGCGGCGGCCTCGGCGAGCGCCGGTTCTTCCGGATTGCAATGCAGACGCTTGCCAAGAACGAGCCGGAGGCTGTCCGCCGGAATATCCCGATGTTTGCGGAATACGGCCGTTACGACGATCTGTGTGCGCTGCTGGGAACGGCATGTGAGCCGGACGCACTGACGGTCATCCGCGCGCAGCTGGATGCCGACCGCGCCGGAATGGAGCGCGGTGAGCCGGTTTCGCTGCTGGCAAAGTGGCTGCCGTCGGTCAATGCCTCTGCGGCGGGAACCCGCGCAAACGGCCGGAAGGTCGCGGCGGCGCTCAGCCTGACGGAAAAGCAGTACCGGCAGACGCTGGCGGCGCTGCGGAAGTACACCGACATCATCGAGAACCGGCTGCGTGTGCGTGACTATACCTTTGATTACGCCAAGCAGGCATCCCGCGCGATGTTCAAGTACCGCAAGGCGTTCATCCGGAACGACGGCGAGCGCTATCAGGCATATCTGGGCGCAGTTGAGCGCGGTGAGGCAATCCTGCACGCGGACGCGCTGTACCCCTACGATATCGTCCGTGCCTGCGGCGGTTCAGACGCATACGGCTGGGCCGGCTTCGGGGATCTGTCCGTGCTGACGGCAGAGGAGCGCCGGTCGCTGGACGCGGCATGGAACGCGCTGCCGGTGTTCGGTGACAATGCGGAAAATGCGCTGGCGGTCGTGGACGGCTCCGGCTCCATGTACATGAACGGCGTATCGCCCCGTCCGATCGACGCGGCGCTGTCGCTGGGCATCTACTTCGCGGAGCACACCCGGGGCGCCTTCGCCGGGCACTTCATCACGTTTTCTGCAAGACCGAAGCTCGTAAAGATCAAGGGACGGGATATTGCGGAGAAGGTACACTTCTGCGCATCCTACAACGATGTGGCAAACACCGATCTGATGGCGGTCTTTGACCTGATCCTGCGGACGGCGGTCACCGCGCATCTCCCGCAGTCCGAGCTGCCCGCAAAGCTGTACATCATTTCCGACATGGAATTTGATGCGGCTGTCCGCTGCGGCAATCAGCAGACGCTGTTTGATGCGATGCGGAACAACTACGCGGCACACGGCTACAAGCTGCCCGAGGTTGTGTTCTGGAATGTCGCAAGCCGGCACCAGAACATTCCGGTTTCCCGTTCGCAGACCGGTGCGGCGCTGGTATCCGGCGCATCCCCGGCGGTGTTCGACATGGTGATCGGCGGCGAAGCCTCGCCGGAGATCGTCATGAACCGGATTCTCGACAGCGAGCGCTATGCCGCAATCTCATAAGGTATCACTTCCTTTACAGCCTGACGGGCGCTCCTTTTGCGGGAGCGTCCGTTTTTTTGTGAAGCCGCATGGGAGCCGCCCGCCGCAGCGATACCTTCGCGCAGGAGCGACGTGTTTTCCGCACCGGATTACACGCTCAAAAAATATTTTTTCAGATTTGTGTAACCAAAACAGGTCAGTTCCAGTCTAAAATGGCAGAGGCGTTCAGAGAGGAGGCGTTCCGCGTGGAAGATGCACAGATCCTTGCGCTGTATTTTGCGCGGGATGAAAATGCTTTGGCGGAAACAGAACAGAAATACCGCGGCTTATGCTGTTCAACCGGCAGGCAGATTCTCGGAAATATACAGGATGCAGAAGAATGCTGGAATGATGTCCTGCTGAAAGCGTGGAATTCGATTCCGCCGGAAAAACCTTGCTATTTTGCCGCATATCTGGTGACGCTTATGAGAAATACCGCTCTGACGCTCTATGAAAAGCTGCACGCTGCCAAGCGCGGCGGCGCACAGACTGCGCTGATCCTTGAGGAACTGGAAAACTGCCTGCCCGCACCGGATGACGTGGAGGCGCAGGTCGATGAGGCGGAAACCGGTGAAATGATCCGGCGGTTTGTCAAAACGCTGTCGGAGGACGCCAGGAATATTTTTATTCTGCGGTATGTCTACATGATGCCGGTGCGTGAGATCGCCGAACGGTACCGCATGGGAATCAGCAAGGTCAAGGTGTCGCTGCACCGCTCACGGGCAGCACTGCGAGTCTATCTGGAAGGGGAACAGCTGTGAATGCAATGGATTTGCTGCGGGCAATGAGCCGAATTGACCCGTGCGATATCGAAGCTGCGTACCGCGCTGCCGGGGGCGATATGGCAGTACCGCATATCCGGCTGTACCGGACAGACGGAGCCGCAGAGAGCATATCCGGAACGCAGCTGCCGCCTTTGTCCGATCCCGCGGCCGGCCGCCGTTATGCCGTCGGGGGATGGGCAGCGGTTGCAGCGTGCATCGTGCTCATTCTGGCAGCAGGTATCTTTTTCCGCAGCCGTGCGGACTTCCCGGTGACACCGTCCGATGCAGGAACGGTCACACAAAACGCCGCGCTGACAACTGCATCTCCCGTACAGACGCAGATGCCGGCAGGCAGCATGACCGAACCCGTGCAGGGCGGAGATGATCTCATCACAGGCGGCTTCACGGCGGCGGAAACAGCGCCCGGTGTACAGACATCCACGGCAGCTGAAACCTTGCCGGAGGAAACCGGTACAGACACAACAACCGCGCCGGAGGATACCGATGCTGTATCCGAAGTAACGACCGCCGCGGCTGAATCCGCTTCACCGTCCGAATCCGTACAGCAGCCGGAAGTCCCCGCTTTGGCTGCAACGTCGGACGGCAGCGGCAGTCTGTTTTCAGAGCAGATTCCCGCGGCCGCACAGGCGGTTCCGGTTGTGATCACCGATCAGGCAGGGATCCGCGCGTTTCTGAACAGAACAGAGCCGCCTGTCATACTCGGCACCGGACACAAATCCGAAGCCGTCCGCGATGCAATTCTGGCCGATCCGGAAATGCTGCTGATTCGCTGGATGATGCCGGATCACCGGTTCAGCGCAGCCGGTATTCAGCGTGCGGAGGTGACAGCAGACGGTGTGCTGCATATCGCCGCTGCCATGTACGCAGACGGGGATCCCGCCGACGATGCGCCCTATGTCTTTGAAATCGGCCTGCTGTATCAGGCAGGCGCGCTCCCGGCTGTCAGGAAAACAGAACTGAAGCTGGAATACTTTATTGAAACAGAAGAAACCGGTTTGCTGCGCTATTCCGAATTCACGGAATCGCTGGCGGAGGATGTCTGCATCTATGCAACCGGATTCGGAGAGAAGGACAACTGATATGAAACAGACGAGCAAGCTGACAACAGGAATTCTCAGTGCTGCCATGCTGACACAGATCACCGGTACCGCGATGCCGGTGCCCGCCCGTGCGGAAACGGCTTACACAATTCAGGCAAGCACCGCGGACGTTTACCAGTATGAATTTGATACATTCACGCTGCTGCACCATGTCAAAAAGAATATCTGGTACGAAAAGGACTACGGAACAATCGTTTCCCGGACACCGGCTGAGCAGCATATGACAGCCTCGGACAACAGTTCGCTTTCAGTGACGCTGCATTTTGATACGCAGACGGCAGAGTCCGTCCGCGACGGCCATATCACTGACCGCACGGATCGGTTCCGCGGGCAGTTCTTTTCGCCGCTGTCGCGCTTCCGGCCGATGTATACCAACAAAACCGACTATGACAGGGCAACCCAGCAGGTTCGCCTGGTACCGGAGCCGAGCTCCTATCCGCTGACCTTCCTCTGCGATGAAACCTTCCACAGCAGCTCGCCCGGCAGCCTCGGATGCACGGTTCTGTTCGGGCAGCACGAATGCGGCAGATGCGGCATTTATACGGAACTTCCGCTGTTTACCACCGGCGGTTCCCTCGGCGATCCGCAGCCGGAGATGACGGGTACGCTTTCCCCCGAGAACATTCTGCCGTATACGTCCGCGGGCGACGCCAATCTGGATCAGTCCGTGGATGTGGCGGATGCCGTGCTGATTTCCCGCTACATGGCCGGAGATTCCAAAGCGAATATGACCGATCTCGGCAGGGCACTGGCCGACCTGAACAATGACGACAGCGTGGATTCCTCGGATGTCAACGACGTGCTGTATCATGTTGCAGCAGTCGCCTACGAAAACCGGGTGCCCGCCGGAACTGTGCCGGTGATTCACACTGCGCAGTACGGGATTGAGGCCGGTGAAGCCGTATTCGGTACGGAGATGTTCACATATGATTTTGCACAGCGAACCCGCATGATTCCCGGCGAGGATACCGATACATGGTATTTTGCCCGCTGGGATGCCGATTATGAAAACGGCATTGGCGACTGGAATCTCACGGATCTGATGCTCTCGCCAAGAGGAACGCTGGCCATCCGGGCGGATTACACAAATGACTGCACGCAGGACAGCTTTTCGATGCTTGCGGTCACGGTGCCGCACGGCGCGCTGCCCGCGGAAACAGAGGCATTCTGGTTCATGAACCGCAGAGAGGACATGCCGCCGTATGTACCGGATGTGCGCTATATTCCGCTTGCACCGGACAATGAGGACGGTATCCAGATCCTCAGCACAGAATGCCCCGCAGACACTGTGGATCCGGAAACACTTGCTGCCATGGCGCAGACATTTGGCTATGACAGCGCCGACAGCCTGTATGAAGCTGCCGAGAATACGGCGGAGCCCCTGAACCTTTCCGTCTGTACGCCCGGCGAGGAGGCCGACACCTGGGATTTTGCCGTGCTGGATATTGACTGGCTCGGACATCCGGAGTGGAGGAATGTCGTCATCCGGAGCCTGACGTTACAGAAGGACGGCGTCCTTCGGATTGATGCGCGGAGCTGCCGTCCGGATCAGCAGGAAACGGTTTACACGAAGAAACGTATGGTGTGGCTCCGGGTGACCGTTCCGCACGGCACACTGCCGGAAACCCTGCCGGTCAGATGGGAAATCGAGGACTTTGTCGGCCGTCCGCAGCCGCAGGACACGCTGTGCGAAATCGGGATCATTCCTGCGGAGGATCCGGAGGGAATCTTTTGCTTCTCGCTTCTGACCTCCGGATTGTCCACCCCGGAAGAACGGTTTATCACGCCGGAAATTCAGCAGCAGCTGGATGAAACAGACAACTGGTATCTGCTGTACTGCAACTGTCGTCCGGTGCAGGACAATCAGCTCCCGCAAAACGAACAGGGCAGTATCCGGTATATGGAACTGTTTATCCGGACGCCCGCTTCGGATGCAGGCGGCTTTTACAGCGAATACGCCGTCAAACACGCAGAAATCGAGGGCGACGTGCTGAACCTGACGATTGCGGAATACCGCCCGCTGCCCCAGGCCGATGTGCCCGCGCATGATAATCTGCTGACGATTTACGTTCCGAATAACGCGATCGATCACGTCAGCCGCGTGCAGATTGACCGGGAATGCTATTATGACAGCATCTGCGAAATGACCGCCGACGGCGAGGAGCAGCCTGTCAGCGGCGCAGTCCGCGGCACGGACGGGAAGTGGCACTGGGAAGAAGAAACGATGCTGAAAGACGATTTCCTTGCAGCGCTCTGCTCCCCGGGCTACCTGTTCGGCGATGCGCCGTTCTATATCGTCGGTGACGTGCCGAAGCCGTACCGTCAGGGCACGGCAAAAATCAGCGTCAGGGTGCTGAATGCCGAAACCGGCGAGGAGGTTCCGGGCTGCATTGTGGATCTGGATCACATCACGTCCACGGGATCCGGAGAGGAGCATGAAACACTGCACCTGACACTGCCGGTGCAGGATTACGAAATCCCCATGAAAAACAGCCAGTACGGCGCGGAAACCGGGCATACCCTGACCATGCTGTATGCCACCGCACCGGAGGGCTACTGCGCGCCGGAGGCCTGCGGATCCTATCTGCCGGAGCCGGACGGCGACACCCTGGAAATCACGCTGTATACCCGCCCGATGTAATACCCCTTTCAACAAATACTTCCTCCGCTTCATGCAGAGCCGCCCGTATGCACACAGCATACGGGCGGTTTTGTCTGTGATAGAACCGTTCCGCTTGAAGTGAGAAGCATCCACCGTTTTTTGAAAATATTTTCTTTGCAGATACTTGCATTTCATTTTGTTTCACGTCGGAATATGAAAAAATTGACCAGTGATGAAAAACTTAGAAAAACGGAGAAATCAGGAGCAATCTCTGCAAAAATTCATTTTTAAAATCTGACGGCATTTTCTCGGGGTTTGCCTGCGGGCGGAACCTGTGCTATAATACAACCATCGGGGGCAGCAAGCGCAGCCGGACAACCACACCGGCTGCCGGGCAGACATCACGGAAGGACATTTGATTCTGACAGCAGGTACTGACATTTTGTGAAAGACGCAATCTTCTCTGACAATCTGAAACGACCGCACGGACTGACAACCGGCACAGACATCAGGCAGCGACACCCGGCACTGACAGACATCACGGACAGCAAGAAAAGACAACTGGTACGACAGCAGGGATCTGACAGCCGACAACATGCCCCGACAATCAGCATCGACACCAAAATCTGACAGCATGGATATGACAGCCGAACTGACACAGACGTACAGCATCACGAACGACAGCCGACGCAGACATCATGCTCCGGCAACAAATTCTGACACAGAACACGGACATCACACAGCAGCATCACAGACTGACACTTCTGAATGACAATTCACACTGCCACACACAGACATCATGACAGACAGAAGGGCACCGACAGCAATGCTGTGACACCGCGCAATGACAGCTATGGATACTGACCGCAGCCCCGCTCCGGCAGGCTGAACCGTGCATGTACGGCGCACGGCAGTGCCTGCCGGATGATACCGGGCAATCACGAACGATAACCGCCGCTGTGTGAAAAGACCGCAGCATGGATGAAAGGATTTGTATTATGATGAAGAAAACGACAGCAGCACTCCTCGCACTTATGATGACCGCTTCTCTCTGCGCATGCGGGTCGGATGACAATCCGGCCGATACCGGCAGCCAGGAGCTCTCCGCAGCATCGGAGAGCGATGCACCGGCTGAAACCACTGCGCCGGCGGACTCCGGTTCTTCTGCGGACGAGGGTACATCCGATGCAGCGGAGCAGCTTTCATACGGCGAGAAGCCGCCTGCAAGCGATGAGCTTGCAACCGTACAGTATCTCGCAGATACGTACTTTAAGGCGATAAAGAATAAAGACTATGACACCCTGGTAGACATCACGGACGCAGAGCTGATGTGCTATATCTCGGACGGCGAGATGCCCGACCGCGATGCACAGATTGAATACGTCAAGTCCCTCTGCTCTGACAGCGCCGATTACACGGTCAGCAAGCCGGAGAAGGAATCGGGCTATGCAGAGGAGTATAACGAGTTCTTCAAGACACTGGACGAGCAGCAGGGAAGCAAGATCGCTGATAAGTTTAAGGTCGAGGATGCCTATTCTGTCCGCCTCAAGGCAGGCGCAGCAGGCGATATCGAAAGCTCCAGCATTTCTGCGGAGAGCGAAGGCATGGATCTTGATGTGGCCTTCAGCGGCTCCTATGACATCAATGTCGACATCGACATGCCGATTATCAAGCTGAACGGCGAGTGGAAATGTGACCCGCAGCTCAGCATGATGATGTCGTTCTACACTGCGTTCAGCAGCATGGGCGACGACGGCGGATCTGAATTCGCGTTCAACGAGTAAGCATATGACAGACAGAATCCCCTGTTCACACCGAACAGGGGATTTTTGCTTGTCGATAAAGCAGTATCTCCGATGGATTTATATTGGGGCTCTGCCTCAAACCCCGCTTAAGGGCTGCTAGCCCTTAAGAATCCCATCATGATGAAAAATGTGCATTTACTTTATTTTTCTTATTACGGGATTCCAAAGGGACAGTGTCCCTTTGGCGGGAGTTTGAGGGCGGAGCCCTCATTTTGAATCCATCGGAGATACCTTTTTCACTCGGTATCGGTCAGCGCTGTGATGGCTGCGGCCAGCTCATCCGCGCAGACATGCAGATCCACATTCCGGAAGCGTCGGCTGATTCCGGCTGCTGCCAGCTTCTCCTCAGAAAAGTCCGCGGTATCCGTCAGAAAGCGGCGGCAGAGCTCCGCATAATTCGGCGCCTCCTGTGCGCGCTCACGGTCGAGCGCCCGCTGAAGCCGCAGACCGTCCTCCACCTCAATATACAGCGGCACGACAGCCTCCGAACCAAAATATGCACGGAGCTTTTCATAGGATTCCAGCGTTCCGATGCCGAGGCAGTCACCCTGCTCCAGCGGCACAGAGTTCCGGGCGGTGCAGTATGTCCAGTCCCCCATGACGGTGTGATACGTGCGCTCCTCGATCAGCAGGCCGTCTTTGCGCAGTGCGGAAAGCGCCGCCTCTCCGATGAAGTGATAGTCGGTGCCGTCCTGCTCATGCGCACGCTGCGGCCTTGTGGTGCAGAGCACGAGCGGCAGCAGCGGCAGCCGTTCCAGCAGCAGTTTATAGAGCGAATCCTTGCCCGACGCGCTCTTTCCCATGAGATAAAACAGATGATGCATATCTGTGCGCTCCTTTCTGATGACTGACGATTGCTTCTATTATAAAGCATCCCGCACAGAATGTCAATATCTGTGCGCGCCGGAATTGATTGCCCGTTTTCGTCATTTATTGCGCATACGGCACCGCCGCGCCGCAATCCGTGCATAGCCAAAATCATTGCGGTATGGTATAATGATAATCAATTATACATTGTCCGCAGTGATTCTGCAAGCGATGATCCGGCATAACGCCCGGGGTATCCGGCTGCATTTTTTCTGCAATGCAGCCCTGATCCGCAAAACATGTTTTGACAGAAAGGAGTATCCGTATGAAAAAAAGACTGATGTGTATGCTGATCGCCGCCGCTGTTGCAGCAGTATCGTTACCCGCGCTCAGTGTTTCCGCCGCAGATTACAGTTTTATAAAGCAGTACGATGACGGCAGCTTTCTGGAGGGCTGGAACCAGCATGAACGGGGCAGCTATGAAATGACTGAAAATGCGGACGGCGGCTTTTTCACTTCCTGGGACGGTATCTATGATTGTTACAGTATGTACGGCAAACAGTTTGATCCTCCGAAGGAAGGGTGGGTGTTCGGTAAGGCTGATCTCACCTACAATGCGGAGATCGAAGCGACCGGTATTCAGTTCTACGGCGTATACGGACGGGCTCCCCGCAGCCGCACGGAATTTTATGTGATAGAAGGCTGGGGCAGCTGGCGGCCGCCGGGAGGCCAGGGAAAAATGACGGTTGAGCCCGTTGAGATCAACGGCGTTCAATATGACCTGTACAAATCCGCCAGAAGGGCGTTCTCAGATTATAATACAATGATAACCCAGTACTGGAGCGTCAGGACGGAAAATCCATTCAGGGAAGGCGAAAAGAATACATGCAGCGGTATGATTTCAGTCGCGGAGCATCTTCGCGCATGGAATGAAGCCGGTGGAGATCTGGACGAAACCCTCATTTCAGATATTTCCTTCTATACAGAGTCCTACGGCGGGATATTACCCGATATTAATATGACAGGTACGTGCAAGGCGTCAGGGATCACATTGGAGATCGAAGAAAACCCGAAAAAGCCTGCAAAAAATGTTTCCATGGAGAATTATCTGCGGACAGATGCAGACGGAACGTATCAGGAGGTCTGGAGAAAAGCCGCCCGCACCTATATGGATTATCAGGATCATCCGGACGGCAGCCTGACCGGCACCTGGAACGGTTTTTCCTCCGCCTTTTTCCGGAACGGAATCAGATTCCCGGAGGGTACGGCACCGGCCGCGCAGGCAGAGCAGATCACAGTTTCCTATGAGGCGGAGATCGAAGCGAAGGGAAAATGCACTTACGGTCTGGCAGGCTTCACAAAGGAACCTGCCGAAGAGGATGCACTTCCGGTCTATTTCCAGATTATAGAAGGCTGGAACGGGGAACGGGAATTTGAAAACATTGCACCGAAGGATACAGTTGAGATCGACGGGGTGCTGTATGACCTTTATTATGGTTTCCGGCTGCCGGCAGAGGATCAGCTGCATTCCGGCGATTACCGGATGGTCTGGAGTATCCGGCGGGACAATCCGTTCCGCGCTGGTGAAAAGGCTGTGTATCAGGGTACGGTTTCACTGGATCAGCATATCCGCGCATGGGAGGGCATCGGTGTGACTGTCGCACCGGAGGCGCTGGATTCCGTTCAGGTGAGTGTGGATGTGATCGAACCGGTCAGCACGGCCGGTGAAGAGCAGCACGAAATCATGTACGGTTCCTTCCGGATCGAAAAGCCGGTGATTGTATCCGGCAGCAGCACAGCAGCAAGCGATCCTGTATTCCGCGCCGGAGATGCGAACTGCGACGGGATCACCGATGTATCAGACGCTGTGCTCATTGCAAGATTTGCAGCGGAGGACAGAGAGGCAACCTTCACCGATCAGGGCAGGCAGAACGCAGACGTTACGCATGACGGCAATGTGGATGCGCAGGACAGCGCGAAGATTCTGCAATACATCGCCAAGAAGATTCTGTCATTCGATTAAGCGGTATCTCCGATGGATTGATAATGGGGCTCTCGCCCGCTTCGCTATGCGTTTGCACCGCAAACGCACCAAACCCGCCAAAGGGTCGTAACCCTTGTTCTACAAACTGAGGCACTGCCCGTTCAAGGGGCAGTGCCTCTTTCTGATTCTTCTCTCCGGCAAAAGGAGCATCCCTGTCATTCCGCGGCGTCTGCGTGATCGCTTTCGGCCTCCGTTTTTTCCTGCTTCTCCGCTTCGCCGCTGTCCGTTTCTGTATCATCCTCGCTTGTAACAGCGCCGATCACAGACGGCAGAACATTCGATATCACCGTGATCATCGCTGCAATGTGCTTTGCTCTGATGATTCCCAACGCACTGTTGATAAATGTATTGTTGATCATAGAAGCGTCTGTACCGCAGCTTGCCGCCGCAAGCAGGACGGCAAACATCAGCCTGTCCTTTCTGTCCATCGACTTCTCATCGAAGCCCTTGCAGTTTTTCAGAAACGCCTCCGCCTCCATGATTTCATCGGCAATGTCTTCTGCAGTTTCATTCATGCCGGTCAGCGTGCCGAGCGAGATAAACACATTTCCGCCGCCGATATCCGCTTTGCGTTCCTTTAATGCTTCAAACAGCCGGATGACCCTGTCACATTTTTCCTGCGCATCGCCGTCCGTCAGTGCAAGGAACTCGCTGAGTCCCTGAATCGAATCTGCCCCGACCTTATGCTTGAAAGCGGCTTTCAGATAATCCGCGCATGCATCCATATCGCTGAGAATCGCATCAACCGGCCTGTCAGAGAGCGCAAGGAGAATCACATAAGAAATATCCTCAGCGTCAGTGAGAATCGGGTGCTGCTTCTCCATGCTCTGCATGATTTCGTGATACTTTTCAATGATCTCATCGGCATGCTCCTGTTTCCCGAAATCACAGATCAGCATCGCGGCAAGAACCATATACGAATTATCCTTAAAATGTCCCTTATGGATCTTCCGGTACACGGCCTTGACATCTTCGATGTACTGTTCCGGATCTTCGGACAGTGCCATTTCACTGAGCAGCGCTAATCTGATCGTATCTCTGTATTCAGAGAACACGCCTGTATGCTGTTTGAGAATCCTGCGGCATTCTTTCATCCTTTCCGGATCTGCCTCCCGGTCTGCTCCGGTAAAGATCAGCCCGGCCGCTGTACACATCAAATTGTTTTCAAACAGGAACTTCCCGGAAACGGCAGAACGGTTCCGTTCAAACAGCTCGCATCTGTTTCTTAAACGCTCGGTCATATGATCCTCCTCATTCTCATGCAGCTGTGCTGCGTCCGGTTCCGCTGATTCAGCGGTGTTTCATTTTTATTTTCTTGTTTCTTTGACACTGATTCCGAGATCCCGTTCAAATTTCTCCCTCTGCCGGACATATCGTACCTGCTTTTTCAGTTCCCCCGTTTTCAAAATGCCCGCTGTTCCTCTGACGAGAAACCGGAAGAATCCGTATATAAATGCGAACGGCTTGAACACGGGATGCTTTTTGCAGAGCTTCCATGTTTCCAGCCCGTTGTCCTGAAAATAGGAAAAGAGCCCCTTGTTCCTGATATCTCCGATCACCGTCCGGATCCGCTCCCCGGAATCCTCCGGTGAGGACTGCTGCTTTCTCCCGAAGTTTCCGTAGGCCAGAAGGCTTTCCAGCATTTGATCCGCAATCTCCGCGTTCACGGGCTCACCGTGTCCGAGCGTTTCAGAAAGCCCGAAATATTTCCTGCACATTTCCGTGACATTGACAGCCAGCTTGAATAATCCGGCTTCTTCTGCTGCGTGGGCGAATTCCGTTTCCTGCTGTTCGCTGTTCAGGACAGTGTGAACATACATTGCCCAGTCGATGATCTGTCTGAGCCCGAGATGATCCATATGCAGATGCTGATGGATATGCCCGAGAAGCACCAGGCCGTTCTCTTTTTCCGGGAGCACAGGGAACCTGTATCCGCCCAGCTCTCTGTATTCTCTCCGCGCAATGGCCTTTTCCAGCATATCATCTATGTTGAAGCCTTTGGAGCTGAAATGGTGGTGCAGCTCAAATTCGATTCCGTTTTTATAATATCCGAAGTGACGGGGTCTGGAGGTCTTTTCTCCGTCATCACTTTTTCCGCTCAGATACGCATATCCGTTTGCTTCCATGAGCCGCGCCGCTTCGTCAAACTGCGCATGCGGAACCAGAAAATCCACATCGCCCATTGCCCGCAGAGAAGGCTTGGGGTAGTATACCGCGGCAGCGCAGCCCTTCAGAATCACACAGGGAATATGATGCGCCTCAAGCAGCTTCAGCAGCTTGTTCTGCTCGTACAGAAGCCGTACATAGTGTGCCTGGCACTGATCCGTGCTTTTTGTTTCAACGGGAATCACGGCGCCGATCAGCCCTGTTACAGTCTGCGATTTTGCTTCCCTGATCACAGCATCCCAGTCGGTATCATCGGGGTATGTGAACGGGAACCCGAATAAAGATGCCTTGATCGCGTCCAGAAGCACCTGCTGTGCTTGTTCTATCATATATTCCCTCCCTTCAAATGCAGCAGAAACGGACAGACTGCGCAATCTGCCCGGGAAGAATCCGTCATGCGGTATGATCCCGCTCTGTCCGCAGTCAGTGATGCAGACTTCCGCCCGGAAAGAACGATTTTACGGTCTTTATGAATAATCCGACAGGCCGGTGGCAGCGAATCAGCGCATGACAGATATAGGGGTTCAGCCTGTATGAATAATACAGTATTTTTGTTGTCATGCTGCATTGATGAATCCGGGCGCTTTCTTTCTGAATTTCCGTCCGCAGTATTTTTTTCGCTCGGCCGGAGCCGCTGAGCAGCACCCGTTCCGCATACAGGACAATACAGGATTTTAAGCTGGTATCCGTGTTTTGAAGGTTTTGCTTCTCTGAAAACACGGCGGGCGTATGCCTTGCGATGTAATCCGCTCTGAAATGAATAAAGTGGACATAATCCCGGATGTTCTTTTCCGACGGCGTCACGGTAATGCTGTCCGGACGTTTGCGGTAATACATCAGCGGCCGGTCAACGGTCAGAACCGACTTCGCTTTTTCCAGCAGAAACGGAATCAGAATCACATCTTCATAGTTGTGCTCCACAGGAAACCGCAGTGCATCAAACAGCTCCGCCCGGTAGATTTTATTCCACACGGCAGGGTTCATTTTTTTGTCCGCCAGGCTTCTCAGCGCCTCCGCTGCGGAGCAGCAGCCGCTTTCCAGTCTGTACCGGATTTTTCTGTGCGGACAGCACTGCATGTTTTGCGTGGTGTAACAGGTATAAAACCCGCAGACAGCAATATCGGCATTCTGTTTCAGCATGGATTTTACCATAATCTCAAAAAAATCACGGGAATAAGCATCATCTGAATCGAGAAACGCCACAATCTCGCCGTGCATCGCATCCAATCCGGTATTGCGTGCCGCACTCAGGCCTCTGTTTTTTTGATGGATCACTGTGATTCTGTCATCGGTGCGCCGGTATGCATCGCACAGTTTTCCGGAACCGTCTGTCGATCCGTCATTGATAATGATGATTTCCAGATTCCGGTATGTCTGATGCACCACACTGTCCAGCGCTTCTCTCAGATAGGGCTTCACGTTATATACCGGAATAATCACACTGACCAACGGGGCGTTCAGTTTATTCATCTCCAATATTCTTTTTCCTCTGCCGATAGCACTCGTCAACAGTCCTGCATGCCTGCAAAAGCGAAATGTTTTCTTTTATGATATACTGACGGCCGCTTGCCTTCCTGCTTTTCAGATCATTTCTTTCGCCGTACCATCGTTTCATAAACCGGAGGCACTCAAATACAAAATGAAAGAAGCCGGATATTCCCTTTGTCTGTTTCAGCACCATTTTGCGATAGTCCGGATATTTCAGAAAGATTTTCGCATACATCGCATGATAGTTGATTCTGTCAATGAGCTCTGCCCGGTTCATGCGGATCAATGCTTTTTCCGCCGACTCCGGCCATACCGTATATCCGAGCCACACCTTCGGAATTCTGGGGCTCCATTCCGCCTCCGCATTGGCAGGAAGCTGCCTGACTGCACTCAGGCTTCCGCTGTGCGCGCCGCGCAGCCCCATTCCGCCGGCACTTTTATAGCTGTATCCGCTCAGAATCAGCGGCAGCGAGATATATACATACTTTTGAACAAGCAGGAGCGCTGAAACGGCATTTGCCATATCCGGACTGGGGCCGGGGAAATAGCTGCCGGTTCGCTCCCTGATTTTTTCAAGCACACTCCGGTGAATGATGCCGTGGTAGATCCGAGGGAGAAATTTAATATCCTGACAGCCCCAGCTGAGAAAATCATCCATGATCTTTTGGGGATTCAGCTCCCGGACAACACAGCTTCCGTTGTCAAACGACAGTGCAGGCTTGGTGCCGTGCGCAAAAACAACGTCCGGCCAGTGATACGTTGCAACGTCATTGACACATGCGGGAATGTGATTCCGTTTCAGATATTCCGCCGCATCCAGCGCAGACTGACAAAGCGCATCATCATCGCCGAGGTATGTGCAGTATTCACCGGTCGCGTGGCAAACCGCCAGATCACTGTTTTCCGTCTGAGATAATTCGGCGGTACTGTGATAATATTTTATATGTTTCCAGTTCAGCGCCTCAATAAAAGAAATGATCTCATCATTTTGAAGTGTGTTATCCTGGACGATAATTTCAATCTTATCACTTCCCAGTTCCACCAGACTTTTCAGGCATTCCTTCAGATACTCATATCTGTTTTTCGTCGGAATCACAACACTCAGTAAATACATCAGACACACTCCCAATGGTTTCTATCACCGCCGGAAAACCGGCCGGCCAATCTATCCCTTATTCCTGTGCAAAAGGCTTCTGAATTCTGTTTTGCAGCATATACGCGCCAAAACGATGAGGTTTGCAGCGCCCGCGATGATTGCGGTCATCACAATGATGACCGTTCTGTCCGTCAGCAGCCGGATTCCGGTTCTGACAAGACAGGCAAATGTGCTTGTCAGAAGCATGGGCAGAACCGTTTCGGTCACCATTCTCTTCATGAACGATTCCCTGAAAAAGCGAAGATAAAACAGCACAAGATACGCAGTCGTAAACGCGAGCATCTGTATAAACCAGGAAAGCGCCGCGCCGAGGATGCCGAAGGATCGGATCATCAAGGGCGTCACGGTGATCACATATATGATGGAGCAAACCGTCATCACATTGTTGACAACGGTGATCCCGTTCGCCAGATAATAATTATACGGTATCTCCTGAAGTGCGTTCAGCATGGTGCCGAGAATCAGCGGGACTGCGGCAATCTGCATCGTCTGCGCAATGACGCTGCTGCCGGTCCACAAAAGGAGCAGTTCATAGGAGAACACAGCGACAAAAATACCGATGGAAACCGTAACCGCATTTGCAATCCGATTGCTTCGGACATACTCCTGCTTCAGTTCGTCCTGCTTTTGGGCCGTATAGAAATTTGTAAATTTCGGAAAGACTGCAATGCCCATGGCCGCAACAAATACGGAAGCGGCAAAACCCAGGTTATAGGCGGAATTATATGCGCCGACGGTTGTCATCTGAAAGCTGCCGCTGATAATCAGCTTATCCGCCTGCGTATTGATCGCATAGCCGATGGAGATGATCATAATTCCGGCGGCAAATCGCCAGATCTCTTTGATGTTTTTCATATCTTTGACTGTCCAGAACAGGTTGTCTGTTTCCTTTTTCAGGCTGAACACAACAACCGCCCGCAAAGTAGCCAGATATATGAAATCAATCAGCACATGCCAGATGTAAAAGGATGAAACAGAGGCCGAAACAAACATGACAACGGCAACCACGCCGGCATTCTTGATCACAGACCAGATGATCTGAATGCAGTCAGCAAGAACCTGCCGCTGCTGGCCGAACAAGCAGCCCAGATACAGATTTGCGAGCAGCTGCGCCGCAATGGAGCATCCCATCAGTCTGATGGTCAGAATGACAGTCGATAACGGGAGCTGTTCTATCACCAGATACTTTTCTGAAATAAACTCTGCGCCGAAAAAGCATATGAGAACAATCGCAATCGAAATGAGAAAATAGATCGTTTCAACCGTTCTGAGGATCTGATATTTATATAAGGTATCCTTTCCGGAAGAAGCATCGGCTGCAAATTCGCGCCGTAACGTCTTGGAGAGGCCGAGCCCCAGCAGATTGAGTGCGGTTTGCAGCGTGGCAAAAAAAGTAATCAGCCCGTATGCTTCCTCGCCGAGGATGGAAATATAAACCGGAACAAACAGATAGTTTGCCGCCATTGTCCAGGCTCTGCTGGCAAGATTTGCGATCGTATTTATTGCGACTTTGTTTTTTGGCATATCTCATTCCTCTCAGCAGCAATCTGCCCGATGATAATGACTGTAAACAGGATTCCGTATGTGGAAAAATAGATTCCGCTTGCAAAGCCCTTGACCACGTATACGAGCAGCAAAACGATGGATGTTGTGCTTTTCAGCGCTCTCGCGTCCTGATATACCCGCCGGACATATACGAAAAAGCAGATCAGGCCAAGCAGCCCCGACTGAATAATCAGTGCGGTCATGGAGTTGAAATAGACGGAATCCTTTCCCGTGAGCTGTTTGATCAGGCTGAAATCATTTCCGATGCCTGCACCCAGATACAGCACGCTTTTCGGGATCAGCTCCAGGTATCCGTAGCTCTTTCCGAACCGGGTTGACCTGTCCAGATATGAAAACTTATCAAACGAATATTTCAGTGAGTTTCCGACGGATGAGTCCGCCAACCCGTTGAACCACATGATGACGAATACCGTTCCGATCAGAACGGCAGCAAAGAACACCTGTTTTTTCACACTCGCCTTGATGCGTCTGAAATACATCAGAAGGATGATACCCTCCATAATAATGGCGGATGTGGAGCCGGATAATACAATTCCTGCGGATACAAACAGAATGAACAGTAATTTTTTCCCGTACAGCACATCCATGCACTGTTCCAGGTATAATGCCGTTGTACACAGAATAAAATTGCCGTAGAACGAGGATTCCGACAGCAGGGAGCCCGGCCGCAGAATAGAGGAATTTCCCAGGTTTTCATAATCCGCATATCCGTCAGCATACGGCTTCAGCGGACCGATCCGGAATATATTGGGAAGGTAAATTTTGGCAAGATAAAAGGCCGCACACTGGATCATCAGATAGACGGTGAGAATCACGGCAAACCGCACCATCCATTTTGTAAAGGCCTCTTTGTCATACAGCCGTGCTGCAACCAGTGAACCCATCAGAACCCAGAGCCAGAATTTCGCCAGCCCGATCATCTGGCTCCCCATTCCGAGCTGCATCAGCGGATCTGAGAAAATCAGAACAACCATGCCGAAAAATGAGGTTACAGTAATCACAGCGCCAAACACAAGCGGCTTTGCTTCGATCCGGATCTTTTTCTCTTTCGGTGTGTTGATCAAAGTGATCAGCACAATGAGAATCAGCACAAAGCTCCCGAGTGATACCCCGGGAATTCCGGTTGCATATCCGTTCAGAATCAGGCTGAATACAAACCAAAATGCAAACGTATTTTTTTCTCTGTCCTGATTCCTGATTACATTTGAATCATACATATCCATCTGAACCATTCCCGCACTTGCAGCTCCCGCTTCTCATGATCGTTTGCAACGCCCGCCTGCTTATCTGATATATTCGGTATAGTCTTTTTGGGTATCGTATATATAAGCATGCACAGCGGCTTTCCGCTGTTCCTCAGAGGGCAGCTTCATATAATCTCCGTATCTGTATTGCAGATATTCCCTGATTTTTTCAGGGCACAGCAGAACCGTATCCTCAAACGGAATATCTTTTGTTCTGTCAAAAAAGGATCTGTGGAACAACCCGTTTCTGAATTTTGCGGGTGTCAGCCAATAGCAATACATGTAATTGTCAGTCATATTGTCATATCTGTAAATATGCCGGTAGGCTGTTTTCGCCATCAGCCGGCACGGAAGAATGTTCAGCAGCAGCAGCGCCGCCTTCTGGAAACGGTTTTTCGGTTTCCAGTTTCTCTGTGACAGCGCGTACAGAACGACAAACTTCGATTCGAGATAGACGATTCTCTGAATCAGAGGATTCTGCGGAATTTTGTGGAGCATCATGATATCCACATAGATTCCCTGATGCATCGTTTTGTTGTTCACAAAATTCTTTTCAATGAAGGTTGTGCCGTTCATCCGAACCTTTGCATATTCAACATAGCGTTCTGTTGTTTTCCATTCCTGAATGACAAACCGATCCTGCGCGGCCTTGTGAAATACCTTTTTGAACTTTCTGTACTGATCCGGCTTCATAAAAATATCCAGATCATCATCCCAGGGAATAAAGCCCCCGTGTCTGACCGCACCCAAAGCAGTTCCGCCCATAATACAGTATTCGATATGGTTTTCCCGGCAGAGCTGATCAATGAATTTCATGATTTCCAGAATTTTCATCTGGACATCCTTTACGGTTTGATCCCTGTTCACGATTTACCCCTCTTTTTCCATAATTCTCTCTCTTAATTCGGAGGAAGAGATCCCGTTTGTATGATCCAGATACACAACAGAGCAGCCCACCGCGGCAAATTCCTTTTCATAATTCTGCCATGCCTCTGTTCCCTTCCAGTCTGAACCGACAAAAACAACATCCACGTTTTTTTTCTTTACCTGCTCTATTTTATTCATGTTTTCCTGCAGGATGACTTCATCCACATACCGGATTGCAGACACAATCCTGACCCGGTCTTCCTGCGGAATCACCGGATACTTCTGCTTTCTCTGATAGCATAATTCGTCTGTTGTAACCCCGACAACCAGATAATCGCATAATTGCTTTGCTCGCGCAAGAATATTCAGATGCCCGACATGAAACATATCAAAAACACCCGTCGTATAGCCGATCTTATACTTTTTCATTGTTTGCCCTTCCCGTAAGTCTTACTGGCGTGCCAGCTTTCTGAATATCCAGCCGCGGACTCTGTTCGGCATGAGAACCTGAACAACCAGCCTTTCGCTGACATTCATCATATATCTGCGGAAGCTGATCATCCGTTTGCCGTACATGAATCTGTGCAGCTTCTCTTCGCTCCTGAAATACCGGATGCCGCCGCGCCGCCGGTACATTTCTTCCCCGACGCGCACATTTACAAGATTGTGATTCAGATTTGCAAATTCATATTTATTCAGTGCCAGCCGGATCCACAAATAATAATCCTCTTCGCAGTACCAGTCAATATAGCCGCCGGCCTTCCTGACGGCATTCCGGTTGAACATCACAGTGACCTGATTCATCGGGCAGCGCTTTTTCATATATTCCTTGATTGCGCCGTCTGTTTCCGGCACGATTCTGCATCCGGCCTTCCGGGAAATATCCCTGCCGTTGCGCTGGTTGATGAACTCTGTAATATTGCCGCCTACGACCGAGATGTTCGGATGCGTATTCATATATGCAATCTGCTTTTCAAAGCGATCCGGAACCGAAATATCATCCGCATCCATCAAAGCGATGTATTCATGCGTGCATTTGTCGAGGCTCAGTCTGCGTGCCGCACCGTGTCCCATGTTCTGCTCCAGCCGGTACACAGAAAACCCGATTCTGTGCGACTGACTGATTTTCTGATATTTCTCAATCACAGAATCTGTATCGTCCGGAACGGGGCCGTCAACCACCAGAACAATTTCTGCCGGCTTCACAGTCTGATTCACAACGCTCTCCAGCGCAATATCAAAATGAGCCGGATCGTCGCCGCCGTATACGCACATAGATACTGAAAAATCAATAGGATTATACCCCAACTTTATCACCCTGCTTTATTCATGATATATTCTTTTGCTTCTCTTTGTTTGCGGTCGTATTCTTCCCGGTTGACTTTGTCCTCGCTCAGCAGATAATCCCCGTAATCCGCAGCAGTCGCCATATTATCCTGTGTTATGCCCTCTTTTTTGAAGGCCTTTCCCACCGTTTTGAAAATAATCCGGATATCCTCCGCAAAGGTGATGCCGTGCTCGATATAATCAATATCATACTGGAGCTTGTTTTCCCATGACAGACCGTTTCTGCCGTTGCACTGTGCAAGGCCGGTCAATCCCTGACGAACCTGATGCCGTTTGCGCTGATCCGCTGTCATGAACACCATATCCCGCACAAGCTGCGGTCTGGGGCCTACCACAGCCATATCGCCCTTGATGATGTTGAGAAGCTCTCCCAGTTCATCCAGGCTGGAGGCTCTGAGGCACTTTCCGTACTGATGCAGCCGCTGATCATCCGGGAGCAGATTTCCGTCTGCATCCTTTTCATTTGTCATCGACCGGAACTTGATGAGCCTGAATACCCGTTCCCGCCCGCTGCACGGATCAATTCTTCCGGGACGCTCCTGCGTAAAGAACGGATTTCCCTTCATATGCACAGCGCCTGCAATGATCAGATACAACAGCACAGGCGACAGGATGATCGCAGCACAGCAGGCCATAAAACAGTCCAGCGGCCGCTTGACAAAGCGCTCATAGATTCCGGTCGGCTTCCGGAAGAACGCTGCATCCTTATATTTTATCTCATAAATCCGCTCACCGATAAAAGCAAACACAGACATAAGCACAGCCAATGCAATGATGAACGCTGTGATTTTCAACAAGACCCTTACCACTTTTCCCGCTTAACTCCTGAATTTTTTTGATTTTATAATAGCTGCCAGCATTTTCCCCGATGCAAGGCATAGCCAGAACCCTGTCAAAGCGCCGAATCCGTTGCAGAGAACGTCATCAAGTTCACATAATCCCCGGCAGGTGATATACTGCGTGACCTCGATGATGACGGAAAACAGCATTCCTGATGTCAGTATTGTGAGCCACTGTCTTTTTTTGAAAAAAGAAGGACGTATGATGTTCTTCGGAAACCAGAACCCGAACGGAACAAAGAACAGAATATTTTTCAGGTTATACCCCACATCTTCCTTCCATCCCGGATACAGAATCAGCATTTCTCTGTATGCCCACATCAGGCGCAGATCGGCTTTGTGTTCAGCTCCGGCCGTTCTGCACAGCAATGTATAATAGACAATGAACAGGCAATAGGCAGCAAACAAAGCAAGTCCGATGCGCTGACTGTGCCTTTGCAGAAATCTGAATGATTCTTTTGCGGAAATCATTTGCGAATCATCCATAAACCATTACTCCTCTGCGGCTTCTTTTTCATCATGCAATCAGAATGGTGCAACAAAAAATCCGCTCTCATCAGAGCAATCACGTATTCTCACTTTGAGTAATGCGATAGCTTCAATCTGATTTGGCGGAGTGCGAAAATATGTACTGGAATACCGGATGTGTTTTCAGCCGGAAGGAGCCGCTGCATGAACAGTCTTTGGCTCCTGAGAATGACGAAAAGAGGACGCAGCCACGTAATTATAGCATAAATCACAGGTGCCGTCAAGCGGATGCATCCGCATTCATCATTCCCGGCAGGAAACTTTGTATGTTTTCACAATCATATTTTTTATTGTTATCTGTCTGTGTTTAACTATAACATATCAGTTTTTTCTATACCGTCAGTCATATCTGTCATGATCACCGTCTGTCAGGAATTGATCATTTTAATCAGCCTGGTGTTTTTCAGCAGCAGGGCAAGCAGCATGCTGATCGCATACGCGGCCAGGCCGCCGAAGCGCGTGGCGATCCCCAGATGACTGCTGCCGGAAGCAAGTATGATCATATAAAAAATCGGATCCATCAGCATATAAATCACATTCGGCAATCTGGGATCAAACCGTGTTAAAAAAGCTGTGACCGGACTTTCGGAGCCAAGCGGATTGGATATCGCCAGACCGCAGGCTGCGAAGGCCATGATCCCGTATCCGATGAGGTGTCCCTTATAGACGAGCAGCCCTGTTTTTCCGAGAATAAAGAGCTCAGCCAGTGACAGCACGGCGCCGGCAAGCCAGACAGCGATATACTTCCATGCGGCTGTCCGCAGGAAACGGTCTTCTTTTTCGCGGAGAAATTTACCGAGCAGGATATACGGAATCGCCCGGGTGAACCAGTTGCCCGGGATGCATTGATATCCGATCCGGTCCAGATGGATGATCCCGGCGAATTCTCCCGAAAGCAGCATGACAATCAGTGAAACAACCAGAATCACTTTATAGAATCGCATGAGCTTCAACTTGAACGCAATGAAAATTGCGACGTAGGCCATGAGCATCGCCTGAATAAACCAAATATTGCTGCCGACCGAAAGCGGCCACAGATTCAGCACCAGAAAATTGAACACGGAGCGCAGCGATACGGCGGCCGGGATATGATGAATGATGCATACCAGGATATTGATCAGCAGATAGATCACGAACATGAACGCAAAGCACAAAAACGATCTTTTCATCTTGCGCTTTGTTTTTTCAAGGCCGGATGCATCGTCCTTCGGCAGGATGAAATAGCCCGAGAGAATATAAAAGCAGGGGGCCGCAAAGCCGCTGAGGGTCGAAACAATCGCCGTGGGTTCCGGGAAACCGAAATTCCAGAAGCAGACAAACGCCATCAGGATAAACCGAAGATAGGCCGCTCCGCAGTTCCGGTATCCGTGTTCGTAAAATCGCTCTATCTGCGATTCGGTTTTGATTGCCTCACCGAATTCCGGCTCATAATATCCTTCTTTATTCAACCGTTCCACCAACCTTCGTCGGAATCATGCTTCTCTTTCAGGGGAGGCGCCATCGGCATACGCAGCTTCGGCAGAGAAAGCCCGCGGTTTGTCTGCGTTTGCTGCGGGGTAATGCGCGCATGGACCGCCATTGCTTCTTCCGGTGTGATTTCACAGATTTTTCCGTCACCGATCCGGTAAATGCGGTCACACAGCTTCAGCGCTGCGGGACGGTGCGTGGAGAGAATGATCAGTCTGTCCGGGCAGCTTTCCATAATCTGATGCAGCACGCGTTCCTCGGTTTCGCGATCAAGCGCACTGGTCGCCTCGTCGAGCAGAAGCACGGGCGCATTGCGAAGCAGGGCTCTCGCAATGGAGATGCGCTGTGCCTGCCCCTCGGACAGCCCTCTTCCGCGTTCGCCGAGCACACTGTTGATCCCTTTCGGCATCTGCGCAACAAAATCCCATGCGCAGGCGGTTTTCAGCGCAGCAACAATCTCCTCATCCGAAGCGCTTTCATTGACAATGCGCATATTTTCAGCAATCGTTCCGGAAAACAGCGCATTTCCCTGCGGCACATACGCGAAGAACCGCCGCAGATCCGCATTCATGGGGAATTCGTCCCCCGAACCGCTTTTCAGGGTGACGGTTCCCTCCTGCGGGTCAAGCATGCCGAGCAGCAGGCGGATCAGCGTGGTTTTGCCGCCGCCGGATTCCGCCATGACGGCAGCGATCTCTCCGGAGCGCACCTGGAAATCGGAGCTGCTGTACACATGCTTGCCTTCGTCATAGCCGAAGGTAACGCCGCGCATACTGACCGTGATTCCGCTGCCGGCCTGCTTCTGGAGCAGGTCTGCCTTTTCCGGATCATGTGCTTCGCGCGGAAGATCCATAAGCTCTCTGATTCTGTGCGCGGATACTGATGAATTGAGCATTCCGGGGATTGTTCCGACGAGGGTGTTGAACCGGCCTGACAGCGCAGCCCGCTGCTGCAAGAAAAACGCCATATCGCCGTACATGATCTGTCCTGTCCACAGTCTGTACAGACAGTACGCAAATGCAGACATCGAAACAGCACTGGACAGAAGCGTCAGCAGGATATTGGACTTGATTTCAAAGCGGTTGTAATCAAGGCTGTATTGCTTGTATCTCTGCTGCCATTCGCGGAGCTTATTGGAATAGTACCCGAAAACGCCGAAGGACTTTATCATGTCGAAATTGAAGAATGTTTCGACCTCAAATCCCATCATTTTGGAATTGAGTTCCAGAACGCGCTTGCGGTATTCCTTCATGCGCCGCATGATGAAACGGCTGAGCCCCAGCAGCACCGGCGCCGACAGAAACGCGATCAGCGCCATCATATAATCCATTTTCCAGAGCACGATAAACGTGGCAGCAAACGTATAGATGTTAATAATCAGGTTCGGGATCCAGTTTATCGCATTGGACGCGATGGTGCCGACATCGCCGTTGAAGCGGTTGAGCAGATCTCCGCTCGGATAACTGCTGAGCTCTTTCCACCGCGCATCCATGATGCGGTCGAAGATTCCCGCCTGAATATCGTTGTTGACGTAAATGGATATGCGTGCGTTGATGTAGCTGTTCAGGCTGGAAAACACCAGAGAGAGCAGCAGCATGCCCGCCATGGCCGTCACCAGCAGCCACAGCTTTTCCTGCTGATGCCCGACGATAATGTTGATCAGTATGCGGCTGACATATGCCGTGCCGATCGACACGGTCGAGCCTGCGATGCCGATGACCGTGTAGAATACGACAATCCAGCGGTATTTCTTTGAATAGCTGAAAATCCATTTCCAGTCATCGAGAAATTCCCTGATTGTGCCGTCGTGCAGGCTGTCCCGCAGGATCTGCACATTGTCGTTCCGGAACAGCTTGTTAATCCCCGTATAAACGATTTCCTTTTCTTTTTTCTCACCCATATATCAATCCGTATCCGTACTGAGTTTCCGGTAAGCCGTCCATGCCGCTTCGGGGCGCATATTGCATTGCAGACGGTATAACGGAACCCGGCTGCCGAGCTTCCCGATCAGTGCAAGTGCTTTTTCCGTACCGCTTTTGTCGTTCGGGCGATAGCTCTGCTGAATGAGCAGGGGGAGCGACTGCAATAATGTTGTGCGCCCGATGCGGTTTTCCGCGCCTCGTTCCAGAAAGACAATCCCGCAGAGCTTCACGCCGACATTCTTCTGCATGCCTTCCTTGCCCGCCCACGGCGTGCCGTACACGGTCACATCTTCGCCGATGTGAATCAGCGGCTTGTCGCCGTTCACGACATAGCTGCCCTCGATCTGATCGAGCCAAAGCCGGATATGCGTGGTCTTTCCCGTGCCCGAGGGCGCAGTGAAGAGCCATGCGCGGTCCTTTACCGCAACGGCCGCACCGTGCAGCAGAAGCGTATCGCGTTCCAGCATCTGCGCCGCGATCCGGCGGTATACAGCAAGCGTTTCGAGATACGGGGCGGGATATTCAACGGGGGCGATACCCTCCGTTTCGGCTTCACGCATATTTTTTACCCGCTCAAGCGCAATATCGGCAGGCGCGGGTGAAATGCAGCAGTCGGGCACGCCGTCCGTGAGATAATCGCGGCAAAGCCGGAACACTTCATCGTAAATGCTGCTGACAGCAATATTGACGCCCGCAAGACGTATTTTAAATTCCATGCTGTTTTCTCCGGCGGGAAATGATTTTATTGGCAGCCCTGTAAAGCGTATCCCTGATGCGAAGCACCCTGAAACGGATCGGATACGGCGCGCACCAGAGCCTTTTATACACAGCATAACGCAGTCCCGTCAGAGGGATGGGGCTGTTTCCGCGCTGCGCAGAAACGATGCTGCCGAGAATATTCTGCGGCGGGACGATATCCGCGCCGGTGCAGTTATCCCCTGCAATGATGTAATTCCCGTCCTGCCGTCTGCCGACAATGCGGTGCAGAACGTACTGCTCACCGCTCACGCCTGTTCTCCTGAAAAGCACAATATCCAGATTTTTCAGCGTACCGGCATCGCATTTCTGCACGATAATGGCGTCGCTGTCCGAACGGAAAAGCGGGCGCATACTGTTGCCCTTTATCGTAATCGCAATCCTGCCGGTTCGTTTCAGTTCGCTTTCATAAGAAACTGCCGTCATTCCAAAAGCAGTCCTTCCGCTTTCAGCTGCGCCAGAAAATCCGCAAGGAGTCCCGCAATTTCTTCCGGCGCGGAATCGGCATATGTTTCGCAGAGCGTCTTATGGATCTGCTCAGGCGTGGTGTCCTCCGTCAGCATTCTGATGATGGCTGCCGCCGGTTCGTTCAGGCGCAGCATCCCGTGAAATTTCGCACTGTCCTCTCCGACAGCCACCGCGCTGATTTCCCCGTCCAGCTCCATGACCGCCATTTCAACCGCAAGTTTCATCTTTTATACCCTTCTACCCAAAAAACGGGCAGCTGTGAGTCGAACTCACAACTGCCGGCAGCATGATTCAAAGCATAATCAATTTATATTACTGCGACTGCCAGGTCCATACCGCGTTGCCGTTATTGTCATAAGCTCCGGTATAGATGCCGTCCAGCAGACTTTCGTTCTCCTCATGATCGAGAAGATCTTCCGCTTTCACTGCCGCGTTTCCGTTGTAACGGAAATACACCTCGGTGTGGCCGTGAATCAGCTTGTAGATGTTCACATAGTCAAGGATATGATAGCCGTTCACCGTTGCATCCTCTTTGGTCCCGTTATTGAAGCCGGCCAACAGGATGCCTTCAAAGCCGCTCGCAACGATAATATCGTCTTCCTTGAAGCGGACAACTTCCATTGCAGGAACTGCCATTCTGCTCATAAATATGCTCCTTCCCATTTCCCCTATAAGTCAAATATAATTGCAATTTACTTCCAAAAATTATGAAGAAGTACAAAACCGCTTTTACATTCTAGCACATTATAGAAGAGAAGTCAAGCGTTTTTTTTAGAATTCATAGAATAGATATTTTCATCCGTGCTGTTATGATGGATTTGTGCAATATAACACGAACGCGGATGCCATCCGCGTGGGAGAACCGACATTTACAGGCACGGGTGTGCCGTAATCTGCGCCGTGCCGGGACAAAGTATGTTAAATTCGTTTTTTTATCCGCGGAATTATATCCAAAAAAAGCAGTTCCATTTGACTGAAATGCATCAATGCAACAAAAACCGCAGGACATCGGATGAAATCTGCTGCGGCCACTTGACCGCAGCAATCGGGGTATGTTATAATTCTGTTAAACCTGAACCGGATCTGCTCCGGCAGAGCAGAACGGTTGACGAACAATCAGAAAGGATCCATACCCTCATGAACGAAAACTATTCTGTCAGGGATATTATCACGCTTCTGATGAATCATATCTGCCTGATTATTGTTTTCTCGATTCTCGGTGCGGCAGCCGGATACGGCATTTCAAAGTATGTTCTTCCGCTGAAATACGCTTCTCATATCACGATGTATGTGCAGAGCTATACCGATATTTCAGAGAATGAAGACTATATCAAAAATATCAGCTATGCCAAGCAGCTTGTGAACACCTACATCGAAGTGCTGAAGGATGATACGGTCATTGATGCAGTCGGCGAACAGCTTGCCGGGCAGTTTGACCGGAGCACACTTGCAGAGAATTTCGTCCTCAGCGGTGACGGCAAAATCGCATCCGCTTCGATCCGGAACTGTCTTTCCATTTCTTCTGTCGCGGATACGTCCGCCATTAAGGTGACAGCAGTCGCCAATAATCCGGAGGTCGCCGCCTTTATCTGCAATTCGCTCACAAAGGTTGCACCGGAGTATATGATGGAAGCAGTCGGCGTCGGTTCCATCAATACGATCGGTACCGCGAAAACGAATCACAGCCCTGTCGCGCCGCACATTTCCAAGAACACTGTGACCGGCGGTGCAGCCGGCTTCCTGCTGATCGTATGCTGCATTTTCATGATTGACTTCTTTGACAACACGGTCAAGGATTCCGAAACGCTGAAAAATAAGTATCAGAAGGCAATCATCGGTGAAATTCAGCAATTTGAAACGGATGAAAAGAAAAAGCGGAAGAATTCCGGCGGAACAGCGCATTTCAAGCTGACAGACCGGGACATTCCGTTCAATATCGTAGAAAGCTATAAGTCCATCAGAACCAATGTGACGTTTTCTCTTTCCACAAACGAGAAGTCGGTTTTTGCCGTATCATCTGCAAATCCCGGCGAAGGTGTATCCACAGCCACTGCCAATATTGCCATTGCAATGGCACAGAGCGGCAGCAAGGTACTCCTGATTGATGCGGATATGCGCCAGTCAATCCAGCATGAAATTTTCGGGCTGAAGAACCGGGAAGGTCTGTCCGCAGTGCTTGGAAAAATGAAGCAGCCGGATAAATGCATTCAGAAAAATGTGTTGGAAAACCTGGACGTTATGACGGCAGGCCCCGTTCCGCCCAATCCCTCTGAGCTGCTCGGCTCCGAGCAGATGGCAGTTCTGCTGAACGAACTGAGCAGCCAATACAGCATCATCATCATGGATACGCCGCCTGTCAATGTCGTGACCGATGCACTGGAGCTTGCAAAGTGTGTTTCCGGTATCATTTTGGTTGTGCGCTACGGTGTTACCACGGATGATGACCTGACAACGGCAGGCAAGAGAATCGAGGCTGCCAAGATGAATATGCTCGGCTTTATCCTGAACGGCATGAAGCATAAACAGCGCAAAGGGTATTATTCCCGAAATCAGCGGAGCGGCCGGTATTACTACAAGAAAAGCAGCGGAAATGACTACGGATATTACGGCGCGAAACCGGAGCCGGATTCTTCCAAGCAGAAAAAGGGATCCCCGACAGCGTGATACCGCTTTATCTGTAAATACAAACAAGGGGACGCCCTCTGTCGCAGGGCGTCCCCTCAGTTTATCATTCAAAACGTTCCTCCGGCGGATTCATTTGCGTGACAGAATCCCCGCAAGTGTTTTCAGCAGCAGCTCCGCGTCAATGGGCTTTGCGATATGCGCCTGCATTCCTGCTGCGATTGCTGCATCCGCATCCTCCTTGAACGCATTGGCTGTCATGGCCAGAATCGGCACCTCTGCAAGTGCTTTGTTTTCGAGAGCCCGGATTTTCCCGGCCGCCGTATAGCCGTCCATCACCGGCATCTGAATATCCATGAGCACTGCGTCATAATATCCGTCTGCGGAACCGGAAACCATGTCAAGTGCAATCTGTCCGTTTTCGGCAGTTTCCACCGCGTAACCCGCCTGCGTCAGAATCATATTCACGATTTCCATATTGATCGCATTGTCCTCAACAAGCAGCAGGCGCTTTCCGGATGTGTCAAACGGTTCTTCCGCTTCATCCGCATTCGCGTCCGCCTGTTCCAGATCGGATGCATCTGCAAGCTGAAAACGGAGGCGCAGTATGATCTCCGTGCCGCAGTCCGGCTCTGTCAGCACCTCAATCGTACCGTCCATGAGCTCGATGATGCTTTTGGAAATGGAAAGTCCGAGCCCGGTTCCCTCGATTCCGCTGACCGTGGAATTCCGCTCACGTTCAAAGGGGCGGAACATCTTCTCCGCAAACTCCTTTGACATGCCGATGCCGGTATCCGCAATCCGGATCTCATAGGCGCCGGTGCCGCTGTCCGCGCATTCCGTCTGCACGGCCGAAGCGGTGATGCGGCCGCCCTCCGGTGTGAATTTGTAGGCGTTGTTCAGCAGATTGATCAGAACGCGGTTCAGGTTTTTTACATCACACAGCACATAACGGTCTCTGATCTGACCGGTCTGAATCTCAAACTGCATGTTCTTCTGATTCATCTGCGCCTCAAACAGATCATAGAGATCCCGGAAAATGCCGCAGAGATCCGCCGGGATGATCTCCAGCTCCATTCTTCCGTTCTCGATCCGGCTCATCTCCAGAATATCGTTGATCAGTGTGAGCAGATGCTGGTTTGAACGGTCGATCTTGACAAGATAATTGTGCAGCTCCGCAGACGCAGGCTCCTTCAGTGCCAGCTTCGTGTAGCCGATAATCGCATTCATCGGCGTGCGGATATCATGCGACATATTGAACAGGAATCGGCTCTTGGCTTTGTTGCCCTCCAGCGCACGGATTTTTTCGTGTTCGGCCGCTTCCTGATTTTTCCGCACGAGATTCTGCACATAGATCATAATGATCAGTCCCGTGAACACAATCGCCAGCAGGACGATGCCGCCCGCGGCGAGCGAATGATGCGCTTCTTCAATGCTGTTCTTTGCAGCAATGCGCTTGGCGAGCCACAGAAAAGCGGAATAGAGCAGCAGCGCGAAGAGCACGACGCCGGAGGTCACGATGCCGCTGTATTCGATGATCGTGCTGCGCGTGATCGTCCGCCAGTAAAAAACGAATCCGAGCAGGCACCAGAATGAGAGCAGCAGAAACGCCTCGCTGCCCATTGCCTCCATCGCAGTCAGTCTTGGAACAAGCTGCACGATCACGAAAACGACGGAAACCGCAGTGCCGGCAAACCCGGTGAGCTGCACCTTCCGGATGTTCTCTTTTCTTGCGATTTTACAGGCAGCCGCTGAGGTATAGCCGAAGCCGACAATTGCGCCGAATGAGGTCAGATCGACAAACCAGCTCAGCGTGTTTCTTCCGAAGAGCGCCAGCGTGATCGAAAAGATCATGATGAACAGCGTGCTGTATGCCGTCTTGGAAAACAGATCGGTCAGGATTCTGTCCTCTGCCATGGCTGACAGCACACGGATCGTGGCGCGGTACCCGCCGATGATGCCGGTGAGAACGCCTGCCAGTGCCGTAATGCCGATCAGCATCAATCCCGGCTGCCCCATGATTGTGCGCGCGGCATAAAAGGTCGGGACGGCCTCTGTGTAGGACAGCTGCCCGAGCGAGGAAATATAGTCCTGCCAGCTCGCGTAGCCGTCCGGAACGGAGGAAACGCCGACAATCGCCATGGATGTGTAGGCAAGTGCGGCAACAATGATCGCAATGAACAGAATGCGCCGGGTTTTCCCGATGGGAAACCGGAAGTTGACGGTATCAAAGGCGGTCACGTCAAAGCCGACAAATGCCCAGGGCGCCAGAAAGACGATGCTGTATATGCCGTAGAGGGGGGAGATGTTCTGTGTGCCGAAATCGCCGAGCGCATGTGCGGAAACGGCGTGCGGGATGCAGAGCAGCGCTGTGATAAAAATCCCGATTACCATGATGACGGCGAGTACCGTGTGAATTTTGTGCAGAATCCGCCGGGCAAATATGAACAGCAGACCGATGCCTGCCAGCGCGCTGACGGACACAAGAATCTCCCCGATGTCGATCCTGTTGCCGGAAACCGTGTAGGCAATGCCCGTCTGGACGGAATCGCCGAGTATGGTGCGCAGCACGACAAACATCGCCGTGCCGTTCAGAAAAACGATTGTGAGGTAGGAAAGACAGAGAAACCATGAGCTGATGAAAGCATGGTCGCGCCCGAAGACCTCCTTTGTGTAGGAATAAACGCCGCCCGGCCCGGGGCTCCGCTGCATCAGAAAGGCAAAGTTAAAGCCGATCACCAGCATGACCAGCGTGCCGGCCGTCATTGCGATAATTGTACCCGCAGGGCCTGCGACAGGCAGGAACGTCGTGCCAGGCATGACAAACGCGCCCCATCCGACCATGCAGCCGAATGCCATCGCCCAGACATCCAGCTGTGAAAGATACGGCTTTGCCGCTGCCGTGCCTGTTGGATTCTTCATATTCTGTCATCTCCTTTCACCGGTTCTGCTCTGCTTCCCAGATCAGCTCCTCCAGTGTCCGGCTGAGCCGCTCCGGCTCCACCGGCTTGGAAAGATGCGCATTCATGCCGACCTGGAGCGAGCGCTGTACGTCCTCGTCAAAGGCATTCGCTGTCATGGCGATGATCGGAACCGTTTTGGCGTCAGTTCTGTCAAGCGCACGGATCGCCGCCGCTGCCGCCAGACCGTCCATCTCCGGCATCCGCACGTCCATGAGCACCGCATCATAATATCCCGCAGGTGATTCCGAGTATTTTTCCAGCGCGATTCTGCCGTTTTCGGCATGATCGGTTTCTGCACCCATCAGCCGGAGCAGCTCCCGCATGATCTCTGCATTGATCAGCACATCCTCCGCCAGCAGGATATGTCTGCCGTGCAGATCCGCCCGCTGCTTATCCTTTGCAAACTGAAGATTGTTTCTGCGGGCGATCCGCTCAAATTCGTCAATCACATTGGAGGCGAACAGCGGTTTGGCCAGAAAGCCGTCCACGCCGGCCTTCGGGGCATCGTCCATGATGTCGTCCCAGTTGAAGGCGGTCAGAATAATGATGATCGTTTCATTGCTGAACCGGCTGCGGATCTCCTGCGCGAGCGCAATGCCGTCCTTGTCAGGCATCTTCCAGTCCAGCAGCACAAGATGGTAGGGATCGGAGCATTGCTGCCGTTCCTCCAGCAGACGGAGCGCTTCTTCTCCGCTCAGACAGATATCGGCATGAATTCCAGCCTCCTCCAGCACGAGCCTTGCATGCTCTGCTGCGACCGTATCGTCGTCCACGACCAGTACGCGCAGATCCTTCGGGTCAATCACAACACCCTCCGTATAGCTGTGCTGACAGTTTTTCAGCGTCACGACAACAGTGAATTCTGTGCCGACACCCTTCTCAGACTTGACGGAAATTGTACCGTTCATCAGATCAAGAATGCTCTTTGCAATGGCCATGCCAAGACCGGTGCTGCCGTACTTGCTGCTGCGGCTGCTGTTTTCCTGCGCAAAGGTATCAAAGATTTTCGGCAGGAACGCCGCATCCATGCCGATGCCGGTATCCCGGATCGTGAAGCGGATCGTGGACTGGTCGGCAAATGCCGCTGTGCGCTCCACCGCAAGTGTGATGCTGCCGGGCGCGTCGGTAAACTTCACCGCATTGCTGAGAATGTTGATCAGCACCTGCTTGAGCTTCATGTCATCGCCGATATAGTAATCGGAAACGCCGCCGATCACGCGGCATTCATAGTCCAGCCCCTTGTCACTGCACTGCGTTTTGACCATGACATTGATCTGCTCCAGCATGGCGCGGAAGGAAAACTCTTCCTTCCGCAGCACCATTCTGCCGGATTCGATGCGGCTCATATCCAGAATGTCATTGATGAGCAGAAGCAGGTGCCTAGCGCTGCTCCCGATCTGCTCCAGGTATTCCTTCGTTTCGGGATCCAGCCCGCCCTTTCGCAGTGCAAGGCTGTCCAGCCCGATGATCGCATTCATCGGCGTGCGGATCTCATGGCTCATGTTTGAGAGGAATACCGTCTTGGCATTGTTGGCTTCCTCTGCTGCGCGGAGCGCCTCGCGCAGTGCCTGATTCCGCATCATGGCTTCACGGAACTCGCTGTCAATATCAGTCAGACCGAGGCCGACCGCATGGACAATCCCGTCATCGCGGTCCTGGGCATGGCGCACACCGGCTAGGCGGATCATTTCATAGTAATCCTTTCCGCCGCGGTGTACGAGATACCGGTAGGCAATGATCGGGCGTTCTGCGAGCCCTCTGCGGATATTCTCTGGGTCGATGAACCGCAGGAAGCCTTCGCGGTAATCCTTGTCCACGGAGTGCTCCGCATACCAGCGGAACCGTTCCAGATACGGAAAATGCACGCCCTCTGCGGTTTGCTCCGGATCCGAATGATCGGCGCGGTAGCAGACGCCGTCATCGGCATCCAGGTCAATGTGGTAAACACTGCGGTAATCCGAAGCAAGCGCCGTGATCATTCTGTCCTGCTGCTCCCGCTGGCTCTCTTCCTGCAAGAGCTGCTCCTGAAGCGCGTTCCGGTCCTCCGTTTCCCGCTGACGTGCGCGGACCTCCCCGTCAATATCCCGGAAGCCGAGCATAACGCCCATGCGGTTCTCCGGCATTCTGATCTTTCCGAAGTCGATCCGGTAATACCGCTTTTCATTTTCAAACTGCCGCAGGAAGGTCACGGAATACTGCTCCTTTTCCTGAAGCTCACGGACAATGCGCGGCAGAGAGATTTCCTCCATCAGGCGTTCCTGATCCTCCGGCGCGACCACTGTCCGGATGTACTCCACCTGCGTTTCCGTATAGGTGGCGCGGTTCAGCGCGTTCATGATCGGTTCCGCATGAACGCTCTCGCCGCTGAGGTCGCCGTGATAGAGCGAGCAGCGCTCTGTTTCCACGTCGTTGATCAGCCAGACCGTGTTGTAGGAATTGGTCAGCGTATCAATGACGGCATCGCGGACCGCACTGACGCGCTCCGCCTGAAGCCGCTTTTCGGTAATGTCCGAGATAAAGACATAGTAGAGCCCGCCGTAGAATGCCGTTTCGCTGAAATGCGTGTGGATATCCACCCAGCGAACGACGCCGTCCTTGCGGATGATGCGGTATTTCGCGTAAGCAAGGCCGTCCTCGCTGCTTTTTGTCTGTGAGGAAACGGCCGCAGCGACTGCGGCATAATCATCCGGGTGGATCATGCCGCGCACAGTGTTTCCGGTCAGGCGTTCCAGCTCCTCCGCTGTTGCACAGCCAAAGATCTTGCACACCTCGGCATTGGCATAGAGCAGGGAATTATCCCCGTCCCGCCGGCAGATCAGGAAGCCGCCGGGCATATACTGCCCCAGCTCCTTGACAACTTCGATGGTTTGCGCATTCAGTGCGAATTCTTCTCCGAAAACCATATTGACCTCCGTTTCCGCAGCTGCACAGCAGTCTGTTTCCCGAAAAAACAAACGGATCCCCAGGCAGCCGCAGACGATCCGGCTGCACGATTTGCAACGTCCTGATCTGTCAATGGTCCGGGAATCCGTATCCGTTATTATCTTTTTGCGTTTCCTTGCAGCTCACAGGCCGCAGAGCCGCGCAAACTGCGCAGCCGCCTCCTCCATGAGCGCAGAATAATCCGTGTCTGTCCTGCTGCGAAGAAGCTCTGTCATTTCGCTGACCGGCTTTGTCAGCGGCGTCAGCGAGAGGTTTGCATACATGCCCTTCAGTGCATGGGCAGTTTCAAATGCTGCGGCGTAATCCTTTGCTGCAAGCTGCTCTGAAAGCAGCGAAAGCCTGTGATCCTCTGACGCCTTTCTGACGAGCATCAGGTAGAAGTCCTCCTTGTTCATGCAGCGTGCAAGCCCGTCATCCACGTCTGCACCGAACGCCCGCAGTGTTTCAACAGTCATCATGCGCTCACACTCCGATCTCTGTTCTGATCAGCGCGGAAAAATCTTCCGCGGACAGCGGCTTTGAAAAATAGTATCCCTGAATAATATCGCAGCCCAGTTCTTTCAGCAGCTCCATCTGCTCCTTCGTTTCGACACCTTCCGCAATGACCGGCACGTTCAGCAGCCTTGCAATCTCAATCATGATTCCGACCAGGCGGCAGTCCTTTTTGTTCCCGCAGATGTTCCTGATAAAATGCATGTCCAGCTTCAGTGCGTCAATCGGCAGCGACGTCAGCATATTGAGCGAGGAGTAGCCGCTGCCGAAATCATCCATCTCGATCTTATAGCCCTGCTCGCGCAGTCGGATGACCGTGTCAATGATCTGTCTGGAATCATCCGTGTATGCAGACTCTGTGATTTCCAGCAGGAGCTTTTCATTTTCAAGCCCGTTTCTGCTTGTGATTTCGCTCAGAATCTTTCCGAGCATCGGATTAAAGGCATCCACTCTCGAAACATTGACCGATACCGGAATATCAACACCGTATTCCGTTTTCCACTGCCGGATCTGTGCAGCCGCATAATTCCACACATATCTGTCCAGCTTCTGGATGAGGCCGTTGTTCTCAAACAGCGGAATAAACACATCCGGCCCGATTGCGCCGTATTCCGGGTGATGCCACCGCGTCAGTGCCTCCGCGCTGACAAGCCTCGGTGTTCCGTCGCAGATGCAGTATTTCGGCTGATAGAACACCCGGAACTGCCCCTCCGCAAGCGCCTTGTCCATATCCTCGAGCAGCCGTTCCGAATACAGCTCTTTGCTGTGCAGCTCCGCGTTATAGAATGCAAAGCAGGTCGTATAGCTGTTGCGGAGCTTCTGACAGGTCAGCGCCGCACGGTCAAAGCGCTGTTCCATGTCCAGTCCGCTGCCGTCGTCGGAATAAATGCCCATGCGAATGCTGATCTTGCAGTCGCCCAGACTGCCGGAAAGTCCGGTGATGTACTGCGGCAGCTTTTCATGCAGATATTCCACATGCGGCAGATAGATTCCGAAGCAGTTATTGCTCAGACGGCAGGCCAGTCCGCCGGTTCGGCTGACGATCTCATGGACGCGCGTGCCGATCTCTTTCAGAATCGAGTTTCCGAAGGCTTTTCCGTAGAGCTCGTTGATGATATGGAACCGGTTGATGTCAAATACCAGCGCATCCATCGGGAGCTGGTCGTTCTGCTGATCCAGCCGCTTGCCGTACTGAAAAAAGAATTCCTTGTTAAACAGACCTGTCAGCTCATCCCGTTCCGTTTCGTGAATGATGATGCTGTCCTCTGCCAGCTCAATCGAGTGCCGTACTCTGGCACGGATCACATCCGGTACATCATACGGCTTTGTGATAAAATCTGCGGCGCCGAGCTGCAAGCTGGTGACCTCAGCTTCCTTTTCCGAAGTCAGCACAATGACCGGAATGCGCCGCAGTTCACTGTCCGCGCGGATGATTTTCAGAAGGCTGTAACCGTCCAGCTCCGGCATGTGCAGATCCAGAATCACAAGAGAAAGCCGCATCTTCTCCTTCCGGATCAGATCCAGTGCGACAGCACCGTTTTCGGCGTAGATGACTTCATACAGATCCTGAAGCATCGCGCCGAGCATTTCCCGTTCGATGAATTCATCATCGACAATGAGTATCGTTCTGTGAAAGCCTTTTTGGCGTTCAAGCAGCTCCTGCATACGTCATCCCTCCGTTTCGTTTTCATATCTGACTGAAGCGGTGTTCGTCCGGCACTGTCTGTTTTCATTATAATGTATTTCAGGGCACTTGTCAATGCTAAATATCTATATTATTCGTCAATAAAGAACAGGCATATGCAAAGGTGAAACACCGGATTCCATGCGCATACGGTTCACGGAACTGACAAAGCGGAAAATCTCTTTTTCTGATTTGCCTGCCATTTTTTGCAGTGCGAAATACCGGATCTTTCCGCTGATATTTTCACAAACTGTGCGCAACATAGTATCACGGAAGCAAACAAACGGAATGTCTGCAACAGGGCAGCCGTTCCGATTCCGGCTGCCTCATGCGCATTTGCGCAAGAAAAGGAGAGGTTTACCATGAAGGGTGAAATAACACAGAAGGGCAGAGAGGCTCTTGACCGGTTCAAGATGGAGTCTGCAAGTGAGGTCGGCGTGACACTGAACAAGGGCTACAACGGCGACCTGACCTCCCGCCAGGCCGGTTCGATCGGCGGCCAGATGGTCAATATTATATAGCCAGAATACAATTTTGTCAATGTGGAAAACCACTTTTTTTGAGCTTTTTTGTGCAAAACGATGAGAAACGTAAACGCCAACCAAACGCAGCCATCACGATGAACAAAAGAGCCGGGGGAAATCCTCGGCCCGAAGCGTATCAGTGTAACGCGAACTGTATGCAACTGTATGAAACAGTATAACGCCTTTTTGATTCATCTGTGGAGGGCTGGGGGTAGTTGGTGCTTACGCTGCCCTGACAAAACAGGTGGGCGTTCTGAAAAATACAGTGCCTGTCACGCGGCATATCTGGGAAGACTACATGGAACAAGTTGAGGACTATTATCATATTCCAGAAAATCAGGCGTTATATGCGCAGCGAAAAGAAACGGTTGCGCGTGTCTTTGCGGATGCCAAAGAAAAGCATGGGATGCGTTATACGCCGTACAGAGGTTTGGCTCAGGTCACGAAATGGGTCAGGCTTAAAATTTGCTGCCCTCAATTTGAAAAAACTGGCGATCCACCTTGGGAAGGATCGTCGTCTACCGCTGTTTTATGCCGTGTTTATCTGTTTTCCCTGCCGTAAATCCGTTTTTGCTTGATTTATCGCTGAAATCGCCCCTCTGCTTGTTTGATATAATCCCCTTAGAGTAGACACACAAAAAACAAAAGTGTGAAAACTCTAAGGGGGTTATTTTGTGACAAGAGGAAGTAAGCTAACAAATGAAGAACGCATAGCTGCAGTTC